>Ga0075429_100005215_pt1 | contig 11176 bp, 10 predicted proteins | sample RhiMetdeltSRZDD3_FD_75295 | JGI IMG/M metagenome (GOLD analysis project Ga0075429, IMG submission 75295) | Populus rhizosphere microbial communities from Tennessee, USA - Rhizosphere MetaG P. deltoides SRZDD3 | ecosystem: Host-associated > Plants > Roots > Rhizosphere > Soil | place: USA...
GAGATGGTGTGCGGCATGACCTCGAGGACGCGGTCCATCACCGTCGGCTTGCCCTTGGGGTCGGGGCACTGGTGGCCGAGGGTGCCGTCGACGACGTGGCCGAGGAAGATCGCGAACTGGGTCGGCAGCGGGCGGTCGAGCGCCATGCACTGCTCGATCTTCTTGCGCTGCTCCGGCGTCGCCTCGCCGCCGGCCAGGTGGTCGACCGGGTCGCCGGGCACGAGGTGCAGGAACAGGAAGACCAGCACCGAGACGCCGAGCACCGCGAGGGCGCCGAGGCCGAGCCGGCGCAGGATGAACGAGCCGATGGGCACGTCCCGACAGCCTCCGCGGCCCGGGCGGGGAAGTCAAATCGGCGGCGGGCCGCTGCCGCGCCCTACTCCTTGATGGCGCAGAAGCGGGGCGGGTCGCAGGTCAGGGCCTCGCCCGGCTTCAGCACCGGCTCGCCGCCGTGGGCGATCATCAGGTCGAGGTCGCGGCACTCGTAGTTGTCGCGGCAGTCGCTGGCGTCGCTGCAGGCGCGCATGCAGTACCGGATCTCGGCGGCGCGCGGCGCGCAGTGGCCCATGATGACCGGCGACGCGTTGTCGCAGGTGGCGGACTCGTCGGCGGCGCACAGCTCGTCGGGGGCGCAGTCGTCGGTGCCGGTGTCCTCGGTGTTCGGGAAGCACGGCTTGTTGGCGAAGGTGTTGGTGAAGAAGCGGACGCAGACCGCCTCGTCCGGGCAGGTGTTCTCGTCGCAGCCGAGCACCGTGCAGTAGCCCTCGCTGTCGAACGACATCTCGCACAGGCGGTCGCCGTTCGGGCTGCAGTCGGAGGAGACGAAGCAGCTGTCGCCGATCTCGCTGCCGCAGGCGGACGCGGCCAGCGCGAGGGCGGCCAGGGCCACACAGGGGAGGAATCGGCGGAGGGGCATCGGGGCCGGCATCCTAGCGATGGGTTGGACCGGAGGCAAGGCGGCCGGGTTGCCTCGCCCCTTGCCCTTGCCCTTGCCCTTGCCCTTGCCCTTCTGGGGCTGCCCTCAGAACAGCTTCCGTGAATCCAGGAGGATGGTGACCGGGCCGTCGTTGACCAGCTCGACCTGCATGTCGGCCGCGAACACGCCGCTTGCGACCTCCGTCACGCCCGCCGCCTTCACCCGGTCGATCGCCATCTCGTACAGCTGCCGCGCCCGGGTCGGCTCGAGGGCGCCGACGAACGCCGGCCGCCGGCCCTTGCGGGCGTCGCCGTAGAGCGTGAACTGCGACACCAGCAGGACGCCGCCGACGACGTCGAGGACCGAGCGGTTCATCTTGCCCTCGGCGTCGGCGAAGATGCGCAGGTTCACGATCTTCTCGACGATGTAGTCGAGGTCGGTCTCGGTGTCGCCCTCGCCGGCGCCGACGAGGACGAGGAGGCCCTCCTCGATGGCGCCGACCTCGCGCTCGTCGATGGTGACCCGGGCGCGGGAGACGCGTTGCACGACCGCTCGCATGGGAGAGGCTATTAAGGGCGAGGAGAAGGGCAAGGGCAAGGGCAAGGGCAAGGGCAAGGGAACGCGAAAGCGGATAGAGTGGCCGCGTGCCACGGGGCAGCGCGCTGGCCGCGATCCTGGCGGTAGCGGCCGCGGCGAGCACCGCCGAGGCGTCGCCGCTCGACCTGTTCGGCTTCGGCGGCCGCTCGCCCGGGCTGGCCGGCGCCGGCGGCGCCACCACCGACGACTACGACGCCGTCTTCCTCAACCCGGCCGGCCTCGCCGAGGCGCGGCGCAAGCGCGCCACCGTCGGCTACCTGTACGGCGACTTCGCGCTCACCCTCGATCGCCGGCCGACCGGCACCGATCCGGCGAGCGGGCTCATCCTCGGCGGGGTCGTGCCGGTGCCGCTGGGCGGCCGGCTCCGCGACCGGATCGGCCTCGGCCTCGGGCTGTACGTCCCGTCGAAGACGCTCAACCGGGTCCGCCACCCGTTCCCGGGCGTGCCGGTCTACGCGCTGCTCGAGAGCCGCAGCCACGTCATCGCGATCCAGGTCGCGGTCGGGGCGCGGGTGGCGCCGGCGTGGTCGGTCGGCGCCGGCGTCATCACCCTCGCCGAGCTCGACGGCCACATCGACGTCACCACCGACGCCGCCGGCCGCTTCACCACCTTCTCGGAGCAGCGCCTGGTGACGCACTTCGCGCCGGTGGTCGGCGCGCGCTGGCGCCGCGCCCGGGTCGCCGCCGCGCTCACCGTGCGCGCGCCCGCCCGCTCCGACTACGACATCGAGGTCAACGCCGACCTCGGCGACTCGATCCCGGTGGCGCTGCCGCCGGTGCGGATCGCCGGCACCGCGCAGTACGACCCGCTCACCGTCGCCGCCGAGGCGACCTACCGCGCCGCCCCGGACCTCGCCGTCACCGGCCAGCTCGCCTACCAGCGCTGGAGCGCGTACCCGCTGCCGACGCAGAACCCGGTCCGCGCCACGCCGCCGCAGGAGCTGCCCGGCTTCCACGACACCGCGGTGCCGCGGCTCGCCGCCGAGTGGACCCGCGACGCCGGCCCGCTCCGCGTCGCCGCACGCACCGGCTACGCCTTCCTGTGGAGCCCGGCGCCGGAGATGCGCGGCCGGCAGTCGCTGCTCGACAACGATCGCCACCTGTTCGCGCTCGGCACCGGCGTCGCGACCACCGGCGCGGCGGCGATCACCGTCGACGTCTGGCTCCAGTGCCACCTGCTGGCGCCGCGCCGCCACGTCAAGGACGCCGGCCGCTTCGGCCCGGACGACCCGCCGCCGTTCGACGTGATCGACACCGGCGGCCGCATCCTGGTCGGCGGGCTCACCGTCGGAGTTGACCTGTGAGGCGGGCCGCGCTCCTCGCGATCGCCGCGGCCTCGGCCCCGGCCGCCGCTGCGGCCAACCCGGCCGACCTGTTCGGCTTCGGCGCCCGCGGCGCGGCCATGGGCGGCGCCCAGGCGGCCGCCGCCAGCGACGGCACCGCCAACTACTACAACCCGGCGCTGCTCGCCCGCGCCGGCGACATCCGGATCGACGTCGGCTACCAGCTGGCGGCGCCCAGCCTCCTCGTCGACGGCCGCGATCTCCACGTCGACGGCTCGCGCGGCGTCGCCATCGATCTCGCGGTGCCGGGGCGCCTCGGCCGGCTCGCCCTCGCCGTCGGCACCGCGGTCTTCTTGCCCGACCAGCAGCTGACCCGCATCCGCACCCTGCCGCCGACGCAGCCGCGCTTCTCGCTCTACGACAACCGGCCGCAGCGCCTGCTGCTCGCCGCCAACGTGGCGATCGCCATCGGCGACCGCCTCAGCCTCGGCGGCGGCATCGCCTACATGTCGAGCGCGGCCGGCACCGTCGCCCTGCGCGGCGTGCTCGGCTTTCCGGATCGCAACGACAGCGACCTCGACCTCGCCATCGACGTCGATCTGCGCACGATCCGCTACCCGGAGCTCGGCGCCGCGCTGCGCGTCCTGCCCTGGCTCGACGTCGGCGTCACCTACCGCGGCGGCTTCCGGCTCGTCATCGATCAGGCCTTCGACCTGCGGGGTGACATCGGCAGCCCCGGCCGCGATCCGATCGTCGCCGACGCCTACTTCAAGCTGCACTCGATCTCGCAGGACCAGTTCCAGCCGGCGCAGCTGGTCGCCGGCGCGTGGGCGCGCCTGACGCCGCGCCTCGGCGTCGCCTTCGATCTCGGCTGGCACCGCTGGAGCGCCTTCGAGAACCCGGCCGCCCACATCGCGATCGAGCTCGACGTCGGCGAGTTCAACGACCTGGTCGACCTGCCGCCGCCGGCGAGCCTGGCCGCCGCCCACTTCGCCGACATCGCGGTGCCGCGGCTCGGCGTCGAGTGGATCGCCCACGCCGCCGGCGGCCGCCAGCTCCTGCTGCGCGCCGGCTACGTCTTCGAGCCGTCGCCGGCGCCCGAGCAGATCGGCGAGAGCAACTTCATCGACAACGACAAGCACACCGCGTCGCTCGGGGCCGGCGTGGTCCTGCCGCACCTCGGCGCCGAGGTGCCGAGGCCGCTCGGCCTCGACGCCTTCGTCGCGCTGACCGTGCTCGCGCCGCGCGATCACCACAAGCTGTCGCCGGTCGACCCGGTCGGCGACTACCGCTCGAGCGGCCGCGTCCTGTCGGCCGGCCTCATGTCGCGGTGGCGGTTCTGATGCGCGCGGCGGCGATCGTCGCGGCGCTCGCGGTCGCCGGCTGCGGCCTCGGCGTCGGCGACAGCTCGGGCGGGAGTGACAACCTGCCGACCCTGGCCGCCGGCCCGTACGCGCGGCTCCGCCCCGCCGCCGCCACCGCCGCCGCCGAGCCGTGGCTGCTCACCGCCACCGACGCGCTGCTCCGCGATCCCGCGCTCCTGCCGCGCGCCGACGGCGGCCTCCGGGTCTGGCTCACGATCGATCCCGTCGGCGATGCGCCGCCCGAGATCGGCTACGCCGAGCTGCCCGGGCCCCGCGACGCGCCGGATCGCGTCGTCGCGCGCGTCGTCGCCGCCGACCAGCCGTGGGAGGAGGGCCGGGTCGGCGCTCCCGCGGTCGTCGCCGACGGCGATCGGCTGCTCCTCTTCTACCAGGGCGGCGTCGCCGCGCCCGCGATCGGCCGCGCCGAGTCGACCGACGACGGCGCGACCTGGACCAAGGCGGCGGCGCCGGTCCTGGCCGGAGCGCGCGCGCCGTCGGCGGCGGTGGTCGACGGCGTCGTCCACCTGTTCGCGACCCTCTCCGATCGCCCCGGCGTGTTTCACGCCGTCGACGACGGCCGCGGCGGCTTCACCGTCGACCCGACCCCGGTGGTGGCGCCGCGCCCCGACGTCGACGGCGCCTTCGACCGCGCCGCGGTCGCCGACCCGTGCGTCCTGGTCCAGGAGCTCGCCACCGGCCGCCTGCACTGGAGCCTCTGGTTCACCGGCTTCGACCTCGACCCCGGCGACGAGCGCGCGGCGCCGAGCGTGGGCTACGCCGCGTCCTTCGACGGCACGAACTGGCAACGTCCGGGCGATGTCGGCCCGGTGCTCGCCGCGCCCGCAACCGGCCCGGCCGTGCTGGTTCGTCAACACGGTGGCCTGATGCTGTTCTCTTCGCAACGAAATCTCCGGGACGCCATCGCCGCAGCGCAGCACCCGTAGCGCGGCGACCGGGATTCTCACCCGGGGCCGCATTGGATCCCCCGTCGCGGACCGTGTTACATTGCGAGAACGCGCCAGGGGGCGCGTCCTCGTCGGCCAGGGCTTTGCGTGCGTGGCGTCCCTGGCATTCACCCCTGGCGACAACCTCCTGCGCATGAAGGTTCGGTTTTGGGGCGTCCGGGGATCGATCCCCGTCCCCGGGCGGCAGACCAACCGCTACGGCGGCAATACCTCGTGCGTCGAGGTCCGCCCGCGCGGTCGCTGGCCGATCATCATCGACGCCGGCACCGGCATCCGGAGGCTCGGCAAGTCGCTGATGGACGGAGCGTTCAGCGAGGGCGCCGGCGTCGCCCACGTCCTCATCAGCCACACCCACTGGGATCACATCCAGGGGCTGCCGTTCTTCGCGCCGTTCTACACGCGCGGCAACCGCGTGCACGTGTTCGCGCGCCAGCGCGAGGACACCCACCTGCAGGCGGTGTTCGCGTCGCAGACCGAGGACCCGTACTTCCCGGTGCCGCTGTCGTCGCTGCGCGCCGACATCCAGTTCAACGAGCTGGTCGAGGGCACCTGCTTCCAGCTCGACGGCGCGAAGATCACCTGCACGCGGCTCAACCACCCGTGGATCGCGATGGCGTACCGGATCGACGCCGACGGCGCCTCCGTCGTCTACTGCTCCGACACCGCGCCGTTCAGCGACGTCCTGCTCGAGCACGAGTTCATCAAGACGCCGCCGACCGTGGGCAGCCCGCTGCCGCCGACCGTGGCCGAGAAGCTGGCCACGATGCGCGAGGCGCTGGTCGCCATGTGCCGCGGCGCCGACCTGCTCATCTACGACACCCAGTTCACCCCCGACGAGTACCGCCAGCGTCCGCACTGGGGCCACTCGACGCCGGACGATGCCATCGCGGTCGCCCGCGAGGCCGGCGTCGCGCAGCTGTGCCTGTACCACCACGCGCCGATGCGCACCGACGAGCAGCAGGACGCGATCCTGGTCCAGTACCGCGACCTGTGCGTGCGCGCCGGCGATCCCTTCGAGGTCCTCGCCGCCTACGAAGGGCTCGAGCTGGTCCTCGGCGACGACGGGTAGTCGGAGGAGGCGCCATGCAGATCCGCTTCTGGGGCGTGCGCGGCTCCATCCCGGCTCCGGGGCCCGACACCAACCGCTACGGCGGCAACACATCGTGCGTGTCGGTGACCACCGCGTCGGGGCACCAGATCATCATCGACATGGGCACCGGGCTCATGCACCTCGGCAACTCGCTCCTGCCCGGCGACTTCGGCAAGGGTCGCGGCAAGGCGGCGATCCTGCTCTCGCACTCGCACTGGGATCACATCCAGGGCCTCGGCTTCTTCGCCCCGGTCTTCATCCCCGGCAACCAGTTCACGCTGTGGGGCCACGCCAAGTCGCCGTCGATGCTCGAGGGGATCCTCGAGGGCCAGATGAACCCGAACTTCTCGCCGATCTACACCCTCAAGAACCTGGGCGCGACCTTCGAGGTCAAGGCGGTGGTCGCCGGCGTCCCGTTCGAGATCGGCAGCGTCAAGATCACCGGCCGGCCCAACCCGCACGGCTCGACGACCGCGCTGGCGTTCCGCCTCGAGGAGGGCGATCGCTCGTTCGTCTACGCCTCCGACGTCGGCTACCCCGACGATGGCCCGAGCGCCGAGACTCTGGCGCTGTACCGCGACGCGACCGTGCTGCTCCACGACACCACGTACACGCCGGAGCACCAGACCCGGCGCCGCAACCGCGGCTTCTCCTCGTACGAGGACGCCGCCGGCGCCGCGGTGGCCGCCGGGGCGCGGCACCTGGTCATGTTCCACTACGATCAGGACTACACCGACGTCGACGTCGACGCGCTGCGCGACGCGTGCCGCGAGGCGCTCGACCGACGCGGCGGCGGAAACATTGAGCTCACGGCCGCCGCAGAGGGCCTCGAGCTCGAGATCTGATCGGCCGCGTCCACCGACCGATCGCCTGTTCGTTGACGTTGACGTGAACGGCGACGGCGACGGCGACGCACGTGGGTGCCGCGCCAAGCGGACGAGCACGCGCCAAGCGACACGCCTGTCCCGTGCTCGTCCGCCTGGGACGGCCGTCGCGTGCGTCCACGTCGCCGTCGCCGTCAACGTCAACGAGGTCGCGGGGATCGGTCGCGAGGATCGCTACGGGACGACCACGAACTCGCGGCGCATCAGCGTGATCAGGTTCTGCGCCGCATCCAGGTCCGAGCCCGGATAGTGGTCGAGCACCTTCTGCAGCTGGCCGTGGTCGAGCACGAGCTGGAAGGTGTCGAGCTCGCTCGGCGTCAGCTCGCGCAGCTTGCCGGCGAGCGGGGTCGGCACCGCCAGCGCCGAGTCGAGGCGGGGCAGGAAGCGCTGCAGGTTGCGGAACTCGTCGAGCTGGCGCACGCCCTCCATGAGCAGCGCCTCGGTCGACTCCTGGATCTCCTCCATCACCTGCATCTCGACCGACGGCTCGAGCTCGAAGGTGCCGGTGGTCCAGGTCAGCATCCGGTAGATGGCCTTCTGCGGGCTGACGTTGAAGTCGTCGTTGATGGCGGCGAAGTAGATCTGGCCCTTGCGCAGGTAGATCTTGCCGGTCTGCGACGCATTGACCACGGTCAGGACGCCGGACTTGCGGCTGGTCGACAGCAGCTGGAGCAGGTCGGGGAGTGGGATCTCCTCGATCACGCCGGACATCGGGCGGCCCGAGGTCGACTGGCGGCTGGCGCCGGCCTCGAGGCGGCGGCGGGCCTCAGCCTCGCTCTGCTGCGACGAGTTCGCGTCGACGCCGACGACCTTGATGATCGACGTGCCGACCAGGATGCGATCGCCCTCGGCGAGCCGCGCCCTACCAGCGATCTTCTCACCGTTGACGAACGTGCCGTTCGTCGAGCCGAGGTCCTGGATGAAGACGTCGGCGTCGGTGCTGGTGATCTTGGCGTGGCGCCGCGAGACCATATCCTCGACGAGCACCATGTCGAGGTCGCTGGAACGCCCGATGATGATCTCGCGATTCATCCGGAGGGGGAACTCTCCCCCCTGGTACTTGCCCGAAATGAAACGCAGAGCGTAACGCGGCCGGTCGTTCATGGGAGACTGCGGGTCACCGTCGACCCGTCACGGAGGAGACGGAAAAAAGGATAGAGCGCCGATGGCACGGTGCGCAACCCCACGGGGTCACGGGAGCTGTCCGCCTCCGGCGGCAAGAGGCGGCTCCGCCTCCTCCGCCGAGCGGCTGGGCGCCCGAAGAATGTGGACGAGGCGACGATACACCTCCTCGGAGACCACCAGGCTCGAGTGCCCCAGGGGAACCGTCACCGCCTGGGAGCCGCTCATGCGGGTGCTCCGGAGCGGGACGACCCAGTCGCGGACGGCGGAGATGCTGGAGACCTCCACCCCTGGCGGCAGCGGCCCCTGGATGAGCTCGTCGAGGAAGCGGCTGCGCGGCAAGAGCTGCCACGAGGACGTCGACCACAGGCCCAGGGTCGCGATGCCGGCCAGCGCGATCCACGTGCCGCGCACCGGCGTGCCCATCATGACCAGGCGCCGGACCCGGGCGTGGCCGCCCAGCTTCTTGATGTAGTAGAGCCCGATCAGGCCGCCCATCGAGTGGCCGACGATATCGAGCTTCTGCCACGGCGTCTGCGCCAGCAGGCGCTCGATCTTGCGGTGGATGAGGAATGCCGAGCGCCGGATGTCGCGCGTGTTGATCGTCCCGATGTTGAACGACACCACCACGAAGCCGTCGTCGACGAGGCGCCGCTCGAGCAGGTACATCGAGCCGCGGGTGCCGAGGAAGCCGTGGATGAGCAGCACCGGCGGCGCCTCGCTCGGCTTGTCGAAGGCCGCCTGGCGCCGGATGCGGTTGCCGCGCGCGAGGTGGCGCAGGTACGACAGCCCGTCGGCGCCGCCGAGGATGTCCTGGCCGACGCCGCTCGACCGACCGAGCCACCGAGATGGCGCTTCGGCGAGCCAGCGGATGAGCCAGGAGGATCGAGACGGGCCAAAGCGCGGTTTGTCTTGTGTCATCGGTACGGCCGGCCAGGCAGAGGCCACGAGCCACGCGCGGGTCACCCGCGAAAATCGACGTAGCCCTCGGTCACGAGTCTAGAGCATTCTTGGGCGTACGCGTGGGCCGCTGAGGACTGGGTGGGATACTCCACGACCCGCCACTGCCCGCGTTTGCCGACCGGCCCCGTGCGGGTGACCAGGAAGCTCTTCACCCGGTAGACGAGGGCGAACTCCTCGGCGCCGGAGCGACCGCGCCGGAGCGACCGCGAATCTCCAGACGGGACCAGACCGGGTGGGGGCTCGGAAGCGTCGGGATCCCCGGGCTCGACGGAGCGCGGATCCGGCAGCGCGGTGATCGCCGGCTCGGAGGGCGCCGGGGCGGCGGCGCGGGGCTCGGCCGGGGGCATCGGTTCGGCCGTGGGCTTCGGCTCGGCCGGCCGGACCTCCGCCGGCGGCCTGGCGTCGGCGGGCTTCGCGGCGGCGGGACCGGCATCGGCCTTCGCGTCGGGCGCCTTCTCTGGCGCCTTCGCTTCCGCCGGCTTCGCCTCGGTGGGCTTCGGCTCGGACGCTTTCGCGTCCGCCTTCACTTCGGCCGCCCGCGCCTCGACCGGCTTCGCCTCCGCCTCGGCGGCGGGCGCCGCCTCGTCGGCCTCGTCGTCGCCGGCCTCGCCGCCACCCTCCGTCTTGCGGGCGCGGGCGGGCGCGACGGTCGCCCTGACCGCCTTGCGCGACACGACGGGAACCCCTTCGACATTCGGGACAGCCCGGGACTTGCGGGACGCCATGCCCTGGTGGTGCCAGGCTTCAACAGGCGCGGCAAGTTTCGAGCGACGCGTCGCGGCGAGGGCGCGCCGGCCGGCGATTCGATATAGACTCCTCACCTGGTGCGCCCGTCGACATCAACCGGGCGCCGGCTCGGGCGGTACCACCTGGTCGAACCGATCGGGGGCGGCCCCACCGGCGAGGTCTTCCGGGCAAAGGTCTATGGCGTCGCCGGGTTCGAACGGCAGTTTGCCGTCAAACGCTTCTACCCCGAGGTGGTCGCCAACCCGACCGCGGCGGCGCGCCTGTCGGCGGCCGCGCGCGCCTACGGCAGCCTCGAGCACCCGCGGATCGCGCGCCTCTACGAGTACGGCGTGGCGACCGGCGAGACCTTCACCGCGGTCGAGCTGGTGGCCGGCCTCGACCTGGCGCGGCTCGTCGGCGCAACTTTCGGCGCCGGCCATCCGCTGCCGCCGGGCGCCGCGCTCGGGCTGGTGTCGACGGCGGCGCGCGCGGTCGGCTTCGCCCACGGCCGCGGCATCCACCACCTCGGACTTTCTCCGTCGAACCTGATCTCGACCCCGGACGGCGAGGTCAAGGTCACCGATTTCGGCATCCTGCCGCCGCGGCTGCCGGCGCGCCCCTCGGACGACGCGACGCTGTCGGCCCGCCTCGCGTACCTCGCGCCCGAGCAGCTGGTCGGCGAGGGGACCTCGGCGGCGACCGACGTCTTCGCCCTCGGCGTGATCGCATACGAGCTGGTCACCGGCGAGCGCGCGTTCGCCGGGCCGACGCCGATCGACATCGAGCAGGCGATCCTGTCGAGCCAGCCGCGCGACCCGGGGCTGCCGCGGCCGCTCGTGCGGGTCCTGCAGCGCTGTCTCGCGCGGTCGCCGTTCGAGCGCTTCCCGGACGCGCGCGCCCTCGCCGACGCCATCGACGCCGCGCTGCGGATGGCGCCGGTCGTCGGCGGCAAGCGCGACGTCGCGACCCTGGTCCGCGACGCGCTCGCCCGCTGGGAGGAGATGCACGAGCAGCAGCTGTCCGGGATGCTGAACCTGTCGGTGCCGGCGCGGCCGGGATCGCAGGCGGTGCCGCGGCCGGCGCACACCGGCGACACCGACGAGATCACGCTGTCGCGCGATCCGCTCGAGCCGCCGCCGAAGGATCCGCTGCCGCGCGCGGCCGCGGCCGAGACGCCGCCGGCGCGGGCCGCGGCGCCGGTGACGCCGCCGCGCACGAGCCCGTCGAGCTCGTCGGGACCGGTGCCGCGCACGACCGCGCTGGGCC
>Ga0075429_100005216_pt1 | contig 11176 bp, 7 predicted proteins | sample RhiMetdeltSRZDD3_FD_75295 | JGI IMG/M metagenome (GOLD analysis project Ga0075429, IMG submission 75295) | Populus rhizosphere microbial communities from Tennessee, USA - Rhizosphere MetaG P. deltoides SRZDD3 | ecosystem: Host-associated > Plants > Roots > Rhizosphere > Soil | place: USA...
CGTGAGCACTCAGGCCGTCACGCTGTCTGCGGACGGTGAAGCGGTGCCGATTCGTGTTCGCGTGCCGACAGCCGAAGCCGGTGCTCGCGTGTTGACCTTCCGCATTCCGGCGCAGCCCGGCGAGATGGTCGCGCAGAACAACACGCAACAGGCGATCGTCAACGTGAGCGATCGGCGCGAGAAGATTCTCTACATCGAGGGCGAGCCGCGCCACGAGATGGCGTTCATGCGCCGCGCGGTGAAGGAGGACAAGAACCTTCAGATCGTGACGCTGCAGCGGCTGGCCAAGGATCAGTTCCGGCGATTCAGCGTCGACGACAGCCTCGACCTCGTCGCCGGGTTCCCGAAGACGCGCGACGAGCTGTTCGCGTACAAGGGCGTCATCCTCGGCAGCATGGAGGCGAGCTACTTCACCGGCGACCAGCTCCGCATGCTCGCGGACTTCGTGAGCGAGCGAGGCGGCGGGCTTCTGGCGTTAGGCGGGCGGCGTGCGCTCGGCGAGGGCGGCTTTGGCGGCACCCCGGTGTCCGAGGTGCTGCCGGTGGACTTCGCCATCACGCCGGACGCGAAGGGAGACTACCTGCGCGAGGTGCGCGTCGACGTGACGGTCGCGGGCGCGATTCACGCCGCCACGCAGATCGCCGAAGCGGAGAGCCTCTCGGCCAAGCGGTGGAAGACGATGCCAGTCGTGACGACCGTCAACCGCATCGGCCGGGCGAAGCCTGGCGCGACGGTGCTCATGACGGGCACGCCGGTCAACGGCGGTGATCGCGAGACGGTGCTGGCGTTCCAGCGGTACGGACGCGGCAAATCCATCGTGTTCCCGATTCAGGATTCGTGGTACTGGAAGATGGATGCGACCATGTCCGTCGAGAGCACCGAGTACGAGTCGTTCTGGCGGCAGCTGCTCCGGTGGCTCGTGAGCGACGTTCCGTCGCGGGTGATGGTCGCGGCAGTCGGCGATCAGGTGGCACCGGGCGATCCGGTGGAGCTCAATGCCGAGATCTCGGACAAGACGTTCCTGAAAGTGAACAACGCCGAGGCGACGGCGCGTGTGACTTCGCCGTCCGGAAACGTCTCCGAGATGCCGCTCGAGTGGTCGGTGACGCGAGACGGCGAGTACAAGGCAGCGTTCACGCCGACCGAGAAGGGGTTGTATCGGGTCGATGTCCGGACGCGCGTCGGCACCGATTCGATCGTGAGCGACCCGTCGTACATCGCGTCGGGTGATCTGACGAGCGAGTACTTCGGCGCGGAGATGCGGGCGGGGCTGTTGCGGCGCATCGCGGATGAGACGGGGGGGCGGTTCTACACGCCCGACAAGGTGGCTGACCTGGCGAAGGACATCGTGTATACCGACGTCGGAAACACGGTGGTGGACCGAAAGGACTTGTGGGACATGCCGATCATTTTTCTGTTGTTGCTGGCGCTCGTTTCGAGCGAGTGGGGCTACCGCAAGGCGCGAGGGCTGGCTTGAGCCGCCCGGTTGCGCGCGGTCTGTGCCGGAGCGGGCGCGTATGGGCGGCGGTCGTGGCCGCGGCGTTAGGCGTCCCCGGATCCGTCGCTGTCGGTCATGCCCAGGGCACGGGCCGCGCCCGTGTCCTGATCGTCACCGGTGTCGCCGGCGAGCCCGAGCTTGCGACGGCGTTCGACAAGCAGGCGACGACGATGATCGACGCGCTCGAGACACGCTTCGGGATTCCGGCGGCGGACATCGTCTACCTCGCCGAGACGCCGTCGCGCAACGCCGCGCGGATCAAGGGTCCGTCGACGAAGGAAAACGTGCAGCGCGAGCTTGCAGCGCTCGCCGAACGGTCGAAGGGCGGCGACGTGCTGTTCGTGATGCTGATTGGCCACGGCAGTGGGGACGACGCGGCTCCGCGGTTCAACGTACCGGGTCCCGACATCACGGCGGCTGACTTCGCGCGCATCCTCGATGCGCAGCCCGGACCCATCGTGGCGATCGTGAACGCTGCCAGCGCGAGCGGTGGCTTCATTGGGGCGCTGTCGGGACCGAATCGCGTGGTGGCGACCGCGACGAAGTCCGCAACGGAGCGCAACCAGACGCGTTTCGCCAGCTACTTCGTCCAGGCGTATGCGGGCGATGTCGCCGACGCGGACAAGGATGGCCGCGTGTCGGTGCTCGAGGCGTTCGAGTATGCACGTCGCGAGGTCGCGCGCGCATTCGAGTCGGAGAATCACCTCCTGACGGAGCACGCGCAGCTCGACGACAACGGAGACCGGAAGGGAACCGCGGCGCCTGACGCGAAGTCGGCCGATGGCGCACTGGCGCGCCGCGTATTCCTCGGCGGCCGAGTGGGAACGGTTGCCGCCGCGACGCGCGCGGCTGCCTCGAGCGACCCGCGTGTCGCGGCGCTCGAGAAGGAAAAGGACGCGATCGAGACCCGGCTCGACTCACTGCGCCGCAACAAGGCGTCGATGGATTCGACGGCGTACGAGAAGGCGTTGGAGGGACTGTTGGTGCAACTTGCCGAAAAGAACAAGGCGATCCGCGACGCGGTCGGAGGCCGGCCGTGATGCGTCCATCGATGGTGGGCCTCGTCCTGCTGCTCGCGACCGTTGCAAGCGTGTCGTGCGCGAACGACCGGCCGGTGTGGGCGTCGCAGGGTGCGCAGGATGATCCGAGCCGGCTCAGGCGCGCTGGAGAGCTCGAGCGGAGCGGCAAATACGACGAGGCGATCGATCTCTACAAGGACCTCTCCGGAAAGGAAGGCCCGACGGTGATCGCGAGCCGGCGCGGGCTCCTTCGCGCGCTCGCGGAGATCGGCAAATACGGCGACGCCGAGGATGCCGGGCGGCGGTTCGTTGCCGGCGCAGGTGGTCTCGAGCTCCAGAACGCGTTAGGTGAGATCTTCCGCCTCCGCGGCAAGGTGACGGAAGCGGAGGCCGCGTTCCGTGCGGCCATGACGGGGCGTGCGTCGGACAGCCTCACCGCGCGGCTCAACCTGGATGTGCTCCGGTTCGATCGTGGCGAGCATGCCGAGGCCCTCCGCGATCTCGATGGGTTCATCGACGTCTACAACTCCGGCAAGGGGCGATTGACGTCGGACGAGCTGATGGCGATCGGCACCGCGTGCCGCTACCTCGGCGTGACGAACCCGCAGCTGTTCAAGGACGCGCTCAAGGCGTTCGACCAGGCGGTCGCGCGCGACACGACGAATCAGGAAGCGCAGCTGCGCGCGATCGAGCTGTTCCTCGAGAAGTACAACAGTGCCGACGCCAAGCGGAGCGTCGCGGCGCTGCTGGCGAAGAATCCGCGTCACCCGCGCGCGCTGCTGGCATCGGCTCGCATTGCGTACTTCGATGGTGGCGGTGCCGCCGGGGATCTCGTGCGAAAGAGTCTGGAGGTCAACCCGAACGCCCCGCCGGCACACGCGTTCTACGGGTCGATCTATCTCGACGGCGAGGACTACGTCACCGCAGCGAAAGAGGCTGAGCAGGCGCTGGCGACCGACTCGACGCTCGTCGAAGCGTTCAGCGTGCTCGCGGCGGCGCGATACCTCCAGGGCGACCGGGCGGCGTTCGACGCCGTCAAGCGCCGCGCGCTCGCGCAGAATCCGAAGTCCGCCGATTTCTTCATCGACCTCGCGAACGCAGCCGCGCGAAACCGTCTCTATGCGGAGGCCGCGGAGTTCGCGCGCGAGGGCGTCGCCGCCGATAGCACGGCGTGGCGCGCGTTCGGCGTGCTGGGGATGAACCAGCTCCGCGTCGGCGCGATGGACGACGGCAAGAAGAATCTCGATCGGGCATTCGCCGGCGATCCGTACGACGTGTGGATCAAGAACACGCTGGATCTGCTCGACACGTTCAAGGACTATCGCACGACCACGTCGCCGCGCTTCCGGTTCGTGATCGAAGGGAAGGAGGCCGACCTTCTCACGACGTACATGGCGGAGCTGGGCGAGGCGGCGTACGACTCGCTGGCCGCGCGCTATCAGTATCGTCCGCCAACGCCGATCCGGCTGGAAGTGTATCGAAGTCATGCGGATTTCTCGGTGCGAACGGTCGGTCTCGCCGGATTGGGCGCGCTCGGTGTGAGCTTCGGGACGACGTTGGCGATGGACTCGCCGGCGGCGCGCGACGCCGGGGAGTTCAACTGGGGCTCGACGTTCTGGCACGAGCTCGCCCATACGTTCACGTTAGGCGCGAGTGCGCACCGGGTACCACGGTGGCTGTCCGAGGGGCTGTCGGTGCTCGAGGAGCGGCGCGCGCGTCCGGGGTGGGGCGCGGACGTATCGCCGGAGTTCCTCGCGGCGTACAAGGCGGGGAAACTGGTGAAGGTGAGCCGAATGAGCGACGGGTTCATGCGCCCGGCGTACCCGCAGCAGATCAACTTCTCGTACTACCAGGCGTCGCTCGTGTGTGAGCTGATCGAGCGCGATCATGGCCCGCGCGCGATCGTGGACATGCTGAACGCGTACAAGGGCGGGGCAACGACGCCGCAGGTGTTCGAGCGTGTGCTGAAGACGTCGCCCGAAGCGTTCGATCCGAAGTTCGACGCGTACATGAAGGAGCGGTTTGGCCGGGCGCTCGCGGTCATCGAGCCGAAGGACGTTCGTGCGGACGGCCAGGCGCGGGCTCCGGCGGTCGATGGTGAATTCACGAAAGCGCTGGCGCGCGGGATCGCCGCGTTCGAGATGAAGAACTTCGACGAAGCCGCGCCGGCTTTCGAGCGCGCGAAGACGATGTTCCCCGAGTACGCCGGCGCGCAGAGTCCCTACTGGTTCCTCGCGCAGATTCACAAGGCGAAGGGGAACACGAAGGCGGCGGCCGCCGAGCTGACCGCGATGACCCTGCGCAACGAGGATCATTACGCCGCGAACATCGAGCTCGCGGGCCTGCTCGATCAGCTCGGCGACACAGCTGGGGCCGCGCAGGCGCTGGAGCGGGCGATGTACATCTCGCCGTACGAAGCACCGCATCACGTGCGTCTCGCGAGCTACTACGCGAAGCTCGGCGAGCGTCGCAAGGCAGTGCGCGAGCGCACCGCCGTCGTGGCACTGAATCCGGTGGACCGTGCCGAGGCGCTTTATCAGCTCGCGCTCGCCCACTTCGAGGCGGGTGACGCACAGGCCGCGCGACGCGAGGTGATTCGGGCCCTCGAGGACGCGCCGAACTTCGAGAAGGCGCAGGAGCTACTGCTCCGGTTGCAAGCCAACCGGCCGGGAGGCACGAGATGAGAGCTCGTCGGCGGTACGTCGCGACGGCCCTGGTGGCGGCTGCAGTCGCCACGCTGGGTGCGCAGCGGCGCCAGTTCTTCAGCGGCGACATCCAGGTCGAAGCGAATCCTGCGTACGACGGGCGCCTGACGTTCACCCGGATGCGCTACCCGGGCTACGGCGGAATGACGAACGAGGGCCCGGGGTGGATGCACGACTACCCGGAGGGCGAGCGGCATCTGATGAAGATTCTGTCGGAGATCTCCGATCTCCGACCGCAGCTCGACTCGAGCAACGTGCTCGATTTTGGCGATCCGGCGTTGATGCGGTATCCGATCGCGTACTTCTCGGAGCCGGGGTACTGGCAGCCGACCGAGGAGGACGTGACGAATGTGCGGGCGTATCTGCTCAAGGGCGGGTTCATGATCATCGACGACTTCCGCCCCAACCACTTCTACAACCTCCAGGAGCAGTTCAAGCGCGTGCTGCCGGAGGCGAACTGGATTCCGATCGAGCCGGGCAGCGCGGTGTGGGATGCATTCTTTCGCATCGACGGCGAGGACCTGCTGCGTCCTGGCACGTACGGGTCGGGGAATCAGTTCCTGGGGATCTTCGAGGAGAACGATCCGGCGAAGCGCCTCATGGTGGTCGCGAACTACAACAACGACATCGGCGATGCGTGGCAGTGGTCGGGGACGGGGTTCCTCCCGATCGATCTGTCGAACGAAGCGTACAAGCTCGGGGTGAATTACATGATGTATGCGTTGACGCACTGACGCGCAGCGTCACCGCAGCCATCGGCCATCAGCCATCAGCCATCAGCGAAAAAAAACCGCCTAACGGCGCGTCCCCAGTCCCCAGTCCCCAGCCAGTCCCGCAACAACGTGCCACGTCGCCGATACGTCATCCTCGCCACCGCGATTGCCGCTGCGCCGATTCTCGCGCAGGGGTTTCGTGGGCGGGGAATCGACATCGAGCCAAACGTGAAGTACGACGGGCGGTTCACGTTCGTACGGCTGCGGTATCAGGAGCGCTACAGCACAGGGTGGGCGTTCGACTACCCGGCGATGGAGCGGCACTTCATGAAGGTCGTGAAGGAGATCACGACGGTCGGACCGACGGTGGACGGCAGCAACATCTACAACATGGATGATCCGGAGCTGCACCGATTTCCGATGGCGTATCTATCGGAGCCGGGCTATTGGGTCATGAGCGACGAGGAGGCGAAGGGACTGCGGGAGTATCTGCTGAAGGGTGGCTTCCTCTTCGTCGACGATTTCATGGGGCGCGAGTGGTACAACTTCGAGGAGCAGATGCTGCGCGTGCTGCCGGGCGCGCAGATCGTCCCGATGGACGTCTCGCACCCGGTGTTCGATTCGTTCTTTCATCTCAAGTCGCTCGACATGACGTATCCGAATCGTCCGTCGATCAAGGCGGAGTTTCACGGGATCTTCGAGGACAACGATCCCGCGAAGCGGCTGATGGTGATCATCAACTACAACAACGACATCGGCGACTACATGGAGTGGTCCAACGATGATCTGTACCCGGTGAACCTGACGAACGAGGCATACAAATTCGCCGTCAACTATGTGGTGTATGGCCTGACTCATTAGGCACGGCGAATAGCCATCAGCCGTAGCCGCCGTCGGCGGCAGCCATCAGCCATCAGCCATCAGCCATCAGCTCCACCCAGCATCCAGCACGAGCACCCAGCACCCAGCAGTTAGTCGGCAGTTCACGATTCCCTATTCCCGATTCCCGATTCCCGATGTCAGCCACCGCCGAACAAGTCGCTCTCTCGAGCCCTGACGACATTGCCCTCGCGGATCGCCTGCGCGCGGGCCACCAGCAGATCATCAGTGAGCTGCGCAAGCTGATCATCGGCCAGGACGACATCATCGAGCAGACGCTCATCTCGCTGTTCGCCGGCGGCAACTGCCTCATCATCGGCGTCCCCGGCCTCGCGAAGACGCTCCTCGTGCACACGATCGCCCGCGTGCTCGATCTCAAGTACTCCCGCATCCAGTTCACGCCCGACCTCATGCCGTCGGACATCACGGGCACCGACATCATTCAGGACGATGCGGCAACCGGGCAGCGGAAGATGGTGTTCACGCCCGGGCCTGTGTTCGCGAACATCGTGCTGGCGGACGAGATCAACCGCACGCCCCCGAAGACGCAGTCGGCGATGCTCGAAGCGATGCAGGAGCATCGCGTGACCGTGCAGGGAAAGACGTATCAGCTGCAGGAGCCCTTCTTCGTCTTCGCCACGCAGAACCCGATCGAGCTCGAGGGCACGTATCCGTTGCCCGAAGCGCAGCTCGACCGGTTCATGTTCCAGATCATCATCGAGTACCTGACGGAGGACCAGGAGATCCAGGTCGTCAAGTCCACCACGTCGATCCAGAATCCGCAGTTCTCTCACGCCGTGAACGGGAACGACATCGTGGACTTCCAGCGGCTCGTGCGCCGGGTGCCGGTCTCCGATGCTGTCACGCGTTATGCGGTCAACATTGCGCGCTACTCCAGGCCCACGTCGCAGCACGCGCCGGACTTCGTCAAGCGATGGGTCAACTACGGCGCCAGCGTTCGCGCGGCACAGTGGATGATCCTCGGCGGCAAGGCCCGCGCGCTCATGCACGGGCGCTACCACGTCGGCTTCGACGACATCCGCGCCCTCGCGCACCCCGTGCTCCGCCATCGCATCCTGCTGAACTTCCATGCGCAGTCGGAGCGCGTGACGACCGACCAGATCATCGGGCAGCTCATCAAGGCCGTGCCTACTCCTAAGAGCGGATTGTGAGGCAGATAAACTGCAGCTGGGTGCTGGGTGCCGGTGCTGGGTGCTGGGTGCTGCTGCCTGCAGCTCCACCCAGCGTCACCCAGCACCCAGCACTCGCACCCAGCACCCAGCCAGTAGTTGGAGGCGGCTGAGTGTCCTCGAACGCTCTCCCCGGCCTTCAGTTTCTCGATCCCGCCGTCCTGGCCCGGATCGGGAACCTGGAGCTCGTCGCGCGCACCGTCGTCGAAGGGTTCCTCGGCGGGCTCCATCGCTCGCCGCATCTCGGGACGTCCATCGATTTCGCCGAGCATCGGCAGTACATGCCGGGCGACGACATCCGGCGGATCGACTGGCGGCTCTACGGACGCGTCGATCGGTATTACATCAAGGAATACGAGGCCGACACCAACACGAACTTCAGCGTCCTGCTCGACGTTTCCAAGTCCATGAGCTTCGGGAGCGGGGCGACGACGAAGCTCGACTACGCACGGACGCTCGCGGCGTGCCTCGCGTACTTCTCGAATCAGCAGCGCGACCGGGTCGGCCTCATCACGTTCGACGAGGACATCGTCGAGATCGTTCCGCCGTCGGCCAAGCACCTGCCTAACGTGTTGCATGCCCTCGCCCGCGCGGCCCCGGCCCGCGGCGGCAACATCGAACGGGTGTTCCGCAAGCTGAACGAGCAGTTCAAGCGGCGGAGCATGCTGCTCATCATCTCCGATTTCTACGAGAATCCGGAGAAGATCATGGATGCGTTCGCGCAGCTGCGCGGACGGGGCAACGACCTCATGGCGATGCACATCCTCGATACTGCGGAGCTGGAGTTTCCGTACGACGGCGCCACGAGCTTCGAGGACATCGAGACGGGCGAGCGCATCCCGGTCATCCCCGAGTATCTCCGCGACAAGTACCGGACGATGATTCGCGCCCACGTCGCAGAGATCGAGCGGTTGTGCGGCGACCAGGGCGTCGATTACTGGCTCTTCGACACATCGATGCCGCTCGATTACGCCCTCTTCGCCTTCCTGTCGCGGCGTCAGTTCCTGACCCGGGTGCGCTGATGGCATTTCTGGCACCGCTCTTTCTCGCCGGGCTCGTTGCCCTCGCCGTTCCGATCCTCGTGCATCTCACGCACAAGGAGCGGAAGGACGTTGTACTGTTCCCGTCGCTGATGTTCCTGACCAAGATCCCCTACCAGGCGGTACGCCGGCAGCGGATCAGGCACTGGCTGCTGTTCGCCGCCCGGTGTCTCGCGCTCATCCTGCTCGCGCTCGCGTTCGCACGCCCCTTCCTGACGAAGCCCGCGATCGCCGCGCCGACGCGCGGACTCGGCGCCCGCGAAGTCGTCATCATGATCGATCGCTCGTACAGCATGGCGTACGGAGACCGCTGGACGCGCGCGGTCGACGCGGCCAAGCGTGCGATCGCCGGGATCGGCGCGAACGATCGCGCCTCCATCGTGCTCTTCGACGGAAGCGCGATGGCGGCGACCGAGTCGACAGCCGACAAGGCCGTTCTGACCACGGCGATCGATCGTGTGAAGCCCGGCGCCGGTGTGACGCGCTACGAGCCGGCGTTCAAGCTCGCGCAGCGCATCCTCTCCGAGTCCAGGCTACCGCGGCGTGAAGTCCTGCTCATCTCGGATTTCCAGCGTGTGGGGTGGGACGGCCGCGATTCACCGTCGCTGCCCGCCGGCACAAACATCGAGAAGGTGGATCTCTCGGATCCGAAGACCTCGAACGTTGCCGTGACCAGCGTCGATTTCCGCCGTGACTTCGCGGAGGACCGTGAGCGTGTGGCGATTACCGCGCGGCTCGTGAACCGATCGCCCGAACCACGCACGGGACATTCGGCGACCCTGGAGCTCAACGGCCGCGCGGTCGAGACGAAACAGGTCAACCTCGCCGCAAACGCCGCCGCGACCGTGGAATTCTCGCCGGCGCCGCTTCCGAGCGGAACGACGAAGGGCGTGATCAGGCTCGCCGACGATGCGTTGCCTCGGGACAACTCCTTTTACTTCGCGATCTCACGCGGCCAGGCACTCTCGGTGCTCGTGATCGACCACAGGGAAGGCGGTCCGTCGCGGAGTCTGTACGTCGAGCGCGCACTCGCCATCGGCGACCAGCCGAACTTCCGGGTGACCACCAAGCGTCTCGGGAACGTGACGGCGTCGGACTTCGCCGGTCGCTCACTGATCCTGCTGAACGATTCGGATCTGCCGGGCGGAGAGCTGGGCCGCCGGCTCGTCGAATACGTGCAGAACGGTGGCGGGGTGATGGTGGCGATGGGCGACCGCAGTGCGCCGCGCGAGCGACCCGCCTACGCCTCGGAGCTGCTGCCGCCCACGGCGGATGCGCCGATCGACCGCACGGAGGATCGCGGCGGTACGCTCGGATACATCGATCGGAGCCACCCGATCTTCGAGCTGTTCAGTGCTCCCCGGAGCGGTGATTTCTCGACCCCCAGATTCTTCAGGTACCGGAGCATTACTCCCGCGCCGGGAGACGAGCAGCTGGCGCGTTTCGACGACGGCCACATCGCGCTCCTGGAGCGGAAGCTGGGCCGCGGTCGGGTGTTGATCTTTGCATCTTCCTTTGATGGGATCTGGAACGACCTGCCGCTTCAGCCGGTATTCCTTCCGGTCGCTCATCAGCTCGCCAAGTATGCGGCGGCCTATGCGGATGAACGGCCCTGGAGCGTCGTTGGCCAGGTGGCGAACCTTCCGGCCATCTTCCGCGACAGCACGGGACCTGCGGACGCGGCGAATTCCGCGGATTACGTTGCGGTAGCACCTTCCGGCGAGCGGACGCGGTTGGAGGGGACGGCGAAGCGGTCGGTGGAGTTGACGGAGCAGGGATTCTACGAGCTGCAACGGTCGGGATCGCGCGGCGAGCCGCGAACCTTGGCGGTGAACGTCGACCTGGCCGAGTCGGACATGGCGGCAGTCGAGCCACAGTTGTTGACGGGGGCGATGGTCGCGCGTGCCGGCGCGGATTCCGCATCGTCATCCGTGGAGGCCTCCACGCCCGCCGAAGCTGAGCGGCGCCAGGGATTCTGGTGGTACTTGTTGGCTGCGGTGTTGCTGTTGCTGGTGGGAGAGACGTTGCTCTCCAACCAGCTGTCGCGGCGGATCGCGGTCTCACGTTAGGCAGGAGAGCGACGATGGCCAGCACGATCGAGATGACCTCGGCCCACGAAACGCTTCTCGGTG
>Ga0075429_100005217_pt1 | contig 11176 bp, 12 predicted proteins | sample RhiMetdeltSRZDD3_FD_75295 | JGI IMG/M metagenome (GOLD analysis project Ga0075429, IMG submission 75295) | Populus rhizosphere microbial communities from Tennessee, USA - Rhizosphere MetaG P. deltoides SRZDD3 | ecosystem: Host-associated > Plants > Roots > Rhizosphere > Soil | place: USA...
CCGCAGCCCGACCGGGTACACCGGACCCGGCCCGCTGGCCAGGCCGAAATCCGGGTGCACCGTCCGCGGCCTCTCGGTCGGACACGTGCCGGCCGGTACCCGCGGCGGTCGCAGGGGGCGGAACAAGACCTGTGGCACGACGTACCCGGTCTCCGGATCCGGCGGCACGTCCGCGGCAGCCGGCAGCGGGCTCGCCGATGGGCTGGACGCGGGAGGCGGCGATGGTGGGGGCGCGGTGCATCCGGCGGCCAGTGCCACCGTGAGCGGTACGACCCATCGCACGCTCGAAGGAGTCGCGAGGTCGGGCTCAGGTTCCGGTGGTCCCGTCGATGCGCTGGCGGAGCAGGTCGGCATGCCCGTTGTGGCGGCAGTACTCCCCGTTCATGTGGTGGTACGCCCACCGCAGCGACAGCTCGCCCCACCGCGGACTGACGAAGATGTGGTCCAGAGCAAGGCCGGCCACGGCGCGCCGGGCCGCGTCCCACTCGGCCACGAGCAGCGTGATGTCCTGCTCGGCATGGGCCGGGTCCACCTCGCCGAACGCAACGTCCGGTGGGCCGTGGACGGGTTCGACCCGCTCGCCACCGAACCGGAAGCGGAACCAGGTGCGTTCCACGTCGGTCACGTGCCGCACCAGCCCGAGCAAGGACAATGTGGACGGTGGTACCGCTTGCTGGGCGAGCTGGTCACCGGTCAGGCCTTCGCACTTGACGAGCAACGTCCGGCGGTTCCAGTCGAGGAAGCCTTCGAGCATCGCGCGTTCGTCGGCGACGAAGGGTTCGTCGACGCGTTCGACCCCCGGTTCGACGTCGACCCGTCGCCGCCCGAGCCGGTGCCGCTGGTACCGGTACCCGACTCGATCCCGCTCGCGATGGCGGGCGCGGCCCAGCTGGTGTCCCTCGGCGGTGAGCCGCCCAGACCGTGCCGTGACTGGACCGAGCTGCTCGCCGGCCTGCTCGCCGAGGCGCTCACCGGCACCTTCCCGGTACCGGGTCCACTGGCCACTGTGGACGGTGGCCTGGTACCCGGCACGCGGGTGCGTCTCGAACTGGCCCGCAGTCCACACATGCTCGCCGAGTGGTCGAGTTACATGGGCAACTGCATCGCCGGCCCGTACTACCTCGAGCAGGCGGCTCGCGGCCGGTGCGGGTTGGCCGCGCTGCGCCACGTGCACCTGACCCCCCGTCGATCAAGGGCAAGTCGGCGTGATTCGATCTCCAGATCACGCCGACTTGCCCTTGATCGACGGGGAGCGCGTGGCTAGGCGCGGCTGAGCTTCACCGGCGCGGCGCCGGGAGCGGTCTCGAGCAGGCGGGTCGCCTCGTCGGGCGGCATGGGCGGCGAGAGCAGGTTGCCCTGGCCGAGTTGGCAGCCGAGCGCCAGCAGTGCCTTCTGCTGTTCCTCGGTCTCGATGCCCTCGGCGACGACGGCGAGCCCGAGCGAGTCGGCGATCGCGAGGATCGCGCGCACGATGCTCGGATCGAGGTAGGCGCCGGCCACGCCGCTGACGAACGAGCGGTCGATCTTGAGGATCTCGACGGGGAACTGCTTGAGGTGGTTGAGATTCGAGTACGCCGTACCGAAGTCGTCGAGCGCGAAGTGGACACCCGCACCGCGCAGCAGGCCGGTGTACTCCGACGCGTCGTGGTGCAGGTAGCTGTGCTCGGTGACCTCGAGCCAGACGTCGCTCGGGTCCACGCCGGCGCCGCGGATAACCGCGAGCGCGTGGGCCGCCGCATCCGGCGGGTGGAGCTGAGCCGCGGACAGGTTCACGCTCACCGCGATCCCGCACCCGCCCGGGCTGCTCTGCCAGACCGCCAGTTGCCGGCACGCCTGGTCGAGGACCCAGCTGCCGATCGGCACGATCGCGCCGGTCTCCTCGGCCAGCGGGATGAACACGTCGGGCGGGACCGCGCCGTGCCGGGGATGCGTCCAGCGCAGCAGCGCCTCGAATGCCAGCACCTGCCCGGTGTCCAGGGCCACGATCGGCTGGTAGTGCACGCGCAGCTGGTTGCGGTCGAGCGCGTGCAGCAGCTCCGAGCGCAGGTCGAGCCGGTCCAGCGAACGGTGCGATGCCGCCTCGTCGAACACCTCGACCTGGCCGAGTCCCTTCTCCTTGGCCGCGTACATCGCCGCGTCGGCGTCCCGCAGCATCGCCATGGCGGTGGTATGGCCCCGGACGCCGAGCACGCCGCCGATGCTGGCCGAGACCTGCACCTGCTCGCCGCGTACGGCGAAGGTTTCGTCCAGCCCGCGGGACACCCGGCGGCCGATCTCGGCGACCTCGGACAGCTCGCGTACCCCGTCCACGACGACGACGAACTCGTCGCCGCCGAAGCGGGCCAGCAGGTCGCTCGGGCGCACGCTGTGCCGCAGCCGTACCGCCACCTGCTGCAGCAGTTCGTCGCCGGCCTCGTGACCCAGCCGGTCGTTGATCGCCTTGAACCGGTCGAGGTCGCAGAACAGCAGACCGACCAGGGTTCCATCGGCCCGGGCCAGCTCCTCGTCGAGCCGCTGGGCGGCGAGCACCCGGTTGGCCAGCCCGGTCAGCGGGTCGTGGGTGGCGCGCAACCGCAATGCCCGGTACAGGTCGGCATTGGCCATCGCGACCGCGAGGTAGTTCGCGAAGATCGTCGTGATCTCCAGCGAGTCCTTGGCGAACGGCCGCGCCCGGTCGCGCGCGGCGAACAGCAGGGCGACCGCCTCGTCGTCGCGGGTGACGGGGACCCGCAGGACGATACCGGGCCGGCCCTGCCCGCACTGGCGTATCTGCACGGCCGCGTCCCGCTCGGTGACCATCTCGACCGGGCGCGGCCAGCTGGCCACCGCGTCCGCGGCCAGCCCGCGGTGTGCCCGCAACCGCGCCTGGTCGCCGTCGAGGCTGACCACCCACGCCTGATCGGCGCCGGTGAGCTGGGTCAGCAGCCCGGCCGCCTCGTCCAGCAGCGGCTCGACGTCCAGGTGCCGGGCGAGCAGGTGGCCGTACCGGGCCAGCCGCTCGATGACCTGGCTGCGCTCGCGCTCCTCCACCGCCAGCCGCAGCCGCGCGGCCGCCGACGAGATGATCTGCGCGTCCGACGGCGTGAACACCTCCTCGGTACTGCGGAACAGCATGAGCAGGTTGCTGGTGTGCGCCTCACGGGACAGCGGTACCCAGGCCGCCGACCGGATGCCGAGGTCGCGCACTGAACCGGGTACGTCGTCCGCGGTGATGCCACCGCCGCCCCGGGTGACGATCTGGCCGGTCTCGATGGCAGCGGCCGCGGCGCCACCGACCGGCCAGCCTTCCTCGAACGCGCGGTCGTCCTCGGCCAAACCGCAGGATCCGGTCACCACCAGGCGCCCGCCGAGTAGGTGCGCGACGCAGGTGACGTCGGCGTAGAAGACCTCGGACAGCACGGTCAGCGTCCGGTCCACCAGCTCCTCCGGGGAGGCGGGCTGGCCGAGCACGGTGAGCAGGCGGATCAGCCGGGTGGTGTCGCGGTACGCGTGCCGGGCGACCGCCGTAGCGGCCGCCACCTGCTGCTGCAGAACCGATCCACCGTCCGGTTCATCCACTGTGGATCCTTATAGAGCGATGGTGGCCAGCGTCGCGTTGTGGTAGCCCGAGACGCTGGTGGTGCGGGCGTACTCCCCGTAGGTGTAGAAGCCGAACGTCTGCACGTCGCCCGCCGCTTTCTGCAGCAGCGTGGCCTCCTCCGGGCCGCGATCGCGCAGGATGTCCAGCCGGGCCATGCAGCTGAACGACAGGACCACCGAGGCGTCCCGGCCGGCCAGCGTCCGCGACACGACGCTGTCGATCACCGCGAGCAGGTCGTCGGCCTGGCAGGAGACGATCTGTACCGGCGAGTACGTCGGCAGCGGGCTGAAGGTCCGTAGGACGCCGTCGTCGTCGAGGTATGCGCCTCGGATGAGCAGGTTGCCGTCCGGCTCGATGAGCCCGAACGCGTGCGCCGAGTGGTAGCCGGGCCGCCGCTCCCGGACCCAACCCAGCTCCTGGTCGATCTCGTCGTCGCGGAAGTGTTCCCGGAACACGTCGACGGCCCGCCGGTCGGCGATCTCGTGTACCACGGGACCGTCCACTTTGGTCACCAGGAGCGGCAGGCTCACCGGTTGCCAGCCGTGTTCGGCGACCACCGCGAGCGGCCACGGCGAGCTGACCCAGATGCCGACCGCGCCGCCGTCGGAGAGGATCCGGTCGTCGTGGAACACCGACGTGCGTTCCAGCCGCCGGTCGTCGCCGGCCGCGCCGCCGACCACCGGTACCGCGGCGCCGGTCACCTTGTGGATGCCGTTGAGCAGCGCCTGCTGGTGCCCGGCCAAACCGTCCACGAGCACGATCAGTGCCGCGTGCGGCGAGTGCTCCGGACCGGCGGCCTCCCGGGCGCCGCGGGCCATCGCCCGACCGGCCGCGACCGGGTCGCCGGTAACGGTGGCGATCGAGCCGACGCCGAACCGGTACGGTCCGGCGGTCATCGCCAGCACCGCGACGCCGCCGCCGGGGGGCCGCACGACGCCGTTGGCGAAGTAGCCGCTGCTGGACGCGCCGGCCAGCGGCGTGTCGCCGGTCACCGATCGCACGCCGGCCAGCAGCGCCGGTAGGTCGTAGCTGACCGAGGCGAACACCAGCACGATGGCCGGCTCCTCGCCGGCCAGCTCGCGCACGGCGGTGGCGGCCGCCTGCCGGCCGGCTTCGGTGGCGGACTCGGCCTCGCTCATGCCGACGCCGGCCCGCACCCGGTCCTTCCGTGCCGGCTCCGCTGTGCCGTTCAGATGCGCGAACACGTCAGCTCACCCTCTCCCGCTCGGACGGCTACCCGGAGATCTCCACGTCACAGCTTGGCACTCGGCAATGACCCAGCGCCACTATAGGCCCGCTGCATCGATACATGTGTCCAGGCAAACGTGCACGCGCGTGCCGCTACCGCTCAGGTGGGTCGTTATCGGGCCGGGCCAACGTCGGCTATAGGCTCGGGCGATGCCGTCCGGTCGGATCCTTACCGTCCCCAATGGGATCAGTTTCGTACGGCTGCTCGGCGTACCTCTGTTCCTGTATCTGTTACTCGTGGCACATGCGGACGCCGCGGCTGTGATCGTGCTCGCTATCGGTGGGACGACGGACTGGGTGGACGGTTGGGCGGCTCGCCGGCTCGGTCAGGTGAGCCGGCTGGGCGAGTTGCTGGATCCCCTCGCCGATCGGCTCTACATCCTGGCCACGCTGATCGCCTTCACCGTGCGCGACGTCGTCCCGTGGCAGTTCACCGCGGCCCTGCTGGCCCGCGAGGCGGTGCTGCTGGCGTGCCTGGCGGTGCTGCGGCGGTACGGGTACGGCCCACCGCCGGTGCATTACCTCGGCAAGACGGCCACGTTCATCCTGCTGTTCGCGTTTCCCGTACTGCTGCTGGCGGTGGCGGTACCGGACGGTTCGGCTGTGGCCGGCGTCGCCCACGCGTCCGGCTGGGCTCTGGCCTGGTGGGGCCTCGGCCTCTACTGGGCGGCCGGGGTGCTCTACCTGATCCAGGCCGCCGGCCTGATCCGCCGAGCGCGCGCCGGAGCCCCGGCATGACGGACACCAGGCTCCGGCCGGACTTCCTGACCGAGCTGTTCAGCGACGCGCTCGATCCTGCCTATGCCGCCGCGGCGGCGCGCCGGGATCGGCAGGGGGCGGCGGAGCGCCGGCTGAGCCTGGTGCTGCGAGTGGTCACCTTGGTAGCGGTGGGGTTCCTGCTCGCCGTGGCGTACCGGCAGGCCGTCGCGGCCGAGCCGGAGAGCGAACGTGCGCGGGCCGGGTTGGTGGACGAGGTACGCGACCGGCGCGCCGATACCGACCGGCTGCAGACCGAGGCCGACCGGCTGCGCGAGGAGGTGGCCCGGCAGCGCGACGCGGCCCTCGCCGGCTCGGAAGTGGCCCAGCTGCGCAACCTCGAGGCAGCCACCGGGCTGGGGAAGGTCTCCGGCGACGGCGCAGTGGTCCGGGTCGCCGACGCGCCCGGATCCGTCGACCCGGTCACCGGCAAGGCCAACGCCAACCTGGGCCAGGTGCACGACCGTGACCTGCAGAGCATCGTCAACGCGCTGTGGGAGTCCGGAGCCGAGGCGGTCGCGGTCAACGGGCAGCGGCTGACGGCTACCTCCACGATCCGGCTGGCCGGATCCGCGATCCTGGTGGACTTCCGGCCGGTGTCGAGCCCGTACGAGATCACCGCCATCGGCCCGGACAGCCTCGCCCGCGACTTCGAGAACTCGCCGACCGGCCGGCGGTTCAAGCGCTACATCGGCGCGTACGGCATGGGGTTCGAGGTAAAGCCGCGCTCGGATCTCACCCTGCCGGCGGCGGCCGACCCGCAACTGCGGTACGCCACCCCGCTGCACCCGACTCCGACCCCTTCGGCCACGGGAGGTCGTTGATGATCGCCGTACTCGCGCTCGTCGCCGGTATCGCACTCGGCATCTTCTTCGAGCCGACCGTGCCCGCGGCCCTGCAGCCGTACCTGCCGATCGCCGTGGTGGCGGCGCTCGACGCCGTGTTCGGCGGGATCAGGGCCCGGCTCGACGGCATCTTCGACGACAAGCAGTTCGTCATCTCGTTCATCTCCAACGTGCTCGTCGCCGCGCTCATCGTGTACCTCGGCGACCAGCTCGGCGTCGGCGGCCAGCTGTCCACGGGCGTCGTCGTCGTGCTGGGCGTACGCATCTTCGGCAACGTCGCGGCCATCCGCCGCCACCTCTTCCGGGCGTAGCGATGACCCGCAGAGATACCGGACTGGGCTGGCCCAGTGACCCCGTCGATCGAGGGCAAATCGGCGCGGAAGAGAGATCAACTCACGACGAAACGCCCTCGATCGACGAGAAGAGGCGGCAGAAGCGCTTCTCCGCGGCGGGGGCCACGATCGGGGTCCTGCTCGCGCTGTTGGGCTTCGCGCTCGTCGTACAGCTGCGGAGCAACACGTCCGATCCGGAGCTGGCCGCGGCCCGGCCGGAGGACCTGGTGCGGATCCTGTCCGACCTGGAAGCCCGCGAGCAGCGGCTGCGCAACGAGATCTCCGCGCTCGAGGCGAGCCAGCGGGACCTGGCCTCGGGCGCCCGTGGGCGGCAGGCGGCGCTGGAGGAGGCCACCCGGCGCGCCGACGAGGTCGGCATCCTGGCCGGCACGCTGCCCGCGCAGGGATCGGGCCTGCTGGTGCGATTCGCGCCGGGGGGCAAGCCGGTCCAGGCCGAGGCGATCCTCGACGCGGTACAGGAGCTGCGCGGTGCGGGCGCCGAGGCGATGCAGATCGCCGGCGTCGGAGCCGGCCCGGCTGGCACCGGCGGCGCGGTCCGGATCGTCGCGTCGACGGCGTTCGTCGACGCCGACGGCGGCCTGCTGGTCGAGGGGCAGCGGCTGGCGGCGCCGTACACCATCACGGTCATCGGCGACCCGCAGACGATGCGGACGGCGTTGAACATTCCCGGCGGGGTGGTCGAGTCCGTGGAGACCGACGGCGGTAGCGTGATCGTCGAAGAGCCGGGCACGGTCGACGTCGACGCCCTGCACGTCCAGGGTCCGCTGCGGTACGCCAAGCCCACGACGTAGGAGGACAGCAGCGGTGGTCCCAGACGAGCTTCTGTATACAGAGGAACACGAGTGGGTGGCGACCACCGGCGGTAACGCCGTCCGGGTGGGTATCACCCATTTCGCCCAGGACGCGCTCGGCGACATCGTCTACGTGCAGCTTCCCGACGCGGGAACATCGGTTGTCGCGGGCGAGTCGCTCGGCGAGGTGGAGTCCACCAAGAGCGTGTCGGAGATCTACGCGCCGGTGTCCGGTACCGTGATCTCGCGCAACGATCAGCTGGCCGACCAGCCCGAGCTGATCAACACCGATCCGTACGGCGCTGGCTGGCTGGTGGAGATCGATCCGTCCGATCAGTCCTCGGTGGACAGTCTGCTCGACGCGGCCGCGTACCGTGAATTGACCGAGCAGGAGTCGTGAGTACATCCGCGCGTCCGGTTGACCCTTTGTTTCAGCGCTGGCTAGGCTCGCCGAGTCGACCGTGCCCGAAGGCCGGCCGTGGCTACCCGTGAGGTGATTAGATGACGCGTCCCGACGACGAGTTTCCCCCGCTCGACGTCACGTCGACGCTGAACCTCGGTGGCCTCGACGAGGCGCTGGAAGATCCGGACGCCGACGTGGTGCCGAGCCGGATGTCCGGTTCGCTGCCGCCGGGCATGGCGCTGCTCGTGGTGCGCCGCGGTCCCAACGCCGGCGCGCGGTTCCTCCTCGACCACGACATCACCACCAGCGGTCGGCATCCGGACAGCGACATCTTCCTCGACGACGTCACCGTCTCCCGCCGGCACGCGGAGTTCCACCGTGACGGCGGCACGTTCACGGTGCGCGACGTCGGCAGCCTCAACGGGACGTACGTCAACCGGGAGCGCGTCGAGGCGGCCACGCTCAGCAACGGCGACGAGGTACAGATCGGCAAGTTCCGGCTGGTGTTCATCGCCGGACCGCGCCCCGAGGACGACGTCGTAAGGTGACTCTTCCCGGGGCGGCGACGCGCTCTTCGATGGGCGGCCCCGTCGAGGCCCGCCGGGAGCGACCTCTCGTCAACGCCGAGGAACTGATGAGCATCGGTGAGGTGCTGGCGCTGCTGCGCCCGGACTTCCCGGATACGACCATCTCCAAGCTGCGCTTCCTCGAGGCCGAGGGCCTGGTCGAGCCGCGGCGGACCGCGTCGGGGTACCGCAAGTACAGCCGGGCCGACGTGGCGCGGCTGCGGTACATCCTGACCGCTCAGCGCGACCATTACCTGCCACTGCGGGTCATCCGAGAGCACCTCGCCGACGAACCGCAGCCGGCCCCGCAGGTCGACGGCCGGTTGACCAGGGCCGAGCTGATCGACCGCGCCGGCGCCTCCGAGGAGCTGCTACGCGACCTGGAGGAGCACGGGCTGGTCGCGGCGCGCGCCGGTGGCTGGTACGACTCCGACGCGCTGGCGGTCGCGACGGTAGCCGCCCAGCTGGCCGGCTACGGCCTGCAGGCCCGGCACCTGCGGGCGTACCGGGCCGCGGCCGATCGCGAGGTTGGTCTCTTCGCGCAGTTGGTGGCTCCGCTCGTGCGGTCCTCCGATCCGGCCGCGCAGGCGCGGGCCGCGGAGACCGTGCGTGACCTCGCCGGGCTCTCCGCCAAGCTGCACGCCGCGCTCGTGCGCGCCGGGCTGCGCGACACGCTGGGGGGATGACGGTAGAGATCGGCTACGCGCCGCGAGTGGCCACTTCACCCCGGGTGCCGTGTACCGTGCAAGGGAAGAAGGGCATGCGACACGGAGGTTTGGCGTGCGCGAGCTGAGCGTGGTCGGGGTACGGGTCGAGCTGCCCAGTAACCAGCCGATCGTGCTGCTCAAGGAGGTCGACGGCGACCGCTACCTGCCGATTTGGATCGGTGCGGTGGAGGCGACGGCGATCGCGTACGAGCAGCAAGGGGTCAAACCCGCCCGGCCGCTCACCCACGACCTGCTACGGGACATCCTGAGCGCGCTGAAGCAGCCGCTGCACGCCGTGGAGATCACCGAGCTGAAGGAGAACGTCTTCTACGCCGACCTGCTCATCGGCGACGGCGTACGGGTCTCCGCCCGCCCCAGCGACTCGATCGCCCTGGCGCTGCGCGTGGGTGCGCCGATCCGGTGTACCGACCAGGTGCTCACCGAGGCCGGCATCGTGATTCCGGACGAGCAGGAGGACGAGGTCGAGAAGTTCCGGGAGTTCCTGGAACAGGTCCGTCCCGAAGACTTCGCGGGCTGAACGCAAGGCGTGTCCCCCTTTCGCGGCGTGTCGGAACGAACCCTCCCCGCGAACCCTCGACATGGGCTATAGGGTTGTCGCATGCGGGACGCGGATGCCGCCTCTGACGAGGCCATTGGTTATCGCGGCGTGACGGCTTGTCACGCGGCCGGCATCAGCTACCGGCAGCTCGACTACTGGGCCCGGACGTCGCTGGTCGTGCCGAGCATCCGGGACGCGTCCGGCTCCGGCACGCAACGTCTGTACTCGTTCCGTGACATCGTCGTTCTCAAGGTCGTCAAGCGGTTGCTCGACGCCGGCGTCTCGCTGCAGAACATCCGCAAGGCGATCGACGCGCTGCGCTCGCGCGGCGTCGACGACCTCGCCGGCATCACGCTCATCTCCGACGGCACAACGGTGTACGAGTGCCGCTCCCCGGAAGAGGTCGTCGACCTGCTGCAGGGCGGCCAAGGCGTGTTCGGCATAGCGATCGGCGGCGCCTTCAAGGAAATCCAAGGCTCGTTGTCGCACCTCCCCGCCGAACCCGCCGTGGACGAGGAGGAACCCGAGGTGGCCGAGGCCGAGGCCGACGTCACCGACGAACTCGCCGCCCGCCGCGCCCGCCGCCGCGCGGGCTGACCGCCCCCCGGCCCGAGACCGCGCCGCGGACCGCCGTTGATCATGAACTTAGTTGCGGGTTCGACGGCGTGTCGAGTCACCAACTTCATGATCAACGCAGTGGTGGTCGGCGTGTTGGCGGCGTGTAGCGCGGGGGAGCCGACGGGCACGCCGGACCCAGCAGAGCCGTCCGCGGTCGCGGGGGTGGGGGCGGCACCGACGAGCCAGGCACCCACGAGTGCGGCGCCGCAACCATGCCCGCTGTTTCCGGCGGACAACGTGTGGCATGCCGATGTGTCGCGGTTGCCGGCGCATCGCAACTCGGCGGCGTACGTCGCCAGCATCGGCGCCGACAGCACGGTCCATCCGGACTTCGGCGCCGGCCTCTACGGCGGCGGGCCGATCGGCATCCCGGTCACGACCGTGCCCCCCGGTACGCCCAGCGTCAGAGTCACGTTCGAGTACGCGAGCGAGAGCGACCGCGGCCCGTACCCGATCCCAGCCAACGCCCGCGTCGAGAGCGGCGGCGACCGGCACGTGATCCTGCACGACCCAGCCCGGTGCAAGCTGTACGAGCTGTTCGCCGCCTCCCCGAATGCCGACGGCGGTTGGCGGGCCGGCTCAGGAGCCATCTACGACCTGCGTACCAACAAGCTGCGTCCCCGCGGCTGGACTTCGGCCGACGCGGCCGGCCTGCCGATCCTGGCCGGGCTCGTGCGCTACGAGGAGGTGGCGAGAGGCCGCATCGACCACGCGATCCGCGTCACCGCACCGCGCACGCGGGACGCGTAC
>Ga0075429_100005219_pt1 | contig 11176 bp, 7 predicted proteins | sample RhiMetdeltSRZDD3_FD_75295 | JGI IMG/M metagenome (GOLD analysis project Ga0075429, IMG submission 75295) | Populus rhizosphere microbial communities from Tennessee, USA - Rhizosphere MetaG P. deltoides SRZDD3 | ecosystem: Host-associated > Plants > Roots > Rhizosphere > Soil | place: USA...
AAGCTCATCGCGTGCACCTTGCACCGGATCCCCCGAGCGGGTTGCCCCACCGACCTCACCGTCCTGCCGCGCCGTGGCTCGATCGCGCTGGGTTGCGCGTTGGCGTCCGTAGTGCAATCGCACTCGGCTCGGTGATCGATCGGAGGCCCGATGACAGGTCATACCGGTTCGGTTGTCGGCAGGAGTCATCCCATGGCAGCACCGGCACGCAGCCTACGCGACGCCACCCCGGCGACGAGCGATTCCAGCGACGAAGGCGAGCCATCCAGCGCGGCCAGCATCCCGATCGCCCGGTTGCGTGAGCTATCGGCGGTGCACCCGGTGCGCGCCCTGGCCCGCTCGCTCACCGAGTGGGCGCTCATCCTCGGCGCCGCCTGGGCGTGCGAGCGCTATTTCAGCGGCGCCGCCTACATCCTGTGCGTGGTGTGGATCGGATCGAGACAGCTTGCGCTGCACTCCCTCGTTCACGAAGCCACCCACCAGCGGTTCGTGCCGTGGCGGCGCTGGAACGACCGCCTCGCCGATCCGGTCGCGGCGTGGCCGCTGTTCATGACGACACGGGCCTATCGCAACGCGCACTTCCCGCACCACCGACATCTGAACAGCGAGCTAGATCCTTTCTGGGTGGCGCGACAGAGCCAGCACGACTACGCGCTGCCGAAGTCGTGGTGGGGATTCCTGGGTGTATTCGTACGCTATGTCACCGGCCTCGGCGCGCTGACCCGACTGTGGACGCTGGTCCGACTCCACAAGAGCACATCGTCTCGCCATGAGCAGCGCCCCGACGCTCGTGCGCTGTGCCAGCTCGCTTGCTATGTGGTTGCGGCCGCCTCGATCACGTGGCTGGGCGCCTGGAAGCTCGTGATGCTCTACTGGATCGTCCCCCTGGCGACGTGGAAGGCATGGACCACGTATCTGAAGGGGTTCGTCGAGCACTCCGCGCTCCCCGCGACGCATCCGCTCAACAAGGCCCGGACGACGCTGCCCGGCCTGTTCAGCAGGCTGCTCCTGTTGCCGCTGAACATGCATTATCACATCGAGCACCACCTCTATCCGAGCGTACCGTACTACCGGCTTCCGGTGCTGCACCGCGAGCTGATGGCGTCGGCCGAGTACCGACGACTGGCGCACGTGACTCGGGGCTTCTGGCGGGTCCTGCGCGAAGGCGTCGCTTTCCGGCCGTCCTGATCATCACCACCCGTTGGGCTCACCACTCCGAGGAACCACCATGCCCAGCATCGCCTTCGTCGTCAGCAACGATACCAGCCCGCTGCTGTCCGCCCTGTGCTTCGCCCGCGCGCTCGAAGAGCACGGTTACACGGTCACCATCATCGGCAACGACGCCTCGGCGCAGCGCGCCCGCCGCGCCGGGCTCCGCGCGATGTCCTACGGCGATCACGAGCAGTGGCAGTTCGACTCGCCAGAGTACTACGCGCGCCTGGCCGATCTCTGCGGCGTGCTCGAGGACATCCAGCGCAAGGGCCGGTTCGATCTGGCGCTGGTCGACACGATGATCACGTATCCGTTCGCGCTCGGCAGCCTGCGCGCCGGCCTCCCGGTCGTGCGCTTCTCGCCGAACCTGGGCGGCCCCTGGTCGCTCGCATATCCCGCCATCTCGTGGCCGGGTCTGCCGCACCGGCGCCGCGCGATCCGGTCGGCGCAGGCGCTCTGGTCCTGGTACCAGCGCATGCGGGGGGCGGTCCCGAGGATCCGCGCGGCCAGGCGCGCCAGCACGGCGCTCGGCGTGGACTACGACAAGGTGTTTCGCACCGAGTTCGCTGCGCACCACGCGCGACTCTCGATCTTCGAGTACGGCCCCATGTTGACCGGCACGCCGGAGGTCGTCGCCGCGCCGGCGGCCCTCGAGCTACCCTGGCTGGAGGGGGCGCGCGATCGCACGTACATCGGCGCCTGTGTCGATGCCGATCGCGTGGATGCCGAGCTCGACTGGGCGCCCCTCGGCGACGGCCGCCCCCTCGTCTACTGCTCGTTCGGGACGTTCTCCCACGAGTACCCGCACGCGCGCCGCGTGTTCTCCGCCCTCGTCGAGCATGCGGGGTCACGACCGGATCGGCTCTTCGTGATCCACACCGGCCGCATCGACCTCGGCGACGTGCCGACCACCGACAACGTGCTGATCCGATCTACGGTGCCGCAGCTCGCGCTCCTGCGCCGGGCCCGGGTCTTCATCACCCACGGCGGCATGGCGTCGGTGCGCGAGGCCTGCTACTTCGGCGTGCCGATGGTGGTCGTCCCGGGCTGGAACGACCAGTACGGCAACGCCGCGCGCGTTGCGTACCACCGGCTCGGCATCACCGCCTCACCCGAGTCGTTGACCGCGGCGACGTTCGCCACCGCGCTCGACGAGGTATGCCACCCCAGCTACCGGCAGTGCGCCCAGCACATGCAGAGTCGCGTCGTCTCCGAGGCGACCTGCGCGCCCGGCGCGGTCGCCATCGCGCGAGCGCTCGACGGGCGGCCGCGCCACGCGTGAGCCGGCGGCACGAGCACTGCAAGCCTCCCCCTCATGGGGAGGCAGCGAATCGTCCAGAAGATCGACCCGGTTTCACGCCGCGACGCGACCGCTCCGACCCGGCCGCACGGACGGCGCCGCCGGTCGGCGGGGCTCGACGAATCGAGCCTGGCGCTGGCGCTGCCGTTCCATACCGTCGAGCTCGCCGCCACCGGGGGCATGGCGCTCATCTATCGCGCCTATGATCGCGGCTTCCGCGGCCCGGTCGCGGTCAAGGTGCTGCGTCCCGAGCTGGCCGTTCACGCCCGCAGCGTCGATACCTTCGCGGCCGAGTACGACGTCTTGCGACGCGTCCACCACCCCGGCATCGTGCGCATTTTCGACCTCGGCTACGTTGCCCGCGTGCCGTATCTGGTGATGGACTGGATCGACGGCCAGACGCTGGCGACACTCGTCGACGACGGCCCGCTCGCCGGCCACGGCGCGGCCGCCATCGGCGCCCAGATCGCCCGTGCGCTCGCCGCGGTGCACGAAGTCGGGATCGTCCACTGCGACGTCAAGCCCGACAACGTCATGGTCGCGCACCGCCGCGACGGCGATCCCCTGCGCGTCCAGCTGATCGATTTCGGCGTCGCGCGGCTGCCGGCACCGACGAAACCCGTCCATCTGGTCACTGGCACGCCGGTCTACATGGCTCCGGAGCAGTGGCACGGAACGCCGGAGGCGGCCAGCGACGTCTATGCCCTCGGCTGCGTCCTCTACGAGCTGCTCACCGGCGCGCCACCGTTCGCCGGCTCCTACGCCGAGGTCATGACCGCCCACATGGAGCGGGCCCCGGAGCCGATCCGGCGCTGGCGCCCCGATGTACCGAAGGTCCTCGAGGATCAGGTCCTCGCCATGCTGGCCAAGGCGCCGGCAGCGCGGCCCGGCCCCACATCGAACGTCGCGCGCTGGCTCGACGAGCTGGCCGGCGACCTCGAGAAGCGCGCCGCGGCGGCATAGCGCTCCTCGTCAAGGGCACCATGCACGTCCGCGGCGCAGCTTGTGTCTCGTATCACGCACAACCTGCAACGCATCAGGTAGCCGGCACATCCGTATGAAGCTTCTGGCCATCAGCGATCTCCACGTGGGTTTTCCGGCCAACCGGCGTGCGCTCGCCGAGATGTCGCCGCACCCGGACGACTGGCTGATCCTCGGCGGCGACCTCGGCGAGACCGAGGACCATCTCGCCTACGTCCTGGACACCCTCGAGCGCCGGTTTGCCCGCCTGATCTGGGTACCCGGCAACCACGAGCTGTGGACCTTGCCGCACACCGGAATGGCGCGCGGGGAGGACAAGTATCTGCGCCTGGTCGACGTCTGCCGGCGGCGCGGCGTCGTGACCCCGGAGGACCCCTACGTGACCTGGCCGGGCGCCGATGGGCACCGGGTCATCGCGCCGCTGTTTCTCCTCTACGACTACACCTTCTGCCCCGATCACGTCCCGGCGGAGCAGGCGCTGGCATGGGCGCGCGATGCCGGCGGCGATTGCGCTGACGAGCACTTGCTGCACGCCGATCCCTATCGTTCGAAGGCGGCCTGGTGCGAAGCCCGGTGCGAGGCGACGTCGGCACGGCTGACCGCGACGGTCGCCGAGCAGCCCCATCCGCTGGTGCTGATCAACCACTTTCCGCTCCGCCGTGACCTGGCGGCGATGCCGAGGTCCCCTGCGTTCTCGATATGGTGCGGCACCCGACGCACCCATGACTGGCACCTGCGGTTCCGCGCCGACGCGGTCGTCTTCGGGCACCTGCACATGCGGCAGACGCGTGTCATCGACGGCGTCCGCTTCGAAGAGGTCTCGTTCGGCTACCCCGGCCAGCGCCACCGCAGCCGGACCGCCGACAGCTACCTGCGCCAGATCGCCCCGGCAATCCCGGCTCCGTGTTGATTCGAGCTCCTACCAGTGCACGGCGCGGGCCGGAGCGCCGGCGCGCTCGTGGTGCTCGGCGATCGTCATCGGGTCGGCGCCGGGCCTCTGCGCGAGCCACTCGGCGGCGAGGCGGTGACCGAGGCGGCGATCGTTGTCGGTCAGCATCGCGTAGGCCGCGTCGCGCACCAGGCCGTGTCGAAAGGCGTAGGGCGCGTCGGCGCCTGCGGCCGCGCCGCGGCCAACCAGCAAATCGCGCTCGACCAGCTCGGCCAGCGCGCCCGCGACCCAGGCCGGATCGGCGCCGACCAGCACGCTGACTGCATCCGGCCAGAACGACTCGCCGAACACGCTGGCAGCGCGGAGCACACGGCGGAGATCGGCGGGTACTGCGCCCAGGCGAGCGTCGAGCAGAGCGAGCACGCTATCGGAGCAGCTCTGACCCTGGCTGGCGCCGCGGATCAGCTCCTCGAGGTACAGCGGGTTGCCGTCGGCCCGCTCGACGATCGCCCGCACCTGCGACGCGCTGACCTCGCCGCCTAGCCCCTGCACGACCAGCTCCCGCGCGTCCGGCTCGCCCAGCGGTCGGAGCGTGATCCATTTGACCCAGCAACCGGCCCACATCGCCGGGAACCGCGACCGCACCTCGGGGCGGCCGAGGGCGAGCACCAGCAGCGGACGCTTCGACAGACGGCGCAGCGCAGCCTCGATGAACGTGACGCTGGGCGGGTCGGTCCATTGCCAATCTTCCAGCACCAGCAGCAGCGGTCCGGCGGCGCACTCGGCGTCCAGGAGCTCCACCCAGGCCGCGATCATGAGCTCGTCCATCCACCGCGGGTCGCGCCGGGCCGCGCGGAGTGTCGGGCGGTCGGCGTCGGCGAACGGCACCGCGCACAGCTCGCCCAGAAAGACCGCGACCCGTTCGACCTGGGCCGGTGCCAGGCGGCGCGCCACCCGCGCGACCAGCTTGGCGCACGCGATCTCTCCGACGTCGTCGTGGGCCAGACCGGCCTCGTGCCGGATCATCTGGGCCAGCGGGGCCAGGACGCCGGCGCCGATCGGATGGCCTCGACCGGTCCATACCGCCACCGGCGGCTCCGCGTCCCGGCGGATCCGCGCGACGGCCTCGGCGGCAAGGCGCGACTTGCCGCCGCCGGCGTCGCCGATGACGACCACCGCCTGTGCGCGCGACGCCTCCTGGCAGTCCGCCCATGCGTCGAGCAGCACGGCGAGGTCGCGACGACGCCCGACGAACGGGGTCGGCCTGCCAAGCAGCATCCGCTCCGCTGCGGCGTGCTCGCGGTACCCGAGCAGCACCGCCGCATCCCCGGCCACGTCGACCTCGAAGCGGCCATCGAGAAGGGCCGCGGTGACCTCGTCGAGCACGACCCGCGGCGCCGACGGCTCGCAGCCGCCGCGCCCCGCACCAGTCCCCGCGGGTCGCGACAGGAGGTGGGCCGTCCGATCGATCCCAGGGACCGCCGGGAGGCTCGTCTGGATCGCCGCGCGTTTCATCGCCAGCGCGAGCTCGGCCGCGGGAAGCTGCGCCGCGACCGCCAGCGCCAACCGAGCCGCGCGCCCCGCCAGGTCGGTCGCCGACGCGGCGCCGGTCATCGTGACGGCGAAGTGGTTATGTCCCAGCGTCGCGAACCGCCCGCCATGCTGCTCGATCAGGGTCGCAAGCGCCCGATCGAGCTCTGCCGCGACGTCGACGCTGACGGTCGGGGCATCGCGCGCGGCGTCCTCGTCCGCCGACCGCCGGCCGAGGATCACGGCTGCGATCCGTTGCTCGTCGCGACCGAGCTCGGTCGCGACCGGACGGCTCACCGGTGGTGCGCCCGATCGCAGGCGACGCAGCTCATCGAGAAACGCGACCGCATCGGCAGGCCGGTCGCAACGATCCTTGGCCAGCATCCTCGCCATCAGATCATCGAGCTCCCGCGGAGCCTCGGGCACCAGCTCGGCGAGGCGAATCGGCTGCTCGAACAGGATCTTCGCCAGCACCGCGACCGTGTCACGGCCACGGAACAGGGGGCGACCGGTCACGCACTCGAAGAGCACGCAGCCGAGCGCGTAGATGTCGGCGCGCGCGTCCGCGTCGCGCAGGCTGTGAATCTGCTCGGGCGCCATGTAGCCGGGCGTGCCTGCGTGCTCGCCGGGAACCGTCAGATCGATCGCCGAGGCGTCCGTGCGTGCCAGGCCGAAGTCGATGATCGTGACCCGCGCGAGATCGGCCCCGGGAAGGAGCAGGTTCCCCGGCTTGAGATCGCGATGCACGACACCTCGCGCGTGCGCGATCGCCAGCGCTTCCGCCACCGCCGCGACCAGATCGATACTCGCGGGAATCGACAACGGTCGCAGCCAGAGCTGCTCCGCGAGCGACGGCCCGCGGATGCGTCGAGTCACCAGGTACGGATCGCCCGCTGGCGTCTCTCCGCTGGCCACGTATTCGACGATGCCGGGATGGCGCAACCGGGCGAGCAACATCGCCTCGCGGACCAGGCGCCCCGCAGCCTGCGGCGTCGCCGTGTGCGGCACCTTGACGACCACCTCGCGCGAGGTCCGCAGGTCGACCGCAGCGTAGGTCGATCCCATGCCGCCCTTCGCGAGGAACTCCCCGATGCAGAACTGGCGAGCAAGGATGGTGCCCGGCTGCATAGGAGTCGGCACCTAGTGTGCTGTCGAGCGCTGCCAAAACTCCATCGTTTCGGGAGTGATCGTGCAACGCGCAGGTCGGGAGCGCAGTCGCTCGCGTGGTCGTCACACCACGGAAGGCCCATATCCGATGGCGATGGCGTAAGGACCCATCCACACTGAAGGCCAAGAATCGAGGCCATCACACGGTTTCACTCCCGAGCAGAGCGTGACGCTTCGGGCTCTTCTGCGCGGCCGTAAAGACCGTCACGCTCCCGACCTGGTTTACAGCCCCGCGCGGCGCCGCTACGATGCGACCATGGAGTACCCCGTCGGACACCGCTCCCGGCTCGCGATCGTCCTGGGTCCCGACGGCGACCTCACGCAGGTACCACTCCGCGCTGGCCGGATGACGATCGGCCGTGCGACCGATAACGATGTCTCCGTCAATGATCACCTCTTGTCGCGGCACCATGCCGTGCTTCACGTCGGCGCCTCGATCCACCTCGAAGACCTCGGGAGCAGGAACGGGACCGTCGTTCACGCGCCACGCGAGACCGGCGACGCGTCGCCGCAAGGTGACGACACCGGTTCGGAGTGCACACGACGTCTCAAGAACGAAACGATCGAGCTGCATGAAGGCGCCGTCGTCAGTCTCGGCGGCACCCGCCTCGTTGTCCGTGCCGCCACTCCCCAGGTCAATCTCGCCATCGAACGCGCCGTCGTCTACGGTGGATCGCCGAGAATGCGAACGGCGTGGGACCTCGCCACGCAAGCGGCGGCCTCACGACTGCCGGTGCTCCTGATGGGAGAGACCGGCGTCGGCAAGGGTGTGCTCGCCGAGCGGATCCACCGGCTGTCGCCGTGGGCGGATCACGCGTTCTTGCGCGTCAGCTGTGCCACCGGCGAGGCGTTCCTCGAGCGTGCGCTGTTTGGTCGCGAGGATTCAGGGCGGCCGGGTGCCGGCCCGGCCACGCCCGGCGTCTTCGAGGGGGCGCAGGGCGGCACGCTTCTCCTCAATGACATCGATGAGCTGCCGCTGTCGCTCCAGAGCAGGCTCCTCTGCGTGCTCGACGAGGGCGCCGTACTGCGGAGCGGTGGCCGGCACGCGCGGCCCATCGATGTACGGATCATTGCCGCTGGCAGCCGCCGGCTCGGCGACAAGGTCGCAGCCGGAGAATTTCGAAAGGATCTGTATCTCGCGTTCAGCGGTCTCGAATTGATCATTCCACCTCTGCGCGAGCGAATCGAGGAGATCCGAACACTGGCACAGACGTTCGCGGAGATGTTTGCCGCGACGGAGAAGCGGCCCGTTCCAGCCTTCGACGAGGAGGCGATGCTTCTCCTCGAACAGTACGCGTGGCCCGGTAACATCCGTGAGCTCCGGCAGGCCGTGCGCCACGCGCTCGTGGTCAACGGCAGCGGGTGTATTGGCGTCGATGATCTTCCGAAATCGATCCGGACCAGCGATCAGCGGCCCAGCGACCGCCCCCTCACGTGGCCGACCGGCACGCTGGTTCTGGGCGGCCGTTCAGCCCGTCTCGACATCAGCCGGATGCAGATTCTGGACGCGCTCGAGCAGCATGCCTGGAACCAGACGCGAGTCGCCCGCGCCCTCAAGATCTCTCGTGGCGGACTCGTGAAGCTCATCGAACGCTACGGAATTCCGCGGCCGCGAAAGTAGGTCCTTCCCGAGGTCTCGCGCCCCGGGTGGGCTTCGCGGCTCACGTTGGTCACGACGGCGCCACGTGCTCGGTCCGGGGCCTCGTCAGGAAAGCCACCTGCAGGCCGCCAGGTCGTCACCTGCGCGCTCGGGGCGCCACGAACGTCGCGGGCCAGTCCCATCGTGGAGCGCGTCCGGACGGCATCGCATGAACGATTCGTTCGTCCGCGGCGACGCTGGTGCACAACTTGTTCATTCATCAACGAAGGTGGGTGCCAGTGCGATATCCTGTTGCGTGGCGCATCTGGAATGCGTAGGGTCGACCTCGGTCACACGCTGATCAGCAACATCGCAGCCCGCGTCGGTCGGCAACGATCTCCTCGTCGGTGCGAATGGCTTGCGAAGGCAGTGACCCGAGCGCTGTTCGCGTCCCCTCCATTTGCGGCGCACGCTCGATTCGGATCGTGCACGTAAGGTCTCAGACCTTCTCTACCGTAGTCATCGATTCTTCCAGGTGGGAGAGCTCTTTCGCGATCCACGTCTTTTGCTAGAGCGCGGGCGGAGGTAGGCAGTCTTGGCGGAACCACTGACACCCCAACAGGAGACGTACCTCGCCTATGGGACGTATCATTCCGATCAGCACACCGGTGGGAGTCGGCAGTGACGACGGTCTCCGCCATATCGTACACAACCATGCGCGGACGCGGCTCTTCGCGATCGCGTTCGACGGTCGCAGCACGGTCGTCTACCCGTTGCCAATGCGCGGACAGGTAGTGATCGGCAGCGATCCAGACGTCAGCTTCACGATCGATGCGCCATCGCTGTCCAGTCGTCACGCGATCCTGCAAGTGGACGGCGAGGTGACGATCCAGGACGCGGGCAGCAAGAACGGCACCTGGCTCGGGACACACGCCCTGCCGCCGCGCGAGTGGTGTCGCCTCCGCATCGGCGAGCGCGTGGTCCTCGGCTCGGTGAGCCTGATCGTGCTTGCGGGGAGTGCGGGTCAGCGCGAGACGGAGACGCTCTGGAGCAACGAGGCGTTCCAGGCTCGGCTCGAGTACGAATGTGCGCGGGCGCAGCGAGCGAGTCGAAGCGTTTCGGTCGTGCAGTTCCGCGCCGCCGGCCAGCTCGCCATGAGCGACGCCAGCTCCGTGATCGCGAACGCGCTCGGGCCGGAGCACCCGGTGATGGTGGTGGGAGAGGACACCCATGCCGTGCTCATCGTCGGCGCCCAGGCCGACGCCGAGGCGGTGATCGATCGACTCGCCAGCAAGCTCGCCGCGACTTCGACCACGCTGCGCCACGGTATCGCCAGCTGCCCGCGTGACGGCTTCTCGGGCCAGGCATTGCTGGCGCACGCGCGATCGCTGCTCGATGGCGGTGTCCACACCAGTGTCCACCCCGGTCATCGTCCCGAGCTGCCGGTGATGGTCGAACCCGCGATGCTGGGACTCCATGCTCGCGCCGAGAAGGTCGCCGCCACCAATCTCAGCGTCCTGCTCCTCGGCGAAACCGGGGCTGGAAAGGAGATCCTGGCGGCGGCGATCCACCGGGCATCTCCGCGCCGGGAGGCGCCGCTACTGCGTCTGAATTGCGCCGCGTTCACGGAGAGCCTGCTCGAGAACGAGCTCTTTGGCCACGAGAAGGGCGCATTCTCGGGAGCTACACAGGCCAAGCCCGGCCTGCTGGAGATCGCCGATGGCGGCACGGCCTTCCTCGATGAAGTCGGCGAGCTCCCGCTGGCGCTCCAGGCCAAGCTGCTCCGCGTGCTGGAGAATGGCGAGATCATGCGCCTCGGCGGCCTCAAACCGCGCCACGTCGATGTCCGGTTCATCTCGGCCACCAACCGCGACCTTCTCGAGGAATCGCAGCGCGGCCGATTCCGCGCAGACCTGTTCTATCGGCTGAGCGGCTTCTCTCTCGTCATCCCGCCGCTTCGCGATCGCCCGGCCGATATCGAGGCACTGGCCCGCCATTTCGTCGATCAGTTCGCCGTCGTCCACGGCCGCAGCGACGTGCCCGGCCTGAGCACCGCGGCGATCGCCCACCTGCGCGGACATCACTGGCCGGGCAACGTGCGCGAGCTCCGCAACGTGATCGGTCGCGCGTTGGTCGTCTGCGGCGGCGCGCCGGAGATCGGGGTCGAGCACCTCGAGGTCGACGCGCGCGCGCCGGTTCCGCCGGCCCGGCGCGTCCCGCCCGGCGCAGCGCCCCCCGAGCGCGACCAGATCATCGCAGCGCTCGAGCGGTGCGCCGGCAACCAGACCGCGGCCGCGCGCATGCTCGGCATCTCGCGAGGGACGCTGGTGGCGCGCCTGAACCTGTATGGCCTGCCACGCCCTCGCAAGCCGGGCCCCCGGCGGAGGCGCCGCGCCACGACGTCGCGCCCCGGATGACGTCGACCACGACGATCACGACGCGATCGCTACTCCGACACGCGTCGCGACCTCGCGCCAGGACTCGTTCACGAAGAAGTGACCGCCTTCGAACATCTCGA
>Ga0075429_100005222_pt1 | contig 11171 bp, 6 predicted proteins | sample RhiMetdeltSRZDD3_FD_75295 | JGI IMG/M metagenome (GOLD analysis project Ga0075429, IMG submission 75295) | Populus rhizosphere microbial communities from Tennessee, USA - Rhizosphere MetaG P. deltoides SRZDD3 | ecosystem: Host-associated > Plants > Roots > Rhizosphere > Soil | place: USA...
GTGAATGTATAAACTGCTTCACGCTGATTACCGCATGCAATTGCCTCGCCTGTAAATGAAGTTTCACAATCTTTGTCAGCCGGGCAAACAGCGTAAAGACTATAAGAGCAAGACAAATTCATTGGGGAATTTTGTCCTTCCTGGTAAATTGAAAAAGGAACGTTATCACATGCGTTCCAACCCGCCGGCAAAGCAAACGTGAATATAGCGGTAGTGCCACTTGCTAATGTTGCTACTGACTGAGTAGATCCAAAAGCAGTAACACTAACTGTATTCGAAGTATTACCCCCACTATGAGTAAAGGTTACTTTCACAATAAATGATGTTGCTGTATTGTAGGCAACATGGTTTACAGTCTTCCAATGCGGATGAGACGTATTTCCCCAGGTTTGTGTTTTGTAACCTGACCCTTCAAAATAAGGACCCTCAGGGTTAATGCAAGTTGACCAGCAATCAGGAAGCTCGATCGGCGCTCCTTCGGTAACGAGAACAATTTTAGGTTTGCCCGCAACATCTTCAGCGGATTCGTTTACGAGGTCAGTCTTTTTACAGGAAATAATAACAAGAGTGGCAAAAAGGCCCGTCAATAGGGCAAGGGTACGTACAGTCTTCATACATGAAGGGTTTAAAAACTAATAAAACGGATTGTTATGGTGGTTGTTCTGAGGAGACCGGACGTTACATGGAAGAATTACTATTGCCTATTACGACAGTAATCGAGTACAAAAATAATTCACGAATTCATTTTTCCTATAGTGATTCTACTAGTTCTAAAAAATGTTTATCAATTACCATTATAAACTTTGCCTTGTGTTCTTAAGTCAAGGATTTGATCGAAATAATTTTTTTATAAAATTAAAAACCGCCCCGATGAATCGAAGCGGTTTAATCCAAATTGACTGCTTATATGTACCTTATTTAGTCTTTTTGCAAATGGATAAGTATAATTTGAACCTACTATTAATCCACCCTTTTTAATTTTTATCGTTATGGCGTAACAACAAATTTGTTAGTTACAAAATTCACAGATATTTTATAGGTTCCTGATGCAGCGGGTCCTGGAAAATTATCACTTAAATCATAACCAAAAGTACCTCCTGCAGCAAGGCCAGGTACGGTATTATTTGCAACAGCAAATTTGTGGCTCCAGTCACCATTAACAGGTAACAATAGATATTGCTTGCCTCCAATTAATGGTAATGTTATTTCAAATACAGAGGAGTTAAGCCTGGTAAATTGCTGTGATGGTGTAGGAACAGGATTGTTCCAACCACCGGCGGTCGCATCTCCCACTATATACAAATTGCTTGGTAATGCTCCTGAATAAGGTGTTACGCTAAACTTGCCCTGTTGAAAATCTACAATTATTTTATATAAACCGCTTGCGGTGGGTCCAGGGAAATTGTCACTAAGGTCAAAGCCAAAATCCCCACCAGCGTTAAGACCCGGAAGACTGTTATTGGCGACGGAAAATTTATGACTCCAATCACCATTTACCGGCAGCAGCAAATATTGTTTTCCACCAATCAGTTGAAATACGCCACCCCATGTGGTTTCATCAAGCCTAACCAATTCCTGGCTGGGAACAGGAACAGGATTATTCCACCCACCGGCTGTCGCATCTCCTACTATAAAAAGTTTAAGAGATGTTGGAAGGGCAATTTTTGGTGGAATCTTGTAAGGAGTCATTTTTATTTTGATAACATTGGAGCTAATTCTTTCATTGTTGTTGGCATAAGAAGAAATAACTCTTACATCCATTTCCACGGGAACATTGAATGCATACCCTCTTGCCAGCAATATATTATTTAGTTCTTTTGCTATGAATGCACGACTTAGTTTTCCCTGGACTATGATGGTATTAGGTTTTGCAAAATTTTTACCCGTTGTGTCTATCTCAATTGTGTATTTTATATTGGCCGAGTCTGTTGCGTGGTTAGGATAAGTCCAGGACAATGTTAAGGCCGTACTATTAGAATCAGCGGCAGTAGGAGCAACATTCGTAGAAGATGCACTAAGTACGGATGCTGTTCCGCTTCCATATAAAGGCAAAGGTTCTGCTTTATCACAAGCGGCTAAAAAACATGCGATGCCGGTTGTAAACAAGATTAGGTTTAGTATTGTTCTCATAAAAATCATATTAGTAATAAATTATAATTTGGTAACTATAAATTTTCCTCTTTGGAAATCTACCTGTATCTTATAGTTTCCGCTTACAGCAGGAGCCTTCATATCGCCACCACCCGTTCTAAAATCATCTCCGTTCACATTGTTTGTATTGTTAGCCCCCACGGCACCATATTTTACAGCCCAGCTACCGTTAACAGGTAAAAACAAATATGATTTATCTCCGATCAACGGTATGGTTATTTCATAAATTGTGTTACTGATTTTTGTAAATTTCTGGCTGGGCACAGGTACTGGATTATTCCATCCTGTAGCATCTCCACCCGGAGTAGCATTACCAACAATATATAATTCTCCTGAAGCGGGTGGGTCAACTTTTGGAGGAATGGCATAAGGAGTAACTGTAAATTTCAAAATATTTGATAAAAGAGGGATTGCCGCTCCAATACTTGAGATCAATCTGAATTCTATATTATGAGACATGCCCGGTTTCAATTGTAATTGATTCAGCAAATAGTCATTCAGGTCATTTTGCGTAAGCAAAAGGCTTAGGTCATTACTAAGAGAAAACACTTTCTTTTGAGGATTGGTAAAATTTGCCCCCGTGGTATCGAGTTCCAGCTGGTAAGTTACATTTTGCGAATTAAGACCAGTAGTAAATTTGTAATCAGGGTTTGTCCATGATAGCTTTACCGCTTCCTGATCTTTATTGGCAAAAGAAAGTGGAATGGTTACGGACCTCGATGCAGTTAATACAGGAGGTGTTCCTTCTTCATAATAAATCTTATTTTCTTCTTTTTTGCAAGAGGAGGAAACAACAATTAAGAAGAAATATCCAAACAAAATATTTAATATATTTTTCATGCTCTGTCTGTTTTATTGTAAAAATTAATACCCGGTATTTTGAACAAGGTTTTGGTTTGAATTTATATCACGGGAAGGAATAGGATATAAGTTTCGATTGGAGGATACACCTGTGCCTGAAGCGACACCGCCCTTCCATGGCCACAGGTAAGTGCTTTCAACAAATTTGTTATACCGGATCAGGTCGGTTCGGCGAAACCCTTCCCAATACAATTCTCTTGCTCTTTCATCTAAAATAAAATCAAGTGTCAGCTGTACAGCAGAAATATTTCCTGATGTATTTGTATAGGCCCTTGTACGGATAGTATTAATATATCCTAACGCAGTAGCGGCATCTCCACCAGCGCCTTGTCTCAACACGGCTTCTGCATATATTAAGTACATTTCTGACAAGCGGAACAATGGCATATCAACGTCGGAAAAATCCTGGCTTTGTCCATTGCTGCCATCTCTCTTTACATTTTTGAACTTAGTTACTGCAAGTCCATCAGTAAATGTAGTAACGTTGGCGATTTCCAGGTTTTGCCCCGATGTATAAAACTGAGAACGCTTATCTGCAGTACCGGTTACATCAGGAAAGAGGTTTGGTAAGTTTTTGGTTGTCCGGGTGCCACTCCATCCGCCGGCAATACCAAAAGTAGCAGCAGGTATTGTGCCGCCTACACAGGCATGGGTAAGGAATGTAGTACCACCATAACCCTGCGTATGTAATCCATCATAATTAATTGTAAAAATGAATTCACTTGTATTTAAATGGTTATCGGCACGCATTAGCCATGTATAATTGCTTATAAGGGAATAGCCTGCATCAATGACTTTTTTCGCATACGTAATTGCTTCGGTATATTTTTCCGTTCCTATATACACCTTTGCATTCAAATAAAGGCGGGCCAATAACGACCAAACCGCAGCCTTGTCCGAGCGACCATACTCATTGGTGCGGGGTGCAGGCATATCGTTCTCGATAGCTTTCAATTCGGTTTCAACATAATTAAAAATTTGAGTGCGGCTTGCCTGTGGCGGAGGAGGGCCACCTATAACACTTGCTTCAGTAACAAAAGGAGGATTTCCATAAAGATCCATTAACACCCAATATTGAAATGCCCTCAGGAAGCGAGCCTCTCTTGCATACTGACGGATATTATCTGCATCGGTGCCTTTGATACCTCTTCCAGCTACTTTGTCATCTGCACATTCCCTGATAAAATCATTACATAGTGTTATCTGATAAATACTCCGGTAATAAAGGCCGGTAAGAAAGCTATTGTTCGATGTCCAGTTCATATTGTGAAAATCCTGTATGCCAACATCGCCCCAGCTTATTACGGCTTCGTCAGTACTTAACTCCTGCGCTTTCCAAAAAAGTCGATAAAAATCAGAAAACCCTTCATCAATTCCCTGTACATCACCATTACCAGCAGGGCCAGAGTTTCCTGTTAAAGCAAAACTGCCATACACTTTACCCAATACTTGTTTATAGCCGGCAGGAGTGGAATATACCACCTCAGATGTGGTGTCATTAGTAGGTGTAAGATCCAGCTTCTTTGTGCAGGATGCCACCATTAACAAAACCATCCCTGCAAAAACACCGTTTACTAAAATATTTCTTTTCATGCGTTTTATTTTAAGCAATCATTTTTTAAAAATCAAGATTCAAGTTGATGGTAAATACTCTTGGCCTGGGATAAAAATTATTATCAATACCACCGGAAACTTCAGGATCCACTCCCTTATAATTAGTAATCGTAAAAACGTTTTGTACGTTTGCCCCAATTCTTAAATTGGTATTTTTCCCAACCAGCGCACCTGCATTATATCCTATATTAAAATTATCCATCCTAAGGAACGAAGCGTTTTCAATATAATAATCAGACAAGAGATACTTGTCTCCATTTCCCGTAAAATTTGTCTCTAGCAAGTTGGTGGAGCCATTAGCCAAAAAACCGAGTGGGTCAATAATATTCCGTTGAACACCCGTATTTGAAAACCGGTTATTATACATATAATTTCCAAGGTTTGCTCTTAATGAAAATCCCGCATTCCATTTTTTCCAGCTCAGGTTTGAGTAAGAGCCCAAAAATACATCCGGGTCAGGAGCTTCGAATCGATACAGGTCGTCCACATTGATCAGACCATCCCGGTTTCTGTCTTCAAATAAATTCTCAATAGGATTTCCTGACTTATCATAAACCTGCTGATATACATAAAAAGAGCTTTTGGCATAACCGACAGAATGAATTTGAATGGTACTGCCAACTCCGCCGGCTATTCCACCCACGAGGTTGCCGGGAAAATTTGGATCATTTGTAAAAGTGAGTTTAGTGATTTCATTTTTATTATAGGTAATGTTGAATCCAAGATCCCATGTAAGGGTTTTATTTCTTACCGGTTGCGTATTAATGGTAAATTCAATACCCCGGTTTTCCATATCGCCTATATTAGCAAGAATTTTATTGGAAAAATTAGTGCCGGCAGGCTGATCAATGACACTAAGAAGGTCTTCGGTTTTTTTCAAATAAATATCTACTGATCCCGTTATCCGGTTATTAAGAAAACCGAAATCAATTCCAAGATTATAGGTAGACGTCTCTTCCCATTTTAAGTTGGGATTGTATCCATCTGGCCGGTACAAATCATAAAATGTATTTCCGAATTGGTACTGTGCCCGGCTATTGGCAACAGAATACCTGGGAATATAATTATAGTTTCCAATTCCATCCTGTTGCCCGGTTTCTCCATAACCCAATCTCAGTTTCAGATCACTCAGTACAATTACATTTTTCAAAAACCCTTCTTCTTTTATTCTCCAGGCGAAAGCTCCTGATGGAAACCAACCCCATCTGTTGTCTTTCGAGAAACGGGATGAACCATCTCTGCGTACAGTACCTGTTAAAAGATATTTTCCCTTATAAGAATAATTTAAACGTCCAAAGAAAGAGATGAGTCTGTTTTGCGGTTTATCAAATCGGAAAGTTGGACTACTTATTAAAAAGCCATCTGTTGCATAATCTGAATAAGGTGTCCATTTTTTTCCATTTGCATCAGTTAAAATTCCATTGGGATCAAGTTCACCATTATAATTAGTAGCCGAAAAATCCTGATATGAATAACCTGCGATTGCATCCACCCGGCTATTAATGGATTTAATATCCTTTGTATAGTTCAAATAGGTTTCAAGAAGGGTATTGGATTTTTTTTGCAGGTATCTATTGTTCACTCCGCCATGTCTTGCATCTGGTGAACGGCGATAGGCCGACGCAGCACTATCAGGGATATAAACTGTTCCCTTGCCTTTGGAAACATCATAGCCAAGATTAACATTTACATGCAAGTCGGGGAAAAAATGAAGTTTATAATCAAACTGTATATTGCCTATACTTCTAGATACGTTGCTTTTGTCTATTCTTTGCTCAAGGAGACCAACCGGATTCAAAGGTGCAAGATCTCTTAAGCCGGTCGTAGAGCTCGGATCCTGCCACTCAAAAAAACCGCCGTACCTTTTTGATGAAGAACGAACTGGTTGGGTAGGATCAAACCGAACTGCTGTACCAATTGCTCCTTCATCCGCAAATCTTGATTTGTTGATGGAACCTTTGAGGTTCAAATCTATTTTCAAATGATCTTTAAATAGTTTTGGATTAAGCGTAATTGACGCGGATGTTCTTTTCAGATTGCCTGTTCTTAAAATACCGTCCTGGCTTAAAAATCCTACCGATACCCTGTATGGAACAGCCTTGAAAGCTCCTGACATACTTAGGTTATTATCGGTGGTGCTTGCTTTATCATAAATTTCATCCTGCCAGTCTGTATTGGCATTTCCCATTAGAGCAATTTGTGAAGCTGTGCCATGCGAATTCACATAGTCTCTGAATTGAGCCGGTGAAAGCACATCTGCTTGCTTCGGAAGTGTTGACAAAGAATATTGAGTGCTCAGATTTAGTTTCATTTTGCCGCTCCTGCCTTTCTTAGTCGTGATGATGATTACACCATTTGAAGCCCTGGAACCATATATAGCTGTTGCAGATGCATCTTTTAAAATATTGAAAGATTCGATGTCATTAGGATTAATTAATGCAAGTGCATTAGCTGCCCCGGCTATTCCGCCATTATCAATAGGTACCCCATCAATCACAATCAAAGGATTGTTACTTGCATTTAAAGATGCGCCACCGCGAATTCGAATAGTACTGCCCGAACCAGGAGCTCCTCCGTTAGTAGTAATTTGAACTCCGGCCACTTTCCCCATAATTAGTTGTTCCGGAGTAATGATTGAACCTTTATTGAAATCTTTAGCGGTAATATTGGTAATTGAACCAGTCAAGTCTTTTCGTTTAGATGTACCATAACCGGTTACTACTACTTCATTAAGCGATGCATCAATTATAACAAGAGATACATCGACTGATGATTTTCCATCTATAGAAACTTCTTGTGTTCCATACCCAACTGAAGAAAATATAAGAGTTGTGACTGAAGCACGAACAGAAATTCTAAATGTTCCATCTGTTCCTGTTGAGGTGCCAATCGAACTGCCTTTGGCAGTAACCGAAACACCTGGTAATCCTGATCCGTCTTTGGAATCAGTAACTTTTCCGGTAATTGTTTTTTCCTGTGCAGATGCCGTTAATGAAAGTAATAGCAAGCATGGAAAGACAATCGCTCTAAGCAATCTTTCGCAGTACATAAGCAGTAATTGTTGTTAAGTTCTAAAAAATAAAAAAAGTCAAATGTGTATCCGAGACACAAAGTTGTGTTTTTTTTTATTTCCGCAAAATTTAGTTTAGGGTTTGGCGGATTATTTTTTAATGCTTAAACAACTCATGAATTCTTCAAGGATGATTGGATTGTTTTGTTTGATGTGGTGAAAAACGAACGTTGATATTAGAGTTTATGTAATCGTTTACACAAGTTGGGATTTTTCCCCTTTCTAAGCAAAATATTTTTTGCCCGGAATCCCAAGGGCACACAAAAAATAGTAAATGACACAGATAACATAAATTGAACAACTTGCTATTCAATACATTTGTTTAGCAATTGTCTTAATATGGTGAAAGAAATATTTCTTCTGTCAACACTATTCTTTTCTTTGGCCTCGCAGGCTCAGGACGCCTGGAAGCTCAAAGCTGATAAGATCGATCCGAACAATTATTATGGTATTACCGTAGCCAACGGCATGATCGGAGTTGTTTCATCCCCTGATCCCTTTAAGGTGAAAGATGTTGTGCTTGCCGGTGCTTATGATCTATATGGCCGCGGCCGCGTTAGCAACTTTCTAAAAAGTTTCAACCTGCTGAACATGTACCTGGAAATAGATGGAAAAAGAATCGATGCAAGATCTGCTTCCAACATGCAGCAGGAATTGGATATGAAGAAAGCATCATTCACCACAACTTTTGAATACACTGAAAAAGCCGCCATCTCCTATACATATTATTCACTGCGTCATTTGCCTTATACAGTGCTGATGGATGTAGCAATAACTCCCAGGAAAGACATCCTTATTACCGGCGCAAGTGTGATGGAATCTCCCGATGCATTGAAAGATGTTCAGAATTATTATAATGAGATTGACAGGCCGCATGTTGTCATCAGTTTACTTACTTCTTCTGCAAAAAGCCCTACTGGAAAATTGCTAATGTGTGCAAGCAATACTTTTTTATTCAGTGAGGCACATGGCAGCGAACCAAGAGTGATCCATGAAATGTGGGATAACAACATGCATTTAATGAAGTTTACCAAAAAGCTTAAAGCAGGTGAAACATATCGTTTCTCTATTGCCGGTTCATCTATCACGTCGGCGCATCATGATGATCCATTGAATGAAGCAGAAAGAGCAACCATCTTCGCAAAGTTAGAAGGCAGAGAAAGGCTTTTAAATTTTCATTCCAAGGCCTGGGATGAATTATGGAAAAGTGATATAATAATTGAAGGTGATCCGCAATCACAACAAGATGTTCATAGCATGTTGTATCATCTTTATTCTTTTTCGAGGGAAGGGACAGCATTATCTCCATCACCGATGGGATTAAGTGGTCTTGGTTATAATGGACATGTTTTTTGGGATACAGAGTTATGGATGTATCCTTCCTTACTTGTCCTTCATCCTGAAATTGCAAAGAGTCTTGTTGAATACCGTTATCAGCGTCTCGATGCGGCAAAACGAAATGCATTTAGCAAAGGATATAAAGGAGCCATGTATCCCTGGGAAAGTGCGGAAACGGGAGTTGAAGAAACACCGGTCTGGGCATTGAGCGGACCATTCGAACATCATATAACAGCTTGTGTTGGGATTGCTGCATGGAATTATTATTGTGTAACACAGGATAAGCAATGGTTAAGAGAAAAAGGATACCCCATTTTATCAGCCACTGCTGATTTTTGGGCAAGCCGTGTTGAAAGAAATGGACCGGGTCGCTATGAAATAAAGAATGTTGTAGCGGCTGATGAATGGGCTGAGAATGTAGATAATAATGCGTTTACAAATGCAGCGGCAAAATCAAATCTTCAATTTGCAACTGAAGCTGCAAAAGTTTTAAATATTACTCCCGACCCCGATTGGATAAATGTTGCAAATAATATTCCCATATTAAAAATGGAAAATGGCGTAACACGGGAGCATACGTCCTATAAAGGCGAAGGAATAAAACAAGCAGATGTAAATCTATTGTCATATCCATTAAAACAAATTACCGATGTAGTTCAGATCAAAAAAGATCTTGAATATTATGAAACAAGAGTACCCAATGAAGGAACTCCTGCCATGACACAAGCGGTATTTACAACATTGTACGCACGACTTAATAACTCTGAAAAAGCTTATCACTGGTTCAAAGAATCATATGTTCCAAACCTGAATCCGCCGTTTCGCGTAATCGCAGAAACAAAAGGCGGCACGAATCCGTATTTTGCAACAGGAGCCGGTGGAATTATTCAATCTTTATTGATGGGTTTTGGTGGATTGGATATTACTCCAACGGGCATTGTTCAATTAAAAACTTCATTGCCAAAACAATGGAAGAGTCTCACACTAACAGGCGTTGGCCCACAGAAAAAAACATTTACTATTAAATAAACACAAATCGTAACTTTAGCGACTTGAAAAAGATTGCTGCCATACTTCTGCTTTCCTTAATGGTATTTAACCTTGTTGGTTATCGCTGGTTATTTTCTGCCATAGAGAACAAGGCCACGGCAACTCTCGAAGAAAAGATTTCTTCCGGTAAATATAGCGATGAACAATTAGTTGAGATCCGCATTCCTCTCAACATGCCCTACTATTCTGATAAGGAATATGAATATGTTTACGGAGAAACTGATTTTAATGGCGAGCATTATCGTTATGTAAAAAGAAAAGTTAGTGGCAACACTTTATACTTATTATGTTTACCCAATAAAGAAAAGACAGGTATTGTAAACGTAAAAAATGAATTTACAAAGGCAGTGAATGACGTTCCTGCAAACAAGCAAGGTTCACAACACAAAAACGCTTTACTAAAACTGCTAACTTCCGAATTCAAGATAAGTGAACCGATTATTAGTGAAAACAATTTTTCATCCTTATCCCTTCAATTCATAAGCAGGAATACTGCAGTCACAAATTTGTTCACGCCGCTCACAGAAGCGCAGCCTCCCGAAGCGTAAGTATTTTTCTGAATCGAAACCAACGACAAAAAATATTTTATCCTAATTTTTTAAATAGAAAATGAAAGCATTAAGATTTTTAGTGCCTGTGTTATTGGTTGCAGGCTGCACAGAAAAAAGTGTACAAACTGATCTGAAATTTTTTGACAACCAGGTTCTTTATTGCAAAACCGTAAAGAAGCTGAATGATGTGGTATTGGAGAACAATTTTCCTCCAATGATTGCCACCCGTAATTATGTGTATGCATCTATTGCAGCATTTGAATGTGTAGCAGCAGGCGATGATAATTATATTTCACTTGCCGGACAGATCAAACATATGCCCGTAATGCCAAAACCGGAACGAGGAAAAAACATTGATTTCACATTGGCTGCATTGTTTGCTTTTACTAAAGTCGGCAATGCTGTTACTTTTCCTGAAGGCAGCATGATGGGTTATTATGATGGTTTGAAAAAAATGGCAGATAGCATCGGTATGTCAACTGATGTCTTAAAAAATACAATTGCGTTTTCCGATAGTGTTGTGGCTGCAATCATGC
>Ga0075429_100005223_pt1 | contig 11169 bp, 6 predicted proteins | sample RhiMetdeltSRZDD3_FD_75295 | JGI IMG/M metagenome (GOLD analysis project Ga0075429, IMG submission 75295) | Populus rhizosphere microbial communities from Tennessee, USA - Rhizosphere MetaG P. deltoides SRZDD3 | ecosystem: Host-associated > Plants > Roots > Rhizosphere > Soil | place: USA...
GGGGTGTACGTTGCTGGGAGATGCGTTGAGAGACGTTATCAGTCATCGGTCATCGGTCGTCGGTCGGCAAGCGTTGTGACCGATGACCGATGACCGATGACCGACTACCGTTTACCTCTCACAATTTCCCGCAACACCTCCGCATCCAGCTCGTGCCCGCCCTCGAACCGCTCTACCTGGTAGACGATGCCGGTTTCACGTAATCGCGCCTCGTCACGCGCCAGTACTTTGGTCGTGATGAACGGATCCGTGCTACCAGCCACCAGGGTAACGCCGGTCTCCAGCCACCGCGCTCGCGCGGCGGCCAGATCGAGATCGGGCGGGACTTCTCCTCCCCAGAGAATCAGCCGGTCGGCGCGCGCCGCGCCCGTGGCGAGCCATCGGGCGGCGGTCGCGGTGCCCTGGGAGAATCCCAACACGACCACGCGCGGGGCAGTTGCTCCACCCACCGCGGCATATACGGCGTCCAGGTAGCGGACGTAGTCGGCGATCTCCACCAACCGGTCTTCCCGGGTCATCCAGCTGGCGCCGATCTTGTCGGCGCGATTCACCTCGATGTAGAAGCGCGACAAGCCTTCCGGGGCGACCACCAATCGGGAGCCGTCATCGAGCGGCTCGAAGTGACGAATGAAGCGCGCCGCCAGCTGGCCGTAGCCGTGCAGGACGAACCACAGCTCGGTGGGTGTCGATTCGTTGCCCAGCGTGAAGAACCGGGCGGTCCGGGGCACGCTCAGATGATGTTCGGCCATCAACGACGGATCACGACCGTGACGATTTCGTGGGGATCGGCGATGAACCGAACGACGCGCCCACCGTCTTCGAGCACGAGGGGCATGGCGTCGCGCTCATCGAGCCGGGCCCGGTAGGCGGCGCGGGCGGCCTCGTTCAAGCGCCAAGCGCCCGCGCGGCGCTCCGCAGTCGGGTTGTAGCAGCGCAACACGATTTCATCGCCCCGCCCGGCATGGGCGGGTTTCAGCGCCGAGAACACGAGGCCCGCGCCATCGAGCGCGACCCCGCCCGCCGGAATGACCAGCTCGACCGCATCGCGAATCCAAACGCCCCTGAGGGGCGCGAAGACGCTCTCCCACAGGACCGGCAGCGAGTCCCCCGGGGTGTACGGGGCGAAGGCCAATTCCACCCGCGACACCCCGGGACACTGAGCCTCCGGGATCGGCGTGGGCCAGGCCGCATGACCGGGCCGGGTGGGCAGGTCGTCGCGCGACAAGACGCCGATGCTGCGCAACAGCGTGACGAGCAGATCGCCCGTCGCCGTCTGCTCGCATTCGAAGAAGCCCGGTGCGAGAACCGCGAGGCCACGCGTCCCGTCGGACAGCGCTACGTAGCGGTGCACCGGCGCGGTCGCGACCGGAGCTTCGAGGGCTCGCGCATGGCCGGCCCGCGCAACCACGGGGGGCGGATCGCGGCGTTCCTCGCCGAATTGCACGCCGACCACTGCCTGCCCGGCCGATCCGGTCGGGAACCGCGCCCGCAGGCGATGATTCGTTCCCTGGTTGTCGATGTCGAGCAGGCATCGCACCACCGGACTGTCGGCGTGGAGCAGGATCGTCAGCGTCAAACCGACCTTCCCGCGCCGACCTGCGCGCATGCTCCAGCGCGCTTCGATCGACGCGACGAGCGGCCCGGCGGCGCGGCGGCGCACGCGAATGGGCCCCTCGCTCCGCACGAGGCGATCCCGCACCGGTGGGCAAAACGTGTACGCGTCGCCTGCGTCCCCGCCGTCCTCGATATGCAACAGATCGAGCCAACGGTTACGCGTGCGCCGGTCGTACAACATCAGGGCCCCGCTCGGGTCGATGGTGACGACCACGTAGGAGTTGACGAGCGAGCGCGCCTGGACTTCGGCGCGCTCTTCCGGCGCCGGCGATGCCGGCGCTCCCGTCGTGAGGGCCGCGACCCCGAAGCCGGGGACGACCGGGACGCGCAACGCCACGCGCAGCCGGTCCACCGCATCCAGGTCGGGATAGTGGCGCCGGGCATCCAGCCGCTCGAGCCCACGGCGACGGTCGAGGATCTGCATCGGCACGATGTGGCCATCGCGCAGATGCAGCGACAGCGGTACGGGGGGCGCGCCCGCCCCACTGCGGGCCACGGCCGTCCCGGGCGGCCCGACCAGCACGTCGCCACGAAAGAAGGTCAAATCCGTCACGACGATGCCGTCGCGTGGCCGGGGAGTCGGATTCCACACCACGAGGGTTGGTTGCTGCGCTTCGGGACGCTCGCGGGCGCGATCCGGATCATGTCGCACGAGCTCGAAGACGGCATCCTGCACGACCGAATCCGCGTAGGCGCGGGCGGCATCGAGGCGCAGCGACGCCTCCCGGCTGACCACGTCGCTGGTCGTACCACAGATCGTGTCGTGAAACTGGCACTGCACCAGCCGGCGCCACGCCAGCTCGAGGTTCGCGCGGTAGTCGCGCCCGCCGCGCCAGCGCACCAGCGCGGCGAGCGGCTCGGCCGTCCGCTCGAGCCACAGCTCGACCTCTCCAGCCCGGCGTTTCAGTGGAAGCCGAGTCCCGTGAACACCCTGCAAGGCCCACGTGTAGCCCGGAGACGCCCGCAGTCCGCCCTGCACCAGCGGAGCCTGGCGAAACTCTTCGGCCGCCGCCTCGAAGAACTCGTCGAGGCGCGACACCCGCACGATGTTGGGCCGCTCCAGCTCGCCCAGCTGGTCGCGCAACCGGCTCACGTCCGCCGGCGCCGCATGATGATCCGCGCCGATGAACACCGGCACCGCCCGCCCGGCGGCGCGCGCCAATAGCTGGCCACGGACCCAGGCCCAGGCCTCCGGCAGCTCTTCGGCGTCGGCCTTGAGCGTCGAGCCGACTTCATAACCGGCCGGAGGCAGGTGCCACAACCGGACTTCGGCGCCGCTAGGGCCGCGCCAGCGGTACCGGTCGCCTTCCTGCCCCGCGATCCCGCCGAGTCCGCGCCACAGCACCCCGGAGACCAACCCCGCCCCCCGCGCCAACTCCGGCCAGCAGGCGGGATGCCCGAACGCGTCGGGCGAGTAGAGCACACCCAGCCGGCCTCCCCAGCGTTCCGCGTCAGCAGCGCCGAGGATGAGGTTGCGCACCAGAGATTCAGCGGAGGGGATCAGCTCGTCGGCGAGGACATACCATGGTCCCACCTGCAGGCGACCGGCCCGACCCAGATTGCGAATCGCATCCGCGCGATCGGGCCGGGCAGCGATGTAATCCTCGAGCAGGACTGTCTGCCCGTCCAGCAGGAAACTGCGAAACCCGGCGTCCGCGGCCAGCTGCTCCAGCAGGTCGTCCATCATCGTCACGAGCCGGGCGTGAAACGCGGCGCGTGGCAGGTACCACTCCCGATCCCAATGCGTGTGGGGAATGAGATGGAACGTCAGCGTGGGCATGCCGCTCAGGGATGGATCGCGAGCTTCTCCAGCTCGCGCACATCACTCAAGTGCACGTGACTCACGCGTCGTCCGCGGGCCAGCAGCGCCCGGATATCGCCAACGGCCTGGGCGCGCTCCAGACGTCCGAAGGTCGTCCCCATTTCGGGGATTTCCAGGTCGTGCGTCGGGTCCATCGTGAGGACGAGAAACAGCCCCGTGTTGGGCCCACCTTTGTGCAGCTGACCCGTGGAATGCAAATAGCGCGGCCCGAACCCGACCGTCGTGACCACGTTCAGGGCGCGCCCCCATGCCGTGCGCACGCGTTGCAACGCGGACTCGATCCCCGGACGCGGCGGGAGATAGGCCAGGATGGCGAGGTAGTCACCCGCCCGCGCCAGGCTCCGCAGCTCGGCGGTCGAGAGCGTCGGCGGCAGGGGTGGACTCGCGGATGGTTCGGCAGACCGCGCCAGCTCCGCGCGCGCCAGCACCTTGGCTTCCTCCACATTCGGCTGGTCGAAGGCGTTGACACCCAGCCGCTCGCACAATTCCCACGTGGCGTACTCCCAGCGCAGGAACTCACGCCCCAGATCGAGCGGGTCGGCTGAGAATTCGCGGACGGACTGAACATCGGCGCCGTCCGCCTCTCGCGCGTCGACCAGGGGGATCACGCCTTTGTCGTCCTTGCCCGAGCTTTCGGCGACCAGCTGCTCGATCCAGCTCGCGAGCCCCGCCACCGTTGCCGGCGGCTGCAGCGCGAGCTTGTCGCGACCCACAGACGCCTGCGTTTCGATCGCCTGACCCAGGCGCCGGGCGTCCGCGACATCCGTCTGCCCGGCCCGCTCGAGTAACGTCTCCCCGTCGATGCCGGCCAGCGCCGCGGGCAGCATCCCCACCACGGTGAGCGCCGCGTAGCGGCCTCCGACGTCGGCCGGATGCTCGAAGGTGGCTCGAAACCCCTCGGTGGCGGCGAGACGCTCGAGCGCGCTCCCCGGATCCGTAACGGCCACGAATTGGTTGCGTGGTACGCGCGCGGCGAAATAGTGATAGGCGGCGAGGGTTTCGACGGTCGACCCGGATTTCGACACGATGAGAAACAGCGTGCGCGCCAGCGGGTGGCTGCGCTCGGCATCGAGCACGGCCGCCGGGTCGGTGCTGTCGAGGACGCTCAGGGTGTCGGCGTGGAAGCTCTGGGCCAGGACGCGCGGCGCGAGGCTCGAGCCGCCCATCCCGCACACCAGGGCTCGATCGAGCCCGTCCGCCCGCGCATCGGCGGCGAACCGGGACCATTGTTTCCAGTGCTGCAACGAGTCTCGTGCGGCCCCGGTCCAGCCGAGTCGGTCGTGCATCGCGCAGCAAAAGTAACGTGCTCTCGCCCGGCTCGGGCCTTCTCACTACTTTTGCGCCTACCGTATGACCATTAGCGCTCGCATCGCCCGCGTTTCCATCGCGGTCGCGGGGGGCCTGCTCGGGGCCCTCATCCTCCTCTATATCCTGCGCCCGTGGCAGCCCGCGCTGCTGTCGGGGGTGGGGTGGACCGCGACGTCGCTGGTGCGACTGGTGGGTGTCCTCGCCGCGTGGCGCGTCAGCCAGGGCGACCGGCGGCGGCGGGCCTGGGGATGGCTCGCGATCGGCAGCGCGATCGATTTCGCCTCGCAGCTGTACTGGGACATCGCGAAGCTCAATGGCTCACCGCCAGTGACGCTGACCCTGGCGGACGTGGGATTCCTCGCGGTCTACCCGACATTCTTCCTGGCCGCGTGGAACCTCCTGGCGGAGCAACGGCACTTCCATTTGTCCGCCGAGATCTTCCTCGACGCGACCCTGCTCACGCTGACCGCCGTCGCGTGGGCCTACGAATTGGGGATCCAACCAGCGGGCGTCGCGACCACGGGCACGGCGCTGCTGGGAAGCATCGCCTACACCACCGGTGGTCTTGCCCTGATCTGGCTCATCGGAGTGCTGCTGCTGCGACCGAACCGCCTTCCGGGGGGTGGCGACGGGATCGCGGTGATCGGCCTCGTGGTCTATGGACTCTCGGATCTGCTGTTCGGCACGGTGGTGCTGCCGCGGGGAACGGCCGCTTCGCTGGCGTTCGACTTCGGGTGGTCCGTCGCCAACACGCTGCTGGGCATCGCCGGGTTCATGGCCCTGGCGCGACCCGAGGCCCAGCCGGCCGCGAGCCAGACCAAGGGCGATGTCGCTCCGCGGCTCGTCGCGGTGCTCGTGGGTCTCGCGGGAATCGTGGGGCTGTTGGTTCGCCGTCTCACGGCCACCCAGGTCACCGTTCAGGACGTCTTGCTCCCAATCACGGGCGGGGCGGTCATCGCCGCGCGCATCGTCTACTCTCTGTTCGCCGATCGCCGGTACGAGAACTCGCTCGAGCGCGAGGTGGAGCGCCAGACCGAAAGCCTGCTGGCATCGTTGACCGCGGCCGCGTCGGCGGAACGGAATCTGCGCCAGATCGTCGAGGCGTCTCCCGACCCGATCGTGCTGCTCAACAGCGAAGGCCGGATCCTGGAGTTCTCGCCCGATGCCCCACCGCTCCCCGGCGCCATGCCCAAGCCGGGCCGGTCCATGTACGACGCCTTCGAGCCGGACGCCGTGCCGGTGGTGCGCCAGCACCTCGAAGCGGCGTTCGCCGGGGAAGTCCGCCGCTTCGAGATCCCGCTGCAGCGCGGCGACGGCAGTCGCGGCGTGAGCTCGCTGGTCTACGCTCCGATCCGCGAGCGCGGGGCCATCACCAAGGTGCTCGCCATCGCCCGTGACGTCACCGAGCTGCGGCGGGCGCAGAGCCAGCTGCAGCAGGCCGACAAGCTCGCGGCGATGGGCCAGCTGGTCAGCGGCGTCGCCCACGAAATCAACAACCCGGCCGCCATCATTTCGGGGTTCGCCCAGACGCTGATGCTGGATGACCTCCGTCCCGAGCAGCGGGAGATCGTGGAGATGGTGCGCGACGAGGCAATGCGCATCGGGCAGATCACGACCAACCTGCTGGCCTTTGCCCGCATGAGCGGGCCGGAGCGCTCCCTGGTAGACGTGAACGAGCTGGTCCGCCGCACGCACACCTTGCGGGCGTATCACCTCAACACCTTGAACGTGAGCGTGGCGCTGGATCTCGACGCGGAGGATCCACGCGTCTGGGCCAACGTGTCGGAGCTGCAGCAGATGCTCCTCAACCTGCTCATCAACGCCGAGCAGGCCCTCGAGTCGTACGCCGGCGCCCGGAGCATCACGCTGCGCACCCGCGCCGATCAGCATGAGGTGCGGATCGAGTGCCGCGACTCGGGACCCGGAGTTCCGGCCGAGATCCGCACCCGCATCTTCGATCCCTTCTTCACGACGAAACCGGAAGGCATCGGCACGGGACTGGGGCTCTCCATCTGCTATGGCATCGTGAAGGGCCATGGCGGTCGCATCTGGGCGGAATCGGACGTCGGCAGCGGTGCCAGCTTCGTGGTCGCCTTGCCGCTCGACCTGCGCACGCTGCCCCGCCCCACGCCGGGGGCCGTGCCGGAGGTGCCCACCGGCGCGGAACCGCTCAGCGTGCTGGTGGTGGACGACGAGCCCGGTATCCGGCAAGCCACCGCGCGCTTCCTGAATCGCAGCGGTATCCAGGTGCGAGCCGTCTCGGACGGGGCGGAGGCGCTGCGCGCCCTCCGGACGCAGTCGTTCGACGTGATTCTCTGCGACGTGCGCATGCCCGGTATGAACGGCCGGGATTTCCTAATCCGGCTGCGCGAGCAGGCCCCCAAGCTCGTGGCGACGCTGATCTTCGCCACCGGTGACACGTTCGACACCGACACGGCGGCCCTGCTCGCCGACGCGGGCGCGCCGTCGCTCGTCAAGCCGTTTGATTTCGATGCGCTGGAACGTCTGGTGCGGGATGTCGCCGCGCGGGCCGCCCGCGCGACCGAGGGAATCTAGGGAAGCCCGAGACTCGCCTTGAGGTCCGGGGGCAACAGCGGTACCGCATGCCGGATCGGCACCGACAACGCAAACCCGGGCGCCTGCGGCAACCCGGCGCGATGAATCGAGATCACTTCCCCGTTGGCGTTGAACACCGGACTCCCCGAAGAACCGCCGACCGTCATCCCGTCGAACTGAATCACGTTCTCCGTCACGCGCGAGATGATGCCCGCCGTCATCGACGTCCGGACCACGGACGACCCGAGGTGCGAGAATCCGCTTCCGGCCGGGAACCCGATGAGGGCCGCCGGCTCACCTTGCCGGGACTTGGTGCCGCCCCAGTCGACGGCGGACAGGGATGGCCCCTGATAGCCGCGGATCTTGATGACGGCGATGTCGCGCTCCTGGGACGTGGCGATGACGTCCGCGTAGCGCGAGATCGCCTGGTCGGCCATCGTGACCCAGGTCGTGTCCGGTTTGGTGTAGCCGCTGTCGGTGACGACATGCCAGTTGGTGAGCATGTAGCCGTCGGATGAGATCACGAATCCGGTGCCGTTGTACACGTTACGGCCGAAACGCGCCGTGATGAGTCCGACGGCGCCCTGGTTCTGCTGGGCGATGCTGGCGAAATCGGTGCCGCGCACGGCCCGCATGCGGGCGTCCAGGCTGGCCGCCTGGACTTCGGTCGCCTGAAGCTGACGCCGCAGGCTGTCGATCGTCCCCGAGGAGGGGGCTGTGCGCTGCGCCTGGGTCAGCTGATCCCGCAAGCGCTCCACGTCGCGCTGTGATTCCAGCCGCTGTGCCTCTCCCTGGTTGAGCTGCTGGCTCAGGGCCCCTTGGGCACGCTCCAGGGCCTGGCGCAGCTCGCTGGTGCGCGCCTGCGCGGACTCGAGCTGGGTACGCAGGCTGTCTACGGTGGCCGCCGGGGCGGCCTCCGCCCGAGCCGCATCCAGCTCCTGACGCAGCCGCTCGGCGTCCGCGCGCGCCGAATCTTCCGCCGAACGCCGCTCGACCTCGGTGGCGGCCACCTTCTGCGACAGCAACCTGTAGACACCGTACACGCCACCGCCCAGGGCCAGCACGAGCACCATGACGATGACACTGAGCCACCGGAACTTGCGACTTGAATCCTTGCCCACTTCGTCCGCGACCGCCTTGAAGAAGGCCGTGGAACCCCGTCCGCCGCGCTTACGCTCCTCCTTCGCCTGGGCCAACGCGTTCTGGATCAGCCCCATCACGGTGTCTTTTCCCATGCCGGCGGGCACTGCCGCCGGGGGGGGCGGGGGGGGGCGCTGAGCTGCTCTCATCGGACCCGTCCCGATGCCCTCGACGACCAGCACCGGCCCCCCTGGTCCCAGCGTGATGCGATCCCCCAGACGGACGGGCGTCGCTTCCTGGATGCGATCCCCGTTCAGGAACGTCCCGTTCTTGCTCCCGACGTCCCGCACCGAGAGCCCACCGCTCCCACCAGCGGTCAGCTCGGCATGCACGCGGGACACGATCCCCTCCCCCTCCTCCACGGGCCGGACCTCGCATTCCTTGCCGCGGCCGATCCGGATACGCGTCCCCTGCGCCTCAAATCGCTTGCCGGTCGCGGTCGCGATCAGGGTCACGCCATAGGAGCGCACTTCGGGGACCCGGGCGCCCGGGTCCGCGGGCGGCGCTGAAGCGGACGCCACGTCGAACTTGGGCAGCTCGGTGACGGTCGCGTCGATAGCGTCGTCGGTGGCGACGACGAGGATACGGGGACCGGTCTCACCGAGCCGGATCTCATCGCCCTTTTTCACCGGGGACTCGCCCTGGACCCGCTGGCCGTTCACATACGACCCGTTGCGGCTGCCGAGATCGACCAACCGCCATGCGTCGCCGGTGTGGCGGAGCTCCGCGTGCCGGGTTGAAACGACGCGCGCGTCGTCGCCGGAAAAGGAGACCGCGGCGGACGGATCACGCCCCAGCTGCACGATGGGGTCGTGCAGCTCGAGGGGTCGCCCGGTGGAGATCAGCTGGAGCTTGAGAGACGGCATCGCCGCGGAAGTGCCGGCGTCAGGACGGCAGCCCTTCGGTTGGCGATTCGCGACGATCGCCGGGATAGCGACGCGCTTCGTCGCGCCGATTGACGCCGGAGCGCCGATCGATGCCGGAGCGCCGCTCGACCGGCACCGCCTTGTCCGCGCGACGGCGCTCGCCGCGGCCGCGGCGATCCACTCCCGAACGCCGGTCGATCAGATCGCGTCGCTCGTCGGGGCGCCGTCGATCGCGATACCGGGGGGTCGAGGTGGTCACGATTCAAAAACCTACACCTGGCTCCGGCCGTGGCTAGACCGGCTCCGGCCTTATCTTCCGGCCCGTGGACAACCTCGCGCATACCCTCGTGGGGGCCGCGCTCGGTCGCGCCGTGGCCGGCCGGCGGGTGCCCGCGGCCGGCTGGATCGGGGCGATCGCCGCCAACGCGCCCGATTGGACGGAATTCCTGATCGGGTTCCGTCCCAGCCGCGGCAACTTCGCGTATTACACGACGCACCGGGGCATTACGCATTCATTCCTGGGAGCGGCGATCGAGATCGTAGGAATCGTCGCGGTGGTGTGGAGCATTTTCGCCCTGCTGCGCCGCTCGCGCGATGGTTCGGCGTCGCTGGTGCGAACCTGCGCCGTCGTGGGCGTTTGCGTCCTGAGCCATCTCTACATGGACTGGCAGGGATCCTATGGTCTGCGCCCGTTCCTGCCCTGGAGCGGCCATTGGTACTACGCCGATTGGGTCGCCATCGTCGATCCCCTGTTCTGGCTGGTCCCTCTGCTGGCGCTCGCCTGGGGCGCCGAACGGCACTGGCGTGACCTGACGCCGATCGTTCTGGTGGTTGCGTTCGTTCTCTTAATGGAATTCGTGTTGCGACCGGATGCCGCGGCTGGCTGGCTCAAGGTGTTGAGCGTTCTGCTGATTGCGATCGGGGCCATCGGATGGGTACGGCACTGGTTCGGCCCGGCCCTTCGCCACCGCGCCGCGGCACTCGGACTTCTGGTCCTCGGTGTGTACGCAGCGTCCCAGGCGATTGCCAGCCGCGCGGCAAAATCCGCCGCGCAGCGGGCGGCCATCGCCCGCTTCGGTCCCGCCGCTCAGAGCGCCGCCTTGACCCGCATCGGGACGCCGTTTCAATGGACCCTGATTCTCGCGTCGCCCGAAAGTGTCGCCGGTCCCGGGTGGGCGATCTCCCGCCGGTTGGACGATTCGCGCGTGCACCGAGCGTTGACCGAATCGTCGCAAGGGCGCGCGTTCGGAGCGTTCGCGCGGTTCCTCGCCGCGGAGGTCGACTCGGGATCGGCCGGCGTCACGGTCACGCTCCGGGACGCACGGTACGCGTTGCCCCCTGCAACGGGTTGGGGTGTCGTCAGCGTTCCCCTCACCGCTGCATCACAACCCACACCGACTCCGTGAGATGGCTCACGACCGTCACGCCACAGGTTCGTAGCGACCGCACCGCAGTGTAGCAGCAACTCTTCAGTTCGAAAATCGTTTCCAGCACGCCCGTCGATCGGCACGGTGGTTGCGATGGCCGTTCGCGAAATCGTAAGCCCCGCTCGAGCGCCCTCCAGCGGACGGTCCGATTCATTACAACGGGAGTGTGTATGCGTTGGCTGCAGCTACTGGCAGTCCTGGTCGTCGTGTCTGTGTTCGCCTGCGACAATAACTCGAACGACCTCCTCGCCCCGGCGACCTCGAAGGGTCCCGTGTATGCCATGGGGAGCGATCCGGTGACGGGCGCCACCATCGAAACCGACCAGGACGATTACCTCCCCGGCGAGATCATCCACCTGATCGGATCGGGCTGGGCGGCCAACGAAACCGTCCATCTGGACATGACGGAAGATCCGGACACGCACGGCGACGTCGC
>Ga0075429_100005225_pt1 | contig 11168 bp, 18 predicted proteins | sample RhiMetdeltSRZDD3_FD_75295 | JGI IMG/M metagenome (GOLD analysis project Ga0075429, IMG submission 75295) | Populus rhizosphere microbial communities from Tennessee, USA - Rhizosphere MetaG P. deltoides SRZDD3 | ecosystem: Host-associated > Plants > Roots > Rhizosphere > Soil | place: USA...
CAATTTCGCCGTATTGCGACACGATATGAGAAACTGGGCCAGACCTTTTTGGCGTTGATTCATTTGGTTGCTGCCTGGCTTATCATCAAATAATTCGTCAACACGCCCTAGCGCGACGCCGGTACGTTCATCGCGACAACCGGCATGGATTTTAGTGGAGAAACCACCCCGAGAGCGACCCAGAGCCTGGGCGGCGTGCCCACCGTTTTTTTTAACGCGCCTGCGGCGTGTTGATGGGCGCGGACCATCGTCGCATCGATAAAGAGGTGGCGTGTCTGGGGCGAGGCGTCCGTCTGGAGCCGCGCCCACAGTTGGCGCCAGAGCCCACGCCGTTCCCAGCGGCGAAAGCGATTGTACACCGCATCCCAGTGGCCAAATGCCCCTGGCAGATCACGCCACGGCGTCCCGGTACGGGCAAGGTACATGTAGCTGATTGAGAACATCGAGGACTCTACTTGATAACATCGCCCGTTTTCTGCTCAGATTAGCTGAGAATATCCGTCCCTCTCTGCTCACACTAGCTGAGAATATGCTCACAATATTGAGAATGAACTCACAAACATCCGTCTCTGCTCATACTAACTGAGAACAGTATAGTCTTTTCAATTTCAACTGGTTACGTATCTCCCCTGCAATCAGAAACCTCCTTTGCCATCGTGTACCCGTGTGACCCCTTGCATGGTTTCTTCTCGTTTTTCTCCCAGGGATTGCTCTCGGAGTTTCCGCCGCGCTACAATAGTGCCCTCACTCTCCACAGAAGGTGTGTTTCGTAGAAAGCACTAGATTCTGTGGTTCCTTGTTCCAATAACTTACGACGAATGGAGCGCCTCGAAATTGCGGCGTAAGGTAGAAAGTGTGGGAATGCCGGTTCCTGTCGATGCCCATGAGCGTACCCGAGACTATCTCACGGAGGACGAGTTTCGCACGCTCCTGGAGGGCACCAAAGGCTCGCGCTACCGGTGGCGGGATACCGCCATGCTGATGCTGACATTTTATCACGGTCTGCGGGCCTCGGAGGTCTGTAACCTCAGACGGCAGGACGTCGATTTCACCCACGGCCGCATCTGGATTGCACGGCTCAAAGGAAGCCTCTCGACAGAACAACCGCTGTTGCCACAAGAACGCCGCGCGCTCAAACGCTACCTCGCACAGCGTGGCGACTCGCAACTGCCGTGGCTCTTTTTGAGTGAGCGTGGGGATCAGTTGACCCGCTACTCTATCAACTACCTGGTCAGGGTAGCGAGTGAGCGCGCTGGACTCGCATTTTCAGTGCATCCACATATGCTCCGGCATGGATGCGGGCATGCGTTGGCGAATCGCGGCTACGATCTCCGTCTGATTCAAGACTATCTTGGCCACCGCGACCCGAAACATACGACGCGTTATACCCGCACCGCGGCACGCCGCTTTGAAGACTTATGGGCGTAGTCATTGGGGTGAGCACACCATGCCCCGGAAAACCATTGCTGCCGAAGCGGTGGTGGACTTGCGACGACGGCTGAGCACGCTGACGCCTCGGAGTCCCGAGAGGCGGCGTCTCATGCAAGAGACCGCAGCGCTGTACGGCATCTCCGAACCCACCCTGTATCGCATTCTCCAGCGGCAGACCACACCGCATGCGCTGCGGCGGGCTGATTTCGGAGTGCCTCGTTTGCTCCCCAAAGCCGAGCTCGAACGCTACATTGAGCTCATCGCAGCGGTGAAGGTGCGGACGTCGAATCGCAAGGGCCGTCACTTATCCACTGCTGACGTGATCCGGCTGTTGGAACGCTATGGGATTGCGACGTCTGAGGGCTTGATCCAGGTGCCGAAGGGCGCGCTCAAGCCCCCGACGGTCAATTGCTATCTCAAGCAGTGGGGGTATGATCGGACGACACTGCTCCGCCCACCTCCAGCGGTACGCTTCCAGGCGACCTCGAGCAATGAGTGCTGGCATTTCGACTTGAGCCCATCAGATTTGAAGCAGCTCAAGGCGCCGGAGTGGATGCGAGAAGGCACAGGCAGCCCTATCCTGATGCTCTACAGTGTCGTGGACGATCGCAGTGGTGTGGCCTATCAGGAGTACCACGGCGTCTATGGGGAAGATGTGGAAGCGGCGCTCTGGTTTTTGTATGCGGCCATGGCGCCGAAATCCCTCGCGGACTTCCCGTTTCAGGGCATTCCCCAGATGATATACATGGACAATGGTCCGATTGCCCGCAGCCACGTCTTCCAACAAGTGATGCGCTACCTCGGGGTGGACGTGCGCACGCACCTACCACAGAGCAAAGCCGGTCGGTATGCGGCCGCCCGTGCCAAAGGCAAAGTGGAACGCCCGTTTCGCAGCGTCAAAGAAATGCACGAAACGCTCTACCACTTCCATGAGCCCGCGTCTGAAGACGAAGCGAACGCCTGGTTGATGCGCTTCCTCCTGCGCTATAACACGATGCAACATCGCTCCGAATCGCATTCGCGCTTCGAGGATTGGCTGCGCAACCTGCCCCCAAGTGGCCTTCGGGCGATGTGTGACTGGGGGCACTTCTGCACCTTTGCCCGCGAACCGGAACGGCGTCAGGTGGGCATCGATGCGCGCATCTTAGTGGAAGGAACCTCCTATGCCGTAGACCCGGAGCTGGCCGGCGAGACGGTGGTGCTGTGGTGGGGCCTGTTCGATCAGGAGCTCTATGTCGAACACGATGCGCGGCGTTATGGGCCGTATCATCCGGTTGCCGGGCCCATTCCGCTGCACCGCTACCGACGCGTGAAAAAGACCTCTCTCGAAAAGCGCACCGAGCGCATTGAGGCCCTGGCGTATCAGCTCACGTTGCAGCGCGCGGCTCTTGATGAGGTGAATCCGGTCGAGCTTCCAGATGATTTGCTCGCGGCCCCTAGGCAGGTTTTTGTCGATCCTGATCCCTTTCAGGAGTTCACGTTTCCCACCGGGAGCATTAGGTGATTCTTACGAATCTGCTTTCTGGTGTTGATACCGCGTAAACACCTGATCGAAGGTCCCGTTATACTTCGCACAGCGCAGCGCCAACATCTGATTGCTACTTGCCTCGTACCACCAGGCTCCCGAGCGTTTCAAACGGACCTGGCAGATGCATTTGTTCGACGATTCCATGCCGCCCCTACCCAGCGGATAGCCCCCACGGCGCAACGTGTCATAGTGAGTCCGGCCCCGATGGTCATGCAGATATCCCCAGCAGTTGTCCATCGCTTTGAGCGCTTCTGCAGACGTGGGCTGCAGGCGCCGCAGGCCCCCGAGGACTGTCCCCATCTGGCCCATGGACAAACGGGTCAAGGTCGCTTCGACCCACTCTAGAGCCTGGAACGGCTGGCCATAGTGCGCTTTGGCCACCTTGGGGAGGTACTCTGAACAGTGATAGGAGTCGAGCCCCTGACAAGCCTGGGGGAACAACGCCTGCACCTGTTGCCATATCCACTCGGCGCCATCGCACACCACACAAAGCCGCCCGGCCTCCTCGGGAATCAGGCCGGCGTCTTTCACCTGCCGCCCGGCCTCGCCCAAATCAGGTTCCTTTTGCACCTGAGGCCAGCTGAGCCCATGCCCGATGCGCTCGCCATCGCGCAGGTCGAAGCGCACCCCCTTGGCTTCACGCCACGCGTGGTGCCATCGTGCCCGTCTCGCCCGGGGGCGCGCTTGACCCGGGCGGCGCCCCCGAGCGCTCTCAGGCCGCGACGGCTCCTAGGCCCCAGCAATCCCCAGGATCAGCACCGGACGGCGCAAACGGCCTGCCACCACCTGGGCAACACGCCGCGCCATCTCCTCGCGCGACGGCGCCACCTCCACCACACTGAGGCCCTCCGCCACCTGCTGGAGCAACGTGTGCATGCGCTCACTCCTGACCGTGAGGCCACTCAGACGGCCCAACAGCGTCGAGGCCGTCTCGTAAGGCAACTCGGTTGCCAGGTCCACCGCTGCCGGTTGCACGTCACGTTGCATCCGACCCGCACGCAAGCCCAACGCCTCGTCGAGCGGATAACGGCCGCACTGGCACTGGCGCCAATAGCACTACGGCCGCTCAAGCGCAATGGCACCCACGAGGGGCTCGACGGTGCGCCGTACCCTCGGGCGTGCCTGCAACAAACGTTCACCTGTCGTCCAGTGCACAGAGGTTCGACGGTGTTCTGCTTGATGGCGGTGCTCAACAATCGTCGGTGCTACGCTGGCGGTGAGCGGCTGGCGCCCCCCCCAGCTCGTCTCGCTCACTTGGGGTAAGGTCAACTCGGCCTCGGGTAACTGGCGTTCCAACGCATCACGCCACTGGGCAAAGCGCTCGTGAAGCTGTTGACGTAACGCCTGGTGCTTTTGACTTGCACGGACGTCGTCTAGGGCGATAACCTTTGCAACATCTCCCATGGCGAACCCTCTCTGGTGCGGGGATGCATTCGTTGTGGCTAACGATTCCCCCTATTATAGAGCGGTTCTCTATGGGTGTAAGAATCACCTAAAGCTCCCGCCGCGCACTTCGGCAATAAACGGCGTAGCACCTGGACGGGGTACAAAGTGCATAGGACCGAGACCGGTGATGAGGCGACACTCCACGTAATGACGCACGTCGAGACGACCGAGGCAGCGGTGACGGATGTGCCCATGACTGAGCCCATCCAGCAAGCGCTCACCGATAAACAGGTTGCCCCTGCGGAACATATCGTCGATGCGGGCTATGTGGACGCGACTTTATTGGTGCAGAGTCCGCGCGAGTTCCCTGTGGCGCTCATTGGCCCGGTGCCCACGGATAGCTCATGGCAGGCGAAAGACGAGCACGCCTACGATATCAGTCAGTTGCACATTGATTGGGCGACCCAGCAGGTCACCTGTCCACGGGGCAAAATCAGCTCATCGTGGAGTGCACGGCACGATAGGTGGAAGCATCCGGTTATCAGTGTCAAGTGCGCGTAGAAGGATGGTCGGTACGGTGAGGCGCGGAAACCAAGTACCAAGGCGAAGACGAACCCGCGCCATATGACCCTGAAACTGCAAGACGAACACCAAGCGTTGCAAGCGCTCCGGCACCAGCAAAACACCACAGCATGGCAAGCCAAATACGTGAAGCGTGCTGGTGTTGAAGGGACGCTCTCGCAAGGTGTCCGCGCCTTTGGGCTGCGGCACTGCCGATATATGGGACTGGCGAAAACTCGGCTCCAACACCTCGCCACAGCTGCGGCGATCAATATCGACCGACTCGCAGCGTGGCTCGATGGCCGGCCACATGCCAAAACCCGGATCTCCCGTTTTGCAGCGCTGGCGGCTTAAAAGCGGGCTTTGATGAATTCGGCAACGGTATCAGAGACTCGACGGAAACTCCTGCAGATCTAAGTCACCCCTCAAAAATCCTTAGAAGAACTGCTCTGCTTCTCCAGTGGTTGTGGCTTCATGCCTATGCGCCTGCTGGAGAGGAGTCTCCAGCAGGCGTCTGGTCCTGTCCCCGGCGGCACACGCCCTGGGAGCACCGACCCGGCGTCCCCGGCCACCACGCGCCGCGCGCTGGCACGCCATGCTCCTGCCTGCGCCGGGCTGGAGGGTCCCGCAGCTGGCCCGGCGGCTCGACCGCCACGAGCCCCCCATGCGCCCCGGGCTCAAGGCGTCTCGCCTCGCGGGCCTGGCAGGACTCCCGCACCCCCCCAGCCGGGACGGCCTGCCACGCCAGCACGTCACCGCACCGCGCGCGCCGCTCTGCGGCCACCGGCCCAGCCCCTGCGGCTCTCGTGCAGACGGCTGGAGGGTCAAGCGCCGCCGCGATGCTTGCGCCACCCACCCCGCGGCGGTCCGGGACGCGACGGGGCGACGCCCACGGCCAGCCGGGGCCTGGGGCGAGACACGCTTGGCCCACACCGGCCCCCGCACCGCGCCCCGGGCCGAGAAACAAACGCCCGGGTGGCAACAAGGGGCGCCGCCCTCGGCGTCCGGCCAGCGCCACGGTCGGTCGCCGTCGTTTTGGTCGCTGCCGCGCAGTGCCCCAACGCCCCCGACGTCCACCGCGGCGGGGGCGCCAGGGCCCCTCGGGCCAAGTGCCTCCGCCCCGGCAGCGCCCAAGGGCCACCCTGTTTGGCGCGTGGCCTCTCCGCCCCCAGCGCTTCTATGGGCAGCGGGTGGCACGCGGGACATCCCAGCGCTGCCGGGCGTTTCTGCCGCAGCGCCCGCAGCGGTTGCCCACGCCCCGACGGCTCCTGCGGCGGGAGCATGCCACGAGGCACACAAGCCGTGCCGTGAAGCGGTTGCGCACGCCGCACGCCTGGGTGGTGCGCGCCCACCGGGCCCCCTATGCTCCCGCGTACAATCCCCGCGCACGTTGCGGGCAGTGGCGCACAGCGCAGGGCTCCGGGGCGACGGCGTTGGCGACGATCGCCGACGTCAGCACCAGGGGCCGGCAGCTCGTGTGGCATGATCAGGCGGGCGGGCTGACGTCGACCATCCCTTTTCACTGCACAGATGACCAGTGCATCTGAGAGGGATGTCTGATGAGCCACTTATGACGGCCACTCTCCCGAGTGGCCGTTGCTGTTTGTACACTCTCTCACCCGTCACTTCCCCTAGCAAAGAGGCCCATGAGTCCTTTTCCCTTGCCATACTTCCGCCTGTATGATAGAGTTTCGTAATCATGCCTATGAACGTCTACGATAGATCGTGTGGTCATAGGTTTCCTTCGCCGTTTCTCCTCTGTATAGCTCTGGCCTTGTGCTCCTGCATACTGTTCGGATGACCTGGCGATCGTTTCTCTGTTTTTCACGATGAAGAGGATTGTACGTGAATATCTTTGTAGGCAACCTTGCGTTTAGTGCAACAGATCATGACCTCCGCCAGCTCTTTGAGCAATATGGTGCTGTGGACAAGATCAATGTGATTACCGACCGTGACACCGGGCGCTCCAAAGGCTTCGGGTTTGTCGAAATGCCCGACAGCGTAGCGGCCAAAGCCGCCATCCAGGGGCTCAACGGCAAAGAGCTCGAAGGCCGTGCCCTCACGGTCAACGAAGCCAAGCCGCGTGAACCGCGCCGTGAGTTCAGCCGCTCCCGCTGGTAAGCCAGTAAGGACGGTAGCTCCACGCAGGTAGGCGGTCAAGTCTGCCGAGCAGTGCATGAGAGATGGCCATCCTTCGGGGTGGCCGTTGCTGTGTGCACTCCTCCCCTGTGTCATCCTCTCTGGCCACACTTCCCTGCTTCCCAACAAGAGCTGGCCGGGGAGCATACGTCTCTATGATCCTCACGAGAGGAAGATACTTGTAGCCCTATCAGTGCATATCTCGCGGCGCGGGCAGGCGGCCCATCGCCCTGTTGCATACCTGCGCCCCGTTGCCCCGCAGACCTGGAGCGCTCGTTTTGCCAGACCCACCACACGCGCCGGCATTTTCCAACACTCCCCGGGGGAGTTCCACGCCCAAGACTTTCCGGTGTTGCCGGCGGGTGTGGCGGCGGTGACGTTTTGACACCGGGACCCCGCCAGACCACAGCGTTCTGGGCTGCGCTGACAGGGGAGGGGCAGGCCTGAGGCCCGTGGGAGTGGACACGATCCAGTTGGCACTGCTCAGAGAGCACGACACTCTCCCAGCGTAAGCACTACACTCTGCCCTTGGACTGTGGGCACCCTGAGCGTATGCTGACCAGAGATGCAGGGCGGTATCACCGCTCCGACTCACGTATTGGCTCCAGATTGACGTTTACTGTGGAGTACGTGCTGCACAGCTTCCCAGAACCTTCGCAAGGAGCACCAGGCCATGACCATGACGATGCGCACCCATCTCTCACCTCTCGTAGCACTCATCGTGGGGATTCTGATCCTGATTTTTCCTCGCTTCCTCAATTACTTCATCGCCATCTATCTCATCGTGACCGGGCTGATCGGCCTCGGAGCTCTGCGCTACATTGGTGGTCCGTAAACCACCATGCACGCTTTGAGCACGCGGACGCCTCAGGATGGCACAGCGCTTGGTCCAAAGCGCGTCTGGTACTCTCCAGTAGTCATCCGCTGGGCCATTTCACAGATAAGGTGTCCGATGAGCATATGCGCCTCTTGGATGCGTGGTACTGACTGTGATGGGATACAGATGGCAATATCGGCGCTATCTGCCAGTGGACCGCTCTCCCCAAGGAATGCCATTGTTCTCGCGCCGAGCTGCTTCGCCGCACGTAGGGCCTCAATCACGTTCGGCGAGCGGCCACTCGTACTGAGGCCAATGACGAGATCATCGCTCCGGACCATCGCTTCCACCTGGCGTCGAAAGGCCGCTGGGTAGCCCACATCATTACTGATGGCCGTGAACAGGGCGGTATTCTCGGTCAGGACAAGGGCCAGCAGCCCCTGGGGCGTCCCTGGATGCGCACGGATACCCTGCATTTCAGCGGCGATATGCTGGGCATCGCTCGCACTCCCCCCATTGCCACACAGGACCACCTTCCCTTGGCGTCGCAGGGTGGTGACCAACTCGCTGGCCACCTGCAGGATGAGACCCGACATGGCAGTCAACTGCTGGATGACGGTGAGATGCTCCGCAATCGCTTCAGCGATCGTGGGTTGCAAGTCCATAGACGCGATCCTTTCACACAAGAAGGGTGTATAACTCCGACGCCTCTGATGGAGTCCGTTCTCCCGGGCCAGCATACGCCAGGGAGGAGGGGAGGTCAAACTGCCGCGTGGCCTCTCCATCAGTCCGAGCCTCTACCCCCGCGTGGTTGCGGGGGGCAGCAGGCATCTTTTTGGCCAACCACACAGTGCCATACACCCTCATCTGGGTCGTGCTCTCCGTAGCCACACACGTGGCCTGATCTGCAGCGCTTTCCGCATCCTGACACGGCCCGTATTTGGCCCTTCCCTTGGCCCGGCCCGCTGCACGGGAAAGGTGGAGAACGTCCTGATAGGTCGTCCAGCGCGGTGCAACCGCGCGGTCCCGGCCTGGCCCCGGCCCGTGACAGCGTACGCTGGGGACCCGCGGAGTGCAGGGGTTACCCCCACCACCCCGGCTCTGGCTGGTGGCCATCCCTCACTGTTTGTCTTCCTCGTGAGCCAGCGGTATCATCGACGTAGGCGGATAGGCCCACCTCCATCACAGGAAGGAGCACTATGCCGAAACTGGACAAACAAGATCAACGCATTGCCACCATATTCGGGACCCAGGATGTCCCTGAGGTCGATACCGAGACCCTCGAACGCTATCTCGACCATCTCCAACAGCATCTGACCTTGCCCTGCCAGCTCACAGGCATTGAGGATTTCGACTGGGAAGAATATTACGTCATTGGACCCGGCAGCAAGGCCAAACATGAGCGCTTACGTAAGACCAGACCTTCCTATATGGATACGTACGAATTGCTGAGCTTTGAGGAGGACGTTGACCCGGACGAGGGTATTCTGGTCCACGTGCGTCGGGTATCCGATAAAAAGACGTTTCTCTTGCCGCTCGCCAACCTGGAGGCGACCCAGAAGAAGTCGCCCCAGTATCAACTCCTGGATGATTATGCCGTCTGGTTTGTCAACTGGCGCTAGCGGAGAGGAGCACAGCAGTGCCGATCACCCACACCAATGCCAAAGGGCAAACTTTTTCCCTGTATCAGGGGACGACCAAAACTGGCAAGCCGAGGTATTATTTCGCCATGAAGAGTGAGGGGACGCTAGCCAAGACGATCCCCGCAGGCTACGAAATTTACGAAAATCCCAATGCCCAGGTCTTCTTACGCCGGATTCCACCCAAGATCATTACGGACGCGGAGCACCAGGTCGTGGAAGAGGGCATGCGCACCTATGCCACCGTCAAGGACTACAAGATTGACATCAAAGGCAACGCTATTCTCATCTATACGGCCGTGCAGGAGATTGATACCCTGGCGGATTTATTCAAGGATCTCTACCCTGACCCTACAGCAAATGTCGAGCTCATGGCCAACCTGCGGAAAGCCGTCCATTACTCTCCTATGATGGTGTTCCAGCTCGTGGATGCCACGCGCCGCACCTTCCAGACACAACGCTACTGCTTCCTTGGGTCGGTGGATGACTGAATCGAGATTGGCAAACCGGGAAAATTGCCCGCGCTGGTCAAAAAGTACGTTAAGCATCTCGGCCAGGATTCCTATGTGGAATTGTGGTAAGAGCACATCGAGTGTGCTCTATCCCGAGAGGTGGACATCGCGCCACGAGGGGGAGCCGTTGGTGGTCATTCGTTCCCATACGACACGGGCCTGAGACTTTGCGGGGGTGGCATTCACGGGAGGCTTCACCAGTACGCCGGGTCAAGGATATACCCGCAACACTGCGTGGAGCCACAGCAACACCGGTATTGCTTGGCCGTCAGCCCGTAGTTATAACTCAGTTCCTCACCAGCCTGAATATCCCGGAGCGCCACAATCCAGATGGTGCGCTTCGTCACAACGGCTTCACAGTTCGGCTCACACGAGTGATTGATGTAGCGGGCCTTGTTCTTCAGCGTCTTCCCATCGATATCGTAGCGTTCATTGAAGGCAAAGATATAGGCATTCCCCGGGGCAAGTCGCTCGGCACTTTCTACCTTGGGAATTTTGGCACCGATATACTGGATAATGCGGGTCCCCTTGGGAATATCCTGGGCCGCGAAGAGACCTTGCCCAGCAATCCGCGACGGACCTACACGGACCTGAATTTTCACCGCGTCACCTTTCTCCTGGCACACATCCGTAGTCGCTGATTTCCTCCAACCGCAGCTCGCCATCACAGGCAGGGGTCATGAGCGTCCTGTCTCCCCTCGCGCTTCTGCCGCACGTGTCTCGCCTCACCCCGTCGATCCACGACGAGCATGTGGATGGGGAGCGGAAACGCCTCGCCCTCGAGATGCCATGCTTCAAAGATGAAATCCAGGCCCGTGGCCTCAATGTCATCATACCGCCCGCACATCATCGACCCGTTGCGACCGATACAGGTCACGAAGAGGGGCAGGACAAAGCCCTCCTGCAGCAGTCGCGTGAGTACAGGATACATCGCGTCCTGCAGGGCCTCGCGCCAGTCAGTCATCTCATGGTTCTCCTCTGATGTGTGCGCCAAGTGATGGGGTTGGCTCTGGCCACCTCAGACGGCTACGAGATGAGGATCAGCTCTTTGCACGGCTTTGTCGCAAATTTTGCTCAGGGGGCCATGAAGGGGCAGTTGCCCCTGTCTAAGAGGGAATTAAGCGGCGAGGGAGTAGAACAGTTCGGTTGCAGTG
>Ga0075429_100005232_pt1 | contig 11163 bp, 15 predicted proteins | sample RhiMetdeltSRZDD3_FD_75295 | JGI IMG/M metagenome (GOLD analysis project Ga0075429, IMG submission 75295) | Populus rhizosphere microbial communities from Tennessee, USA - Rhizosphere MetaG P. deltoides SRZDD3 | ecosystem: Host-associated > Plants > Roots > Rhizosphere > Soil | place: USA...
CGTGAGGATGCGCCGCGCTCCGGCGACACCTGCGACGTCGCGCGAGGTCACCACGAACGCGAGCTGCGGCCGTTCGGTGGCGAGCTCGCGCAGCAGCGCCAGCAGCTCGTCCCGCTCTTCGGGGGCGGCCAGCACGCCCGGCTCGTCGACCAGCAGCACGCGTGGCTCGCGCACAAGCGCCTGTGCGAGCGTGGCACGCGTTTCGTCCGCCGGCGCGAGCTCGTCCGCGAGTGCGCCGGCGCAGTGCGGCGCACCGACGCGTTCGAGCGCCTCATGCGCCTTCGCGTGCGCCGTCACGAGCGGCCGCCCTTCGGCCAGCAGCGGCAGCGCAACGTGGTCGAGCACCGGCTTGCCGCGCGCGACACGCCACGTCTTCGGGGCGAAGCCGACAGCCCGCAGCCGGCGTGTGCGCGCCGAAGGGCTCAGCGTATCGAGCGCTTCGCCGTCGAGCCGCACGACACCGGCGTCAGGGACCTCGATGCCCGCGGCAATCCGCAGCAGCGTCGTCTTGCCGGCTCGCCGCTGTCCGAGGATCGCAACGAGCTCACCAGGCCAGAGCTCGAACGTCACGTCCTTGAGCACGGTCGTGGGTTCCCGACCGACCGAATGGCTCCGCGCGACGCGATCGAACGCGAGCACGGGCATCTCGCTCATCGAACACGTCCCAACCTTGTCGCGACCGCCCGCTGCCCTTGTCCTTGTACGTGTACGGCTTCCCCACTCCCCGTCATGCGACATCCTCCTCCGCTGCACGGGGCACGGCCTTCCCCCGTACCCGACATCTGACAGAAATGCTTTTGTCTCTTGAGAGTAATGAAACTTGCCATCTGAAGGCAACCAGAAGGTGGTGTGCTCCAGAACTGGTCCGATCAATACTCGCGATTTGAACGTTCGGATAGCTGACTACCGGAAATTTGACCGCTCAGCCAAGATCGCGTTCCGATGGTGCTGTGGCTTCGCGGCGGCCGATCACGATCGCCGTCGCGCGTGCCGTCTCGTCCCAACTCCCCCATCTGGCGAGACTTGACAGACCATCTGCACACGCAGCGGTCCCGGCGACCCCGTTCCCCCACGCAGCCGCCGGGACCGCTCGTGCGCCACAGCGGCAGTCGGGCGGGATACTGCGGGTCGGCATGGCCTATGTCCCGCCTGACCGCCACTTGCTGAGAGCGAAGGACCTTGCCGATGCGCGCTACTTCGAGCCGATCGGCGTCGACGAGATGGCGCGTGCGGCCGGCCTCTCGCGCGCACACTTCAGTCGCGCGTTCAAGGCCGCGTTCGGGGAGTCGCCGCGCGCCTACTTGCTGACGCGCCGGCTCGAGCGCGCGGCGGCACTGCTGCGCACGACCGATCGCTCGATCGCGGACGTCTGCCTGTCGGTCGGGCTGCAGTCGCTCGGCTCGTTCACGACGAGCTTCACGCGCATGTTCGGCTCCTCGCCGGCCGCCTACCGCGCGGCGCATCCGCCTGCCTCCGCCCACGCCATCGTGCCATCGTGCGTCGTGCGCGTGTATGGGCGTCCCGAACGTCGCACGTTTCGAGAAGACAGGGGAGATGGGCACGCCTAGGCTGGCCCACCATGTTCCATGTCACCAAGAGGAGGCCCAAGATGATCAGAATCGCCAATGCCCAGCTGTGGGTCCACGACCAGGATGAGGCGCTCGCGTTCTACACGCAGAAGCTCGGCTGGGAGATCCGCTCTGACGTCACGTTGCCCGAGCTCGGCAACTTCCGCTGGCTCGCCGTCGGCCCCGCGCAGCAGGAGGACTTCTCCGTCGTGCTGATGGCGATCCCCGGCCCGCCCGTGATGGACGCCGCGACGGCCGAGCAGGTCCGCAGCCTGATGGGCAAGGGCTTCGCCGGCACCGTCTTCCTCACGACCGATGACTGCCAGGCATCCTACGAGCAGCTGAAGGCGCGCGGCCTCGAGTTCACCGAGGCGCCCGAGGAACGCCCCTACGGGATCGACTGCGGCTTCCGCGACCCGTCCGGCAACGCCTTCCGCCTGACGCAGGTCACGATGGCGGGGGTCTGATTCGTCCGCTGCGGCGCTCGACCCCCGGTAGGGTCGGCGCGATGGCAGAGAGTCCGCGCATCGCGCCCGGCGGGCGCCGTGAGATCGGGCTGGTGAACGCCGCGATCGCGCGCGTGCTGGGCGCTGCGACCGGTGGTGGCGAGCCGCCGCGCGTCTTCACGACGCTTGCGCGCCATCGACGCCTGTTCCGGCGCTGGCTGTGGTTCGCCGGCGCGCTGATGCCGGGCGGGACGCTCGTGCGCGACGAGGCGGAGCTGGTGATCCTGCGCGTTGCGCACAACACCGGCTGCGAGTACGAGTGGGTCCAGCACGAGCGACTCGCGCAGCGCGCAGGGCTGAGCGCCGAGGAGGTCGCTCGCGTACGCGATAGCGCCGCGGCGCCCGGCTGGTCGCCGCGGCAGCAGCTGCTGCTGCGCGCCGCCGACGAGCTGCATGCCGAGCGCCGCATCTCCGACGAGCTGTGGGCTGCGCTCGCGCGCGTGTATGACGAGCGGGAGCTGATCGAGCTGTGCCTGCTCGTCGGCCACTACGAGATGCTCGCGATGACGCTGCGCTCGCTGGAGGTGCAGCCCGACGCGGTTCCGGCGACGGGCGCCGCCCGTTCCGGCGCGCCGTTCGCGCGGCTCGTGCAGCGGCTGGCGGCAAGGCGGGGCGCGTGAGCCGCCATCGCCGGCGCGGCGTGCCGGTCCCCGACCTGCGCGGGAAGCGCGTCCTGATCACCGGCGCGGCGAGCGGGATCGGCCGCGCGACCGCCCTCGCCGCCGCCGCGCGCGGCGCACAGCTCGTGCTGACCGACCTGCGCGACGAGCCGCTCGCCCGCGTGGTGGAGGAGGTGCGCGCCGCCGGCGGCACGGTCCTGCACGCGGCGCCGGCCGACGTGGCAGACCACGACGCGGTCGTCGCGCTCGGCGTCGCGGTGCAGGCCGCGCACGGCGCGATGGACGTCGTCATGAACGTCGCCGGGATCGCGACGTGGGGGACGATCGACCGGCTCGAGCACCACCACTGGCGCGAGGTGATCGACGTCAACCTGATGGGCCCGATCAGCGTGCTGGAAACGTTCGTGCCGCCGATGATCGCGGCCGGCCGCGGTGGGCAGATCGTCAACGTCTCCTCGGCCGCGGGCCTGTTCGGCCTCCCATGGCACGCGCCCTACAGCGCGACCAAGTTCGGGCTGCGCGGCGTCTCGGAGGTGCTGCGCTTCGACCTGCGCCGGCACGGCATCGGCGTGACGCTTGTCTGCCCCGGCGCGGTCCGCACCCCGTTGGCGGGGACCGTCACGATCGTCGGCGTCGACAAGCAGCGCCCGGACATCAGAGCGCTGATCGAGCGCTTCGAGCGGCGCGCCGTCTCGCCCGAGCACGTCGCCGCATGCATCCTCGATGGCGTCGAGCGCAACCGCTACATGGTCTTCACGTCGCCCGACATCCGCTGGGGCTTCTGGCTGCAGGGCAAGTGGGCGAAGCCGTACGAGCTGACGATGCGGGCTGCCAACCGCTGGTTCACGCGCGTCGCCGAGCGCCAGTAGCCTGCGCGGCGTGCTGAGCGCGCTCGGATGGGGTGTCCTCGCCGCCTCGTCGCTGCTGGTCGGCGCGCTGGCAGCGCTCGTGCGCAGCTGGTCGGAGCGCGTCGTTGGGCTTGTGCTGGCGTTCGGCGCGGGCGCGCTGATCAGCGCGGTTGCGTTCGAGCTCGCGCTCGAGGGCGACGCCACCGGCGGCTTCGGTCCGCTCGCCGCCGGGCTTGCGCTCGGCGCGATCGCCTACTACTTGCTCGATGGCGTCGTCGAGCGGCTCGGCGACGCCGGCCGCGCGCGCGAGCGCCGCACGAGCGGGACGGCCGCCGGTGGGGCGCTCGCGCTCGGGGCGTTCCTCGACGGGATCCCCGAGCAGCTCGTGCTGGGAATCGGACTTGCGGGCGGCGAGGCGGTCAGCGTCGGGTTGCTGACGGCGATCTTCGTCTCGAACCTGCCGGAGGCGATCGGCTCGGCGAGCGCAATGCGCACTGCCGGCCGCGCTCCGCGCGCGATCCTCCTGCTGTGGGGCGGGGTCGCCGCCTGTTGCGCACTCGCGACGGTCGGCGGCTTCGCGCTCGGCGATGCGGCCTCCGGCGAGCTGCGGGCGGCGATCGACGGCTTCGCCGCCGGCGCGCTGCTCGTGATGCTCGTCGACTCGATGATCCCCGACGCGAGCCAGGACGCCGGCCGCCAGGCGGGGCTCGTCACCGTGCTCGGCTTCGCGCTCGCGGCGGCGCTGTCGATCGCCTCCTGAAGGAAGGGCTGCCCGCTCGTGGTACGCCGCCGCCCCGGCGGGTATGACTTCCGCATGTCCAACCGCGGGATCCTGGTCGCTGCGCTGATGCTGCTGGCGATCGGCATCGTGCTCGCCGCCGTCGGCTCGAGTGTGCTGGTAACCGCGATCGGCTGGGCACTGTTCGGCGTCGCGCTGGTGATCCTCGTCTCGCTCGCGTTCCTGCTCGTCGGGGAGTCGGAGGACCGCGACCGCGCGCGCAACCCGCACGGATAGGACGAGGTCGTCGACAATGGGACGTGTGCTGGTGATGCTCGGAACGCGCAAGGGCGCGTTCCTGTTGGAGAGCGACGAGGGGCGCCGCGACTGGGAGCTGCGCGGGCCGTACTGCGAGGGCTGGCCGGTCTACCACGTCATTCACGATCCGGACACGGATCCCGCCCGCCCGGCGATCTACGCCGCGGCGGCCAGCGACTGGCACGGCGCGGCGGTGTGGCGCAGCCCGGACCTCGGTGACACGTGGGAGCACTCGAGCGAGGGACTGACGTACGGGGAGGACGCACCTCTGAGACTGTCGAAGGTCTCTGGACTCGCCGCCGGGCACGGCCGCGTGCTGGCTGGAGCCGAGGCTGCGGGCGTGTTCGAAAGCCACGACGGCGGCGTCACCTGGAGACTCGTCTCGACGCTCGATGACCAGCCCGGTCGCGAGGACTGGAACGTCCCTGGTAACCAGCCGCCCGGGCATCTCGGCATGCCGGGCCTGCTGCTCGATCCGGATGACGCCGACCGCTTCTGGGTCGTCGTGCAGGGCTTCGGCGCGTTCGAGACGACCGACGGCGGCGCGACGTGGACGCCGCGCAACCACGGGCTGCGCAGCGACTGGCCGCGCGAGCACGAGGAAGTCGGCTTCTGCGTGCACAAGCTTGTGATGTCGCCGGCCGACCACGAGCGCTTGTACCAGCAGAACCACTGCGGCATGCACCGCAGCGACGACGCGGGTCGCTCGTGGGTCGAGATCACGGAGGGCCTGCCAAGCGACTTCGGCTTCGCGGCCGCCGCGCACCCGCACGACCGCGACGGCTTCTACGTCGTGCCGCTCGACGGCGGCCACGGCCGCGTCGTTCCGGATGGGCGCATGGCGGTTTGGCGCACGCGCGACGCGGGCGCGTCGTGGGAGCGGCTCACGCGCGGGCTGCCCGAGTCCGCGTATGTCGGCGTGCTGCGCGAGGGGATGGCGATCGACCCGCTGGAGACGCCAGGGCTCTACGTCGGCACGAGCACCGGCCAGCTGTTCGCGAGCGCCGACGAGGGCGACTCGTGGCAGGAGCTCGTGAGCTACCTGCCCGGGATCACGTCGGTCGAGGTCGCTGTGCTGGATGGGTAGGCGTCCGCTATGGCCGACGTCCACCTCCCGCCGACGCTTCCGCCGCTGTTCCCGGACCTCCCGCGCCGGCTGGACGTTGACGCCGCCAGCGTCGCGGATGCGATCGCCCAGCTCGACGCACGCTGGCCTGGACTGCGTGACCGCGTGTGCGAGCCGGCCGGCGACGGCTCGGGCGCCGTCGCGCTGCGTCCGCACGTGCGCGCGTTTGTGGACGGCGAGCGCGCCGAGCTCGACACGCCGCTCACGGCGGGCGCGCGCCTCGACGTGATCGCCGCGATCAGCGGCGGCTGACGCACCGCCTGTGCGATCCATCACAGAGGCCGCTCGCTGTGCGGCGGGTCACACACGTGGCGCATCGGCGCGCCTACCTTCGATCGCGAGGCATCGCTGAGATGCGGTCCGAATCAAAGAGTGATCTGAACATGAACGCACGCACCTGGAACCTGAAGCTGATGGCGACCGACGAGCATCCCGAGACGACGATTGAGGGCGTCTCGCAGGAGGCCGCGACGCACATCCTGCGCGGGCTGATGTACGGCTCGCTCGATCACGCGAACCTGCACGAGGTCGTCGCCGCCGCACGCGCCGGCCGCCACGAAGGCTCGCTCGCCGCCTGATTTCCCCGCCTCGGCGTCGCCCGCCGAAGCGATCAGCTCCGCAGCAGTAAGGAGGGCTCTCGATCGAGGGCCCTTCTCTCGTTGGTATCTTTGATCTATATATCTACTTGAATATACTTCGGGACAATGGACTCCGCCCTCATCCTTCGCGATGCTCGCGCGCGTGCAGGCCTGACCCAAGCGCAGCTCGCGCAGCGCGCCGGTACCTCGCAAGCGACGATCTCGGCGTACGAGCACGGCCGCAAGGCGCCCTCGGTCGAGACGCTCGCGCGGCTGCTCGCCGCCGCCGGCTCGCGCCTCACTGTGCGTGCCGGCTCCAATGCGGTCGTGCGGCCGACTGCGGCGCAGCGCGCGAGAGCAGGGCGGACGCTGATCGACGTGATGCTGTTGGCGGAGGCGCTGCCGACGCGCCATGAACCGGAGCTGCGCTTCCCGCGGCTCTCGAGCCGCGAGGCGTCGTGACGCTCCCCGAGAAGCTGGTCGCCCTTCATCGCGCGCTCGCGAGACGACGCGTTCCTCACGCGTTCGGCGGCGCCATCGCGCTCGCGTACTTGACGCTCGACCCGCGCGCCACGAGCGACATCGACCTCAACGTCTTCCTCCCGGCCAAGGACTGCGCGCGCGTTCTGCGTGCGCTGCCGGACGAGGTCGCGCTGCCGAGCGGGACCGTCGAGGTCGTCGCGCGCGACGGTCAGGTCCGGCTTTGGTGGGGTGAGACGCCGATCGACCTTTTCTTCGACTACGCCCCGATCCACGCGGCGGCCGCGGAGCACCGCCGGACCGAGCGCTTCGGAAGAGCGCGGATCCCGGTGCTCGGGCCGATCGAGCTCGCGATCTTCAAGGCGATGTTCGACCGCACGCGCGACTGGGCCGACATCGAGGCGATGTTTGCGGCCGAGACGGTCGACGGCGACGCAGTGCGCGCCGGCCTGCGCGGGATGCTCGACCACGACGACCCGCGCTTCGCCCGCCTCGAGGAAGCGCTGCGCCGCGCTCGCGCCACCATCGCTTGACAGGTGCGATCCTGAGCCGCGCGAGCAGCGCGTCCACTGGACATCCGCTGATCGCATGCGGCCTGGTTGAGATGGACCGGCCGGTGACGAGTTGTCCGTCCCAGCGAGAGCGTTGGGCCGTGCGGTCAGAGAGATCCGCGCTCGCCGGTGTCTCTCGCAGGAGGAGCTGGGCTTTCGTGCCCGGCTGCACCGCAACTACGTGGGGTCCGTCGAGCGCGGCGAGATGAACCCGACGTTCCGCACGCTGTTGCGGCTGACGATCGGGCTGCGCTCGGCGACCTGATCGCGGTCTACGAGTACAAGCTTCCACGGAGCCGGACGCGCGAGAGAGACGAGATCCTGCGGCCGTCGAACGCGGTCAGAAGGGCGGCAGGACGCGGGCGCAGAGGATGACGGCGGAGCAGCGCAGCGAAGCTGCCACACGCGCTGCCAGGGCTCGATGGGGGCCATAGAGAACCGTTAGTCCTGGTAGGAGACCATTCTAATATTAGCCTCTGGACTTATACAAGTCCGTCGGCTACTGTTAGGCAATGGCCTCACATCACAAGGAGGATCCGATGGCCTCCGATGCTCCCGCTTTCGAGAATCCATTCCGGCCCGGCGCCGGGCACATGCCACCCCATCTCGCTGGTCGCGAGGAGGAGCGCAAGGAGTTCGAGCGTCTCCTCGACCAGACAACAATCCTCGAGAACCCCCTCCTCACGGGCCTGCGGGGCGTCGGGAAGACGGTGCTGCTCGACACGTTCAAGCCGCTCGCCATCCGCAAGGGATGGCATTGGGTTGGCACCGACCTTTCCGAGTCGGCGAGCGTCACGGAGCAGGCGCTCGCGATTCGCCTGCTGACGGACTTGTCGGTGGTGAGTTCGGCCCTCGTGCTGGAGAAGAAGCCCTCAACAGGTTTCGCCGACTCGCCGCAGGATGTGATGCTCGACTACAGCACCCTGGTGCAGATCTACGCCAACACGCCCGGCCTGGTAGCGGACAGACTCAAGAACGTGCTGGAGACCGTCGCTGTTGCGTGCAGACGCGAAGGCATCCGCGGCATCGTGTTCGCGTACGACGAGGCGCAGAACCTCGCCGACTCTCCCGCGGAGAGAGAATTTCCGCTCTCGCTCCTGCTCGACGTCTTCCAGTCGATCCAGAAGAGAGACATCCCGTTCATGCTCGCCCCGACTGGGCTGCCGACCTTGTTCCCCAAGCTCGTCGAGGCACGCACTTTTGCGGAGCGTATGTTCCGCGTGATCGTGTTGGACAAGCTCAGTGACGAGGCGAGCCGTGACGCGATCCAGAAGCCGATCGCCCACTCCAAGTGTCCCGTCGCCTTCAACGATGACTCGGTCTCGACGATCTGCCGCGAGTCGGGCGGCTACCCCTACTTCATCCAGTTCATCTGCCGCGAGGTCTACGACGCCTTCATCCAGTCGATCAAGACGCACGGGACGACCACGCCGGTCCCGCTCGATGCCATTACACGCAAGCTCGATACCGACTTCTTCGCCGGACGTTGGGCACGTGCCACCGACCGCCAGCGCGAGCTGCTCTGGTCGATCGCCAACCTCGACAACGCCGACGGCGAGTTCACCGTCCAGGAAATCGTCGAGGCTTCGAAGAGATTGCTCCAGAAGCCCTTCGGCAACAGCCATGTGAGTCAGATGCTGGTCACCTTGAGCGGCATGGGTCTGATCTACAAGAACCGCTGGGGTCGCTACTCCTTCGCCGTGCCGCTCTTTCACCGCTTCATCCTGCGGCAGCAAGAGGCCATCGAAGCGCTGACCCACGCGTAGCGCAACAGCATCCGTGCGACGGTCCGGATCACGGGGGCCGCGAAGAACACGGTCACGAGACTGCTGGTGGATCTCGGTGCGGCCGGCGCCAGATATCAGGACGCGACGCTGCGCGACCTGCCGTGCAGAACGATCGAGTACGACGAGATTTGGGCGTTCTGTTACGCCAAGCAGAAGAACGTCCCGGAGCAGCACCGCGGCACGCCCGGCTACGGCGACGTGTGGACCCGGACGGCGCTCTGCGCCGACACAAAGCTGGTCCCGTCGTGGCTCGTCGGGGAGCGCACGATCGAGGACGCGACGACGTTCATGCACGACCTGCGCGCCCGGCTCGCCGAGCCCAAGGTGCAGATCACGACGGACGGCCTGCGCGCTTACCGCGAGGCAGTCGGCGACGCCTTCGACGGCGAGCGCGTCGACTTCGCACAGCTCCACAAGGTGTACGGAACCGACCCGAGACTCAGAGGCTCGAAGCGCCGCTACAGCCCGCCCGTCTGCACCTCGACGCAGGTCACGGTCGTCTCCGGCGACCCGGACCCCGGCGAGATCTCCACCTCGTACGTCGAGCGGCAGAACCTCACCATGCGCATGGGCATGCGGCGCTTCACGCGGCTCACGAACGGATTCTCAAAGAAGGTCGAGAGCCTCGCCCACGCCGTCAGCCTCCACTACATGCACTACAACTTCGCGCGCGTCCACCAGACGCTTGGCTGCACGCCGGCTCAGGCGGCAGACGTCGCCGACCATCGTTGGACGCTCTCGGAGATCGCGGGCCTGCTCGACTGACGCGTCGGTCCTTTGTCGGGCTACTAGGTAGTGGGTCAGTTTGGTAGAGCGCTCGCCCGTGCTCTACGGTGCTGCCGTCCTGAGAACGAGGTGGCCCCGGCGGTGCGGTGAACACCCCGGGGCCTGGCACCCGGAGGTTGAGTCCGAATGCATGCGGAGGGTATCCGTGCGGGCGCTCGCGAGCAGCGGGCGCTTGGAAGGGCGGTGCGTGAGATCCGCGCACGGCGAGGCTGGTCGCAAGAGTTCCTTGGCTTCGCGGCCGGGTTGCACCGCAACTACGTCGGGTCGGTAGAGCGGGGCGCGATCAACCCGACGCTCAAGACGCTGCTCGCGCTCGTCGCGGGGTTGCAGGTCCCGCTCTCGGAGCTGATCTGCGTCTACGAGCGGCAGCTGGCCGATGGGCCTCAAGGACGCTGACGGCTCGACGGCCGAGCTGGTCGCGCTCGGCAAGGCGGTGCGGCGCTTGCGCGAGCGTCACGGGTGGGTGCCGCAAAACGCCGTGTGCTTCGACGCCGGGTTGGGCGACGGCTACCTCGGCCCCCTGGAGCTGGGGCGCACGAACCCACGGTTCCTGACGCTCGTGGCGATCACGCGCACGCTCGGCTTCACGCTCAGCGATCTCGTCGCGGTCTACGAGCACAAGCTGGCTGGCATCGACCGGCACGCCGGCCACGACGCGGCCGTGTGTCCGACGCCGGAAGCGCTCGCGCATCTGGCCGAGCTGAACGCGGAGTGGGCCGAGTTCCAGGTCAGAGCGCTCCGGCGGAAGCTGTGGAGGCGGCGGGTAGGATGACGACGTGGACTTGAACCGCTTGGCCGCCCGTATCGTGACGGAGTCGACGGATCCCGACGCGCGCGACGACGGCAAGGACCCGGATGCCGTTGCACGCGGCCGCAAAGGCGGTCAGAAGGGCGGCCGGGCGCGAGCCCAGCGCATGACTGCTGAGGAGCGGTCGGAGGCGGCGAGGCGCGCCGCTCGTGCGCGTTGGGGCGGCGCGTAGGCGCGTCGCGCCTGGCCGGGTAGCCAGCGACCGCCGCGGCCGTCCCCTAGTCTCCGGCAGCCTTATGACGCGGGAGCTGTATCGGGTATTCGTGGACGAGACCGGGGACCGAGGATGGGGCTCGAAGTCGAGCGACATCTTCGTCCTTTCGGCGATCATCGTGCGTGATCGTGACCTTGCGCAGATCGAGGCCGCGCTCAGCCGGATCAAGCGCACGCTTGGAAAGCCGGACCATGCGACGCTCCATTGGGCCGAGAACATCAAGGACCACTCGCAACGCAAGCTGGTTGCGCGCGA
>Ga0075429_100005237_pt1 | contig 11157 bp, 6 predicted proteins | sample RhiMetdeltSRZDD3_FD_75295 | JGI IMG/M metagenome (GOLD analysis project Ga0075429, IMG submission 75295) | Populus rhizosphere microbial communities from Tennessee, USA - Rhizosphere MetaG P. deltoides SRZDD3 | ecosystem: Host-associated > Plants > Roots > Rhizosphere > Soil | place: USA...
GGCGGGCATCACCTTGATCGTGAGAAAGATCCTGCGCGGGCATCAGGAAGCCCGCACCATCGGCCTGGGGACGCTGACGCTGGCCGCCGTCTACGTCATCGACATGTTCGGCGAATGGGCGGCCCTCGGCTGGCCGCGCTACATCCACCTCGGCTTCGCCATGATGGTGTTCTCGATGGCGCTGTCGCTGTCGAACCGCTTCAGCCGCGTACACCGCGAGCTGGATGCGCTCAACCGCGATCTCGAGCGCCGCGTGGTGGAGCGGACGGCAGAGCTGGCCAAGGCCAAGGCGGAGGCGGACGAGGCCAACCTGGCCAAGAGCCAGTTCCTGGCCAACATGAGCCACGAGCTGCGCACGCCCTTGAACGCCGTCATCGGCTACAGCGAGATGCTGCAGGAGGAGTCGCGGGAGATCGGACAGGAGAGCCTGCTGCCCGACCTGGCGCGTATCCTCACGAGCGCCCGCCACCTGCTGTCGCTCATCAACGACATCCTCGACCTGTCGAAGGTGGAGGCGGGCAAGATGGAGCTGTACGGACACACGATCGACGGCGACCGCCTGGTGGAGGAGGTCATCAACACGATCGTGCCGCTGGCCGCCAAGAACGGGAACCGCCTGGAGGCGCGCAGCGTCGCCGTAGGGGAGCTGTGGAACGACGAGACCCGCCTGCGGCAAGTGCTGTTCAACCTGCTGAGCAACGCCTGCAAGTTCACCAAAGCCGGCACCGTGTCCGTCGACGCCTCTCGCCAGGCCGACCGGCTCGTCGTCCAGATCCGCGACACCGGCATCGGCATGACGCCGGAGCAGATGGGCAAGGTGTTCCGCGCCTTCACCCAGGCCGACTCCACCACCACGCGCCGCTTCGGCGGCACCGGGCTCGGCCTCGCCATCAGCCGCTCCTTCGCCCGCATGATGGGCGGCGACATCACCGTCGAGAGCACGCAGGGTGTAGGAAGCACCTTCACCTTGCGCGTGCCCACGCACATCCAGGACTCGCGCGACCGGCTGGCGGGGCCGCCCGAATCCCGCCAGGCGACCGCGCCGTAACTATCGCCGCAGGTCGACGTCGTCGATGTCGATGATGTTGCGGTCGATGGCCAGGCTCACCGCGTGCGTGCGGTCGCGGGCGCCGAGCTTGGAGAGGATGACGACGACGTAGTGCTTGACCGTGCCTTCGGCCACGTTCAGGCGGTCGGCGATCTCCTTGTTGGCGAGGCCAGAGGCCACCATCTTCAGGACCTCGACCTCGCGCGGGGTGAGCTCGTCGTGGCGGATGCGCTCCGCCATCTTGGAGGCAATCTCCGACGGGATGCGCTGCTGCCCGTCGTGCACGGCCCGGATGGCGGCGAGCAGCTCCTCGAACGGCACGTCCTTCAGAAGATAGCCGCGGGCGCCGGCGCGGATCGCCTGGTACACCGCCTCGTCGCCCTTGTGGATGGTGAGGACGATGACGCGGGCGGAGGGGTCGATCTTGCGGATGGCGACGATGGCCTCGACGCCGCTCGTCCCCGGCATGCGCAAGTCCATCAAGGTGACGTCGGGCTTGTGCTGGCGGAAGAGGTCGACCACTTCCTGGCCGTTCGAGGCCTCACCCACCACGCGCATGTCAGGCTGCTGGTCGATGAAGGCGACGAGGCCGTAGCGCAGGATGAGATGGTCGTCGGCGATCAGGAGGCGGATCGGCTGAGTCTCGGTCAAACGTGGGGCTCCGGGGTTCGGCGACGAGTGTACATGGTTCAGGCCTCGGGCCCGATGCCGCCCGCCTCACCGGCCAGGGGATCGCGCGGCCCTTCGTAGGGCAGCCGGCACAGGATCTCCGTTCCCGCCGCCGGCTGGCTCCGCACCTCGAGCTCACCGCGCACGGAATGCACGCGCTCCTTCATGCCGAGCAGGCCGAAGTGCTCGCCCCGCGGGCCGCGCAGGTACGCCTCCGGATCGAACCCGCGGCCATCGTCGCGCACGCGGAGGTGGACGGCATCCGTCTCGAAGCGCAGGTCGACGGTGAGGGTGCTCGCTCCCGAATGGCGGATGGCGTTGGTCACCGCCTCGTGGGCGATACGCAGCAGGTTGCGCTCGACCTCGACGGGCACGCCCAGCGGCTGCCCCTCGACGTGGATGGTGGGCTGCAGGTTGGTGTCGGCCGTCAACTGTCGCAGGCTCGTGGAGAAGCTCGAGCCGAGACCGTCCTCGCCCTTGGCCGCCTGGGCGCGCAGCACCCAGATCGAGCGGCGCACCTCGGAGAGGCTGGAGACGGCGATGGAGCGCACCGTCTGGATCGAGCGGCGCGCGACGTCGGGCTTGCCTTCGATGGTGGAGAGCGCGGTGTCGGCATGCAGCTTCACGCCGGCCAGTCCCTGCGCCAGCGTGTCGTGCAGCTCGCGGGCGATGCGCGTCCGCTCGTAGACGACGGCGGCGAAACGGGCGCGCATCTGGTTCAGGCGGAGGCGGTGGGCGACGGCGGCCAGGCCGATCACGACGACGACGCACGCGGTGTAGAAGAGCGGCGTCTGGTAGAACGGCGGCTGGATGGCGAAGGACAGCGCCGCCACCGGACCGTTCCACATCCCGTCGCGGTTGCTGGCCATCACCGAGAACCGATAGCGGTTGGCGGGCAGCGCGCTGTAGGCGGCGCGCCGGCTGGTGCCGGCCTCGATCCAGTCGCGGTCGAAGCCTTCCAGCCGATAACGGAAGCGGATCTTCGCGGGCGCGCGATAGCTGAGGGCGGTGTACTCGATCCGCGTCTCGCCGCGACCGGGCTCGAAGGCGGCCGGGGCCGACGCCGCCGCCGCCACGCCGTCCACAGTGAGACGCTCGAGAGTCACCTCCGGTGCCGTCTCGTGCACCGAGAGCACCTTCGGATCGATGACGGACGCGCCTTTGGCCGTCGCGAACCACAGCCGCCCGGCGGCATCGCGGAAACCGGGCGAGTTGCTGGGCAAGCCCTCCGTCGTGCGCAGGCCGTCGGTCGAGTCGAACACGACGGGGGTGACGCGCGCGATCTTGCCGGCGAAGAGATCGTGGAGCTCGCGCTTCTCGAGGCGGAAGATCCGCCAGATCGAGGCCACCCAGAGATACCCCAGGCCGTCGTCGAGCACGACGCGAAGCTGGTTCTCGGGCAGGCCTTGTTTCGTGGTCACGGAATGGATGCTGTCGTCCTCGAGATACGCGAGGCCGCCCAGCGTCGCCGCCCAGACCCCGCCGTCCTCCTCGAGGCTCGCCCACCGCACGCGGTTGTGGGGCAGGCCGTCGGCCGTGTTGTAGACGCGTTGCTCGGTGCCGCGCAGGCGGACGAGGCCGTAGAGGTCGCAGATCCAGGTCGTCCCCTTGCCGTCGCGGAACGCCGCGTGCGGGAAGCGCAGGAAGGCACGCTTGGGAGTGTCGTCGAGCAGCGCGATGAAGCGGCGGTTCCTGATGCGCGCCGGTCCGAGGCAGGCCACGTTGAACACGGCCCCTTCGTCGTCCTCGCCGATCGAGCGCACCTTCCAGTCCGCGGGCACGCCCACCGGCGTGTGCTCCGAGGCCTGGCCGTCCTTCAGGCGGAACAGCCGCCCGTTGTCCTGGGCGATCCACAACGCGCCGTCACGGGTCTCGTGGAGGGCGCGCACCGCCTCCGGACCCACCCCCGCCGGCAGCGCGAACTCCCGCGCCGTACCGTCTTTCAGCAAGGCCACGCGGCCGGATTCGAGGCCCACCCACGCGCCGCCGCCGGCGGCGCTGGTGATCGCAGAGACGGCGGGCTCGGGCAGCCCCTCGAATCGTCCGTGGGTCACGAAACGGCCGTCGCTCAGGCCGGTGAGCCCGTCGGCGGTGCCGACCCAGAGGTTGCCCTCGTGGTCCTCGAGCAGGCAGCGCACGTCCTCGTCGGAGAGGCCTTCGAGCGTCGTGAGCCGCGACCACTTTCCGTCGCGCAGGCGGTTGAGCCCACCGGCGGTGCCGATCCACAGGTTCCCGTCGCGGTCTTCGAGCAGCGCGGAGACGTTCGGGTGGGAGAGGCCTTCCTTCGTGCCGAAGCGGTCGACGTCATCGCCTCTCAAGCGCAGGAGGCCATGCGGAGTGCCGATCCAGAGCGCCCCCGTATGGTCGAGGCAGAGGGCCTGGATCTGGTCGCGCGTGACCTCGTGGTGCGTGAAGGCGCCGTTCTCGTAGCGCATCAGCCCCTGGCTGCGCGTCCCGATCCAGACCACGCCGTGCCGGTCCTCCACCATCGCCAGGGGCGCACGCATGCCGCGCATCTCCGGATGCCCGATGCGCTGGCGCCCGAGCAGCCGGAGCGTGTCATGGCCCCACATGCTGACCCACAGGCTGCCGTCACTCGCCGCCAGCAGCGCGGAGACGTCGGCGTTGCCCGGGCCGAGCTCCGTGGGCGTGACCACGCCGTCCGCGTAGCGCAGCACGGCGCCCGCGGAGGTGCCGATGTACAGCGAGCCGTCCTGGCCGCGGGCCAGGCGCGAGACCCCGCCCTCCTCGAGCGACGGCGCGTTGCCGGACGTGAAGAGGACGAAGTCGGCGCCGTCGAAGCGGACGAGGCCGGCGGCGGTGCCGAGCCACAGGCGGCGGTCGTTCGTCTGCACCAGCGCGCGGATGGTGTTGCTGGGGAGCGCGCCCGCGCCCCAGCGCGTGATCACGTACTGCGACGTCTCACGCTTGGGGTCGAGGCCTCGCGCCGGCGCGGCGGCGACGCACACGAGCGCGCCCCAAACGACGAGCCGGCGAACGGATTGACGTGCAGCGAGACCCGTGCCGGCATTGTACCAACGCGGGGTCAGGTCTGTTGTTTGCTGTCTACTCTCGCGCTACCAGTTCGCCGGGTCCGCCGCCGCGTACGTCGACGCGATGCGGTAGTGGTCCTGGTACAGGAAGCGCACCGTCTGGCTGCCCGACGGCAAGCCGTTGGCGTAGCGGTCGTGCCAGTACGCGATGTAGATGCCCGCCGAGTAGCGCACGGATCCGCCCTCGACGTTGCAGGTGCAGTTGGGGGCGGCGCGCCGAGTGCCGTCGACCCAGAACTCGAAGGGCACGCCGTTCGCCATGCGCAGGCGCGAGACCACGGTGTGCCAGACGCCCTTGCTGAACGCGCCGAAATCCGTGTTGCCGAACGTCCGCGGATGTCCGCCGTTGATGTGGTCCTTCTCGAAGTGCATGATCAGCCACGGGCCGCCGGGGTTCTCGGCACCCCACTGCTGGAACACGTCCTTCACGCTCTCGTTGTGCCAGGTGGTCGGCAGGTACATCGCCATCCCGTAGTAGCGGTCCTGGCCGTTCGACTGGATGTGCTGGATGGTGACCTCGGAGTGGAAGCGCTCCGTGGGATGCAGCACGTACGTCTGCTCGAAGCGGATGGCGGTCGTGCCCTTGTAGACGGGGCTGCTCACGTCGTCGATGCGGCCCAGGTTCTGGGGGTTCTGCGGGTAGTTGGGCCACAGCGTCTTGGTGCCCGTGTTCTGGAAGTAGACGGTGCCGGAGACGGGCGTCGTCGGAGTCGGTGTCGGCGTCGCCGGCGCGGTCGGCGTCGGAGTCGCAGTCGGGGTGGGCGTCGGCGTCGGACAGCTCGTGCACGAGGTGCCCCACACCTCGACCTCGGTCAGGCTGTTGAAGGTGCCGACGTTCGACATGTGGCCGACGTAGCGGACGAACCGCGCGCCGCGCGGGGCGAAGTCGTAATTCTCGAGCTGGCTCGTGGTGCCGCTGGTCAGCGCGTTCGTGAGCACGTTGTCCCAGGTGCTGCCGTCGCCGGTCTGCAGATCGAAGCGGTTCTGCCGGCCGTTGCCGTTGTAGACGGCGATGCGCACTCGACTGACGCTCTGCGCCGTCCCGAGGTCGATCTGCAGCCAGGCGCCGTCTCCGTTGCCCGACCAGCGCGTGGCCAGGCTCCCGTCGATGGCGTTGCCGGGCACGTTGCCGTCGTTGGTGCTGGCCGTCGCGCCGGCGGGGGTGAGCTTGACGATCGCGGGCACCGGCGTCGGAGTGGGCGTCACCGCCGGCACGTCCGTCGGCGTCGGGGTCGGCGTGATCGGCGTGGGTGTCGGCGTCGCTGTCACACCGTCGAAGACGCTGATCTCAGTGACGCTGTTGGTGAGCGGCTTGGTCGGATCGCTGCTGCCGTGGCCCAGGTAGCGCACGTAGCGGGCGTCCTGATCGGCGAAGTCGTATCCCTGCTCCGCGGTGGTCGTCCCACTGCTCTCGCCGGCGAAGACCGTCGTCCAGGTGGCTCCGTCGGTGGACAGCTGGAGGTCGAAGCGGTTGCGGCGCGCGTTGCCGTTGTAGACGGCCACGCCGATCGAGCCGACCGACCGCACGATACCGAGGTCGAGCCGCACCCAGTGCCCGTCGCCGATGGCCGACCAGCGCGTGCCGAGGTTGTTGTCGACAGTGTTGCCGGGCAGGTTGCCATCGTGGGTGCTGGCGGTCACGGCCGAAGCTGGCGGCGTGATCTCGGCGGCGGACGCAACGGTGACGGACGTCGCGACGACGGCGATCGACAGGATGGCGCGCAGGCCTCGGTTCATGACTCCCCCTCGCTGAAGACTTCGATGCCGAACCTTAGTGCGCGAGGGGTGCGCCGACAATCCTGTCATTGGTGCGCGGTGCGACTGGTCCGAAGGAGCCGGCCCGTTCAAAAAGCCCTTGCAACAGTGCGCCGGCCGCCGCTGCTACAGTGAAGTGAGCTGGCAGAGCTCCCAGCTACGTCAACGGCGGCCGAGGCGAGGCCGATGTTGACCGGCGCGACGCAGTTTCACCCCGACGACAACAGATAGGCGGTGCGTCCTTGATGATCCCGCGAACGCGATCGGTCAGGAATCTGGCGACGATCGCCCTGGCTTGTGCGCTCGGTTCCTTCGTGCCCGTGGCGAGCGCCCCCGACGCGCCCCGTCTGTTCGGCTTGCTGGCCGCGGCCTTCACCGCTGCGGCGATCGTTCTGGGCTTTCTGTGGAGCGCCACGCGGGGAACACGGGCCGCCACGGCGTATCTTTTCGGCTTCTTGGCCTTGGCCGGCACGCTCGCCCTTCCCGACTCGGCTCTGCGCCCCGCAGCACTCGTGCTACTGGCCGTCGCCGCGACGCTCGTCGTTCGGGAGAGCGGACTCGCCATCGCGATCGACGAAGGAAGCCTGTCTTCCGTCAGGACGTTCCCGATCGCATCGAGGAGCACGATCCGCTGGTCCGAGGTGGAGTGGGTCACCATCGATGCGGTCGTGATCCTCGTCCAGGGGAGCGGTCCCGACCGTGTCGAGCGCGAGGCGAGACTGATCGTCCGGGGCGGTGGGCAGCAGATCGCGTGCAACACCGCCCGATATGCGATGGGTTTGGACCTGATCCGAGACATCCTGGACCGCTGCCGCCCTTCGGCCCTTCGATGGACGCAGGAGCAGCGCGAGCGCCATGGCCGGGTCCGACTCGGCAGCCTCGAGCTGCGGCGGGAAGGAATCGCCTGGAGCCGCGTTCGAGCGAGACGCAAACGGCAACCCACGTCGGCGGCGCTTCAGTTCGCCGCGTGCGCGCTGTTTCCGTACCTCTGGATTCCCTACCTCGCCGCCAGAGCGATGATCCGCCATGCGAAGGGATGGGAAGAATGCGGATATGGGAACGCGGAGATCGGCATCGACGTCGAGGCCAACGCGGTCTGGATCCGCGCCGGATCGGAGGAACGATGGCTGCCCCTGCACCGCGTGCCCAATGCGTTCCTCCTTCCGGAGCTCTTGGCCGCGATGGCTCCAGGCACGGGTCAAAAAACGTAGCGGAAATCCCAGATACCCTGGACGGTGGTGTCCGTGGCCGTCTGAACCGGCATCTGACCTCGCAGCCGACCCTCGGCCACCTGCCCCGTGAGCTCGAGATCCATGACGGCCACGTCCTCGTCGTTGGCGCAGGACGCCTCCATCGAGAACGTCGCCTTCGCGCGCAGGTAACCCGCATAGGCGCTCTTGGCGTCCACCCTCAGGAAGCCGTCTTCGGGCTTCAGTCGATACGTCGTCTCGCGTTCCCCCGAGCAGGTCCCGCTGAGCCGCCGCGAATGCGTGACCCTCATCTCGCCGGACAGGACGATGTAGACGGAAGGGCCCACCCCCATGGGAGCGGGGTCGGGATCCGTGTCCTTGATCAGCTTGCTCAACGGCGTGCCCCAGATACTGGGTACGGGCACGATACACGTTGCGCAGGCGCGCGGCATCCGTGGGATTGGGCGTCTGCCCGGGCTGGTACGCGATCCGGCCGCGCGACGTCTGCTCGATCGCGCACCCGCCGATGAGGATGCCGGGTGAGGCTGACGTCAGACCCACCCAGAGGTTCGTGCGCGTCGCGGCGCCCAGGCGCAGGAGCCTCGGGACGTCGACGCGCCTCATCCGGCGCGCATCGAGGTCTAATCACGCCGCCCATCGAAGCCGCGAGGGGCGTGCCTTCGGCTCCGACGTACAGCGAGTGGATGAGGAGCCCGCCCGGTCCCGCGTTGGTGATCGTGATCTCGGACTGCCGGTCCGCGAGGCTCACGACGAGGGGAACGATGACGATCCGCCCGGCGCCGTCGACGCCGGTGGCGTGGGCCCACGGGACGCTTGCCAGCACCGTGAGCGCGATCACGACGATCCGCAACATGTGGTCACCCCCCGACCAGGCGCAGGCCCGGTCACGAGAGGGAATGTCGCGGGGGTCCGCGGCCTTTCAGCTATTTCAGCTTCAGCTCGCGGTTGCGCAGCATCTTGAGGCGGTCGCGGATCTCGGCGGCCTTCTCGAACTCGAGCGCCTTGGCCGCCTCCTTCATCTGCTTCTCCAGCACCTTGGTCTCGGCGTGGAGCTCGTCGAGGGTGCGGTAGCGCTCCTCCGCCGGATCGCCGACCTCGGGCACGGCCACGTAGTCCATCTCGTACACGGACGACAGCAGCTCGCCGATGTTCTTCTTCACGCTCTCCGGTGTGATGCCGTGCTCGATGTTGTAGGCCCCCTGGATGACACGGCGCCGGTTCGTCTCCTCGAGCGCCTTCTTCATCGAGTCCGTCATGTTGTCGGCGTAGAGGATGGCGGTACCTTCGACGTTGCGGGCGGCGCGGCCCATCGTCTGGATCAGGGCGCCGGCCGATCGCAGGAAGCCTTCCTTGTCCGCGTCGAGGATGGCCACCAGCGAGACCTCGGGCAGGTCGAGCCCTTCGCGCAGCAGGTTGATCCCCACGAGCACGTCGAACTCGCCCTTGCGCAGGTCTCGCAGGATGCGCACGCGCTCCAGCGTCTCGATGTCGGAGTGCAGATAACGGACTCGCACGCCGAGGTCGTGGTAGTACTCGGTGAGGTCCTCGGCCATGCGCTTGGTGAGCGTCGTGACCAGCACGCGCTCCTTGCGCTCGGCGCGGATGCGGATCTCGGCCAGCAGGTCGTCGACCTGACCCTTTACCGGCCGCACCTGGGCGATCGGGTCCATGAGGCCGGTCGGCCGAATCACCTGCTCGACGACGACACCCTTCGCCTTCTGCAGCTCGTACGGCCCCGGCGTCGCCGAGACGTAGAGGACCTGGCCGAGCCGCCCCTCGAACTCCTCGAAGTTGAGCGGGCGGTTGTCGAGGGCGGAGGCCATGCGGAAGCCGTACTCGACGAGGACGCTCTTGCGCTGGCGGTCGCCGTGGAACATCCCGCGCACCTGCGGGATGCTCTGGTGGCTCTCGTCGACGATGATCAGCGCGTCCTTGGGCAGGTAGTCGAGCAGCGTGGGCGGCGGCTCCCCCGCCTTGCGGCCGGAGAGATGGCGCGAGTAGTTCTCGATGCCGTGGCAGTAGCCGACCTCGCGCAGCATCTCGAGGTCGAACATCGTGCGCTGATAGAGGCGCTGCGCCTCGAGGAGCTTGCCTTGACGCTCGAGGGCGGCCTTCGCCTCGACCAGCTCGGCCTCGATCGTCTCGATGGCGTTGTCGAGCCGCGGCCGCGGCGTGACGTAGTGGCTGGACGGATAGATGGCGACCTGGGCCAGACGTCCGAGGGTCCGGCCGGTGAGCGGATCGAACTGCGCGATCGACTCCACCTCGTCGCCGAACAGCTCGATGCGGATGCCGATCTCTTCGTAGGCGGGCACGATCTCCACGACGTCGCCGCGCACGCGGAACGTCCCACGCTTCAAGTCGTAGTCGTTGCGGTCGTAGCGCGCGTCCACGAGCTTCGCCAGCAGGTCGTGGCGGTCGAGGGTGCCGCCCTGGCGCACGAAGGTGAGCATCCCGTAGTACGCCTCCGGCGAGCCCAGGCCGTAGATGCACGAGACCGAGGCCACGATCACGACATCGCGGCGCTCGAAGAGGCTGCGGGTGGCGGAGAGCCGGAGCCTGTCGATCTCTTCGTTGATCGTCGACTCCTTCTCTATGTACGTGTCGGACTGCGGGACGTAGGCCTCGGGCTGGTAGTAGTCGTAGTAGGAGACGAAGTATTCGACGGCGTTCTGCGGGAAGAAGGTCTTGAACTCCTGGTAGAGCTGCGCGGCCAGCGTCTTGTTGTGGGCCAGGATGAGGGCCGGGCGGTTGACCTTCGCGAGCACGGACGCGACAGTGTAGGTCTTGCCGGAGCCGGTGACGCCGAGCAGGACCTGATCCTTGTCGCCGCGCGCCAGGCCCTCCAGCAGCTCGCCGATGGCCCGCGGCTGGTCGCCGCGCGGCGTGAAGTCGCTGGTCAGCTCGAAACGGCTGTCGGCGGGGGCGGGGACCAGGCGTTCGGGATCGGGCCGGAACGACGGCGACGATGTCGGCGCGCGGCGGGGCGGCATAGCCATCCATCATAAGCCGACTCGGCCGGACGCCATCGACGGTCCGCTCCGGCGCGCTATATACTCCGCGCGGCAGCGGCCATGAGCGCTCATGCTGGAGGACACGCGGGCGTGAGAGCCGTGCGGATGGCCGTCGTCGCCTCCACTTACTGCGCCGCCCACCAGCTCGGCTATCTCTTCTTCGATCGCGTCGCGCAAGCCTCGCCCGTCTGGCCGGCCACCGCCCTCGTGGTAGCCATCCTGCTCCTCCAGCCGCGCGCACGGTGGCCGGAGATCGCCGCGACCGTCGCCGCCGCCAACCTGCTCTCGAACCTCCGCGCGACGGACTACTCCTGGCCGGTGAGCCTCGGCTGCCTGGCCGCGAACCTCGTGGAGATCGCGCTGGCCGTGTGGGTGATCCGGCGCGTGGGCGGGCCGGCGGTGAAGTT
>Ga0075429_100005238_pt1 | contig 11156 bp, 12 predicted proteins | sample RhiMetdeltSRZDD3_FD_75295 | JGI IMG/M metagenome (GOLD analysis project Ga0075429, IMG submission 75295) | Populus rhizosphere microbial communities from Tennessee, USA - Rhizosphere MetaG P. deltoides SRZDD3 | ecosystem: Host-associated > Plants > Roots > Rhizosphere > Soil | place: USA...
GTTTGCCAGCTGAAGGCGGAAGTAGGATGTTTCACCCGGACCGGGTGGGGAACCGCGTGTCGAGCGTCGAGGAGTCGCACCGCCCGAGGTAGGCGCCGCGGGAGTCGCCGCCACCACGCCCGGCGAACGCGCGCGGCCGCCTCGCCCGAGGTTTGCCACCTCGACGGTCACGTCTCGTCGAACAACCAGGTAAAACGGCTAAAGACCATGGGCCAGAAATCAGGCCTCGCTGATGGCGAGTGCGATCCGGTCATGTGCCGATCATGGGAGTGGCGCAAAAACAGCGCAGTCAGGTGCGTTGTTCGACTCGATTCCTTCATGTGTCCACGCTGACCTCTCGTCGTCGAGCAGAGGTCACATTTCACGCCGTTGTCGACGACAACTGCGGTTCGTCGACGTGGGGAATTCATACCCACTCGCCATGTGAATACGAGATGTGTTTTCCTCCGCCCGTCGCGAACCCGAGCCGGCGTCGTGTCGACGCCCCGTGCGTGCCGACCTGCTCGATCGGTGCGCCCGCCAGGATCCGCGCGTCGAAAGGGGAATTCGATGCGAACGAAGAATCTCGCGATTCTAGCTGTCACGCCGTTTCTTTCGTGGGCGTGTGCGACCGAGGGTGCGGTCGAAGAACGCGACGAGCCGGGGGCGATCTCCGACGACGGAGAGGGCAGTCCGTACGATCGCGGCGGCACCGCACCGTGCGCCAACTGCGGCGAGCCGCTGGCCGGCCTCGACGAGGAGCACCTCGCGGCCTTCGAGGTCGGCCTCGAGGACTTCTCCGAGGAGGAGGAGGTCGAGGACGGCCTCGGCCCGGTCTTCAACGAGATCGGGTGCGCGTCGTGCCACGACACGCCCGCGACCGGCGGCTCGGGGACGACCCTCGAGACCCGCTTCGGCATCGTCGGCGACGACGGCGTGTTCGACGCGATGCCGTACGCCGGCGGCTCGCTGCGCCAGGACCACGGCATCGGCGAGCTCGGCACCTGCGGCCTCGCCGCCGAGATCACGCCGGTCGACGCCACGGTGGTCGCCGGCCGGCGCACCACGCCGCTGTTCGGCCTCGGCCTCGTCGACGCGGTTCCGGACATCGTGCTGCAGTTCATCGCCGCGGCGCAGCCGGCGTCGATCCGGGGCGTGCCGCACTGGCTCACCGACATCGCCAGCGGGCAGCGCCGGATCGGCCGCTTCGGCTGGAAGGCGCAGGTCGCCACGGTGCGGACCTTCTCCGGCGACGCCTACCTGAACGAGATGGGCATCACCAGCCCCGACTTCCCGGTCGAGAACTGCCCGCAGGGCGATTGCGACCGACTCGTCGACTGCGACGCTCTCCCCGATCCCGAGGACGACGGCGAATCGATCACGAAGTTCACCGATTTCATGAGTCTTCTCGCGGCGCCCGAGCCGCGCCCGCTGACCGCGACGGCGCGCCGCGGCGAGCGTCTGTTCCGCGACATCGGCTGCGCCGGCTGTCACGTCCCGACGCTGGTGACCGGGTCGAGCCCGGTGCCGCAGCTCGACCACGTCACGCTGCACCCGTTCAGCGACTTCCTGCTCCACGACATGGGCGCCCTCGGCGACGGCATCACGCAGGGCCTGGCGACCGGGCGTCTGATGCGCACGGCGCCGTTGTGGGGCGTCAGCGCACAGCCGTTCCTCCTGCATGATGGTCGCGCCACCACGCTCGGCGAGGCGATCCGCGCCCACGCCGGCCAGGGCCAGCGGTCGCGTGACCGCTTCGTGCAGCTCTCGCGCAGCGACCGACAGGCGCTCATTGCCTTCTTGCAATCGCTGTGAGCTACCAGACCGCGAGTCTCGCTACTGTAGAGTGGCAATCACGGTGACCCCGCCCGAGGGCGCCAGCGTCACGCCGCGGCGCATCGGGCGGGGGGGCGCGCCCGGGGCGCGCTGCAGCTGCAGGCGGCGCAGGACCTCGGCGAGGACCACCCGCATCTCGAGCGCCGCGAAGCCCATGCCGAGGCAGCGGCGGGCGCCGCCGCCGAACGGCAGGTAGGCGTACGGGTCGGCCTTCACGCCGAGGAAGCGCGCGGGATCGAAGCGCTCCGGCGCCGGCCACAGATCGGCGCGCCGGTGCGTCAGCCAGATGCAGGGCGCCACCACCACACCGGCGGGCAGATCGCGGCCGCCGATGCGCGCCGGGCGGGCCAGGTACCGCGCCGTCATCGGCACCACCGGCGTCAGGCGCAGCGTCTCGCGGGCCACCGCCTCGATCCACGGCCGCTCGGCCAGCGGATCGTCGCTGGCGGCGGCCTCGGCGCGGGCGCGGGCGAGGGCGTCCGGGTGGTCGAGCAGGTGATGGATCGCCCAGGTCAGCGCGGTGGCGGTGGTCTCGTGGCCGGCGACCAGCATGGTCAGCAGCTCGTCGCGCAGGTCGTCCTCGGACAGCCCGCGGCCGTCCTCGTCGCGCGCCGCCAGGAGGAGCGACAGCACGTCGTCGCCGGCCGGCGCGGCGCGGCGGCGCGCGATCTGCTCGCGCAGCGCGGCCTCGACCGCGCGGTTGTCGTCGACGAGCCGGCGCCACGGCAGGACCCGGGTGGTGTCGAGCCCGGACGCCGGCGCCGCCCGCATCGACACCAGGCCGAGGGCGCGGCGCAGCGGCGACGAGCCGGGGGTCGTCGGCAGCAGGAACAGGAGCGCGGTGCCGAACAGCGACGAGCCGCGGTTGGCCCAGCGCGACAGGAGGGCGCACATCGCGTCCATCTCGGGGCCGGGGCGGAAGCCGAAGACCGAGCGCAGGATCACCTCCAGGGTGATCCGCTGCATCGCGGCATGGATCGGCGCCGGCCGGCCGAGCGGCCAGCCGGCGAGGATGCGGCGCGCCGTCTCCTGCATGACCGCGGCGTGGGCGCGCAGCCGCTCGCCGTGGAACGGCGGCAGGAGCAGCTTGCGCTCGCGGGCGTGGCGGGCGCCGTCGAGGAGCAGCACCGAGCCGGAGCCGAGGACCGGCTCGAGGATCCGGGCGGCGTCGCCGGCGCGGAACACCTCGGGATCGCCGGTGAAGATCTCGCGGATGGCGGCCGGCTCGGTGACGATGATCGTCGGCGGCTGGGTCGCGGTGCGCAGCGTGAAGGTCGCGCCGAAGCGCCGGGCGCAGTGCGTGAGCAGGCGGGTCGGCGCCGCGATCCAGGCCAGCTGCTGAGCGAGCGGCGGCGCGGTCGGCCCCGGGGGTAGCTCGGCCATGCGGCATGGTACCGTGCCGCCCTCGCCGTGACCCGTCCCTGGCAGACCCTCGCCACCGTGTCGACCCCGGAAGGGCCCCTCGAGCTGCGCCAGCGCGGCGACGGCGACGGCGCCGACTTCCTGATCGTGGTCGGCGGCCGCGTGCTCATGACCAGCGCGGCGCGGCGCTCCGAGGAGCTCCTGGCGCGCCTCGCCTGCGAGCGCCTCGCCGGTCGCTCGGCGCCGCGCGTGCTCGTCGGCGGCCTCGGCATGGGCTACACGTTGCGCGCCGCCCTCGACGCGCTGCCGTCCGACGCCGCCGTCGTCGTCGCCGAGCTCAACCCGGACGTCGTGACCTGGTGCCGGGGCCCCCTGGCCGCCGCCAGCGGCGGCGCCCTCGCCGATCCGCGGGTCACCGTCGACATCGCCGACGTCGCGAAGACGATCGCCGCCGCCCCCGCCGGCCGCTACGACGCCATCGTGCTCGACCTGTACGAGGGGCCGCACGCCGCCACCCAGCGCCGCGACGATCCGTTCTACGGCCCCGGCGCGCTGTCGCGGCAGCGCGCCGCGCTCGCCGCGGGCGGCGTCCTCGCCGTCTGGTCCGAGGAGGCCGACGCGGCGTACGAGCGCCGCCTCACCGCCGCCGGCTTCGAGGTCAGCATCCACCGCGAGGGCCGCGGCGGGCGCACGCACGTCGTCTATCTCGGCGTGCGCGGTTAGCCTGTCAACAGGCGACGATGGATCGCGCGTCGCCGCGACGATTGTAGGATCTTGTCGACAGTCGACGATCCGGGTTGTCGTCGACGATCTCGATGGTAGACGGGTCGGGGAAGGAGGTTCGCATGCGTGGAACCATGGTGCTGGGATTGCTGGGTTCGATCGGTCTCGTGCTCGCCGGCTGTCAAAAGAAGGCCGACGAGCCGCAGCCGGAGCCGTCGCCGAAGGCGGCCGCCAGGGAGACGCCGCCGGCGCCGACACCGCCGCCGGCGCCGGCGCCGAAGAGCGGCACCGAGCTGGCCGAGGCCTACAAGAAGTGCATGGCGGCGTGGGACGCGAAGGACGAGAACACGGTCGCGTCGTGCTGGGCCGAGAACGCGAGCGCCGAGGTGGTCGACTTCGGGCAGCCGGCGGTGACCGGCCGCAAGGAGATCATCGACAAGCTGAACCGGCCGAACTGGACCGCGTTCCCCGACGGCAAGGACGAGCCGATCCTGATCGCGGTCAGCGGCCATCAGCTCGCCGCGTTCGACCGGATCACCGGCACCAACAAGGGCGAGCTGCACGGGATGGCGGCGACCGGCAAGAAGGTGACGTTCCACGTGGCGCACCTGATCGACGTCGACGACCAGGGCGAGTTCGAGCACTCGCGCGGCTACGGCGACATGGGCAACGTGCTGGCCCAGCTCGGCCACAGCCCGAAGCCGGCGAAGGCCGCGCTCGATCCGGGCTGGAACGAGACCAAGGTCGTGATCGCCGGTGACACCCCCGACGAGCGCAGCAACGCCGACGCCGCCGCTCGCCTGCGCGAGGCGTTCAACGCCCACGACATCGCCGCGATGGTGGCGGTGTGCACCGACGACGTCGCCGAGAAGGACTACGGCTCGCAGGAGGCGGCGAAGGGCAAGAAGGCGATGGAGCAGGGGCTGAAGGCGTTCTTCACCGCGTTCCCCGACATCAAGATCACCGTCGACAAGCAGTTCGCCGCCGGCGACTGGGTGATCGAGAACGGCACCCTGACCGGCACCAACAGCGGCGACATGCCGGCGATGAAGATGAAGAAGACCGGCAAGTCGGTGGCGATCGGCTACCTGGAGTTCATGCGCTTCCAGGGCGGCAAGCTCGCCGAGGTCCACCGCTTCTACAACGGCATGGCCTTCGCCCAGCAGCTCGGCATGATCCCGGAAGGGAAGGCCGGCGAGGGCGGCAGCGGCAAGAAGGCCGCCAAGACCAAGTAGCCTAGTTCGGTGCCGGCGAGCCGAGCCGGAACCAGAGCTGGCGCGGGACGTGGCAGAGGCGGCAGGTCACCGCCACCCGCCGCAGCCCCGCCGCCGGCGCCTGGTGATCGTCGATGGTGTACTCGCCGTCGCACTGCGGGCAGCGCATCGAGCGCACCCGCGGCTCGATCACCGCCGGCGACGGCACCTCGAGCGGGCGCTCCGCCGAGCCGCCCGGCTCGAGCTTCGCCAGCTTCTCGCGATCGCGGACGAGGCCGCGCGCCGCGCGCTCGCGGGCGCGCCGCTCGGTCCGCTCAGGTCGCTTGCGACCCACCGGCCTCGACCTCCTCGCGCAGCTGGATCGGGCCGAAGCCGGCCGGGTCGTGCGCGGTCGGCGCGTGCGCGGCGTAGAAGGCGCGGATCCGATCCATGTCGGTGCGGACGTCGCCGGTCAGGTCGATCGGCGGGCCGAGGCCGGCGCGCTTGCGCGCGAAGTCGAGGTAGCCGGGGACCACCGGCACCCGGGCGCCGAGGGCGATCCGGTAGAAGCCGGACTTCCAGTGCTCGGCCCGCCCGCGCGTCCCCTCGGGCGGGATCACGAGCACCAGCTCGTCGCGGCGGTTCATCTCGGCGATCATCTGGTCGACGACGTCGCTGGCCTGGCTGCGATCGATCGCCACCGCGCCGAGCCGGCGCAACAGCGGGCCGACCGGGCTGTTCACCCACGACGCCTTGATCATGAACGCCATCGGCAGGTCGAGCGCCTGCTGGATGCCGATCAGGAGCAGGCCGTCCCAGTTCGACGTGTGCGGCACGGCGAGGCAGACGTACTTCTTCGGCTTCGGGGCTTCGCCCTCGAACTGCCAGCCGGCGGCGCGAAGGGCGAGAGTGGCGAGACGTCGCTTGAGCACAGCGCATCGTACCCGGGGCTCCCCGATCGGGTAGTTGTTGCGCGGCGGGTTCGTGCTTTCGGTGGGGTCCTGGAGGTAATCACGATGCTTCGAGACGAAACCCCGACCGACGTGGCCGTCGAGACCCGTCCCTTCGCCGAGACGGCCGAGGTGGAGGAGATCGACTGGTCGACGCAGATCGCCGAGCTCCTGCGTCATGCTGCGGAGATCGCGGCGCAGAACGAGGTCGATCTCGAGACCTTCATGAGCGCCGCGTACGGCGGCTTCCTGGCCGCCAACCCGGACGTGCGCGACCGCCTGGCCGACGCCAAGCTCCTGACCGAGATCGATCAGCTGCGCCGCAACGGCCGCATCGGCCAGGCCTGACCTATTCCCGGCGGTCCGCGAGCTCGGCGTCGATGAAGGCGCTCACGAGCTCGCGCTGCTCCGCGGGCGCGCTCGCCAGCCGGCCGATCATCTTGCGCAGGCGCGGCCCCGGCGGGCGGCGCCACCAGTCCGGCTGATCGAGGTCGAAGACCTCGAGCGCCGGCGGCTTGGCCCCGGCGTCCGAGCCGAGATGGCAGGGCACGCAGCGCGCGACCAGGACGCCGTGGGCCGACACGCGCAGCGCGGCGAGATCGCGCGCGGTTCCGGGCGTGGCCACGGCCGGCGCTGGCGCGGCGGGCGCGGCCGGCGTCCGCTGGGCGCGGGTCTCCGCCGCCGGGGCGCTGCCGCGGCTCCATCCGCAGGCCAGCGCGGCGACGACGGCGGCCACCGCCATCGTATCCAGGAGCGCGGCGCGCATCGGAACCCCGTCAGGCTACCGTATGATGCCGCGCGATGTCGCAGGAACCGAAGCCGTCCGTGGCGCTGGCCCCGACCAGGAGCCAGGCGCTGGACGCCCCCGGCAAGAAGGCGGACCTCTCCGTCACCGCCCTCTACACCGCCGGGACCTGGGCCTGGGCCGGGGTGCCCGGCGCCGAGCTCCTCGATCACGAGGACTCCCGCCGCGTCTTCGGCGTCGTCAACGGCGCGCTCGCGCTCGGCGCGCTGTTCCGGCGGCGCCCGGTGTCGCTCAAGCACTCCCTGGTGCAGCGCCACGCCATGATCGACCGGCTCGTCGACGACGCGGCGCCGGCCCACGTCCTCGAGCTGGCGGCCGGCCTGTCGCCGCGCGGCGTCCACCGCTCCGCCGACCCGGCGGTCACCTACACCGAGGTCGACCTGCCGCCGGTCCTCGCGCGCAAGCGCAGCCTGCTCGGCCGCAGCTCCGCCGGCGCGGCCGCCCTGGCGCGCCCCAACCTGCGCCTCGTCGACGGCGATCTGGCCTCCGTCGACCTGGCGGCCGTGTCGCCGGCGCCGGCCGGAGCGCCGCTGACCGTGGTCGCCGAGGGCCTCCTCGTCTACCTCGACGCCGAGGCGCAGCGCGCCTTGTTCCGCCGCGTCCGCGCCCTCCTCGACGGCGGCGGCCTGTTCGTCTTCGACCTGGTGCCGGCGCCGGAGCGCGCGCGCCCGGGCCTGGCGGGTCGCGCCCTCGGCTGGCTCATGCGCCGGTTCACGCGCGGCGGCGACTTCGTGCGCGACCAGCGCGGCCGCCGCGACCTGGTTGCCGACCTCGCGGCCGCCGGCTTCACCGTCGCCGCGATCGAGCCCGCCGCCGCCCCTGCGCGCTGGCAGGTGCCGCACCTCGATCGCCGGACCGAGCAGCTCGTCTTCGCCGCCTGGGTGCCGTCCGGGAAGCGGACGTTCGTCGCCGACGACGTCGCCGCGGCCAGCCGCTAACCGACGGCCGCGGCCGCGTCGACCCCCGGCGCCCCGGCCCGCCCATGCCGCAGGAGCTCGCGCCACTCGGCCGAGCTGTACGATGCCGGCGCCGTCGTGGCCAGGAAGTCGCGCAGCACGGCCAGGAACCGCGCCGGATCGTGATGGTGCGGGAAGTGGCCCGCCCCCTCGAACACCTCGAGGCGGCTCGCGGGCATCGCCGCCTGCGCGACCGCGGCGTGGCGGAAGGGCAGGACGGCGTCGCGGGTGCCCCAGAGCAGGAGCGTCGGCATGCCGCGGGTCAGGTAGCAGCGGTCGAGCATCGTCACGTGCTGGCCGCGGCCGTCGACCACCGCGCGCAGGGTCCACACGAAGGCGCGGCGCGCGGTGGCGTCAGGGAGGGCGTCGAAGACGCGGAGCATCTCGTCGGCGTCGCGGCCGAGGTCCGTGCCGAGGCGCTCGAGGGCGCGCATCCCGCAGCGGCCGAGGAGGCGGGTCAGGCGCAGGCGCAGGAGCGGCAGCAGCACCTCCGCGGTCGGCGCCGACGCCAGCCGCAGGAGCGGGTGGACTTCGCGGGCGATGCCGCCGGGGCTGACCAGGACCAGGCGCTCGCAGCGCTCCGGGTACTGGTAGGCGAACTGCATGGCGACGCCGCCGCCGAACGAGTGGCCGACGACGGTGGCGCGGTCGATGCCGAGGACGCTCAGCAGGTCGCGCATGCCGTTGGCGAAGGCGGCGACCGAGTAGTCGGCGCGCGGCTTGTCGGAGCGGCCGTGGCCGAGGAGGTCGGGGGCGATGACGGTGTGGTCCTCGCTCAGCGATCCGATCACCGGCTGCCAGGTGTCGCAGCGATCGCCGATGCCGTGGAGGAGCAGGAGCGGCGGTCCCTTGCCGGCGTGGATGAAGGCGCGGCGGTAGCCGTGGATCGTCCGGTACTGGATCGCGTCGTCGGAGCCGGCAGGGCGCCGGCGCGGAAGGTCGAGGACGGTCACCCCGCCAGCGTTGCAGAATCGGTGGAGGGGCTGTGCGCAAAACCGCGCAGTGGCTGCGCTTTTTGCCGCGGCGAAACGCGGTGCGAACCGCCGCGAAACGCGAGCCTCGGGCCGCGCCCTAGGCGCTGCGCAGCTCGTCGAGCTGCGCGGTCCGCACCGCGTACGGGAACTTGTCGAGGCCGATCTGGGCGGCGCCGAAAACGCCCTCCTTGTTCAGCGCGACCAGCGCGGCCTGGACCTTGTAGCCCTTGGCCGTGATCCGGGCCAGCGCCCGCGCGCACGCCTCGGCGGGGGACGCGCCGGCGCGCATCTGCTCGACCGCGTAGGCGGCCGGGACGAAGCGCATCATGACGTCGCCGTCGCCGGTGGCGGCGACGCCGCCGACGTCGTTGTCGACGTAGGCGCCGGAGCCGGGGATCGGCGCGTCGCCGACGCGGCCCTTGATCTTGAAGGCGGCGCCGCTGGTCGAGGTGCCGACGCAGAGGTCGCCGTTGCCGTCGATGGCGACCATGCCGATGGTGTCGTGGTTCCAGCTCGTCTTCCGGGCCGGATCCGCCTTCCACGCCTCCCACTTCTTGCGGGCGTTCTCGGTCAGGAGCGGCTCCTCGGGGAAGCCCACCTTGAGGGCGAAGCGGGTGGCGTCGTCGCCGACCAGGAAGGTGTGCCGGGTCTGCTCCATCACCTTGCGGGCGACGCTGATCGGCCGCTTGACGCGCTTCAGGGCGCCGACGGCGCCGGCGGCGTGGCGCGGGCCCCAGAAGATGATGGCGTCCTGGGTGACCTCGCCCTCCTCGTCGGGGAGCCCGCCGAAGCCGACGCTCAGGTTGTCGGGATCGAGCTCGGCCTGGTTGACGCCGTGCTCGACGGCGTCGAGGGCGTTGCCGCCGCCGACGAGGACCTTCCACGCCTCCTCGTTGGCGGCCCGGCCGAAGCCCCAGGTGCTGATGACGGCGGGCCGCGTCCGCACGCGCGTGGCGCAGCCGGCGAGGGCGGCGGTGGCCGCCGTCCCCGCGAGGAACGACCGTCGAGACAGCATGGGGTGACAGCTACCACGGCGGCTCCGGAAACGTCGAGAAGAGTCGGTTGTTTGCGCTTGACCCTCACGTCGCGTGAGGGTCCACGCTCGGCCAGGTCATGCAAGTGAGCACTCCCCACGACGACCCACCGGCCCGCGATCCGGCGCCGGTCGGCGTTCTCCCGAGCCCCGCCGAGCGCCGCCGCCTCGACGAGGACGGCTTCGTCAGCCTGGGGCCGCTGTTCCGGCCGGCCGAGGCCGCCGCCGCGATCCACCAGCTCGAGGGGCTGCTCGCCAGCGGGATCGCCCCCGGCCAGGGCGGCACCCTGCACCTCGATCTCGACGAGGTGCTGCCGGCGCGCGCGGCCGGCGGCGACGCCGCCTGGCTCGCGACCGTCGCCCGCCACCCGCGCATCGTCGGCGCCGTCCAGCACGTGCTCGGGGCGGAGGTCGGCCCCGGCCGCAGCCGATACCGGGCGCCGCGTCCGGGTTTCGGCCGGCAGAGCCTCCACGTCGACTGGAGCGCGCCGGTGCGGCCAGGCGAGTACGTCGTCTGCAACGCGTTCATCGCGCTGACGCCGTTCACCGCCGGCAACGGGGCGACCCGGGTCGTGCCGGGCAGCCACCGCGGCTACCTGGTCCCGGGCCGGCGCGACGCCGAGCGCCGCCACCCGGACGAGCGCCAGCTCGTCGGTCCGGCCGGGACCGTCTTCGTGGTCAACGGCCACGTCTGGCACGCCGGCGCCCGCAACGACAGCGACGCGGTTCGCCACGCGGTGCTGGTGACGTTCGCGCGGGCCGGCGTCACGGCGTCGTGACGCGGACGTTGTCGAGCCGCACGTCGCCGCCCCAGCCCTGGTTCGACGCGTCCATCAGCGACACCGCGTTGAACGGCGGGCCGAGCCCGGTCTCGAGGCCGGTGCACGCGGTCGCGCGGCCGTTGACGAGCACGTCGAAGGTGTGCGGCCACGCCGCCGCGTGCACGCGCAGCGTCACCGTCGACCACGCGCCGGCGGGCACGCTCGCGCAGGCGACGTTGCCGGCCGGCACCGTGCTGGCGACCAGGGTGGTCGTGCCCGGCGCCTGCTGCAGCCGGATCCGGCGCCGCCCGATCGAGCTGCCGGCGCCGTGCAGCGACCAGACGAAGGCGGCGCCGCCGTCGGCGGCGAGGTCCGCCTGCGACGCGATCTCGGTCGACGACGACGTCAGCCGGAGCGACGCGATCAGGTAGCCGCCGAGCGCCTTGCTGCCGCGCAGCCGGAAGACGTTGCCGTGGCCGGCGCTCGCCACGACGGTGGCGCTGCTGCCACCGGCGGTGGTGATCGTCCACGGCGAGCCGAGCGCACCCGGCGACGAGCTCTCGAAGTCGGCGGCGGCCACCGTG
>Ga0075429_100005239_pt1 | contig 11153 bp, 9 predicted proteins | sample RhiMetdeltSRZDD3_FD_75295 | JGI IMG/M metagenome (GOLD analysis project Ga0075429, IMG submission 75295) | Populus rhizosphere microbial communities from Tennessee, USA - Rhizosphere MetaG P. deltoides SRZDD3 | ecosystem: Host-associated > Plants > Roots > Rhizosphere > Soil | place: USA...
TCCACGGTCGGGATCCCGATCACGCATTTCGGGCCCACCGGCAGCGGCCCGTCGGGCATCACGTTCGGATCCGACGGCGCGCTCTGGTTCACCGAGACGGGCGCGGACAAGATCGGCCGCATGACCACCAGCGGATCGGTCTCCGAGTTCACGATCCCGACATCGTTCAGCGAGCCCGGCGGGATCGTCCCGGGGCCCGACGGAGCGCTCTGGTTCACGGAGTTCCAGGGAAACAAGATCGGCCGGATCGAGGTCGCTTCGCCGTCCTCGTCGCCGGCAGCCTATGCCGCCCTGCCCCTGGGACCTCGGCTGTCGATCACCGCCGGGTTGAACAAGTCGAGCTCCGGCGGCAAGAAGTGCCGGATCCCAGCCGTGCGCGGGTTGAACATCAAGAAGGCGCGGAAGAAGCTGCGCCGCGCCGGTTGCCGTTACCGCCTGCGCGGCAAGGGCCGGGTGGTCTCGGTGAAGCCGAAAGCCGGCACGCGCACCAGCAAGATCGTGCAGCTGAAGGCCAAGCGCGCGCGGCGCGCCCGCTAGGCGCGCGGCGCGCCCGTTGGTCCGACGCGCGAGGCTTCGCAACCAATCCGGGTGTGCGTGGAAACCAGCGCATAGCGCCCTGTCTGGCACCCACCCGGATCGGGGTGCGTCACGTCCGGTGCCACAGGACTCACGGAAAGGCGGTCAGGGCACGAACACGCCCTGCACGAGGAAGCGGCTGTTCGGCGTGGTCGATGCCTCGCCGTCCGGACCGCCGTCGAGCAGCTCGACCTGCCCGAACTGCCACATCGCCCGCCGGCCGTCGAGGACCGTGCCCGGGGACACGGCATCGAGTGTCGTCGACAACGCGCAGCTGGAGCCGATCGCAGTGGAGCCGGTCCCCGTGCAGGGGACCTGAATGCCTCCGAGGGAGAAGTCCTGCACGGTCGCGCGGTCCGTGCCGCCGCCGGCGGCCACGGCGTTGAACGCATCCGTCAACCGGATGCCCGCGCCGGGAGTCAGCTCGCCCGTGTAGTCCGCCCCGGACTGGTCGTTGGCCGCGCCGCACGTGGACACGCCTGCCTTGCAGCGCACATCGGTCACGCCGATCGTGACCGCGATGTCGGAATCGTCGGGCGGGCCGGCCGCCCCGACGATCGCGCTCACCCGGATCGATCCCGTCGAGTTCAGCGGCGCTCCGTTCGCATCGGGCGCGCCGATGGTGAGGAAGCTGGACGTCTGGGCGGGCGGTGCGCAGGAGGCGTCGCTCGATCCCCCGCCCAGGGCCGGCGGGCCGTGCACCCGATTCGGCGCCGTACAGGCCGCAAACGCCGGCACCAGCGCGAGGCGCAGCGGCGACGCGCTCTTCGGGCGCACGTAACCGTCGGCGACGCCGAGCAGGATCGCGACGTTGTTCACGAGCTCGTTCGTGACCGCGATGTCCTGGTCGGCATCCGCGTCGAAGTTGGCTGTCGCGACCGAGGTCGGGCCGTCGCCGATCGCGAAGTCGAATGGGCCGGCAAACGTCCCTCCGGTCGCCCCGACCAGGATCGAGACGTTGTCGGAGCCCTGGTTCGCCACCACCAGGTCCGGGTCCGAGTCGGCGTTGAACTCACCGACCGCCACGGCGTCAGGGAGGTTCCCCGTCGCGAAGTTGGTGGCGGTCCCGAAGCTCGAGCCGGCACCGCCGAGCAGGATCGAGACGTTGTGGCAGAGCTCGTTCACCACGACGAGGTCGGGATCGGAGTCGCCGTTGAACTGCCCGGTGGCGATCCACGTGGGAGCGCTGCACACGGCGACGTTCGTGGGGCCGGTAAAGCTCCCGCCGGCTCCCCCGACCAGGATCGAGACGTTGTTGGTCGCTTCGTTGGCGACCGCGAGATCCGGATCCGAGTCGCCGTTGAAGTCGGCGATCGCGACCGCGCGCGGGAGGCCACCCACGCTGAAGTTCGTGGCCCCGCCGAAGGTCGCGCCGGCACCGCCCAGCAGGATGGAGACGTTGCTTGACCCCTCGTTCACGACGGCGAGGTCAGGGTCCAGGTCGCCGTTGAAGTCGGCGATCCCCAGCGATTGCGGCGTGCTGCCCACGGCGAAGCTCGTCGGCGCCGAGAACGAGCCGCCCGCTCCGCCCACCAGCACCGAGACGTCGTTGGAAGCCTCGTTCACGACAGCGAGCTCGGGGTCGGAGTCGCCGTTGAAGTCGGCGGTGCCGGCCGCGAGCGGAGTCGTGCCGGCCAAGTGGTTGACCGGCCCGCTGAAGGTCGCGCCCGACGCACCGAGCAGCACCGAGACGTTGTTGGAGGCCTGGTTGACCACCGCCAGGTCCGGATCGGCGTCGCCGTTGAAGCTGCCGGTCACGACGTTCTGAGGCGCGCTCCCGACCCCGATGTTGGTCGGCCCCGTGAAGTTGAGGGCGTGCGCGGCGGCGGGCGCCCAGAGCGCGACCAGTACGCAGGCCAACGCCACGCGCCCCCCCGCGTGGAAACCGCTGCCGTGCGTGTCGACCCCTCGAGACATCCGTGACTCCGCCGCTCACCCCCAGCGGCTGCCCGGCCGACCCTAACCCGCTGTCGGCCGCGGTGTCAATCCCCCTGGGCGGAGGCCTTACTGCGCGCCGGGGACGATCAGCGGGTCGTCCCAGATGCGCTGATCCTCGCGGCCGAGCCTCCAGAAGCCCACGCCCAGGCCACGATCGCGAGCCAGGCGCACCCGCCGCGCGATGGTCTCGACGTCCGGATACCAGGCCTCGTGGTGCACCCCGTTCTCGGTGTACGTGAAGACCCAGGCGTCCGCGGCCGGATCCAGGACTGGCCTCGCCCCGTGCCGCGCGACCAGGCTGCGGACGTCGGCGTGCTCCAGGGCGGTGGCCTCGTTTGCCGGGCCGCCGCCGTTCGGCCAGTCCATCCCGTACAGGTGCGTGCCCAGCACGAACCGCGACTTGTTCGGCATCGAGGCGACGTAGTCGGCCACCCTCCGGCACAGCTCCATGTCGTCGGGTGCCCCGGGCTCGGAGGTCGACCAGTGCCATCCCCAGTTCATCACGAAGACGTTGTCGGCGGCCCGGCCGAGCGCCGCATAGTCGTAGAGGCCCGAGCGCCCGGTGGTGGTGTGCTCGTACTTCGCGGAGACCTCGACCGACAGCCGCTTGCCGATCGCGTGCAGCCTCGCCGAGAGGTCCGATACGAAGGACGTGAGCGCGTCGCGGTCGCTCGCGGCGCCGTTCTCGAAGTCGATGTTGATCCCGTCGTAGCCCTCGTCGCGCACCAGCTCGACCAGCCGTGCAAGCGTCGCCGCGCGCAGCGCCCCGTCGGTGAGGATGCGATGCAGCGTGTCCTCGCGCTGGCAGTTGAAGCGCGGCAGCACGAGAATGCCGCGCAACTGCGACCAGCGCGTGACGAGCGGGTCGTCGCGGCCCGTGACCGCGCCGTCCGCGGCGCGGCAGTCGAAGTAAGTCGGATAGAGCGTCCCGATCCGCGTGTAGTGCCGCTGGAGGTCCCGGAAGCTCTCGCTCGTCGAGGCGAGCAGGAAGGTGTGGGCGCGTCCCCGTGTGGGCGCGGGCCGCGCGGTCGTGACGGACACGGCGGCGGTCGCTGCGCTCAGATATCCCTGTCTGTCGATCGCCGCGACCGTGAACCGGTACCGCGTGGCCGGCGCAAGCTCACGGTCCACGACGCTGCGGCCCCGCACCTGGCGCAGCGGGACGCCGTTGCGAAAGACGCGGTACCCGGCCAGGCGGCCGCCGCGGCCGGAGGCCCGCCGCCAGGACAGGCGCACTCCCGACTCCCCCACCCGGCGGGCGCGGGGCTTTCCGGGCCGCCGTGGCGGGCGGTGGCCCTTCACCACCCGCACCGGCCGGCCCGCCGGCCCGGTGCGGCCGCCCGCGTCGACAGCCGCCACCCGGTACGAGTTGCCACGCCCGACGCGCACCCTCAGCGAGCGGCCGCGGACGCGCCGGGCTGCGCGGCCGTCCCGGTACACCCGGTACGCCGCGATTGCCGCGTCGCCCGCCCGGGCCGCATCCCATACGAGCCGCGCCCCGCCGTTGCGCACCGCGGTGACGGCGAGGCCCGGAGGAGCGGACGCGCGGCGGTAGCGAACCGCATAGGTCAGGGTGGCGTGGCACCCGGCGAGCCGGCCGGACGGCTCCACGAACCGCACGGCGAAGACGTACCGCCGGCCCGGTCGCACCGCGACGGTCATGGAGCGGCCCGGGGTGTCCCCCACCACCGCGCGATCGCGGGACACGCGGTACGAGCCCGCCCGGGAGGCGCCGGGCCCGCGCCAGGCCAGCGTCCCCTCCGGTTGGCCCGGGTCGCGCTCGAAGCTCAGCTCGATGGACTCGCCTCCCCGGCACGACGGCAGCGCCGCGCCGGCGCTCGCGGGCAGGGCGAGCGCCCCGGCCACCAGCAGCGAGAGCACGAGTCGCACCGCTGTGTATACGGAACGGCCGGTGCGGTCCTCCGCCTCGCTGGACGGATGCCCGAGGAGCGGCCTGAAGGCCGGGCCGGCGGGCGTGCCTAGCGGATCAGCCCGATGCGCATGGCGTGCGCGACCGCCCCCGCCCTGTCGCTGACGCCCAGCTTGTCGTAGATGTTCTCGAAGTGGGTCTTCACGGTCGCGGGGCTGAGGCCCAGCTGCGCGGCGATCCGCGGGCCCGTGTTGCCCTCGGCGGCGAGCCGCAGGACTTCGAGCTCGCGCGGGGAGACGGGCCGCGGGCCGAGGTCGGCGCGCCGTCGCTCGAGGAAGCGCCCCAGCTCGCGGCCCAGGGTCGTCAGAGTCCTGACCAGCCGCTCCGTCGGCTCGTGGCGGTCGAAGCTGTAGTAGGAGAGGACGGCGAACGGGCCGTCCTGGCCGACCACCGGGATCGCGAGCCCGGTCCGCAGCCCCATCCGGGTCGCGGCTCCGCCCCGGCCGAGGCCGGCGTCGGTCCGGCGCAGCTCATCGGTGAGCACGGGGCGGGAGCCCTCGAGCGCGAGCCCGGCCATGCCCTCCCCGGGCCGGAGGGCGGCAAGCCGGGTGAGGACCTCGAACTCGCCCCCGTCGACGCCGGGGCCGCACCAGAACGAGCGGCAGCGCAGCGTGCCGTCATCGGCGTTGACCACCCAGAGCGATCCCAGCTCGTACCGGAGCGCCGTGCCGAGACGCCGCAGCAGGCTGGTGACGCCCTCGTCGAACGACTCCCAGTCACGGAAGGCCTGCTCGACGGCGTAGTGCGCATGCAGCTCTCGCTCGGCGAGCCGCTGCGCGGTGATGTCCTGCGCGACGCCGACCAGGCGCGCCGCGATCCCCTGCTGATCGTGCTCGACGGCACCCCGCGCGCGCATGTCGCGGACCGACCCGTCCTCACAGACCACGCGATACTCGATCGTCACCCCCTCGGCGGGCACGTCGCCGGGAGCGTCCACCATCGATGCCAGCACGCTGGCGGCGCGCTCTCGGTCCTCGGCGTGGATCTGCTCGAGGTAGCGGTCCACGCTGGGCTCGAAGCCGCCGGGCTCGAAGCCGTGGATCCGGTACATGCCGTCCGACCACACCACGCGGCTCGAGCGCAGGTCGAACTCCCAGCTGCCCATCCCCGCGAGCTTCTCAGCCGCGGCGAACAGGTGCGCCGTCCGCCGGCCACGCCCCTCGGCCGTCTTCAACTCGCTCAGATCGCGAACGAAGCCGGTCCATGTGAGGGGCGAATCGCTTGTCTGCGTGACCGTCAGCTCGACCGGGAACTCGGACCCGTCGCGGCGCAGTGCACGCAGTTCGACGCGGCGGTCGAGTATGCGTGGCGCTTCGCCCGCCGTCAGTCGCAGCAGGCCGGCCCAATGCGCCGCACGCAGATCGGGCGGGATGATCAGGTCGGCGAGCTGTTGGCCGACCGCCTCATGCCTGCGATGACCGAACATCCGCTCCGCGGCCTGGTTGAACTGCAGCACGCGGCCCCCGGAGTCGATGGTGATGATGGCGTCGAGCGCCGCCTCGACGACGCGGGGCGTCCACTGGGCCGGCGGGACGGAGTCTGGATGCGCGATGACGCTTGCTCCCGGAAAGCAGTGTCGTCAATCTAGCACCCGCTCACCCTGCGGCCGCGTAACCGGATCGGACCCGTCAACGGGCCGGTGCGCATCCGCCTGCGGACTATGGTGCAGGGTGATGGCTGCCTCGATCATCACCTGCTCCAACTGCAGCAGGAAGAACCGCGTGCGACCGACGTCGCAGGGCGTGCCGCGCTGCTCGGTGTGCCACACCCTGCTGGCGTGGATGGTGGAGGCCGACAGGGACTCCTTCGAAACCGAGCTCGCCGCGTCGGTGCCGGTCGTGATCGACTTCTGGGCTCCGTGGTGCGGCCCATGCCGGATGGTCACGCCCGCGCTCGAGCGGCTGGCTGAGCGTCACGCGGGCAAGCTCAAGCTGGTCAAGCTCAACGTCGACGGAGCGCCGGAGATCGCCAACCGCTTCCAGGTGCAGGGAATCCCCCTGCTGGTCCTCTGGCGTGACGGCCGCGAGCTCGACCGCCTGGTGGGCGCCGCGCCCGAGCGCGACATCGAGGCCTGGCTCAGGCGCCACGTGGCCATGGACGCCGCCGCCCCGGCCTAGAAACGCCGCGCTGCTCTCAGGCCGTGACGGCGCGCCGGTAGCGCGACACGGCGAGCGGCGCGGCGACCGCGGTGATGCCGGCCGACCACGCGATCGCTCCCCAGATGCTGTTGCCCGCCGGTGCGTCCAGCCACAGTGCGCGCATCGCGTCGACCACGACGCTGAACGGGTTCGCCTCGGCGAACCACTGCAGCCCGTCGGGCATGGACTCCACCGGCACGAAGGCCGAGGAGATGAACGTGATCGGGAAGATGATGACGAACCCCAGCGCCTGCGCCGACTCGGGGGACGAGGCGATCAGGCCGAACAGCGCGAAGATCCACGAGAAGGCAAAACCGAACAGCAGCATCAGGCCGACGCCGGCGGCGATCTCGATCGCGCTCGCGTCGAACGAGAACCCGATGATCAGGCCGACCGTCACCATGATCGCGAGCGACAGCATGTTCGTCACGACGTCCGCCAGGGTGCGGCCGGCGAGCACGGCGGAGCGCGCCATCGGCAGTGAGCGAAAGCGGTCGATCAGCCCCTTCTTCATGTCGTCGGCGAGGCTCAGAGCGGTGACGAAGCCGCCGAACGACATGGTCTGGGCGATGATTCCCGGCATCAGGAAGTCGACGTAGTCGAATCCCGGCGTGTCGATCGCGCCACCGAAGACGTATGCGAACAGCAGCACGAACATGATCGGCTGCACGGTGAACGAGATCAGCAGGTCGGGCGCGCGCGGGATGCGCAGCAGGTTGCGCTGCACGAGCACCGCGGTGTCGGAGGCCGCATAGCGCAGCGCCGTCACGCGAGCGCCTCCTCCCTGCCCCGCTCCTCCGTGCCCTCTTCCTCGGCTGCGTGTCCCGTCAGCACCATGAAGACGTCGTCCAGCGTGGGGCGCCGCACCGTGACGTCGTCGATCGCCACCTGAGCCTCGTCGAGGCGCCTGACCGACTCCGCGATCACACCGCGCCGGCGGGCGACCGGGACGCGCAGCAGGCCCTCCTCGCATGTCGGCCGGCCGTCGCCCAGGTCGGCCAGCGCCGCGATCGCCGTGTCCGCGTCGGAGCGGTCCTCGAGGGCGATCTCGAGCCATTCGCCGCCGACGCGGTCTTTCAGCTCGTCCGGCGTGCCCTCGGCGATTGCGCGCCCGCGGTCGATCACCGCGATGCGATCGGCGAGCCGGTCGGCCTCGTCCAGGTACTGCGTGGTGAGCAGCACCGTGGTGCCGGCCGCGACGCAGTCCTCGATCGTCGCCCACATCCCCAGGCGGCTGCGAGGATCGAGTCCCGTCGTGGGCTCGTCCAGGAACAGCACCTCGGGCTCGGCCACGAGCGCGGCCGCGAGGTCCAGACGCCGCCGCATGCCGCCCGAGTAGGTGCGCGCGAGCCGGTCGCCGGCCTCCAGTAGGTCGAACCGGGCCAGCAGGTCCTGCGCTCGCGCGCGGGAGCGCGCGCGTCCGAGGTGGTAGAGCCGGCCCACCATCTCGAGGTTCTCCTTCCCGGTCAGGCTCTCGTCGACCGCCGCGTACTGGCCGGCGAGCCCGATGTGCGCGCGCAGCCGTGCGGCCTCCCGCACGACGTCCAGGCCGGCGACGTGGGCGCTGCCGCCGTCAGGCGGGAGCAGCGTGGTGAGGATGCGCACGGCGGTCGTCTTGCCGGCGCCGTTCGGGCCCAGCAGGCCGAGCACCGTGCCCTGCGGAGCGCACAGGTCGATGCCGTCGAGTGCCACCACGTCGCCGTAGGACTTGCGTAGGCCCGAGGCCTCGATTGCCAGCGATCCGGTCACGGCCCGGAAGCTATCAGCGGCTCATCTGGCAAATGGTTCGGTTAACACGAAGAGAGGCCCGCTTGCGCGGGCCTCTCTTGCGACCTTGCGGTTAGCAAGGGTCAGTCACGGTCCTTGTCGTGGCCGCGCCCGAACCCGAATCCACCGAACTTGCCCTTGCCGATGTGTCCGCGGATCTCACCGGTCTCGTACTGCGGGGTGTGGACGTTGGCGTACGTCGCACCCGCCTTCAGAGCGGCGACGAACTCGTCGAACTCTCCAGGATCAATGCCCTGGTCCGCGGGGCCGAGTACATCGGCAGCATCGATGGTGCCGCTGACTTCGCCGGCGTTGGCCGGGCAGGCGGGCTTGTCGCCGCCACCGCAGAGGAAAGCGATCACGCCACCGGTCACCGCGGGACGCCCGAAGTGGATGTGGGCCGCGTTCACCGCTCCCGTGAAGCCGGAATAGCGCAGCCTGTATTGCACCGTCTCGCCGCTGACCTTCACCTTGAGCTTGCCCCGTGCAGCGGTCGAGATCGCCTCGGGGACCTCCTGATAGCCGTCCAGCTTTGCGTGGAACCCGCCGTTACCTCGATGCCCGTTGCCGTTCTTCGCGGTCGCCACCGTGACGACCATCGCGACCGCGGCAAGCGCTAGCACCGCGGCGAGCAAGAGCTTCTTCATCTGACCCTCCTTTGGTCGCAGAACAATCCCCCGTCGCCGCTATTTCCGGCGATGCGGGCGGCGAAACTGAGTCTTACGTCCAGGAACGGTTCGCGCGCCGGTTCCTCCCGGCGCAGGCACTCAGCGGGGGAACATGCCGCGCGCGCGCCACAGCCAGCGGAAGTCGCCGCTGGGCCTCAGGCGCCGCCGGGCGGCGAGGCGGAGCGGGTGCTCGCGTCCGGCGAACACGTCGGCCCAGTCCTCGAAGCGGCACTGGAAGGTGACCGTCGGCTGAGCCGCGCGGCCTTGCTCGACATGCGTGTCGCCGTTGGCGACCACCAGGTGCCACGGGTCGGCATCCGCGAAGTCCCATTGGATGGTCCCGGGCTCGGGCGGCGCCTTCGTGTGGTCGAGGCTCGCGCCGAGCAGGTCGAACAGGGCGGCCACCGTTTCCGGGTCTGAGCTGGGCGGTCCGAGCTTCTCGCCGAGCACTCCGCCGCGGACGAGGCGCAGGCCGTTCCGGATGCGCCGCTCGGGCGGCAGGCCCCAGGCGAAGATCGGCGGGCCGGGAAGCTCCTCCATCGGCAGCCCCGCGCTGCGCATCTTGGTCTCCAGCGACTCGGCGCCTTCCTTCGCGATGTCCTCGAGCTTGAAGCCGAACACCTCCGTGTAGCGCAGGTCCCAGCCCGGCGGCGTGAGCACGGACGCCGTCCACGGCAGCACCTCGCGCAGGAGGTCGGTGACGGCTCGGGTGCACTCGGCGTCGCCGGCAGCGATGTCCGAGAGCAGCTTCACGCCGAAGGCGATGTGGCGCTGCTCGTCCTGAGCGATGCGGTCCATGCCCTCGCGGAAGCCGGGCAGCAGGTCGCGCTCGTGCAGGTAGCTGGTGATGAAGTGCTGGCCGGGCTGCGCGAGCGTCGCCTCGATCACGATGTGGTAGAGCGCGATCGCGGCGGACAGGCGCGGCAGCGAGGGGTCGCGGCGCAGCTCGTCCGACATCTGCACGAGCCGGTCGAACACCATGCGAAAGCCCCACGTCAGCTCGGGCTTGATCGCCTCGAGGCCCCCGGCGACGGTGCCGTCGCCCACGTCGCACACCTCGTGCATGAAGCGTGAGAAGAACACGGCGTGGCGGGCCTCGTCGACCTGCTGGGTGGCGAGGAAGTACTTCTGCTCCTCGCGCGGGGCGGCGTCGATGTACGGCGAGAGGCCGTCGGCGACGGCGTCCTCCCCCCAGAAGAAGAGCGCGTAGTTCCACAGCGCGGCCTTGCGCTCGAACTCCGTCATCACCTCCCACCACTGACGGCGGTCCTCCGTGAAGTCGATCTCGGTCGCGCGCCAGTTGCCGCGCTCCCAGCGGGCGTAGAGGTCCGTGTAGCTGATCTGCTGCGCGACGGTCGCCATGCCTGAGCCTCCGGGGGCTTTGGTATGTTTGTACCAACGAGTGGCACAAATGTACCAAACCCGTGAGCAGCACAGGCAGAGGCCCAAAGAGAGGCCGCGCGGCGCCGCGCGGCGCGACGCGATCCTGCGCGCGGCGATCGAGCTGGTCGGCGAGGAGGGACCGGATGCGCTGACTCACCGGGCGGTCGCCGAACGCGCCGGCGTGGCGGTGTCGGCGACCACCTACTGGTTCTCCTCCAAGGAGGAGATCTTCCGCGAGGCAGTGGCGCTGGCAGCCGGCGAGGAGGTCGAGCGGTTCGAGCGCCTCGTGCTGGAGCTGGCGCCGCGCCACGTCGCCCCCGCCGACTGGGCCCGGGAGGTATCGACCGCATTGGCCGCCGACGTACAGGCGGACCCGGCGCGCCCGATCGCGCTCTACGAGTTCCTGCTCGAAGCCGCCCGCCAGCCGTCGTTGCGGGACGAGGTGGCGAGGTGGGAAGAAGCACAACTGCGGCTGGCCGAGGCGGGCCTCCGGGCTGCCGGCTCGGACGACCCCGAGACCGACGCGCACGTGGTCGTCGCGACCATCACGGGCCTGATCCTGGGCCAGCTCACGACGCCACGCAGCGACTTCGAGCAAACGATCCTCCGCCCCGCGCTCGAGCGTTTGTTCACACGCCTGGCGCCGTAACGCCACACGCCGCGCCCCATGCGCGCGGGTTGGCCTGCCACCCTCGGCGTCGATGCCATTTGATCGCCATATAGGCGATGAAGTGTCCACGCCGGACGTCGCGT
>Ga0075429_100005244_pt1 | contig 11151 bp, 5 predicted proteins | sample RhiMetdeltSRZDD3_FD_75295 | JGI IMG/M metagenome (GOLD analysis project Ga0075429, IMG submission 75295) | Populus rhizosphere microbial communities from Tennessee, USA - Rhizosphere MetaG P. deltoides SRZDD3 | ecosystem: Host-associated > Plants > Roots > Rhizosphere > Soil | place: USA...
CAAACAATATGTTACTGTGGCGCGATCCAAAGGTCTATCAGAATACCAGACCATAATGCAGTATCCAGTACGCATCGCCATCAACCCGATCCTCAGCCAAACTTCCTACCTCTTGGCATGGTTATTTTCGGGAGGGACAGTCGTTGAGATCGTACTCAACCTCAATACTGCTGGCCCGGTCTTGTGGCGTGCGCTGCTCCAGCAGGATATGTACACAGCCGGAGCCTATATCCTGATCCTTGGATTTCTATACACGCTCGGTAGCCTGTTATCAGACTTGCTGCTAGCTGCAATTGATCCACGTATTCGCTTTGGAGCGATGGAGGCCGCATGAGTACAGCCAATCCAACCACCCCCAAGCGCAGATGGTGGGAGTATTGGAAAAAAAGCCAGCTCGAAAATGCGGCGGGCGAACGCGAACAGGATGAATCCTTCTATCGGGCCGGGCAGTGGCAACTGGTGTGGTGGAAGTTCAAACGACACAAGCTGGCGCAGATCGCCATGACCGTGTTGGGACTCTTCTATATCATCGTAATTTTCGCCGAATTCGTCTCGCCATACGATCCTCAAAAGCGTTTCCAGGAATACAGTACGTTAGCGCCTGTCAACGTTCGCGTGGTTGATGCACAAGGCCAATTCCACCTTCCGTTCGTCTATGCTCTCAAACGAGCCCGGGATCCGGTCACTTTGCGACCAATCTATGAGGAGGACACAACCTCCAAGCGCTACCCGATCGTGTTATTTGTCAGAGGGGATGAGTATACGATGTGGGGGCTATTCCCGGGGAATAGCCATCTCTTTGGAGTGAAAACCGAGCCGGATACATTTGTGCCGCTTTTCCTACTGGGCAGTGATACGCTCGGTCATGATATGCTCTCACGAATCTTCTACGGCGCGCGCATCTCACTGACGGTCGGTCTGTTAGGTGTTTTCCTTTCCTTCTTTATGGGGTTATTGCTTGGTGGCATAGCAGGCTTCTTTGGCGGACTCGCAGATGAGATCATCATGAGGGTGGTCGATGTACTCGTGGCTTTGCCCACTATTCCTTTGTGGATGTCCCTGGCGGCCGCCCTACCTCAGGATTGGCCGCAGCTAAAAACCTATTTCTACGTGACGATCATCCTCTCCATCTTTGGCTGGACCCTTCTTGCCCGGGTCGTGCGCGGCAAGCTACTAAGCCTGCGTGAGGAGGATTATGTTATGGCAGCTCGGTTGGATGGTGAATCGGAACCGCAAATCATTACACGGTACATGCTGCCCGGTTTTACCAGCTATATTATCGTCTCACTGACGCTGGCTATCCCAAACATGATCCTGGGTGAGACGTCGCTCAGCTTTTTAGGGGTGGGGTTGCGGCCGCCAACCATCTCGTGGGGTGTAATGCTCCAGGAAGCCCAGAACTTGCAGACCGTCGCACAGACACCCTGGTTACTTTGGCCGGTTGCCTTTGTAATCGTAGCGGTGTTAATGTTCAATTTCCTGGGCGACGGTTTGCGCGATGCCGCCGATCCCTACGTGACAGGATAGAGGTCTACATGGCAGATAGGGATACCCTCGTAGAGATCAAGGATCTGCATACCTACTTTTATCTGGCTGAAGGAGTCGTCCATGCCGTGGATGGCGCGGACCTGACCATTCGACGCGGCCGGACGCTGGGTGTAGTCGGTGAGAGCGGCTGTGGAAAGAGTATGACGTCCCTTTCTTTGCTTCAGCTTGTACCTGCCCCAGGAAAAATTGAAAGCGGTGAGATTCTGTTTTACAAACCAGTGCAGAGCAGCAGCACGAACACGACTGTAGATGTGATCGATATCACTTCTCTACATCCGAAAGGTCGTGAAATACGAGACATCCGCGGGAATCATATCTCGATGGTCTTTCAGGAACCCATGACTGCGTTGATACCCGTGCGTACGATTGGCCAACAGATCACAGAAGCCATCATCCTCCATCAAGGTGTTTCCAAGCAAGCGGCTCGGGCACAAGCCATCGATATGCTGGCGCGCGTCAAAATGTCGAGGCCTGAGCGTGTCATCGACGATTATCCCTTCCAGTTGAGCGGTGGCATGCGCCAGCGCGCTGTGATTGCCATGGCGCTCAGTTGTCGTCCCAGCCTGCTGATTGCTGACGAACCTACAACTGCCCTGGATGTGACGACCGAAGCACAGATCCTGGATCTGATGCGCACGCTTCAAAACGACTTTGGGATGGCGATCATGTATATTACCCACAACCTGGGAGTGATCGCCGAGATGGCAGACGAAGTCGCAGTAATGTACATGGGCAAGGTTGTCGAGCAAACCGATGTCAACAGACTCTTTTTGAATCCGTTGCACCCTTATACACGCGGTTTGCTGGCATCCATTCCGCAACTCAATGAAACGATTGTTCGCGCCGATCGGAGCAGACGCTTACAGACCATCAAGGGCATGGTGCCGGATCCTTACAAACGGCTCACCGGCTGCCCATTTGCCGCGCGCTGTCCTGCGGTGATTCCTGATCTTTGTGACAAGGTCGAGCCAAAGAACGTTATGGCTGAATCTGGACACTTCGTCCGCTGCCACCTGTACACGGAAGCATCCTCTTCATAAGGTGTTCGAATAGCTTAAAACAAACAAGGAAACCGCCATGCCCGATCAAGAGAGCTATACACCTGAAAGCACCGCCGGATCGATTCCCACTGAGCCATTGTTGGAAGTCATTGCTTTGAAGAAATACTTCCCGATTCAGCGCGGTTTTTTGAAACGCGTTGTCGGGCACGTACGGGCTGTAGACGATGTGAATTTCTATGTTAACCAGGGCGAGACGTTGGGATTGGTGGGAGAGAGCGGCTGTGGAAAAACAACCACCGGCCGGTGCGTCCTGCGCGCGGTTGACCCAAGCAGTGGGCAGATCTGGTACCGGGATCCAATCCTTGGGCGCGTTGACGTCGTCCAATTGGATAAGACACAGATGCGGGCCGTGCGCCGCAGCATTCGCATGATCTTTCAGGATCCATACGCCTCTCTCAACCCTCGTATGACCCTTCAGGAAATAGTGGGGGCGCCTCTGCGTGCCATGGGCCTCATGCAGGGCAAGGAAATCGAAGACCGAGTCGCTGAAATGCTGATTATGGTCGGCCTGCGACCCGAATACATGCGGCGCTACCCACATGCTTTCAGCGGTGGGCAGCGCCAGCGCATCGGGTTGGCGCGTGCTCTGGCGCCCGGACCCAAGTTCGTCGTTTGCGACGAACCAGTCTCGGCGCTGGACGTTTCAGTGCAGGCTCAGATCCTTAACCTGCTCAAGGAATTACAAGAAAAGCTGGGGCTGACCTTTTTGTTCGTTGCCCACGACCTGAGTGTGGTCGCGCACATCAGTGACCGCGTGGCGGTCATGTACGTTGGCAAGATCGTCGAATTGGCCTCGACCACTGAGATTTTCATCAACCCAAAACACCCATACACCGAAGCGCTCATGTCGGCCATCCCTCTACCAGATCCACGTCCGAGGGAAAAGCGTGTTCTACTTACAGGCGAAATTGCCAATCCCGCCAACCCGCCTACCGGCTGTTATTTCCATCCCCGCTGCAAGTATGCCAAAGAAATTTGCTCCCAGGTAGAACCGCCTTTCGAAGAAATTGCCCCGGCTCATTACGTGAAATGTCACCGTGCCAAAGAACTGTCGCTGGCTGGGGCCGTCAAACCTTCCCTGTAAAGTTTTCGCTTGTTGCTCTGAAATCTCAGGTCTGGCGGTCAAATCTTTCGCCAGGCTTTCATTCGCTCGAAAATTGCTGTTGATAACGGAGGAGAATTGACTACCATGCAACCAAAAGATTGGGAAAACCCGCAGGTCGTGGGTCGCAACAAGGAACCCGCCCATGTGACTCTGTTGCCGTACGCGGATGTAACAACAGCGCTGGTAGGAGAACGAAATAACTCACCTTTTTTCCGGCTTCTAAACGGAGATTGGCGCTTCCGTTTCTCCCCGACGCCTGCTGCCGCACCGGAAGATTTTTTTCACCCGGATTTCAAGTTCGGCGATTGGGATACTATTCCTGTGCCCAGCAATTGGCAGATGTTAGGTTATGGCATCCCGCGCTATCTGGCCGCGGATTATCCTTTCGATAAGACCAACCCTCCCTATACACCAGAAGAAACCAACGAGACTGGGTCCTACATCACCACCTTTACTGTCCCCGAAAACTGGCAGGACCGGCAGGTATTCATCGTCTTCGATGGTGTAGATTCGGCTTTCTACCTGTGGGTGAATGGGAAAGAGGTCGGGTACAGCCAGGATAGCCGCTTGCCCGCTGAATTCGATCTTACTCCCTACATACACACGGGTGAAAATACACTGGCGGTTCGTGTGTACCGCTGGTCGGACGGGTCTTTTTTGGAAGATCAGGACATGTGGTTCCTAAGTGGTATCTTCCGCGATGTGTACCTGTTTGCCGCGCCCAAAATCCATATTCGTGATTTTTGGGCGCGGACTGAGTTGGATGAACAATATCGTGATGCCGTGCTCAAACTCCGCGTCAATGTCAGAAACTATTCTGAAGCAAATGCCGAAGGCTATCTGGTAGAAGCGGCTCTTTTCGATGAAAGCTCTCACCCCACCGGCTGGGAGGTATCCGGCTCTGTGCATATGGTGGGGGCAGGAGATGAAGTCGTTCTGGAACTGGGCGGAACTGTAAACAATCCCAAAAAATGGGATGGGGAACACCCTAATCTCTATAGGTTGGCGATTCAACTTAAGGATGCCAGTGGCAACCTGTTAGAGGTGGAACAATGTCAGGTCGGCTTTCGCGTGGTCGAAATCAAAGATGGAAAAGTGTTAGTCAACGGTGTGCCAATTTACTTCCGCGGGGTCAACCGTCATGAGCACGATCCGGTGCGGGGTCATGCGATCACGGTCGAATCGATGATCGACGATATTTTGTTGATGAAGCTTTTCAACATCAATGCCGTGCGCACTTGCCATTATCCCGACATTCCGCGCTGGTATGAGCTATGCGATCAGTATGGGATTTACCTGATCGATGAGGCCAACGTCGAATCGCACGGCCTCTGGGACAAGTTCGCAAAAGATCCGAATTGGGAATTGGCTTTCGTGGAGCGGGGCAGCCGCATGGTCGAGCGAGATAAGAATCATCCATCAATCCTTATCTGGTCGCTCGGAAATGAATCTGGGGAAGGTCCCAACCACGCTGCCATGGCAGATTGGATCCACCAGCATGATCCCACACGGCCCATCTTCTATGACTCTGGCGATCACGCCCCCTATCTCGATATCCTAAGCAAAATGTACCCGAAGCTGGATGTGTTAGCCCGTGCCGGGCAGGAACCCGGTGAGACACGCCCATTCATCATGTGCGAATACGCGCATGCTATGGGTAACAGCCCCGGCAACCTCAAAGAGTATTGGGAAGTGATTGAGGCGCATCCGCGCCTGCGTGGTGGTTTTATTTGGGATTGGGTGGACCAGGGCATCCAGCAAGTGACTGAGGCTGGGAAAAAATGGTATGCCTATGGCAGTGACTTTGGCGATGAGCCCAGCAGTTTCAGTTTTTGCTGTAATGGTATTGTTTTTCCAGATCGATCGCTTCACCCCGCGATGTGGGAAGTGAAAAAAGTCTATCAGCCTGTAAAAATCGAAGAGTTCGATCTGCTGGCTGGAAAAGTGGCTGTGGCCAATCGATATTTCTTCTCTGATCTGAGTGGGCTGGATCTGACCTGGAAACTGACCTCTGGTGACCGTATCCTTCAAACGGGACGATTGCCCAGCCTCCATACCCTGCCTGATTCGACCGAGGTTATTATCATTCCCTTTGACAAGCCGGAACTGGAACCTGGTGCGGAATATTGGCTGACATTGAGTTTCACCCTGGCTGAAAAGGCTTCTTGGGCTGATAAAGGTCACGAAGTTGCCTGGGAGCAGTTCAAAGTTCCGTGGGAGGTGCCTGTGGTACACACCACTCCTGAGGCGGAACTGCCAACCCTGGAATTGGCTGATGCCCCGACTCAGGTGACAGTGCACAGCAATGACTTCCAGCTGATTTTCGACAAAGAAACGGGAACACTCTCTTCATGGCGCTACAATGAAACTGATTTGATTCAGTGTGGACTGAAAGTCAATTTCTGGCGTGCTCCAACCGAAAATGATCTCAATACCTGGGGCGATGAGCGCGCCGCGATCCGCTGGCGGGAGGTTGGACTCGACCAACTCGAAGAATGCATCTCACATGTGTCGGTGACTCAACCCAAGCCACAAGTGGTTCAGATCGCGGTGACGTCTACGGTAGCGTTGCGTTCGGGTGCCAAGTTGCCCGAGCCACCTACGCGCGAAGCAAAACTGCGCGAAATACAGATGAGTCTGAACTGGCTTTTGAGCGAGGATCTGCTCAAAATTCTTTGTGAGCGCCTAGGTGTGTCTTTTGAAAGTCTGGCGGGCGCTAATAAGGAGAACAAGCTCAATAGTCTGCTTCAGCAATATGGAGTCGATCGCGTCTTCGACCTGTTGAAAGCTGTTCATGACCTCTATGTTGAGAAGCAGATGCCCCTGCCTGAACAACTCCAGGAAATTGTCGCAGCCGAAAAGCTAGACCTCGATGCGAGGTCCGGGCCTGCAAGTTTCGACTGTGAATATCGGTACACCATTCTAGGCAATGGAGAAGTAAGCGTGGAAACTCACGTGCTGCCAAATGTAGATCTTCCGTTCCTGCCGCGCATTGGGTTACAAATGCGCCTGCCAGAAGGATTTGAGCAATTTACCTGGTATGGACGCGGCCCGCACGAAAATTATGTGGATCGCAACTATGGCGCGCAAGTGGGAGTCTATCGAGGCACAGTGGATGAACAGTTTGTGCCGTATGTCTTTCCAGAGGAAAATGGGAATAAGACGGATGTTCGTTGGGCTACGTTAACCAACGCTGACGGGATTGGGTTACACGCCAGTGCGGACCGTTTGCTGGAAGTCAGTGCCCATCACTTCACCCCGGAAGATCTGACAACTGCCAGGCATCCTCATGAATTAGTGCGTCGTCCAGAGGTCGTGCTCCAGCTCGATTATGGACAATCCGGTTTGGGCAGCGCAAGTTGCGGTCCGGGCCGGTTGGCAAAGTACCGACTCAAGCCAGAGGAGACTCGTTATACGGTGCGTCTACGCCCATTTTTGGATAACGGGCGCTAAAACCACTAACGCGGTGATGGCGCGATTTGCCTGACCTCGCCGAACCCTACCGGTAGGCCCATATGAAATTGCCCACATCTGCCGAAGGACCTGAAAAAAAAGACTATTGGGTCGCATTGGTATTTGCCATCGTTGCCCTGATTGCCTATGTGCGTACTCTTGCCCCTGACGTCTTATATGGTGACAGTGCGGAGTTTCAAACGCTGTCCTATACGCTGGGAGTCACTCACTCCACCGGGTATCCAACTTACCTGTTCCTCGCACGCGTGATCGGATTCCTGCCAATTCGTAATCCAGCCTGGCGTATCAGCCTATTCTCGGCGTTATGTGCTGCCATCACAGTTGGTGGAGTGTACCTGCTGGCGCGTTATTTTACATATAGTCGAGTTGGCGCCGTTTTGGGTGGATTGGCACTTGGTCTCTCGTACACATTCTGGTCGCAGGCGATCATTGCCGAAGTCTACACGCCAGGTATGGCATTCCTCGTAGCGATCATGCTGTTGCTGTTCCATTGGCAGACTGAGCCTGGGCAACGTAGTCTTTCTCTCTTCGCTGCGGCTCTTGTCGCTGGTATCGGATTCGGAGTGCATGCCTCCGTCTGGCTCGTGGCTCCTCCAGCGATAGCTCTTGTGCTGTGGACGTTATGGTGGAACCGCGCCTCTCGTTCCGATTGGCTTCGCGCTCTCTTCGCCGGTTCCATCGGCGCGGTTATCGGACTGACAATCTTCGTGATGGCTTTCTTGATTACCGACTGGCTTAATCCGCCGACCAGTTTTATCCGCACGACGCTTAAACCATCGCGAGTTTTTTGGGACTTACAACCCGCAGATTTCGATTCACCTCTGAATCATCTGAAGATGACTGTGTTCAGCGTCCAATGGGCAGATGCGCTGTTTCCTCAAGATGAAAATTTTGCCTTCAGCAATGAACTGGAAGACTTCCATGCACGGCTGACAACGCACGAATTTTCCTCGGTCGTTCTCCTGTTTGCAGTGGTGGGAGCGGTGGTGATGATAGTCACCCAACCCATCCGCGGAGCTTTTTATCTGCTGACATTTCTGGTATCGCTGTTCATTATTCTGAATTATAGAGCCTGGGAAAAGTATGTTTTTTATTTATCACTCTATATTCCTCTGGCAGTTTCTGTGGGCACCGGTATGGGGTTTGTATTGGATAGGGTCTATCGCTATTTGCAGCCAAATTCGGAACGCGGTTACTCGTGGCGATATCTGGTTGTATCGTCGTGCTTTATTGCGATCGTTTTGCAGCCGAAGGCATTCGTACGCTGGCAAGCGATACAAAAAGGAACCCCTAATTTCATCGTGGCAGATTATCCGTTCCCCGCTGAGAATCTCAACGAGCCTCGCTTGGTGGCCCAGTCGCGCCTGGCTGGCATGGAAGACAATGCAGTGTTGGTTCTGGATTTTCAGACATTGTATTCGACTGCCTACGTTGCGCATGTCGAGCAGGGCCTGACAAACATGCTCTTCTTTGAAGCCATGCCTTACGGTAACGATGGGAAGATAGCGTCTACCCTCGCCACTGAATTGGAGGGCTATCTGCAGGAAGGTCGTTCGGTATTTATAGACCAAAATTATCCCGGGTTGGAGCAAAAATTTCATGTACTGCCATCGGCCGGGAATGTATACAAGTTGTTGATAAGAGAATAGATTTCAATTGTAAGTTGTGTCTCATCAAAAGATTTAGAACTGGAGGAGCCAACATGTCATCTTTAAGGGATTGGGAAAATCCTCTTGTAACCGGAAAAAACAAACGACCCGGACATGTGCCCATGGGCTCGTACCCGAATGCCGAGCTGGCTCTCACCTGCGATCGGACGCAATCTCCCAACGTACAGTTGTTGAATGGCGAATGGAAATTCCATCTTGCCCCCTGTCCCGAAGAAGTGCCGGCTGGTTTCCAGACTGAAAATTTTGATGTCTCGGATTGGACAAATATCGCGGTACCTGGCAATTGGCAATTGCAGGGGTTCAACGACATTCCTATTTACACCAATGTAGCCTATCCGTTTCCTCCGAATCCGCCCTTCGTGCCACAGGAGAATCCGACGGGCTGTTATCGCCATATATTCAGCCTCGTTCCAGCCTGGCTAGGGCGGAAAATTTATCTGGTGTTCGAGTCGGTAGATTCGGCTTTCTATGTGTGGGTCAACGGACAGGGAGTTGGTTACAGTCAAGACAGCCGCCTGCCCGCCGAGTTCGATGTGACGCCTTTTGTTCGAGCAGGCGAGAATACGATTGCGGTGCAGGTGATGCGTTATAGCGATGGATCGTATCTGGAAGATCAGGATATGTGGTTGATGAGCGGCATCCAACGAGATGTGAGGCTGTACAGCAAGCCAGCCGTTTGTTTGGAAGATTATATTGTGCGGACAGAGTTGGATAATCGGTATGAAGATAGCACGCTCTATATCGAAGCGCAGATCACCAGGGTGCCAGACTTAAGTACATATTCTGTCGAAGCCATGCTATATGACGCGGAAGGAAAACCTGTCTTCGCCTCTCCATGCTCCACGCGTTTCAACGACCGGGTACTCCATCAGCGTGGAATCAAAATGGGACACGCGGTCATTTCGCAGCCAGTTGCAAATCCGCAAAAATGGACGGCGGAAACGCCTTATTTATATCGCCTCGTGCTTACGCTCAAGGACCCACAGGGAGCGGCTGTGGATTTCGAAAGCTGTCGGGTCGGCTTTCGCCAGGTAGAGATCAGGGACGGTGTCATTCTGCTCAATGGCAAACGCCTCGTGCTGCGCGGCGTCGACCGCCATGAACACCATCCCGAACGCGGCCGCTCGCTCACGGCAGAGGACATGCGCTCCGAGATCAAATTGATGAAGCAATTCAACTTCAATGCAGTCCGCACCAGCCATTATCCCGATCATCCTTTCTGGTATGAGCTCTGTGATGAATACGGAATTTATTTAATTGACGAGGCGAATATCGAAACACACGGCCTTTGGGATGACTTGAGCAATGATCCGCTTTGGCTCCATGCTTACATGGAGCGCGCCTCTCGCATGGTGTTGCGAGACAAAAATCATCCATCCATACTGTTCTGGTCGCTGGGCAATGAATCGGGCTGTGGTACGAACCACGCAGCCATGACCGCCTGGATTAAGGCCTATGATCCCACGCGGTTAGTGCACTATGAAAGTGGCCGTCCTGGTCCGGAGGTGAGCGACGTCTACTCGGTGATGTATCCTAACCTGGATCTGATGAAACAGGTACTGGCGGATGTGAATGAGAAACGTCCCATCGTCATGTGTGAATATGCGTATGCCAAAGGCAACAGCACTGGCAACTTCTTCAAGTTCTGGGATATGGTAGATGCCTTCCCGCGTTTTCAGGGAGGCTGCATCTGGGATTGGAATGACAAGGCGCTGTTGGCTACCAATGATAAGGGTCAAACGTATTGGGCATATGGCGGGGACTTTGGCGGGGAATTCAATTACAACCAACCGAATGAGGATCCTCAAATGTGCTGTAACGGCATCGTCGGTCCCGATTTGACCCCGCATCCAGGCGCGTATGAAGTGAAGAAAGTTCAGGCCCCCGTTGGAATCCAGGCGGTTGATGTGCTTGCAGGACGCCTTATTGTCTGGAATAAATATCATACCCTAAACCTCCAGCACCTGGACATTGAGTGGGAATTGACAGAAGATGGACATCCAATCCAATCGGGAAATCTGCCTCCGTTAGATATCGAAGCGGGCGCAAAGGTGGAAGTAGTCATACCTATTCAGCAACCGGAGCTTCTTCAAGCAGGTGCTGAATATCATCTGAAGATTCGTTTCCTTCTTGTGGCGGATACGACCTGGGCTTCCAAAGGACACGAGATTGCGTGGGAGCAATTCAGAATTCCGTTTTCGGTTCCTCCCAAAAGTACCTTGTCCCTTGCCAGCATGCCTGATTTGGTAATGGTTGCAGATGATCAACAGGTGGCAATCACAGGAACTGATTT
>Ga0075429_100005246_pt1 | contig 11149 bp, 9 predicted proteins | sample RhiMetdeltSRZDD3_FD_75295 | JGI IMG/M metagenome (GOLD analysis project Ga0075429, IMG submission 75295) | Populus rhizosphere microbial communities from Tennessee, USA - Rhizosphere MetaG P. deltoides SRZDD3 | ecosystem: Host-associated > Plants > Roots > Rhizosphere > Soil | place: USA...
CCGAGACCGAGGATGCGCTCGTTGTCGGTGACGACGATGAGCCGGATGTCGTCGAACGGCGCGTTGGCGAGCACGCGGTCGATCCGGTTCCGGTGCTCGGGCGTGATCCAGAGCCCCCGCGCGGTCCGGAAGATGTGGCTGAATTCCTGGCAGGCCCGGCCCACCGTCGGCGTGTAGACGATCGGCAGGAACTCCTCCAGGTGCCCGCAGAGAAGATGGTAGAAGAGCGTCTCGTTGCGGTCCTGCAACGCGGCCAGGCCGATGTACTTCTCCAGGGGATCCGTCTTTCGCGCGAGATTTTCCAGCACGCGTGCGGCTTGCTGCTCTATCGTGCTCACCCCTGCCGGCAGCAGCCCCTCCAGGCCAAGCTCGGCGCGCTGATCGAGCGTGAACGCCGAGCCTTTGTTGGACATGGCGTGATGGAGGAGCGCGGAGCCGCGGAGGTCCATGGTCACGCCTCAGCGAACGCGCCTGAGCGCATACGAGCTGAGCACCTTCATGTAGTTGGCGCGCTCGAACGCCGCCGGCTCGGCCACCGATCGATAGCTCATGCTTCCCTGCATCTGCGCGATCGACGCATACTCGTGGGCCTCCATCCAGTCGAGCAGGTCGGCCCGGACCCGCGCGAAGTGCTCGATCCCGTTCTGGAGGATGGCGGATGTCATCATGGCCACGCGCGCGCCGGCCATCATGGATTTGAGCACCTGCGCGGAGCCGTGGACACCGCCGGTCACGGCGAGATCCGCCTTCACGTGGCCGTACAGGATGGCCACCCAGTGCAGACGCAATAGCAGCTCGTAGGGGCTCGAGAGCGTCAGCCGGGGCGTGACCTCCAGCGATTCGAGGTCGAAATCCGGCAGGTAGAATCGATTGAAGAGCACCAGTCCATCGGCGCCGACGACGTCGAGATGGCGCGCGAGATTGGCCGGCGCGCTGAACGCGTGACCCAGCTTGACCGCGACGGGGATCGACACGCTGGCCTTCACATCGCGCACGAGGTCGACGTACATGCGCTCGACCTGGACGCCACTCAACGCCGGATCGGTCGGCACGTAGAAGATGTTCAGCTCGAGCGCGTCGGCGCCGGCCTGCTGCATCTTCCTGGCGAACTCGATCCAGCCGCCGGTGGATACCCCGTTGAGACTCCCGATGATCGGGATCCCGACCGCCTCCTTGGCGCGCCGCAGATGCTCCAGGTAGCCATCCGGCCCCAGGTTGTAACCCGCGAGGTCCGGAAAGTAGTCCAGGGCTTCGGGATGGCTCTCCGCCCCATGGGACAGATAGCGGTCGAGGTGCTCGCTCTCGACGTCGATCTGCTCCTCGAAGAGCGAATGCAGCACCACGGCCGCGGCGCCGGCATCCTCCATGGCACGAATGTTGTCGAGGCTCTCGCTGAGCGGCGAGGCGGAAGCGACCAGCGGACTCGCCAGCGACAGGCCGAGGTAACGCGTGGACAGGTCGATCATGGGGGCGCCTCCGCCGGGGTGACCGGCATCGCGGCCAGCTGCTCGTACATCCTCCAGCGCGTCGCCACGTCGTTCTGGGCGAGCTCGAGCAGGCGCCGGGCCGCCGCCGGATCGCTGTGAGCGAGCATCGTGTAGCGCGTCTCGTTGTACGCGTAGCTCTTCAACGGCAGGCTCGGCGCCTTGCTGTCGAGCTGCAGCGGGTTCTTGCCCTCGCCTGCCAGGAGAGGGTTGTAGCGGAAGAGCGGCCAGTGCCCGGACAGCACGGCGGCCTTCTGCTGGTCCATCCCGTGCCGCAGCTCGAAGCCGTGCGCGATGCAGTGGCTGTAGGCGATGATCAGCGAGGGCCCGTCGTAGGCCTCGGCCTCGCGGAACGCGCGCAGCGTCTGTGCGTCGCTGGCGCCCATCGCTACGCGCGCGACATAGATTCCGCCGTAGGTCATCGCCAGCAAGGCGAGATCCTTCTTGGCTGCGAGCTTCCCGCCGGCCGCGAATTTCGCGACGGCCGCGCGTGGCGTGGCCTTCGACATCTGGCCGCCGGTGTTCGAATACACCTCGGTGTCGAGCACGAGGACGTTGACGTTCCGGCCGGAGGCGAGCACATGGTCGAGGCCGCCATAGCCGATGTCGTAAGCCCACCCGTCCCCGCCGATGATCCAGACGCTCTTCTTCACCAGCGCATCGGCGAGGGAAAGCAGCTCCCGCGCCGCCGGCGTGTCGAGGCTCTGGAGACGCTCCTTGAGCGTCGCCACGCGAGCTCGCTGGGCCGCGATGCCCGCATCCGTGGACTGATCCGCCTCCCGCAATGCACCGGCCAGGTCGGCGAGGGCGTCGAGGCGGCCGAGCAGCTCGTGCGCGTACCCGGCTTGCTTGTCGATCGCCAGCCGCATGCCGAGCCCGAACTCCGCGTTGTCCTCGAAGAGCGAGTTCGCCCACGCCGGGCCGCGTCCGTCCGCGTTCGTCGTCCACGGCGTGGTCGGCTGGCTGCCGCCGTAGATCGACGAGCAGCCGGTGGCGTTGGCGACGACGGCGCGGTCGCCGAAGAGCTGGCTCACGAGCTTCACGTACGGCGTCTCGCCGCAGCCTGCGCAGGCGCCCGAGAACTCGAACAGCGGCGGGAGGAGCTGCACGTCCTTCACGAGGCCGGTATTGAGCGGCGCACGATCGGGGTCCGGGAGCCCGACGAAGAAGTCCCAGTTCGTCACCTCGGCGTCGTGGACCGGCTGCGCCGGCACCATGTCGATCGCCTTGTGCTTTGCCTCGCTCTTGCTCTTGGCCGGGCAGACCTCCACGCACAGCCCGCAGCCCGTGCAGTCCTCCGGCGACACCTGAAGCGTGTAGCGCGCATCCGCAAGATCGCGCCACCTGGCCGGTGACGATTTGAAAGCCGCGGGCGCGCCGGCCAGCGCGTCCGGGGCGTAGACCTTGGCGCGAATGACGGCGTGCGGGCAGACCAGCACGCACTTGCCGCACTGGATGCACAGCGCCTCGTCCCACGCCGGGATCTCGGCCGCGATGTTGCGCTTCTCCCAGCGCGCGGTGCCGGTCGGGTACGTGCCGTCCGCCGGCAGCCCGCTCACCGGGACGGCGTCGCCATCGCCCGCGATGAGCCGCGCGGTGAGCTCGCGGACGAACGCCGGGGCTCCCGACGGCACCGCCGATCGCACGTCGAAGTCGGCGGTCACCGCGTCGGGGACCTTGACCTCCTGCAGGTGCGCGAGCGCCGCATCCACCGCCGCAAAGTTCTTCTTCACCACCGCCTCGCCGCGCCGGCCATAGGTCTTCTCGATCGAGTGCTTGATGGCGGCGACGGCGGCGCCGGGCGGGAGCACGCCGCTGATGGCGAAGAAGCACGTTTGCATGATCGTGTTGACGCGGCCGGCCATGCCGGCCGCGCGCGCCACACGGGAGCCATCGATCACGAAAAGCCGGAGGCGCTTGGCGATGAGCTGTGCCTGCACGGAGCGCGGGAGATGGCTCCACACGTCGAGCGGGCCATACGGCGCATTCAGCAGGAACACCGCGCCGGGCTCCGCCACCTTCAAGACGTCGACGCGATCCAGGAACGAGAACTGATGACAGGCGACGAACGTCGCGCGCGTGATGAGATACGTCGAGCGAATCGGTCGCGGCCCGAACCGCAGGTGCGAGACCGTCATCGACCCCGACTTCTTGCTGTCGTAGACGAAGTAGCCCTGCGCGTAGCCGCTTGTCTCCTCGCCGATGATCTTGATCGAGTTCTTGTTCGCGCCCACGGTGCCATCGGCGCCCAGTCCGTAGAAGACGGCGCGGACGGTGTCCGGCCGCTCCGTCGAGAACTCGGGGTCCCACGGCAGGCTGGTGTGCGTGACGTCGTCGTGGATGCCGATGGTGAAGTGGTTGCGCGGACGCGCCGCCTGCAACTCGTCGAAGACCGCCTTCACCATTCCGGGCGTGAACTCCTTTGACGACAGCCCATAGCGGCCGCCGACGATGCGTGGCACCGTCGCCAGGCGCGCATCTCCGGCGGCGCCGGCTTCGGTCACGGTGGCGACGACGTCGAGGTACAGCGGCTCACCCGCACTCCCGGGCTCCTTCGTTCGGTCGAGTACCGCGATGGCGCGCACGGTGGGCGGCAGCGCCGCCAGCAGCGCGTCCGCCGGAAATGGACGGTACAGACGCACCTTGACGACGCCGACGCGCTCGCCGTGCGCGTTGAGAAACTCCGCCGTCTCCTCCGCCGTCTCGGCGCCCGAGCCCATGAGCACGACCACACGCTCCGCGTCGGGCGCGCCGGCGTACTCAACCAGCCGGTAGGCGCGGCCGGTGAGGCTCGCGAACCGGTCCATGGCCGACTGGACGATCACCGGACACGCCAGGTAATACGGGTTGGACGCCTCGCGGGCCTGGAAGAACACGTCGGGGTTCTGCGCGGTGCCCCGGACCACCGGATGCTCGGGCGAGAGCGCCCGCGCGCGCTGCGCGTGCACGAGGCGATCGTCGATGAGCGCGCGTAGCGTGGCGTCCTCCACGGGGACGACCTTGGCCACCTCGTGCGAGGTGCGAAACCCGTCGAAGAAGTGCAGCACGGGCACGCGCGACTCCAGGGCGGCGGCGTGCGCGATGGCGGCGAAGTCGCCCGCCTCTTGCACGGAATTGGAGGCGAGCAGGGCAAACCCCGTCGCCCGCGTCGCCATCACGTCGCTGTGATCGCCGAAGATCGACAGCGCCTGCGTTGCCAGCGAGCGCGCCGCCACGTGGAAGACGGTCGGCGTGAGCTCGCCGGCGATCTTGTACATGTTCGGGATCATCAGGAGGAGCCCCTGGGACGCGGTGAAGGTCGTGGCCAGCGCTCCGGCCTGCAACGCGCCGTGCAGCGCCCCCGCCGCGCCGCCCTCGCTCTGCAGCTCGGTCACGGTCGGCACGGTGGACCAGAGGTTCGGTACGTTCTGCGACGCCCACTGATCGGCCCACTCGCCCATCGTCGACGATGGCGTGATTGGATAGATCGCGATGACATCGCTCAGCCGGTAGGCGGCGCCTGCCACGGCCTCATTCGCGTCGAGCGTGACCCGCGCAGGGTCGGCGGTCGTCACCGAGGCTCTCGTCCTAGGCCCCGAGCCCGGCCGCCGTGTGGCGGATCATCAAGACGGGGACTTCCGCATGGCGCAGAACCTGCTCGGCGACGGAGCCGAAGAGAAGACGGCCAAGGCCGCTGCGACCATGCGTGCTCATGGCGATCAGGTCCGCGCCGGCATCGCGGGCCGCCGCCACGATTTCCTCGTCGGGCCGCCCGGAACGGATCGCGCACGAGACGTCCACGCTCCGGGCGCGCAGTGGGGCCGCGATCGACGCCAGATAGGCCTCGAGATCGCGCGTGTGGGCTTCTCTCACGTCCAGCAGCGCCTGACGCATACCGTCACCGACCAGCTGCGGGATGGGCTCCCGCACGCGAAGGAGGACGAGCGACATCTGGAGGGGGCTGGCGATTTCCATCAGGAACGGGAGGACAGCTTCGGCCAGCGGTGAGCCGTCGAGTGGCACGAGCGCACGCTTATACACGGATGGGCTCAGGGAGCGTCCCTGCCTCGTCCAGGATGACCGACATCGGCGGTGCCTGACCAGCGCGCAGCAGCAGAATCGGTGTCGTCGTGCCGCGCAGGACGCTCTCGGCGACACTGCCGAGCACGAGGCGGCCGAGGCCGCTCCGACCATGGCTGGCCATGACGATGAGGTCGACATCGCGCACACGTGCGGCCTCGATGATGGCTTCGGCCGCCGGCGCGTACCACACCGAGGTCTCGATCTCCGTCACTCCCGCCTTCCGGGCCCACGCGGCCACGGCATCCAGATAGGTTTCGGCGTCGCGCACGACCTCGACCTGCCTCTCGGTGGGATCGGCGGCAGGCAGGCGAACCGGCTCCGCCGCGCGCAGCAGCACGAGTGCCGCGCCGCCACGTGCGAGGTCGACGGCTTCTGCCAGAGCGATCTCGGCAACACTCGAACCATCCAGCGGGACCAGGATCTTCCTCGGTTTCATGCCGGCCTCCTCCGCCCGCTGAGGTTTCGGTCGGGCGGTCTCCCAGCGCCGGAGCAACGACAGTGCCAAAGGGAGCAGCGAGCAGAAACGGCCCCTTGTGGGTCCAGCCCGGGTGCCGACCGGGGCGGCAGCGCCCCAGGGCGTGGCGCCGCGACCCCGCGCCGAGCCGCGTGACGACGCTCAAACCACGAGAATGGCGCGCGTCACATTTGGCACCCCCCCTGCTCTTCAGAAGCTCCGGCGAAAGGAGGCTCTTGTGAAAGTCCGAGAACTCATGACGAAGAAGCCGCTGACAGTGCCCGTCGACACACCCGTGGTCGAGGCTCGCCGAACGATGCTCGAGCACCGTATCCGACATTTGCTCGTGACGGACAACGGCCGGCTGGCCGGCATCGTGACCGATCGCGACATCCGCCTGAACATGCCGTCGCCCGCGACCAGCCTGTCGGTCTGGGAGATCAACTACCTTCTCGCGCGGATGACGGTTGGATCGGTCATGACGAAAAGCGTCATCACGGTCGATCCGAATCGCAACGTGGTGGAGGCCGCTCGCATCATGCTCGACCACAAGATCGGCGCGCTGCCCGTCGTCGACGGCGGGACCATCATCGGCATCATGACGGAGACCGACATCATGCGCGCCTTCGCCGCGATGGTGCCCGAGCTGGTGGCGGAGTGACTCGATGAAGGCGCGCGTCGTCTATTCGTGCGCGCCTTCACGCACCCGCGGCTTGCCAGGTGCATAGCGGGTCCTCTTCGAAGGCGTCGCCGGTAGCGGCCCAGGCGCGCGCCCGCGAGCCGCCGCACAGCACCCGGAACTCGCAGGCGCCGCAGCGTCCTTTCAGGCGCGTGGGCGCGCGCAGGGCGCGGAAGAGCGGCGCGTAGCGATAGACGTCGAGCGCGCTCACGGCGCGGACGTTGCCGGCGGCCAGCGGCAGGAATCCCGATGGCGTCACGTCGCCGCAGGCCGAGATGAACATGATCCCGTTGCCGTCGCGGACCCCCCAGCCCCGGCCCGCCGCCGCGACCTCGGCGTTGCTTCGTCCAGCGGCACGCATTCGCTGGATCACGACGCGGCGATAGTGCGGCGCCTCCGTGGTGCTGACGACGAAAGGCCATCGTTCGGCATTCATGGCGAGCCAGCGCAGGCGGCGCTCGCAGGTGACGGCGTCGACGGGCGGGAGGATCGAGCCGCGGCCAACGGCCACGAGGAAGAAGAGGCTCCAGCGGGCGGCGCCAAGCCCGGCCACCACCTTGACGGTGTCCTCCAGGAGCGGCTCGGTGTCCGCGGTGACCAGCGTGTTGATCTGCAGCGGGATGCCGGCGGCAACGATCCGCCGGGCCGCCGCCAGCGTCCAGCCGAAGCAGCCGAGCACCCCGCGCACCGCGTCGTGGTGGGCCGCCGTCGGCCCGTCGAGGCTCAGCGACATCGCGCTCACGCCGGCCTGCTTGAGTTCGTGGACGACCTCGTGCGAGATGCCGAGGGTCGCGCTCGGCGCCACCGAGACGCCGAGCCCGCGAGCCACCGCGGCGCGGACCAGCCTGACGAGGTCCGGCCGCTTCAGCGGATCTCCTCCCGTGAAGATGACGTGGGGCTTCGGACGCGACTGGGCAAGCCCGTCGAGAACCTGCTCGCACTCGGTGGTCGTCAGCTCGTCGGTCGCGCGCGCCCGCTGCGCCTCCGCCCGGCAGTGACGGCACGCGAGGTCGCACGCGCGCGTGAGCTCCCAGTACACGCGCGCGGGCGCGGTGCCGTAGTCAGGCGCCTTCATGGCCGGGCGCCCAGCGGCACGAAGTCGCGGCGCGGCGGTCCGACGTAGAGCTGGCGTGGGCGGGCGATCTTCTGCTCCGGATCGGCCAGCATCTCCTGCCACTGGGCCAGCCACCCCGCGGTGCGCGGAATCGCGAACAGGACGGGGAACATCTCCACGGGAAAGCCCATCGCCTCGTAGATCAGCCCCGTGTAGAAGTCCACGTTCGGGTAGAGGCGGCGCGTGACGAAGTAGTCGTCCTGGAGCGCGATCCGCTCGAGCTCCAGGGCCACCGGCAGCAAGGGGCTCGGCCGGGTGGCCGCGAACACCTCGTCGGCCACGCGCTTGATGATCCGCGCCCGCGGGTCGTAGTTCTTGTACACGCGGTGGCCGAAGCCCATCAGCTTGGCCTCGCCACGCTTCACGCGGCCGATGAACTCGCCGATGCGTGTGGGACTGCCGATTTCGCGCAGCATGCGGAGGACGGCCTCGTTGGCGCCGCCGTGGAGCGGCCCGTACAGCGCCGCCCCCGCCGCGGCCACGGCCGAGTACGGATCGACGCCGGAGGAGCCGACGCTGCGCATCGCGTTGGTCGAGCAGTTCTGCTCGTGGTCGGCGTGCAGCACGAAGAGCACGTCGAGGGCCCGCTCGAGCGCCGGGTCGGGCTTGTACTTCAGCTCCGTCATCTTCCAGACCATGCTCAGGAAGTTCCCGGGGTACGTGAGGTCGTTGTCCGGGTAGACGTAGGGACGCCCGAGCGCGTGCCGGAACGCGAAGGCGGCCAGGGTCGGCACCTTGGCGATGAGTCGGTAAATTTGCAGCAGACGATGGCCTGGATCGCGGTAGAGCTTGGCGTCCGGATAGAACGTGCCGAGCGCGGCCACCGACGAGATGAGCATGCTCATCGGGTGCGCATCGGGATGGAACCCGTCCATGAACTTCTTGACGTTCTCGTGGACCCACGTGTGATGCGTGATCTGCCACGTCCAGTCCTCGAGCTGCTTCGCCGTCGGCAGTTCGCCACTGATGAGGAGACAGGCCACCTCGAGGAACGACGCCCGCTCGGCGAGCTGCTCGATCGGATACCCGCGGTACCACAGGACGCCCTCGTCGCCGTCGATGAACGTGATGGCGCTCCGCGTCGAGGCCGTGTTCATGAACGCGGGATCATAGGAGACCAGTCCCAATCGCCCGATGTCGGTCGCGCGCAGGGCGCCGTCGGTGATCGGCAGCTCGTACGACTGGCCCGTCCGATTGTCGGTGACGGTCAGGCTCTCCTTGGCCATGGCCTTGCCCTCCGTTGGCGCTGCCCTCACATGTAGATGCCGCCGTTGACGTTGAGCTGCTGACCGGTGACGTAGTCGCCGTCGGCGACGAGAAAGACGACAGCCTTGGCGACTTCCTCGGGCTCCGCGAACCGTCTCATCGGAATGCGCGCCTTGAGGGCCGCCTGGAAATCTTCGGGCACCTTGGCCAGCATGTCGGTGAGGGTGAAGCCGGGGACGACGGCGTTGACGGTGATGTTGAACTTGGCGAGCTCCAGCGCCGCCGTCTTGGTGAAGGCGATGAGGCCGCCCTTGCTGGCGGCGTAGTTGGCCTGCCCGAAGTTGCCGGCCTGGCCCACGAAGGACGCGACGTTGACGATGCGGCCGTAGCGTCGCTGACTCATCGCGGGCATGGCGGCCGTCGTGCAGTAGAAGACGCTGTTGAGATTCGTGTCGAGGACCTCGCGCCAGTCGTCATCGGTCAACGTCCGCAGTGAGTGGTCGCGGGTGATGCCCGCATTGTTGACGAGGATGTCGAGGCGATTCCACACATCGAGCACGCGCCACACGAGGCCACGGGCCTCCGCGCCGTCGCTCACGTCGGCCTGAACGAGCATCGCGTCGCCGCCCTCGGCGGCGATTTGCTCGAGCACCTCTTTGGCCTCGGTCTCCCTCGTGCGGTAGTTCACGGCCACGCGGGCGCCCTCGCGGGCCAGCGCCATCGCGACCGCCCGCCCGATCCCCCGCGCGCTACCCGTCACCAGAGCCGTTCGCCCCTCGAGACGCCTGGTGTTCATCGCGGACTCCTCGTGCGCGGCTGCCCGCGCCCTGGGCGCCGCCTCAACGGCGTGTGTCCTTGACGGTGAGGACCGGGCAGGGCGCCATCCGGATGACCTTGTCGGCCACGCTCCCGACCAGCAGCCGGTGCACCTCGCCGCGGCCGTGCGTGGCCATGACGATGAGATCTGCCACCTCCTCGTCCGCGGCCGCCACGATCTCCTGATACGGCGTGCCCACACGCATCAGCGTGGCAACCTTGCAGCCGTCGCGCTTCCCCAGGCTCGCCCACTCCTCGACCTTGGCCGCCCACTCGCGGCCGGCCGCCGAAAAGTCCGTCAGGCGCTCGTCGGTGAACGGACCGGCATACGCGCGGGGCAACGCCGGGAGGTCCTCGAAGTCACCGCGCGAGATGCCGAGCTGGTGATCCGACTGACGCGTCCGCTCTGCGGCGCGCGCTTCCTCGAGCGCGTACCGGGCCAGGAGGTCGGCCGGCGTCGCCGGCAAGACGTGCATCAGGACGAGCTCTGCGCCCAGTGTGGCGGAGAGGCGACGGGCGATGGCCCAGGCGCGCTCGGAGCCCGATGAGAAATCCGTCGGCACGAGAATCCTCGCAATGACCCCTTCGGCTCTCATTCCGAGTCCTCCTTGAGTGAGAGCCCCATGCATCAAGCCCGCCGGACCAGCGCACGAGCCAACTACGCAATTTCAAATAGACCGTGCGGAGTGAGCGCTGGCGACGGTCAGGGGCGGCGGCGCCTCGCTGTGCGGCACCGCCACCCCATCGCGGCTCGACACGCTCGCGGATCCGTTCAGTGCCCGCTCATCGCACTCGGGCCATCCGGCCCGTGGAAGACCTCGGCATTCTCCGGCCCCTCGACGACGAGAAAGCCGGCGAGACCGCGTTCGAGCCTCGACAGCGAGTGGTCCACGAGGATGTAGCGGCCCGGGACTTCGAGCTTGAACTCGACGATCGTGGCGCCGCCGGCCGGGACCATCGTCGTCTGGACGTTCGTCTTGATGGGCGAGCCCATCGACGCCTCGCCGTAGACACGGTCGAAGATCTCGCCGATGACGTGGAAGGACGAGGTGGCGTTGGGACCGCCGACGCCGAAGAAGATCCGGACCGTCTCGCCGACCCTGGCCTTCAGAGGATACTCCGTGGTGAGAGCGCCGACGGCGCCGTTGAAGACGAAGTATTCGGCCCGCTCCGCCAGCAGCTTCTCGACGCTGAATTCGTCATGGCCGCGCTGCCCGAAGGGACGATCGGTGTAGATCTCGCCCTGCATGACGTAGAATTCGTGATCCACCTTCGGCAACCCGCCCGGCGGCTCCACCAGGATCAGACCGTACATACCGCTCGAGATGTGGTTG
>Ga0075429_100005249_pt1 | contig 11144 bp, 7 predicted proteins | sample RhiMetdeltSRZDD3_FD_75295 | JGI IMG/M metagenome (GOLD analysis project Ga0075429, IMG submission 75295) | Populus rhizosphere microbial communities from Tennessee, USA - Rhizosphere MetaG P. deltoides SRZDD3 | ecosystem: Host-associated > Plants > Roots > Rhizosphere > Soil | place: USA...
CACATCTTCACTCCGCCGGTAGCGGTACGCTCGGGTCCCGGAGTGACCCTCAGCTGGATGCTCAAGACCGCGCCGGTTTCGGCGAAACTCGAAATCCTCGATTCCGCCGGCGCCGTGCTCCGGACTTTCCAGACCGACACCACGAGACCCGATTCGACCCGCCCGGCCGCGGGCGCTGGGGGCGGCGGGCGGTTCGGTGGACAGACCTTCCTCCCGAAGGCCGCCGGGTTGCAGCGAATCAGTTGGGATCTCCGCGGCGAGGGCATCGCGACGTTCCCAGGCATGATTCTCTGGGGCGCCGGGACCTCCGGGCCGGCCGTGCCACCGGGACGGTACACCGCGCGTCTCACTGCCGACGGGCTCATCCTGAGCGCACCGGTCGTGGTCCGTCGTAACCCATGGCTTGCCGACGTGACCGATGCCGACCTCAGGGCCCAGTACGCGTTCTCCCGCCGGGTGCGCGACAAGGCCGACGAGGCCAACAAGGCGGTGATCGCGATCCGGCGGGTCAAGGCGCAGCTTGTCGATCGACTGAAGAAGGCCGACGATCCGGCGCTCAAGTCGGCGGGCGCCACGCTCACCACCAACAGCTCGGCGGTGGAGGAGAACATCTATCAGGTGCGGAACCAGAGCGGGCAGGATCCGCTCAACTTCCCGATCAAGGTCAACAACCGGCTGGCCAATCTGCTCTCGATGGCGGAGCGAGGCGATGGGGCCCCGACCAACAACATGCCGGAAATCTTCGGCATCCTCTCGGCGGAGCTCAAGACCTACACCGACCGGCTGGCCGTCGTCTGGGCCAACGATCTCGCCGCGGTCAACCGGGAGCTGGATCGGCTCAAGCTGGCGCCACTCGATCCCAAATGCGCCCGAGTCGAAGGCTGCGCGCTCACCCCGTAATCGGGAGATACTCATGACGGGCCAGGGATCCACCGGAAACGTCATTGCGGCGCTCGCGAGCTTCTTCGTGCCGGGCCTCGGCCAGCTCATCCAGGGACGGCTGCTCAAGGCGCTCTTCATGTTCGTCGCGGCAATCGCACTCTGGATCGTGCTGCTGGGCTGGCTGATTCACCTCTGGTCGATCATCGACGCCGCTCTATGGAAGGGCAAGGCCAGCTGAGCACCACCTGATGGCTGCGTCGCTGATCTACGGCGCCACAGGGTACACCGGTCAGCTCATCGTGGCCCGGTGTCTCGAGCGTGGGCTGGTTCCAGTGCTCGCCGGGCGAAGCGAAGCGGTGCGCGAGTTCGCGCATGCGCACCGCCTCGAGGCTCGGGTGGTCGGGCTCGATGATCCCGCCGCGCTTCGAACCGCCCTTGCCGGTGTCGCTGCGGTGCTTCACTGCGCCGGGCCATTCTCCCGAACCTCTGCTCCCATGGCGGACGCCTGCATCGCCACCGGGGCGCACTATCTCGATATCACCGGTGAGCTCAGCGTCTTCGAGGCCCTCGCCGCGAGGCACGAGGAGGCCCGCTCCCACGGCGTGATGCTGCTTCCCGGCACCGGTTTCGACGTCGTGCCATCGGATTGCCTCGCGGCCCACCTCAAGGGCCGGCTTCCGACCGCTGCCCGACTCCTTCTCGCCTTCCAGTCCTCGGGCGGACTCTCCCGCGGCACCGCCACCACCATGGTAGAGAACGTCTCCCGGGGTGGTGCGGTTCGTCGCGGAGGCCGCATCGTGCCCGTCCCCCCCGGATGGCGGACCATCACGGTGGACCTCGGTCGCGGGCCGGTGTCCGTCACCTCGATCCCCTGGGGCGACGTGGCCACCGCCTGGTACAGCACCGGGATTCCGGACATCGAGGTGTACACCCGGATGACACCAGGGATGCGCGGCGCCCTCAAGGCCAGCCGTTATCTCGGGTGGCTCCTGAGGTCAGGTCCGGTGCAGCGATGGCTCAAGGCCAGGATCCGGCGTGGCGCTCCGGGGCCCGACGAAACGGCTCGGGCACGGGGTGTGGCCCTTCTGTATGGCGAGGTCAGTGACGCGGAGGGGCGCCGGGCCCGGGCGCGGCTCCGGGGACCGGAAGGCTATACCATGACCGCGCGTACCGCCGTTGCCGCGTTGGAGGAGACTCTGGCCGGCCGGGCTACCCCCGGATTCCGGACCCCGTCGCTGGCGTTCGGCGCGGACTTCGTGCTGGGCATCGACGGGGTGACGCGCGAAGATGTCGACTGATCGGTAACCTAGTCGCTAACCGCTAACCGCTATCCGCTAACTGGTAACCGCTAACCGCTAGCAGTTAGCAGTTAGCCGTTAGCAATTAGCAACAGCAGTTAGCAGCAGTTCTACTCACGGCCCCCGAAAAACCACTCTCCAGATCCGGCCCCCTCGGTCGTCCGAGATATAGAGCGAGCCGTCGGGGCCTTCGGTGACACCGACCGGGCGGTGCAGTGCCTCGTCCGGCAGCGGCTGTCCCGGCCCCGCAAACCCGTCGGCAAACACTTCGGCGGGTCCGGAGGGATTTCCATTTGCGCCCATGGGAACGAACATCACCTTGAAGCCTTCATTGGGCAGGGGCGCACGATCGAAGCCACCGTGAAAAGCAATGAAGGCTCCACCTCGATAGCGCGCCGGGAAGAGGTCTCCTGCATAGAAGAGCAATGCATTGGGGGCCCAGTGCGCTCCAAATGTCGCCAGAGGCTGGTTGTAACTGGCGCAGTTGATCCCCGGACCTCCCGACACCAGCGCGCCGTCGCCCCCGTATTCCGGGGCCAGCACCTTGGCGTGGTGGAAGACGGCATCATAGAAGCAATAAGGCCAGCCATTATTGCTTCCGGCCGGGATGCGGATGAATTCTTCCGCCGGCAGGACGGCGTCCTCATCAACGGTAAAAAACTGGGGCCAGTTTTCGAAGAGCATGTCCCGGCCGTGCTGGACCCCATAGAGCTCGTTGTTCGCCGGATTGACCGCGAGGGCCACCATGTTGCGGAGGCCGGTCGCGTGATGGCGGCCATCCGACTGCGACTGATTGGTTCCTGCCGGGTCGAAGACCCAGACGCCTGCTCGAACCGGAAGCTCCGGGCAGGGAAAGACCCCCGGTGACTGAGCGACGCGATTCTGCACCTGACACGCATTCGACGCCGAGCCGACGTTGACATAGAGGGTGCGCGCGTCGGCGAGGACGACAGTCTTGCTGATGTGATCGCCGGTGTTCGGAAGCCCCGACACCACAACCTCTGGATCCCCCAGCGGCGTCATCAACCCCGGAGGCAGCTTGAAGCGCAGCACCCGATCGTTGGCTCCGAAGTACAGGATGCCGTCTTTCCAGGTGAGGCCGCTCCCGCCGAGTCCGGGACTGAATGCCGACTGCTCGTCGGCGCGGCCGTCACCATTGGTGTCTCGAAGTCCGATGATGCCAAACGCGGGGTTCACATTGCGGGGACTGTTGATCGCGACGAAGAGGTTTCCGGACGTGGTGATCGCCATATGACGGGCGCGGGCCGGCAGGCCGCCGCTCTCGAGATCGGCGACGACCACGGCACAAAACCCCGGCGGGAGCGTGATGCCTCCATTATCCGGGTCGCACTGAACTTTCCCCGGGTTCGCACGCTGCAGCGAAGCGCCATCGACTATGTCGTGCGGTGCCGCCGGCTCTTCAGCGCATCCCGCCAGTATGGCGAGGAGCGCGAGTGCTCCGCGGGGTAAGGAACTTGAGAGGAAACGCATTGCATGCCTCCACGACAGAAACAGTGTGGCCGAGTATTAAGTCATCGTAACGATTGTAGGATGGGGAGGAGCCTGGGAAAGATCTTGGACGAATTTGAAGGCCTTGGAAGGGTGCGCGCTGCTCGACTTTCGTACGCCTGACCGCTTACCTCGCGGGTATATTCCCTCGCGAAAATCACCAGCTGAGGCTCCGGCAACCCGTGACCAGCAATGATTCGAAGCTGCCAGGACGTGCCGAATTCGACGCGGCGCGGCGGCGCGTCTCCGAGCACGCCTATCACACTCCGCAACTCACGTCGCGAACGCTTTCCGCGACGACCGGATTCGACGTGCGGCTCAAGGCGGAAATGTTTCAGCGCACCGGGTCATACAAGATCCGGGGACCGCTGAACAAGTTCCCCCAGCTTTCCGCAGAGCAGAGGAGCCGCGGCGTGATCTGCTCATCAGCCGGCAATCACGCTCAGGGAGTGGCGCTGGCGGCGGCGATTCACGGGATCAGGGCGGTGGTGGTCATGGCGACGAACGCCACGCCCTCGAAGATCGCGGCGACCCGGGGCTATGGCGCCGAGGTGGTGCTGCACGGAACGATCTGGGACGAGGCCAATGAACGCGCCAAGGAGCTGGTGCGGGATCGCGGGCTCACCTACATCCATCCCTTCGACGATCTGCAGCTGATTGCGGGGCAGGGAACGGTCGGGCTCGAGATTCTGGAGGACTGGCCCGAGGCGGATGTCCTGGTCGTCCCGATCGGCGGAGGCGGGCTCATCTCCGGCATCTCACTCGCGGCCAGGACCATCAAACCGGACATCCGGGTCATCGGGGTGGAATCGTCCGGCGCGCCCGGCATGCAGCGGAGTGTCGCGGCCGGCCATCCCGTCACCCTCGACCGGGTGGATTGCGTCATCGACGGGCTTCGGGTCCGGCGCGTCGGCGACCATAATGTGGAAATCGTCCGGCGCGCGGTGGACGAGATCGTGACCTTGCCGGATGAAGAGATCTTCGAGGCCATGCTCTGGATCATGCAGCACAGCAAGCTGGTCGTCGAAGGCGCCGCGGCAGCGCCGGTCGCCGCCCTGCTGAAGGGGCTCATCACGGCCCCGGCCGGTACCAAGGTGGTTTGCGTGCTGAGCGGTGGAAATGTCGGGCTGGAGCAGCTCAGGGGATTGAAGTGGAATTGAGTTCTATTCTCCCAGCGGCCTCACCTGTGCGCGCTCCTGCTCGGTAGCCCTGGCTCGGCTGGCGGGATCTCCGAAGATCTTCTCCCCGTCGTAGCGGCCGTTCTCGATGAACACCTCCGATGTGTTCCGCCCGGCGGTGGCGCTGCCGGCCAGATGAACGCCCTCGACGTTTGATTCGAGCGTGTCGGGATTCAGGGTGGGGCGACAGGTATCGGGGTCCTGCTCGATGCCGATCCGCTCGAAGAGGCTGAAGTCGGGATGGTATCCGGTGAGGAGGTACACTCGGTCTGCCGGGAGTTGCTCCCTCGTTGCGTCGTTGCGCCCTTGCGTCCTTGCGTCGATCAGCACGCCATCCTGTCGGATCGCCACGACCTCCGCCTCCCATCGTGCCGCGATCTCTCCCGCCTTGATGCGATTCTCGATATCGGGCCGGAGCCAGTATTTGACGCTCGGGCGGAGCTCGGCTCGGCGATAGACCAGCGTGACGTGCGCGCCGGCGCGATAGCATCCCAGCGCCAGCTCCACCGCGGAGTTCTTGCCGCCGACGATCACCACCCGTTGCCCGGCCGAGAGGTGAGGCTCCTCGGCGTAGTGGGACACGTGCGGCAAGTCTTCTCCCGGTACATCGAGGAGATTGGGATGATCGAAGTACCCGGTGGCGAGCACCAGCCGGGAGCAGGTCACCGATTCTTCGCCTCGCCGGGTCCGGAGCCGAGCCTCGATGCCGCCGTTGGTCCGGGTCGCGCCCACCAGACGGGCATAGGTGCGCACCCGGATCGCCTCGGCGCGGGCGACGCCGCGATAGTACTTGAGCGCCTCCTCACGGGTGGCCTTGGCGCTGGAGCAGACCAGCGGATGTCCACCGATCTCCAGCCGTTCCGGTGTAGTGAAGAAGGTCATGCCGACGGGGTACCGCACGATCGAGCTCGCGATGGGCCCGGCGTCGATGACCAGGGGATCCAGTCCGCGCCGCCTCGCGGAGATCGCGCAGGCGAGGCCGATCGGTCCGGCGCCGACGATGAGGATGGCAGGTTTCATGGTATGGCGGAACTCAGCGGGTGGTCGCAACGACGCAAGGACGCAAGGACGGAAAGTAGCCCACTTTGCGTCTTTGCGTCTTTGCGCCTTTCCGCCGCGTCTTTGCGCCTTTCCGCCGCGCTCTTAACTTTCCCCCTCTATGGAATCCGACGAACTCTCCTCCCCTTCCTCCCTTGCAGCGGACGAGCACCTCCTCGAGCGCCTCCGGGTGGCGACCAGGGGGGAGTACGAGATCCTTGGAGAGCTAGGGCGGGGCGGAATGGCCACGGTCTTCCTGGCCCACGAGATCTCTCTCGACCGCAAAGTCGCCATCAAAGTGATGTCTCCCGGCCTGCTGCATGGTCCGGGGATGGTGGAACGGTTCAAACGCGAAGCCCGCACCTCGGCCAACCTCTCCCATCCGAACATCATCCCGATCTATGCGGTTCGTGAGGTTGACGGGCTGCTCTTCTTTGTGATGAAGCTGGTGGAAGGGACGCCACTCGATTCCATCATCAAGGAGCTGGGAACCCTTCCATTCCCGATGGTGGAAGCAATTCTGGGGCAGGTCGGTGGGGCCTTCGGCTACGCGCACCGCCACGGCGTGGTCCATCGGGACATCAAGCCCAGCAACATCCTGATCGACGATGAAGGCTGGGCGGTGGTCACTGATTTCGGCATCGCCAAGGTGCAGGAGACCGAGGGCCTGACACTGACGGGGATGGCGGTGGGCACGCCTACCTACATGAGCCCGGAGCAGTGCGGCGGCGGGCCGATCACCGGCGCATCGGATCAGTACGCCATGGGCATCGTCGCCTATGAAATGCTCGCGGGACGGGCACCTTTCGTCTCGACCGGGATGATGGCGCTGATGTACAGCCACTTCCATGAGGACGTCCCGCCCCTGGAGCAGTTCCGTCCTGATTGTCCCGAACCGATTCGGCGTGCCATCATGCGGATGCTGGAGAAGGACCCCGCCAAGCGCTTTCCCTCGATGGAAGAGGCGATCGCGGCTCTGGGGACACGCCAACTGGCACACGACGACCCGACCCGAAGCCAGCTCATCCTGCTGGCGCGGAGCGGAAGCACCCACAAAGTCGTGTCGCAGGTGCAGACGCCGAGAAGCCCGGTGCCGACCCATCGGTCGAGCCACGCGGGGAGTCCGGCGGCCGTCCCGGTAACGCCCCCGCCTGCGTCGGTGCCCGCTGCCGGGGCCGCGCCGTCGGAGCACCGCTGGATGATGGCGGCGGTGGGCGCCGTCGCGCTCGCCGCGGTTGCGATCGCCGTACTGGTGTTGCGTCCAGCCGGGACTCTCGATGAGCCGCTCGTGGTGACTCCCCCCGCGGCGACGGTCCAGCAACCTCCTTCCGCGCAGGAGCCTCCGCTGCCGCCGCCGCCGCCGACGGAGTCCCCGTCTGGAGCGGCGACCCGGGCGGCAGTGCCGAATCGCGAGACGGCAAGAACGGAATCGGTCGCTCCGAGTCAGGTGACCCCGCCTCCCGCCGCCGCCCCTGCTCCCGCTCCGGCGCCAGCGCCTTTACCACCGCCCGCCGCGGTCGAGCCGCCCATCAAGCCGGTGCCCGAAACGGCGTCCGCGCCCTCCCAGCCCGTGGACGACAGGGCTGAGGTCACCAGTACGATCCAGGCATATGCGCGGGCGCTCGATCAGGGCGACCTGGTCCAGGTGCGCCGTCTCTTTCCCGGAATTTCGGCGGAGCAGCGACAGGGGCTCGAAGCGTTCTGGAAGGCCGGCGGGACGATGCGTACCCGCTGGACCGTGAGCGACGTCGTGGTCAGCGGCGACGAGGCTACCGCGCGGGTCTCCGGGTCCAATGCCGTCACGCAGCCCCGGGCCCGCGCGTCGGAACAGCCGGTGAGCTGGCGCGCCCGGCTGGAGCGGCGGGGCACGGAGTGGCGGATCACCGCACTGGTCAACTAGTCCCATCGGAGGTTCGATGCCCGGTCGCCGAGCTGCGTCCACCCTTGTCGTTGCCGCCGTTCTCGCGTGTCCGCTCCAGGCCCAGAGTCAGCCTCACATCCAGACCCATCTGCGCGACCGGATTCGTGAGCTCTTCAGCTTCGGGAGCTGCGGACAACCGCTCTGCCTGGACGGATCGGTGAGCGCGGCGAACGGGCACGGGCAGCACTTTCTCCCCGATCTCATTGCCAGCAATTTCGCGATCATCGGGTTTCTGACCGACGCGATCGGAGTGAATGCCTCCAATCTGCCGCTCTCGGCGTCGAGCAGCGGCCAGACGTTCAAGTTCGTGGGAGGCCTTCCGGTTAAAACCTCCGCGTCCCTCGGGCCGGTGTACGGGGAGCGGGCCCAAACGGTGGGCCGAGGCCGGTTCGTCGTCGGAGCCAATCTCACCGGCGTCAGTTTCAGCTCGCTTCGCGGGGTGCCGCTGGAAAAGCTGGTGCTGAACTTTACCCATGACGATGTGGATGGCGTCGGACGCCCCGGCCTGGGAGATCCCGAAAAGGAGAACGACATTCTGCAGGTTCGCCTCGACCTTGGCGTCAAGCTGCTGGTCTCCACTGTTTTTGCCACCTACGGTCTGAACGACGGGCTCGACCTGAGCATCGCCGTGCCGCTGGTGCGCACGTCCCTCACCGGCAGGAGCGTCGCGCAGATCTATCCGTTCGGCGGGCCCACCTCGGTACACTTCTTCACCGGGACGCCCGAGGATCCCGGCTTGATCGCCAACGCCGCAACCTTCGGGTCCGCCACGAGTGTTGGCGATATTGCGTTGCGGCTCAAGGCCAACGTGCGCTCCGACGAGCGGCTCGGTGTGGCGCTCATGGCGGACGCCCGGCTGCCGACCGGAAGCGAAGAGGACTTCACCGGAGCGGGGCACCTGGCCCTCCGGGGACTCGCAATCGCGTCGGGTCGCTTCGGCGATTTCTCGCCGCATCTCAACGTGGGGTACATGCTGCGCACCGGCGAGGGCCGCAAGGACGCGCTGCTCGCGACCGCCGGATTCGACCAGCCGGTGGCGGCGTGGGCGACGATGGCCGTGGAGGTGCTGTCGGAATGGGAAATGGGGGCGAGCGCGCTCGAGCTCCCCGAGCCGGTGACGCTGATCTATCCGTTCGTCCGGACCGTGGAGCCGACCAACATTCCCGACATGAAGGACCACCGGATGAGCGGGTCGTTCGGGTTCAAGTTCCGGACGCCCGGAGGACCGATCCTGGTGACCAACGCCCTGGTCCCGCTCCGGCGCGGGGGGCTGCAGTCGAATTTTGTCTGGACCATCGGGCTGGATATGAATTTCTGAGGACGCAAAGGCGGAAAGACGCAAAGCGGGTTCACCTTGCGTCCTTGCGCCGTTGCGCGGTGAGGAGTACTCCGGCAGAACCGAGCCGGTTCAGTTGGTTCCGCAGCCTCGTCGGCCGATCGATGCCGACCACTATTTCGTGTGAATGACGATGCTCCCACCGCTGATCGACGTCGCTGCGGGAGAATCGTCGAGCGCACCCACCTGATTGTCGTACACGATCGTGTTGGTCCCCTTGTCCCAGATCTTGATGCGGAATTTGTCGATGCCGCCGCCACCGTTGAGCTGGCCGTCAATCGCGGTGAGCAGGAAGCCGTAGTCTCCGCTGCCGTTGATCGTGCCTGAACCCTTGTACTGCCCGCGCCCGCCGGCGGCGACGAGCCACTCGTACACGGTGCTCTTGAAATTCATGCCCGCGACGTGGAACTGGAATTCCGTGTTGCCGGTGGGCGTCGACGCGCCCTTGAGATACTTGGACACGAATCCGAAGGTGGCCTTTCCGGACAACGACGGGGCCTCTGCGTAAGCTCCTGCGGGCGACGTGATCCATCCGCCGCCGGTCACAAATCCGCCGTTAGGATCGTACACGACGATGTAGGTCGCCGCCGCCTCAGTGTCCGAGCCGCCATCGTCATCGGTGACCTTGACGGTAACCGAGTAGATGCCCGCCGCCAGCGTCTTGGTCGCGCCACAGGTCTTGCTTCCCGCATACGTCGCGGGCTCGTAGGACAACCCGGTATCCCAGCTGATCTCACAGGTCCAGGTGTCGGTCCCAGGATCCGTGAAAGTCCATGTGACGGTCACATTGTTGGGGCCCGCCGCCGCGGGATTCAGCGGCACAATGACCGACGTGATATTCGGCGCGACGTTGTTGACGGTCACGAGCACCTGGTCGGAGTCGGGGGCGCCGTCGTCGTCCGTGACGGTGACGGTGACGGTGTAGCTGCCGTTATCGGCGTAGCTGTGGCTCAGGGCGAAGGTCTTGCCCGCCAGGGGCAGGGAGACTGCGCCGGCGCCATCCCCGTAATCCACCGTGGCGATCCAGGTGTCCGCGCCCGGATCGGTAAAGGAGCCATTCTGCGAGAACGTGCCGCCCTCATTGATGATGGCGTCGGCACCGGCGCTCACGACAGGCGCGACGTTGTTGACCGTGACGAGCACCTGGTCGGAGTCGGAGCCGCCGTCGTCGTCGGTGACGGTGACGGTGACCGTGTAGCTGCCGTTATCGGCGTAGCTGTGGCTCAGGGCGAAGCTCTTGCTCACCAGGGGCAGGGAGACTGCGCCGGCGCCATCTCCGTAATCCACCGTGGCGATCCAGGTGTCCGCGCCCGGATCGGTGAAGGCGCCATTCCGCGAAAACGTGCCGCCCTCATTGATAATGGCGTCGGCTCCGGCGCTCACCACGGGTGCGACATTATTGACCGTGACGACGACCACATCGGAGCCCGTCGCGGTCCCGTCGTTGACGGTGACGGTCGCGTTGAAGGTGCCGTTGTCGGTATACAGGTGGCTCAGGGCGAACGTCTTGCCGACCAGGGTCAGCGGCTGGACGCCCGAGCCGTCGCCGTAGTCGACGGTGGCCGTCCAGCTGTTGGCATCGGGATCGGTGAAGGAGCCGTTCTGCGAAAAGGTCCCGCCCTCGCTGATCGCGGCATCGGCACCGGCACTGACGACAGGCGCGGTGTTGGCGACGTTGACGACGACCTCGTCAGACCCGACGCCGGTGTCGTCGTCGGTGACCGTAACCGTGACAGTATAGGTGCCGCTGCCCACGTAGGTGTGGCTCAGCGTGAAGGTCTTGCCCACCAGCGCCAGGGACTGGACGCCGGCGCCATCCCCGTAATCCACCGTCGCGGTCCAGGTGTCGGCGCCCGGATCGGTAAAGGAACCCGCCTGTGAGAGCGCCGCGCCGTTGAAATCAGGGCCGGCGCTCACCACGGGCGTGACATTGTTGACCGTGACGACGACCACATCGGAGCCCGTCGCGGTCCCGTCGTTGA
>Ga0075429_100005252_pt1 | contig 11140 bp, 15 predicted proteins | sample RhiMetdeltSRZDD3_FD_75295 | JGI IMG/M metagenome (GOLD analysis project Ga0075429, IMG submission 75295) | Populus rhizosphere microbial communities from Tennessee, USA - Rhizosphere MetaG P. deltoides SRZDD3 | ecosystem: Host-associated > Plants > Roots > Rhizosphere > Soil | place: USA...
AGAGCTTCCCAGGTATCTGCATTCATTGCATCTGGTCTGAGGAGAGAAATCTCGTATTTACCACTATCCCTATAATGTTTAGCCATGATAGTTCCTACGTAAGCTTTTGTTGAGTACAAAGCTCCATCATACCAAACCGGATTCCTTGGGAGATGCTTTAAGATATCTTCTGCCAGCGCCAGGGAAGCTCCTTCCATAGTTCCAGTAATATAAACACCATAACTGCGTATCTCGATAGAGCCAGTATCTGATTCTAGTGTAATTCTAGGAAGTGCTTTCACGTTTACTCTTTTCTTTGGTTTTCTTTTCATGAGATACATGCTAACCATCGGAAAGTTAGCCATAAACCTTTTCCTTAGTCCAGCCAAAAGCTTCCAGCGATAGATTAAACTGATCAGTTTCGTAGACTTGTTTTAACATAGTTCTCGCTAAGTTTTGAACCTCTAGCTGGGCGCCCTCTTCATTTCGTAGCCCTTGGAAGTGCATAAATGAACGGAAGTTGAACATCACATCTGCTGTTAGCTGATGATTGTATGGCAGGTAGAAACGGGCACTTTCCTTGGCACGCTTCCTAGAAAATCCCTTAGCTACCAATCTCTCTAATGTATCATGATACTTCTTAAAGGATTCTTGGTAGTGTTTGATTAGCAGAACTTGTTCATCTTCTGGCCAGTCCGTTGGAACATAAGCCTTCTCTTCCTGTAACTTCTTATACCTAGCTGATTCGCCATTGACAGATACCCCTATCCTATGTTTCAGGATGTGGATATGAGTGGCGATATCTGTGGTCACCAAAAAATGCTGAGATGATTTCTCAAACGGAGTATGGTGTCCGTTGGTAGCTAGCATAGTTAGAAGTTTACCCATTCTACCGCGCTTTTCATCATTCAAATCTCTGGAGGTAGAAGTCCAAGCAGAGAGCGCATGTGTCTCATCGGAGCCGTAGACACCTACTAGCTCCACCTTATTATCACGTTCTTCCATAACTTAATTCCTTATTTGGCTACTGTCATCAAATCATTAATCATCTTATCAAGTGCTGGTTCCGAGGCAGATTCTGGTTTGTCAGCTAATACATTAGCAGCTTCCGTTGCGAATTTTGCATCTTCTCCAAATGGCATCATCCAATAGTATGAACTGTTTTTAAAGTTCTTTGCAGCGTGTGCGCCTATGACTGTTGGATCCCAACCATGCAAACTATATCCGGCTCTCATACTAACAAAATAAGCGCGCCTCTCAAAGTAGGCTCTGAAAGGTGCTGGTAGTGGCAACAGACACAAGATAACCAGTGGAAGCACAATCTTCCAGGTAAGCATAAATAATAACAATAGCATCGGCAATGCTAGAATTTGTGGGAAAAGGTATCCCAGCTTGAATGGTGCAGAGCCCACTCTTTTCTCATCGTATATGTGAGTGCATTCGTGAATGAATACTTCAGATACAGATTGTGGATTGTTCTGCACAAACTCTCGGCTTGGCCAATAAATTGTATCACCAATCGTAGTAATGAATGATGTCATGAAACCCGGATTAAAGAACATTAAAGTTCCCAGTATTTTCATGAAGGTATCTTCGTTTTTATATTTGATTTGTAGATTAGGGAAATGTGTTTTTGCTTTAGCTACGAGTTCGTCAAATGCCATAATTCACCCTATTATTTCTTTTACCTCAATACAGTCAGGGAGGAAGCCAAACGTGGCTGGCTTGAAGGGTATGTCTGAAAATCCACCTGCTGTTGGATTTCTAATAAGTCGGTCGCCCAACAGATAATTATGACATACATCATATCGACAATCTTCTGTGATAAAGATTATCCCATAGTAATCTTTACATGAGTACGTCTCAGTTTTAATATGATTAGGATACGTTATTAGGTACTTATCCAGGACGTACATGTTGTATTCTTTAAGAAACTCGGCAACCACTTTTCTTGAATTTTCCATAGACTAACCCACCTACGAAACCTGCTGTACAGGCTAGTAAACCTGACCAACAGCCGAATTTAACACCGACATACAATGATTGAGCAACTACTAGTCCGAAGAACATCCAGCCTAGTGATTTCCAAAGCCTGCAACCCTTCATTACTTTTTACCAAAGAAGTACTTATAATCAGCAAAAGAAAAGTATCCGAATGGCAAGAGCAGAGCTACTAATGTTACTGGAACAATAGCCGGCAAACCCTCTGCAATTGACCAAACAATACCACCCAATATAGCAACGTTAGTAAGTGCTGTAGCTGATGCTACAACAACTTTAATAGTTTTAGCGACATCCATGATAACCTCATTTAATGATAACGTCATGAGGGTGAGATTCTTTCAGACCCGCATTAGTTATTCTAATAAATACCGGATTATCCTTAAGCTCTTCAAGATTATGAGCACCTTGGTAGGAACAACCAGATCGCAAGCCTTCTGTTAGCTTAGTCATTATTTCTTTGAATGTTCCTTTGTATGGAACTAAAGCGGCTACACCCTCGATATGATTAGTTTTGTGGGTAGAACTACCAACGTATTCTTTATAGATTACTTTATCTATCTCTACTCTTCTGCCTGGAGCTTCTTCACAGCCAGCAAACATATTACCAACCATCACCATATCAGCGAAACAAAGCGCCTTAACGATATCACCAGCGCTCTTAATACCACCATCGGCAATGAAAGGATAGGTTCTCTTTTTCACATTGGGATAGTGTTTAGTCCGCTCTAGTTCATTCAATTGTCTTTGGACTTCAGCTACATCCATTAGAGCGGTCAACTGCGGCACACCATTACCAGTTTCTATTCTAGTGGTACACAAACTGCCAGGACCTACTCCAACCTTTACTACATCAGCGCCGGCTTCCCATAGTCTTCGAGCGCCTTCTCCAGTAGCTACGTTGCCAGCTATAACAAACATATCAGAGTATTTGCTTTTGAGCCATGAGATCATTTCCATACATTGCTTGGTATCGCCATGAGCTATGTCAACACATACCATACGAACTCCAGCCTGCCGGAATCGCTCTACCATTTCTCTATCGGGCGCCTTGATACCAATTGAGACGGCAAAGTTTTCATTGCCATGGTCGGCTACAATTTCTTCAGCTATCAGAAGCTGTTCTTTTTCTTCCATGAAGCGGTGGAGGATGGCTAACCCTTCACTCTTAATGAGTTTGAGAGCCATTTCTCTACCAGTAACTGTCTTCATGTTGGCTGGAATGATTGGATGTGCGAAGTGTAAACATCCCCACTTCACTGAAATGTCTACATCTTTTGCTCGACTTTCGATATCAGAGTGTTGAGGGACCAATAGTACATCATCAAATGTTAAGCCTTCACGAATCATGAGTGCCTCCAAGTTGCAGCCAGAACCGATATAACGTTCGCCATATTAACACATAATTATAATAAGGTAAATCAGCCGATCTCTGCATTTCAGTGTGAAATCGCCGAGTAAGATAATAATCTGAATATACTTGTCAAGAGTTGTGGAAATAAAATTGTTTCCAACCGGAGGTTACGTGAGTTTAGATATTTTTAGCGCTATCAAAGAGTTACTCAATAAGCTATTCAATAAACCGGCAGTTCAAAACCTACCTGCTGCAGCAACTACAAGTGCGCCTCCACCTGCCGTTGTGTCTTCCGATCCCGTACCAGACGGTCATGACCCCGCACCTGCACCAGCTCTTCCTACACTAGTAACAGGCTCCGCTTTTATTCAAGCTAACATAAATCTAGTTGGGGCAACTAGAGAAGCTAATATACTAAAAGAATTTCAAATTGGTAATTTTCCTGAGTTCCTAAGAAACTGGGCAGTTATAACTGTTTCAGACGGAACCAATACTTTACAGTATCAAGTGATGTCAGACTACCTAAGCATTGGTGGTGATGACGATTACGTACGAGTCCCAATGAATCCTCATACCGCACAAGCTATTGCCGATCAGTACGGCTGCACTCTAATAACAAGAAAAATGTGTAATGACATTTGGAAACAGTCGCCAAACAAATTAGAACCTCGCCCCTGGGGACCACCTTACAACGCTGATATGGAGAAAACACACCGCATCGGAACGCACAGCGCAACCATTCAGAAACAGTTAACATCTGCAGGTTTAAACCCACATGCTCTAACTTCTGGCCACAAGAAAGATGTAGTGCTCACAAACAAATTACATCCCAACAACCCTGGTAAAAGAGTGGCTATTTATGGTTGGATTCAATCCAACGGACAACCGATTCAAGGTCTAAATCCAACTAGTCATGATGATAAATATGCAGACTATAGCCATGGTATCAGGTTGGTTAATAATAATGCATTATTGAACGGCCAGCTGGTTAAAATGCAGGATATTTTCTCTCACCCTGTGTACTCAAAATTAGTTAGTGATGAGGGCCCACTTTTGTTCAAGAGATATTAACAATGAGCTTCAAAGAAGAATACGAAAAATTCCCTAAGCCAAGCCCAGAGCGCGAAGCATTTGTGCTCAAAACTTTACTTAGTCTACCTCGTGAACAAATAATTAGGAACATGAGGGACGTTACCATCAAGAAGCCAGATGGATCTACAATTACCTACAAGGTAATGCCAGACTATATTACAGTTGATGGTATGCGTGTACCTATGTCAGGTAATACAGCACAAACAGTAGCTGACCATTTTGGGCTGAGCCTTCCCTCTGCCCAGATGGCACAAGACATCCACAATAATGCAGATGTAAAAATTGTAGCTCAGCCACTAAGTGGTACGGGCACCACCATTGGTGGTCGTCACTATTCACCTAATGATGTTGTTAGAAACCAAGGTGTTGGTTACGCACCATTTGCCGTTTCATACAACGATAAGGTTAATCAACAGCTAGCTGATAAGGGAGTTAATCCTGGTGGTAAAGAGATTGTCTCTGGTTTTGCCAAGGATGTTGTAGCTCCACCAAAAGCTGGTAGACTAGGTCTTTATGGTTTGTATGACTCTAAGGGAAAACCAATTCAAGGCGGTTCAGGAGAAACACCACACGATACTTCTGTTCACACAGAATACGGAACTTATGTTAGACTGGTCTCGCCAGATGTAACAATTACCTATCCTGATGGGCGTACTGAAACCAAACCAGTTGGACAGGCTTACATGGCTGGTAGATATACCGCCGCACCAGGAGGAGCAAAACCCAATGCTCCTAAATCAATCGCGCCTGCTGGGCCTGATAAGCTAGACCAGATTAACCAGTTTTTGAATCAGACAATGACAGAACTAGCATCCACACGTGATACGATTAAGAAATTTGCTGCCGTTATCAAAATCATGCCGAGTATCGGTAAAGATCCTGCCATCAAAGACTTGAGCAGAAATAGTATTCCCGGTCGCCCACCGACTGGATACAGGCCGTTACGTCCTGGGGAGAACAATAAAGATATTGGAGCTGCTGCTACTAAAATCTTGAACTCTTCCGAACTGGGTGATCAAACTCCATTTACCATAGATGGCGTATTGTATATGGGCAGAACTGAGCCGCATTATCATCCACCACCACCAAAAGGCACTGACCCTTCAGAGTTTAAAAAGTATCCTAAACCATGGGGATGGCATAAGGGTGTGACGGTTTTCAAAGCGTTAGAAGGAACAAAATCACCTTCTGCCACTGAGGATTTCAAACCACCAGTTCCTAGCAATAGCCAAACTCGTATGAAGTTATTACAGAGAATGCAAGACTCGCCTGATAGTAGCTTGGATATAGTCAACAATCTCTTCTCAGAAATTGAGAAGGATGTTTAAGCGCCTTTAATACGGTATACGATTCTTCCCTTTGATGGGTCATATTCAGAAACTTCAATTTTCACTCTGTCTCCCAATAGGATACGAACTGAATTGGTTCTGATTTTCCCACTCAAAGTGCAAAGAACGGTGTAAGTATCAGTCACCTGAACCTTAAACTGTCCCTTGTTGGAATCAATTACGATACCTTCAAACTCTAATCTATCACGATCGCTCAATGTAGTATTCCTTCACTGTTTTAATACGGTTGCTAACATTTCAGATTGTTTATCCAGTTCTGAAATAAAAACTGGGTTCGCAGGAAGATAAGATAGCCACGTTTGTGCCGAGACACAAGGCAGCCCGGAATTTTCTTTATTTCCCACCTGATGATAATGCTTCACGTCCAGGTGGTTGAATATTGTTTTTAGACCCTTCATACCTAACATCAAAGGAGAGACCTGCTGCCACTCTCCGTACCAGTGTAAGTATGAACGTAAATGTTCGTCTATACCCAAAAATGTTATTAGCGAACAATCTTGATAAAGGTCTTCATCTTTGCCGGCTACCAGATGAACTAACCTACTCATCTTGGTAATTCGATCAATCGACAAGCCATGGTATAAATCTGTAGAAACAATCTTCTTTTTATCCAGTCGAAGATCGTTATGTGTTATTTGAATTCGTTTATTCTTAATGATGGATAGAGAATTTCCGAATTCATCAAACCACCATTTTTGCAGGACGATGTTGTTATCTCGCTCTTCAAAAACGTAATCGTATGGTTTGAGGCGACAAGACTTAATGATAAACTCTAACTCAGGCAGTTCGGTATATGAGCCGGCCAATCTAATCTGCTTATCTATCTTGGCGTGAAACCATTCGATACTAGGACTTCTCATAAATCTAATAGAGACGGATCCAAACCATCAACATCGTTTGGATTGGTTGAGACAACGTGGATAGCGGTCTTGATGAAGGGAAGATGATCTACCTTCTTTTCGTCGATCAACTGACGATGTAGCAGGTAAGTGTTTCGACTATCCACCTTAGCATTGTGAGCATCAGAAAGCTTCTTGATGCCCACCATATCACAACAGGCATGAAGCTGGGTGCTAACTCTTCCAGTCGGGGTTTTAACAATAGTTAATTGTGATTCATCAGCGGTCTTCAAAAACTCTTTGGTAAGCTGAATAGTATCTAACCATAGATGAGCCGGGAACTCTTTGCCGGCAGCTTCCCACATGGCATGGAGGAACTTCCTATCAAATGGCGCATTGTGAGCCACGATACATCTGTGAGCCGGAGTCAGTCCATCCTCAGCAAAAAATTTCTCGCATTCTGCTATGACGGCTTCTCGGTCATATCCGCGATCTAGGTCAGCCATGGTCTTTTTAGTAATGGCCAAAGCATCAAAGTTAGCTCTCTCAGGATAAGTGCATTTGATTTGGCGCCAAAGCTGAACCCTATCAGTACAGCGAATAATACCAATTTCAGTTATCTCGTGATAACCTTGTTTTAAACCAGTTGTTTCTGTGTCAATTACATAATATTGTAGTCCAGACATTCTTCCTCACTTACCAAAAGGCTTTTAGACCCATCATTTTATTTATCAGACGCCTTCTTTTTTCTTTTGAACATGACTCATCAAATATATTCTCTACCAAACAACTCGGGACATCTTTCTTTTCCATAATGCCCCACTCTTTGAAAAAGCCTCTTGGCTTAATCAAAATACACGGATCACCTAAGGGCGCATCTACAAGCAATCTAACATGATGGTTCTTAGTTTTTACTTTGTAGAATCTAATGTCTTTAGTTTCTTCTTTTGCAATCTTATCAATCACTTTAATAACGGCATATAGGACGCCTAACGCTGTAACAGCAAAGTCTCTAACCACAAGCTCTTTCAATTCCGACCACTTCATTTTAATCTTTTTTGAATTAGTGTAGGCTCCAATATGTAAAGAGGAACCATATCTCTCTTTTTGTAGTTTTCTTGTAGTGCGGGGTCTAGGTACTGAAACCCGCTAATTATCTTCCTGCATTTATATGAGTTGCACTTACATTCCATCTTCCAAGAATCGTATGTATCAGTTGACGTCGTTGAATAATCAAAAGTTAATTCTGTCTCTTCAGGAATTATATACAGGGAATATAAGAAGGCTCTGTTGCCCACTACACGCATTATACAGTTAGGATCGCAACTATGATTAACAACATAATCTACTTCACCAGAAGCGCCAAGAAATGTATTAGGCCCAACTTGAAGTATAGACTCATCATTTGGGTCTGGCAAATCTTTTGTAAGATACACTGGGCCCATTACTTCTACAATAGGAAGGCCGGCTGGTATTCTAGTAGTAGTGAATAAGCTATTTCCTAATCTAGTTTGTCTAACTTGCAAGTATTGTTTATACATTAATTATACCAACAGGTTTTTCATCCATCGTAGCATAGTACTTCCAGCATCATACACACTAAGTTTAATATCTTTCCTACCTATTAATCTGTGTTTAACCCCACATGGCGAGGCGCCTTTGATCAATTCTACCGCTTGTTGTGGATCTTCCGCCAACACACGAAATGTTAATGTAGCCGGTAACATACACTCCACTTTCACATCGTAGTAAAGTTTAGGCTTAATGACTGGAGTTTGGGCTAGCTTGACAGCCTTTTTAGCAACGTAAGGCTCTTCCTGCGAACCAGCACCCTTTTTGATATCTTTAATGATTTGATCCACTAATTGAGGATCTTTTTTGTTTTCTTCGCTCATATTAGTATTTATATCATTGAGGGCTGGTCTTTATACCTTAGATAGTGTTGATAATGACTATTTGCCGAATCACCACAAGTAAGTTCAAAGAAACGTTTCATAAACATATCTTTAGCTTTATCATGATCCCAGGCTTCAATTAGGAACGGTAGCGGATCAACACGCTGGACCCAGTCGGGGTGCAACGGAGACATTAAATCTCTAGCTTCTGTAGCTAACAGTTGGGTATCAGCCCTCTTGACAGATGGCGGCTCTTTGAGCGGCAAACCAAATCGTCTACAAATGGCTTCCTGCATCTGAGCTTCATATTCCAGATAAGCTTCAAACTTACCTGACCTCTTCAATGGTCTTGGAACATCTACTAAATACGCCTCGGATGCATCATGCATCAGCCCCCATAGTGCATCGCTAGAGTCACAGATGTAGCTAACTAAAACTGAGTGCTGAGCTACTGAATAGAACTTCTTAGTGTGTCCGGTAAATCTACACTGCATAGACAAAGGGTGAGCAATATCCTGAATCACGATAGCATCTGGATTAGGATTAGTAGGATTGAATCTACGGCCAGAATAGGTTTGGATCCAAGCGGCTTCTTTATCAAAACCCTTGTCAACACCAGTTCCTTGATAGAACACATGTCCAGGTTCCTCAGCAATAACTCGCTCTGGTGCTCCAGTCATTAGTGTAGGATGTTCTTCATAGAACTTATTCATAACCTCAATTTCCTCTAGAGTAGCTAAAGGAGGCAACGCATCAAGGCAAGATGGATCTACAACATAATTAGGAATACCAGTTCCTAATAGTGTACTATCGAATGGATCGATTCTTGGTTTAACGTCCGGTTGAACCGAAGCCGCCTGAACCTCTACTCGTATTTCTTTCTTTGCAGAGCTTCTCGTATTCTTCATTGCTTACCTTACCTACTATCATTTCTTGTCTTTTGACGGGGATGATTTGTCCAACAGCTTCTTCCTCTTGTATCACTATGTACCCAGGCACTCCTGATTTTTCTGGAAGATATTGACAGGCAAATACGAGCTGTCCTTCGTAGTCCTCATCTATAACGCCGTACAAAGCGTGTAGATTCTTTTTCGCAAAAGATGACGAACGTGGCCTCAATTCCATCCACCAACCTGGCGGACAAAACATACGAAATCCAAGTGGAATTTTCGCGTACTCTCCAGCCTTTATAAGCATCTGCTCAGTACATCTAACATCCCAGCCAGATGATCTTTCGGTACCTCTCGTAGGCAAATAGATGTCCGAGAGCCCCTCTTTTATTGCAAATATAAATGTTGGAATTTGATCTTCCATGATACCTCGCGCAGTTTTCTTTTCATCTTAAACGTGGAACCATTTTTGTCAAGTGGATAAAATCTCATACAATTATGTCGTCTTTGCCGCCCGCAATCTTTTTTATTAATGGAGATATCAACTGTCCTCCAACTCCACCATATTTCCCAGGTGTAGACCCGCTTGCGCCAACAAATACTCTTACTATTTTACAAACTCAATTATTTATAAATGATACGATGACAAAGGCAGAATTTGATGCACGTATCGAGGCCGATCCTAACTATGCTACTATCGTTCATTTACAGGGCTTAAGAATACTAGTAATTGTACCATCGTATAGTGATGGCTATGCTAGTTATCCGCCCCACTTCCATCCACACATAAACATACCTAACATGCAGTATGCTGATGTTGTGATGTTCTTACACCAAGGATTGGCTGATGTAGAGTTCAATCGTTTTGGACCACCCTGCCATAGCTTTGAAGTTCAGCGATTGACTATGTACCAGTTACTGAGGGCAGTCAATTCTCCTAATGTTGTGATACTTCCATTCTACACTTTACCGCACTGTAATTCTTGCGATTATCCATTTTATTGCGATCAGTGCCATACTTTTTCCGGAATAAGGATATGTAACTCCTGCGGATGCGGTTGTCAATGTGGCTGCACATGTAGATTGGTCAATAATCAGGGTATTAAAAGTAGCGTTATTCACGCCCCCAACTGCGATAACGAATATCATAATCGAAATTTTATCAATAGGAAATGATTTCTATGGCATATTGGTGTATAATCAGTAGTATTTGCTGAAAAGGAACCCAATATGTCTAAGAACGACAAATTACTTAAAAGAATAGAGTTTTATGAGAAGATGGCCTCTTCCGAAAAATCAAATTCCGACGAATTGTTGAATAAGGTTTCTTTCTATGAGAGACTATCTCTTTATTCAGATCGTGGATCATTTCTTCGAGCATTAGCACAAACTCCACCTGGAGAGGGTGGCATTCAGGCGTCTCTTGATGCATTAGTAAAAGCAGTCCAGAATTGGATTAGCACCAGCGCGGAAAAGCAAGAGGATGTACCAGGAAGTCCAAGAGGCTTACCACCGTCTATGAGGAATCCTTTCGCAAATGTACAGAATGCAGCCAAGTACAAAAGCCTAGATATCGATATGCTTGATAAAGTTAAATACCAAGTATCAGAACTAGCAGCAGTCAATAAAAACTTGCGTGATGCAAGTAGAGATATTAGACATTCTTGGATAAACACCGTTCTACCAGCAGCAACGAATACGCTATCTTTATTAGAGAAACAAGTAGCAAGTTTAAATGAAT
>Ga0075429_100005253_pt1 | contig 11139 bp, 9 predicted proteins | sample RhiMetdeltSRZDD3_FD_75295 | JGI IMG/M metagenome (GOLD analysis project Ga0075429, IMG submission 75295) | Populus rhizosphere microbial communities from Tennessee, USA - Rhizosphere MetaG P. deltoides SRZDD3 | ecosystem: Host-associated > Plants > Roots > Rhizosphere > Soil | place: USA...
TAATCCAATATACGTCGCGGTCGTTGCCATCATCCTGGGTCAAGCGGTGCTGATGGGCGATTGGCGCCTCATCGTCTACGGCGCGCTGCTCTGGCTCTTCTTCCACGTCTTCGTCGTGGCCTACGAAGAACCCACGCTCGAGCAGACGTTTGGGAGAGAGTACGAGGCGTTCCGCGCCGCCGTCCCGCGCTGGATACCGCGGATGACCCCATGGCGGTCGGAATGATTAACGGACGTCCGCTTTTGGCTGGCAGCGCCCTTACGTGAACGGCCGGTGCCTTGGGTCAACTGCGTGAGCGCCAAGGCAAAGCGAAGGGCTTGACCTCCCTCGACGACCGCGGCATCGCGTTAGCTCTCACGCCCCTGCATCACCTTCCTCCAGAAGTCCGCACTGATGGACCCAGTCGGCGTGCCAGGTGCCTCGGCGCAGGCGACACCGGATCAACTGTCGATACTGAGTCGGGGCCAGCGGCCGTGCCCGCCGGTGACGCCGGAGGTTGCACAGCGCGCACGCCGCTGCGATGTTGGCGACGCTGTCCGCGCCGCCCGCGCTGCGCGCCACCAAGTGCTCGGCGGTGCACTGCAGGCTCCGGCAGCTTGCGCGCGCGGGGCGCCAGGGCGCCAGCTCTTCGGGCGACGTGAGCCACATTCGCACGCCGCAGTACAGGCAACGCCCGGCCTGGCGCACGTAGGCCTCTTGACGCAGGGATCGCAGCTTTGCGCGGTTGGAACGCTGGGACATGGGGATCTCCGTTCTGGAAAATCCCCGCGCTCGCTCACGCCGCTTGCGGGCCCGGCGCCTACAGGCTCTCCGGGTGCGGGCCCTAGCGGTGCCCGCGGATCAGGCCTCCCGGCCCGACGCAGTTCGGAGTGTGCCCGAGACGGCGCGTCGCGTCACTCGTGGCAGGACCGCGGCGCCGACTCGGCAATGGCCCGATTGGCGACGCAGGTTCAAGCGGCACGCGCCGCGGTGGGTTGAGCTGACGCTTTGCAGTGCGCGCGTGCGCTGGCTGTGGCCGGCGCACGTCGGCCACGACCGCGCATCCCGGGCTGCCAGGTGCCAGGAGATGAGGTTTCGGCGCGCCCGTTGTGACGCAAACGTACCGAAGGCAAGTTGGTCGTGCCGTGAATGTGCCGTGGCAGCCTGGGGTTGGACGTTGGCAAGCGTTGCAAGTGGTTGATTTGCAATGACTTCAGGCTGCCGTCAGCCTCATAATCCTTTGGTCGCTGGTTCGATGCCGAGTTACCGACGGCGAAACGAGCCCATGCCCGAAGCGCACGATCTGAAGGTCTTCATCACCGCCGGTGAGTCGACTTGCGGCGAGTGCGGCAGCGTGCTCGGCCGCCATGCCTGGATCACCCTGGCCGGCGAGCGCGGGGCGCTGTGCCTGGCCTGCGCCGACCTCGACCACCTCGTGTTCCTTCCGTCCGGCGACGCCGCACTGACCCGGCGCGCGCACAAGCACTCGGTGCTCGCGGCGGTCGTGCTGAAGTGGAGCCACGCGCGCAAGCGCTACGAGCGCCAGGGGCTGCTGGTCGAGGAGGATGCGCTCGCGCGTGCAGAGGCCGAGTGCCTGGGTGACGCGGACGCACGCGCCCGGGCGCGCGATCGCGAGGCGCAGCGTCGCGCCGGGATGGACCGCGAGTACGTCGATCGCTTCGCGCGACGCGTGCGCGAGCTCTTCCCGCGTTGCCCGCCGGGGGTCGAATCCGCGATCGCGCACCACGCGTGCCTGAAGTACAGCGGCCGCGTCGGACGGTCCGCCGACGCGAAGGCCCTCGACGAGCAGGCCGTGAGGCTCGCCGTCGCGGCGCACGTGCGCCACGCACGCACCGACTACGACGCGCTGCTCGCGGCCGGACACGATCGTCACGAGGCGCGCAGCCGAATCAGGCCGCGCGTGGATGAGGTGCTCGCGCAGTGGGGGGCGCCGGGCTGACCGAGGCGTGCTGCAAGCACTCCCTGCGCGCCGAACACACGCCGACACAAAGGTGACGCTGCGCGTCTGCATCGACCGCAGGATTTGACCCATGACAATGACGCGCGTGATCGGATCGTGACGTACGCTACATTTGGTCGGTCACCGCATCAGACGAAGTTGGTGTGGACTCTGCGGCGACGCTGCGCTCTGCTGGAAGAGCGAAGCCGGGCGCCGCGAGTCGGTCTCACTGCCCAGGATGTACAGATGTACCTTTCTCCTTCGGTCCAGCCCGCCCGCGGCATTCGCCTCGCCCTCTGCCTCGTCGCCGGCGCCATCGTCTCTGCCTGCGGCGGCGGCGACAACGCGCAATCCTCCGATCCCGCCAACGCCAACGTCAACCCCGGCATCGCAGACGCCCGGCCAGCGGACGCGCCCGTGCGCCGCCAGGCGGCCGCCACCACCGAAGCGTGGACCATGGTCGCGTGGGAGAACCAGACGTTCAGCGTGAGCGGCACGCAGACGGCTCGCTATGGCGCCGGCACCGCCTGGATCACCAAGACGGTGAGCGGCACCGTCGCGTGCAGCAACGCGTTCTTCGGCAGCGATCCCGCGGTGGGTGTCGGCAAGGTGTGCGAGGTGAGCAGCGTCGCGCCCGCCGCCCCGGCGCCCACGACGTGGCAGACGATCGCCTGGGAGAACCAGCCCTTCACCGTCAGCGGCACGCAGACGGTGCGCTATGGCGCGGGCACGGCATGGATCACCAAGGCGGTGACCGGCAACGCCATGTGCAGCAACGCGTTCTTCGGCAGCGACCCCGCGGTGGGCGTCGGGAAGCAGTGCCAGGTGGGCAGCGTCGCGCCCACCGAGCCGGCGCCCTCCACGACCCCGACGTGGCAGACGATCGCCTGGGAGAACCAGCCCTTCACCGTCAGCGGCACGCAGACGGTTCGCTATGGCGCCGGCACCGCCTGGATCACCAAGACGGTGACGGGCAGCGCCCTGTGCACCAACGCGTTCTTCGGCAGCGACCCCGCGGTGGGCGTCGGGAAGCAGTGCCAGGTGAGCAGCATTGCGCCCACCGCCTCGACGGGCGGCGACACGACGACCACGTGGCTGACGATCGCCCAGGAGAACCAGCCGTTCACCGTCAGCGGCACGCAGACCGTGCGCTACGGGGCGAACGCCTCGTGGATCACCAAGAGCGTGACCAACGGCGGCACCTGCAGCAACGCGTTCTTCGGCTCCGACCCGGCCTTCGGCGTGGGCAAGTCGTGCCAGGTGGCGAGCGGCGGTGCGACCCCGACGACCACGCCCGCCCCGAAGGGCCGCTCCGGCATCGGCATGAACCTCGACGCGCCCATGTACTGGCAGTCCGACTGGCCGTTCATCAACGAGCTCAAGCGCGCCGGCGGCTGGTCCACGAGCTGCCAGAGCTGGGTCACGCCGACCACCTGCACGAACTTCGCGCCCGGGACATCGGCGAACGACACGGGCGAGCACGACAAGGTGCCGTGGGACGAGGACGGCTATCCCCGGCGCCTGCCCGCCCTCGACGACCCGACCGTCAAGTACCGCATCCTGTCCGCGCTGCTGTTCCAGGGCAACGGGGGCACGCATGCGGCCGGCCGCTGGGTCGTGCTGTATGACGGCGACGGCACGCTGCAGTACAGCGGCGCCGGCCGCAGGATCGACGCCGAATCCCGGCCCGGTCGCGACGTGGTCGACGTGACCAACGCCCCCGGCATCGGCATGCAGATCCTCCTGACGCGCACCAACGAGGCGAACCATCTGCGCAACATCCGCGTGATCGGTCCCGGCGGCATCTGCACCGGCGCGCCGGGCACCTGGGTGGCCGGCGCGAGCGCCTGCGCCGCCGGCGCCTACCAGTCGCTGGAGGCGCTGTCCGCCACGCAGACGTTCCATCCCGCGTTCGTCGGCGACCTCACGGGCATGGGCGCGCTGCGCTTCACGAAGTGGAGCTGGGCGAACAGCTCCAGGATCACGAGCTGGTCGCAGCGGGCCAGGATGAGCGATGCCCTGTGGAACAGCGACCAGAAGGGCGTGCCCTTTGAGGCGATCTTCGAGCTGTCGCGCCTCACCGGCGCCGACCCGTGGGTGAACGTGCCGCCGTGGGTGGACGACGACTTCATCCGCCAGCTCGGGCAGCTCGCCAGGCAATCGCTGCCGCCGGGCGTGAACCTGATCTTCGAGTACGGCAACGAGCCCTGGAACCAGGCGCCGCCGTGGAGCGACGCCGGCGTGCTGTTCGAGGAAAAGGCCAAGGCCAAGTGGCCGGGTGCGACGTTGCCGATGTGGCAGCAGAGGCTGAACTGGTACGCGTACCGCTCGGTGCAGATGTGCCGCATCGTGAAGGCGCAGTTCGGCGCCGAGGCGTCGCGCGTCAAGTGCGTCGCCGGCAGCCAGGCGGCGAACGCCGAGGTGTCGCGCGTCATCCTCGCGTGCGACCTGGCCAAGGCAGAGCTGGGCAACACCTGCGGCCGCCAGCTGGACGCGCTGGGCATCGCGCCCTACTTCGGCTACTACATGAACGAATGGAGCATCGCCGACACCGTGAATTCGTGGGCGGACGAGCCCGACGGCGGCATGGACAAGATCTTCCGCGAGCTCACCGGCCTCGATGCGGCCGGCAACGTCGTGCCGGCCCCGTTGGCATTCACCGGGTGGACGCCGCGCAGCGGCTCCATGAGCCTGGCGCAGGCCTGGATCGTCTCCAGCAAGGCGGTCGCCGACCAGTACGGCGTGGCGCTGTACGCGTACGAGGCCGGACAGCACCTGCAGACGTTCGTCGGCGGCAAGCAGGAGGCGATGTTCCACGCCGCCAACCGCCACCCGCGCATGGGCGCTGCGATGAAGCAGCTGGTGGACGTGTGGAAGGCCGCGGGCGGACAGCTGTTCGTCCCGTTGAGCTACACGCAGCTTCCGGCCCGGGGCTTCTTCTGGGGCATGAAGGAGCACCAGCGCGACGACGCCGCGCCGAAGTGGCAGGCCATGAAGGCGCTGCGCGACGAACCTTGCTGGTGGACGGCAGGGTGCACGCCCTGACCGCATCCACGACGCGAGCCCCGCCGGCCTCGGGCAGCGGACGGCGTCGCTGAGGCGACTCGCCGCGGTCCGCCAGGATCTTCGCGTATCGGGGCGTGGCCGGCACGGTCCACGCGAAGCCGGGCAACGGCGGCCGCGAACTGACATTCGTCAAGGGTCCGTCGACGAGCTCGCAGCGGCCGCTCGGCGTCGCGAAGCCCATGCGCGGCCGATGCCGTGACGCGGCCGCGGCAACGCGCGCGCCGGGACCGACGGATCCCCGGGGGCCGCTCGTACACTCACGCGCTCGCACGCGCACCGCGGCCCCGTCAACGAACCCTTCTCGACGCCATGACCACCCCCACCACCCGTCGATTCCTCCAAGCGGCCGGCCTGCTCGTCGCCGGTCTCCTGCTCGCCGCGTGCGGAAAGAAGGAGCCGCCGGCCGCCCCGGTGGCGGGCGGGGCGGCCAGCGCCTCGCCGCCGGCGGCCCGCGTGTACGTGGTGGGCACGGATGCCGCTTACGCGCCGTTCGAGTCGCAGAACGAGAAGGGCGAGATCGTCGGCTTCGACATCGACGTGGTGCGCGCCGTCGCGCAGAAGGCCGGCATGGAAGTGAAGTTCGTCAACACGCCGTGGGAAGGCATCTTCAACAGCCTGCAGCAGGGCGACCGCGACCTGCTGGTCTCGGCCATCACGATCACGGACGAGCGCCGCCAGAGCATGGACTTCACCGCGCCGTACTTCGATGCGCACCAGCTGATCGCGGTCAAGCAAGGCTCGAAGGTGGCCCGCTTCGACGACCTGAAGGCGCTCAAGGTCGGCGTGCAGACGGGCACGACGGGCGAGGAGGCCGTGACCCGGCTGCAGGGCAAGAACAGCCCGAACATCAAGCGCTTCGAGTCGACGCCGCTGGCGCTGAAGGAGCTCGATGCCGGGGGCGTGGACGCGGTGGTGGCCGACAACGGCGTGGTCGTGAACTACCTCGCCAACAACGCCGCCGCCGGCGTCAAGCCGGTGAGCGACCCGTCCTTCGTGCCCGAGCAATACGGCATCGCGGTGCGCAAGGGCAATGCCGAGCTGCTGCAGAAGCTGAACCAGGGGTTGGCCGGGATCAAGGCCGACGGCACCTACGACCGCATCCATGCGGGCTATTTCGGCGCCCGTCCCGCGGCCGCCGCGCCGGCATCGGCAGCCTCCCGCTGAGCGCCGGGCCGCGGCATGGATCTGCGCTGGGAGATCCTGGCCGGCTACGGCCCGCTGTTCGCCGCCGGCCTGCTGGGGACGATCCGGCTGACGCTCGTCGCGATCACGGCCGGGCTGGCGCTCGGCGTGCTGCTCGGCCTCGTCAGCAGCTCGCGCGAGGCGCCGCGCCCGAAGTCCGCGCCGCTCGCCGCGGCGCTCGCCGGCCTGCGCGCGTTCACGCTGGCGTACGTCACGTTCTTCCGCGGCACGCCGCTGTTCGTGCAGATCCTGCTGGTGCACTTCGCGGTGATGCCGGCGCTCGTCCACCCCGACGGCGGGCTGCTGCTGGCCGGCGAGGCGGCGCGCGAATTCCGCCAGTCGCAGGGTGCCTTCTTCTCCGGCGCGCTGGCGCTCACGCTGAACGCCGGCGCGTACATCTCCGAGATCTTCCGCGCCGGCATCCAGAGCATCCACGGCGGCCAGACGCAGGCGGCGTACAGCCTGGGACTCACGCACGGGCAGGCGATGCGCCACGTGGTGCTGCCGCAGGCGCTGCGGCGCATGATGCCGGCGCTGGTCAACGAGGGCATCACGCTCATCAAGGACTCGTCGCTCGTGTCGGCGATCGGCTTCTCCGAGCTGGCGCTGGCGGCGCGAACCGTGGCGGGCTCCTATTCGCGCTACTGGGAGCCGTACCTCGCCATTTCCGCGGTGTACCTGGTGCTGACCTGGCTGCTGTCCGCCCTGGCGAAGCGGCTGGAGGCGCCGGCGCATCTGCGCGGGCGTTGACGCGCGTCAGGCCGGCCCGCCGGCTTGGAGCGCGCTTCGTCGCGCGGAGGAGACAGCGCTCGCGCGGCGGCGACCCTAGACTGCCGGGCACGCACGCGCGAGCTGTCGCCGGCGCGAGTCGCTCCCACTCCTCCACTTTCAAGAACAACATGCAACGCACCCTCATCCTGGCCGCCCTGGCCCTCGCCTCGACGACGTCCGTGCTCGCCCAGAGCGAAGTGACCGTCTACGGCCGCTTCAACGCCTCGGTGGAGAACATCGAGCGCAACGACGCGAAGACCTGGCAACTGGTGAATTCCGCGTCCCGGCTCGGCTTCCGTGGCGTCGAGGACATGGGCGGCGGGCTCAGCGCGGGCTTCCAGCTCGAGCACGGCTTCAGCGTCGACACCGGCACCGCCACGCAAGGCCAGCAGTTCTGGGCCCGCCAGAGCGAGCTGCACCTCGGGAGCAAGGCGCTCGGCCGCGTGCGGCTCGGCAACTTCATCAGCGAGGCGTATTACGCCACCGCCGACTACGTGAGCCTGCACAACCACGACACCGGCACGTCGGCCGACGCGCTCTACGCCTACGTCGGCCGCAACACGAACAAGATCGGCTACCGCTCGCCCGCCTTCGGCGGCGTGACGGTGGACGCCGCCGTCTCGCTGGGCGAGAACGAGCCGGCCACGAGGCGCAGCATCGACCTCGCGGCCAACTACACGCTCGGCTCCCTGCACCTGGGTGCCGGCTTCGAGAAGAACGACGACGTCCGGCAGTTCGCCGTGAGCGCGCTCTACGAGATGGGGGCGTTCACGTTCGGCGGCTACGTCCAGCGCGACCGCGACGGCTTCATCGTCGACGGCGGCAACCGCACCAACGTGCGCCTGGTCGGCATGTACACCGTCGGCCGGTCCGAGTTCCACCTCAACGTCGGGCGCGCCGGCGAATACAGCCGCGTCGCCGACACCGACGCCACGCAGGTCACGCTCGGCTACAACCACCACCTCAGCAAGCGCACGAAGCTCTACGCGTTCGTCACCAGGCTGAACGACGACAGCCGGACGTACGGCGGGGACCTGCGGTCGGTGGCGCTGGGCGTGCGCCACAACTTCTGAACCTCGCTCGGGCGCGCTGCGTTCGCGCGTGCGCCGGCTCTTCCGCGTCGTTCAGATCCGGCCGATGCACTGCGGCGCGCCGCAGCGGCACCGCAGCCGGCCTTCATGGTGGGTCTCGACATAGTCGACGGTGATCTCCTCGCCGGCAGGCACATCGCGCAAGGCGTAGAGCTCCACGCGGCCCTCGCTGATGCGCAGCACCGCATTCGGCCGGCAGGAATGGTTGGTGAAGCGCAGCGGATCGCTCGACCGTGAGGCATCGATCGCCATGCGCTCGCTCACCTCGACGATCATGATGCGCCGCTGTGCCTTCGCGCGCAGGCGCGCCTCCTTCACGCTGAGCGACTCGCCGCGAATCTCGCCGATCTTGCGGCGCGCGGGGATCGGCTCGGCGGCGAAGGCGCCGTGACCATCGATCGCACTGGGCTTCACCTCGACGGCGTACTTCTGCGGGCCGCGCTGCCGCTTCGCGCAGGTTGGCGCCGATGGGGTGCCGGAAAGGGGAAGGGCAGGCAGGTCGGGCATGCGCGCAATCGTGACCGAGGGGCTCTCGATCATGCCCCATGAGAGACCCGTTCCCGAGGTCCGGTCAGGGGCGCGGCGGCGATCCGTCGCGTTGCCAGTCCTGGTCCACGACGTCGACCGTGTCGCGCCAGCGGAACAGCCGGTCGCACGGGCGCTTGGGCGCGCGCCGCCACACGGCGCGGCACGCGAGCAGCAGCGCCGCCGCGAGCACGAAGTGCACGGCCGCCACGCCGAGCGGGCTGCCGAGCGGGTCCGCGCGCTCCAGCAGCGCTTCGGCGACGCCGCCGAACGGCGAATGGCGCGGCGCCATGGCATGGCGCACGCCGGCCGCGGCGGCGAGCCATGCCGTGGCCAGCAGCAGCCACGCGAGGCGGCGGGACGTACGCAGCGGATGGGGAAGCGGAACGGGTCGCACGGCGGGGCAGCGGTCAGCGGATGGAGCATTTCATCAGCCGGCGCGCGGCAATGAAGCGCCGAAAAGCGGGCGTTTCATTGCCCCGTCCGCTCGAGCGCCTTCGCCGCGCCCGCTTGCAGGCATTGCTCGTCATGGCGCGGCGATAGGGGTACGCCCGCCGTGCATGCGCGGGATGCGGCGGTATTCTCGACAGGCAGAGGGGCGAGCCATGAGCACGCCGGGCCGCCCCGAGTGCGAATTCCGGAGCGCGCAGCGCGGAGGGTCCAGTGAGCGGAGTCGACAGCCCGGGCCAAGTCGCGTTCGTGCGCGCCGGCACGCTCGAGGAGCTGGCCGCTCGAGGCATGACGGTCGTGAGCGGCGCGCACCCGCCGATCCTCGTCATCGCGGACGGCACGCGCTGCCATGCCGTGGACAACCGCTGCCCGCACCTCGGCTTCCCGCTCCACCGCGGGACGTTCGAGGACGGCATCCTCACCTGCCATTGGCATCACGCGCGCTTCGATGTCGCGAGCGGCGGCGGCTTCGACCTGTGGGCCGACGACCTTCCGACCGCCGCGGTGCAGGTGCGCGACGGCGAGGTCTGGGTTTCGACCACGCTGCGCCATGCCGACGGCCAGGCGCACTGGCGCCATCGGCTGCGCGACGGGATGGCGCACGATCTCGGCCTGGTGATCGCGAAGGCGATCCTCGGCTTGCGCGAGCAGGGCGTGACGCCGGTCGAACTCGTGCGCGAGGCGGCCCTCTTCGGCGCACGCGAGCGAGCGGACTGGGGCGCGGGGCTGACGGTGCTCACGGCGTTCGGGAATCTCCTGCCCGCCCTGCCGGCGGAAGCGGGAGATCTCGCGCTCTACAAGGGCATCGCGAAGGTCGCCAAGGACTGCGCGGGACAGCCCGCGCGGCGCGCGGGCCGGGCGCTCGATCCGGCGCCGCCGGCAGCGACGCTCGCGCGGTGGCTGCGCCATTGGACCGCCGTGCGCCACCGCGACGCGATCGAGCGGACGCTGCTGGCCGCCATCGCGGCCGGGTCCACGCCCGCCACGCTGGCAGAGATGCTGCTCGCTGCCGTCACCGACCGGGTGTTTGCCGACGGCGGCCACACGCTCGACTTCATCAACAAGGCTTTCGAGCTCCTGGACCTGATCGGCTGGACGCATGCCGACGCCGTTCTTGCCACGACGGTGGACCCCCTCGCGAGCGCGCGCGGCGCCGAGGAGTCGACCGCCTGGCGCCATCCCGTCGATCTCGTCGCGCTCTCGGCGGATGCCGCGGCCGAGCTTCCCTCGGCGATCGCGGCCGGCGCGCGCCGCGGGCGCCCCGGGGACGCCGCGGCGGCGCTGGCGCAGGCGTTCCTCGGCGACAGCGCGCCCGCCGTGGCCCAGGCGGTGATCGACGCGACGGCGGCGGGCGCCGCGCCGCCCGAGCTCGGCCGCGCGCTCGCGTATGCCGCGGCGTTGCGCGTCGCCCGCTTCGCGACGTCGAACGAGCATTCGGATTGGGAAGCGGCCCATCACGCCTTCACCTACGCCAACGCGACGCACCGCCTGCTGGCGCGCATGGCGGCCGGCGGCCGCGCCCCCACCGCGGAAAGCCTGCGCGCGGTGCTGCACGGCGCGCTGCGCGTCCATCTGCTGCGCTTCCTGAACGTGCCGCCCGCGCGCCTGCCGGGCGAGGACGGCGATCGGCTCGACGACCTGCCGGCGGAACCGGCCGCGCTCGCTCGCGGATTCCTCGATGCGCTCGACCGGCACGGCAGCGTGGAGCTCGCCGCGCGCCACGTCGCCCGCCATCTCGCCCTCGGCCACGACGCCGGCGCGCTCGTCGCCCTGCTGGCGCAGGCGGTGCTGCGCGAGGATGCCGGCTTCCACAGCGTCCAGATGCTCGAGGCGAGCGTGGCGCAGTTCCGTGCATGGGGGCCGACCCGCGAAGGACGACACGTCCTGGTCGCCGCGGCGCGCTACCTCGCCGCGCACTCGCCGACGGAGCGCGCCGACCTGCAGGCGGCCGTCGTCGCGCGCAAGCTCGCGCGCGGCGAGCAGCTCTACTGAGCCGACGCAGCGACCGCACCCTTCGACAAGCTCAGGACAGGCCCTTCGACAAGCTCAGGACAGGCCCTTCGACAAGCTCAGGACAGGCCCTTCGACAAGCTCAGGACAGGCCCTTCGACAAG
>Ga0075429_100005254_pt1 | contig 11139 bp, 5 predicted proteins | sample RhiMetdeltSRZDD3_FD_75295 | JGI IMG/M metagenome (GOLD analysis project Ga0075429, IMG submission 75295) | Populus rhizosphere microbial communities from Tennessee, USA - Rhizosphere MetaG P. deltoides SRZDD3 | ecosystem: Host-associated > Plants > Roots > Rhizosphere > Soil | place: USA...
TGCTCACCGAGTTCGAGACCATCAGCGCCCGGTTCGCCGAGCCGATGGACGACGACGCGATGAACAAGCTGCTGGAAAAGCAGGGCGCTCTCCAGGAAAAGATCGACGCGCTCGGACTCTGGGAGCTGGATCGGAAGATCGACATTGCGATGGACGCCCTGCGGCTCCCGCCCGGCGATGCCGACGTCTCCCGGCTTTCCGGGGGCGAAAAACGCCGGGTCGCGCTCTGCCGGGTTCTGCTGGAGCAGCCCGATCTGCTCCTCCTCGACGAGCCCACCAATCACCTCGACGCTGAATCAGTGGCATGGCTCGAGCGCCACCTGCGCGACTTTCCCGGAACCATCGTGGCTGTGACCCACGACCGCTACTTCCTGGACAATGTTGCCGGCTGGATCCTCGAGCTGGACCGCGGCGCGGGGATTCCCTGGGAGGGGAATTACTCCTCCTGGCTGGAACAGAAGTCGAAGCGCCTGGCGGTGGAAGAGAAGCAGGCGTCGGCACGCCAGAAGACCCTCGAGCGCGAGCTGGAATGGGTGCGCATGGCGCCCCGCGCGCGCCACGCCAAGCAGAAGGCCCGCATCAGCGCCTACGAGGAGCTCCGCGACGAGGGAGAGCGGCGACAGGAAGGCACCGCCGAAATCCTGATTCCGGTGCCGGCGAGGCTGGGGGACGAGGTGGTCGTAGCGAAGAATGTGGCCAAGGGGTTCGGGGACCGTCTCCTCTTCGAGAACCTGAGCTTTTCCCTCCCCCGCGGCGGGATCGTCGGCATCATCGGTCCCAACGGCGCCGGCAAGACGACCCTGTTCCGGATGATCGCGGGCACCGAATCGGCCGATGCCGGCGAGCTCGTGGTCGGCGCCACCGTGCAGATTGCCTACGTCGATCAGAGCCGGGATGCTCTCGACGCCGAGAAGACGGTGTACCAGGAGATTTCCGGCGGACAGGACCAGCTGATGTTCGGCAAGCGCGCGGTGAATTCCCGGGCCTACTGCGCCGGCTTCAATTTCCGGGGCGCCGACCAGCAGAAGAAGGTGGGCACCCTCTCGGGCGGCGAGCGAAACCGGGTCCACCTCGCCAAGCTGCTCAAGAGCGGCGGCAATCTCCTGCTGCTCGACGAGCCGACCAACGACCTCGATGTTGACACGCTGCGCGCCCTGGAGGATGCGCTGCTGGCTTTTGCCGGGTGCGCGGTCGTCATCAGCCACGACCGCTGGTTCCTCGACCGGATCGCCACGCATATCCTCGCCTTCGAAGGCGACAGCGAAGCGTTCTGGTTCGAAGGCAACTATCAGGAGTACGCCGCCGACTACAAGCGCCGGAAGGGGGTGGCGGTGGATCAGCCGCACCGGATCCGATACAAGAAGCTCGTGCACTAGGACTCGACATCATGCCGCTTCGCCGCGCCCCGGCCGTCGTCCTTCCGCCGCGCCTGGAAGGGCTCACCGCGCTTTCCACCAACCTCTCCTGGAGCTGGAGCCGTGACGCCCGGGACCTGTTCCGGTCGATCGATCCGCCGACCTGGCGCCGGGTGCGCCACAACGCGATCGAACTGTTGCGCGAGACCCCGCCTTCGCGGCTGATGCACCTGGCGCAAGACCCCGCCTTCGTCCAGCAATACGACCGGGTGATGGAATGGTTCGCGGCCGATCAACAGATCGAACGCACCTGGTTTGCACGCCGGTATCCGGGCCTGCTGGCGCGACCGGTCGCCTACTTCTGCGCCGAGTTCGGGCTGCACAATTCGGTGCCGATCTACAGCGGCGGTCTCGGGATTCTTGCCGGCGATCACTGCAAGACCGCATCCGACCTCGGAGTGCCCCTGGTAGGAGTCGGGCTCAGCTACATGAAGGGGTATTTCGATCAGCGGCTCCGTGGCGACGGGTGGCAGGAAGACAGCGACGACCATGTCGACCCCTCGCTGACGCCCTTGGTCGAGCTGCACGGTCCGAAGAACGAGGAGTGGCTCGCCGTGGTGCAGACGTTCGGCCGCCCGGTGCACGTCCGGGTGTGGACCCTGCGGGCGGGCCGGGTGTCCCTGTATCTCCTCGACACCAACCTCGAAGTGAATCATCCCGACGACCGGACCCTGCTCAACAAGCTGTATGGCGGCGGGCTGGACCTGCGCCTTCGGCAGGAATGGCTGCTCGGAGTCGCCGGCGTGAGGGTGTTGCGGGCCGTGGGGATCGACCCCGGCGTCTGGCACGCGAACGAGGGGCACGCCGCCTTCATGATGCTGGAGCGGGTGCGGGAGCTCACGGCGGGCGGGATGGCCTGGGCCGAGGCGGTCACCCAAGTGCGCTGCCAGACTGTGTTCACCACCCACACCCCGGTGCCCGCCGGGCACGATGCGTTCGATCCCGAGCAGATACTTCAGTGCACCGGACCAATCTGGGAGGAGATGGGAGCGACCCCGGAGCAGGTGCTCGGCCTCGGACGCCATGTGGGTCGGGAGGACCAGCGCTTCCAGATGACCGTGCTGGCGCTCAACCTCTCGGCCCGGGTCAATGGGGTGTCGCAGCGCCACGGCCAGGTGTCCCGGGAGATCTGGCACGACCTCTGGCCGGGACGGTCCCAGGACTCGGTGCCGATCGGCGCGATCACCAACGGGGTGCATCTCGCCACCTGGATGGCCAATCCGGTGATGAAGCTGCTCGACCGCCACTTCGGCCCCGACTGGGGTTCGCGCCTCGAGGATCCCGGGCTCTGGGATCAGTTGCAGCATCTCGATCCCGGCGCGATATGGTCGGTGCACCAGGAGGTGAAGGGCACGCTGATGGGGTTCATTCGCGAGGAGGCCCGCCGCCGGTTCGCCGACGAGTGGACCGAGGCGAGCCAGGTGGTGGCGGCCGGAACGCTCCTGCACCCCTATGCGCTGACCATCGGCTTTGCCCGGCGGTTCGCGACCTACAAGCGGGCCTCGCTCCTGTTCCGTGACGAGGAGCGGCTCAAGCGCCTCCTCTGCGACAAGCGGCGGCCGGTGCAGATCATTTTTGCCGGGAAGGCACACCCGGCCGACAAGCCGGGGAAGGAAATCCTTCAGGAGGTGTATCGCTGGGCCCATAACCCGTTCTTCCAGGGCCGGATCGCCTTTCTCGAGGACTACGACATGCACCTCGCGCACGTGCTGGTGCAGGGAGTGGACCTGTGGATGAATCTCCCCCGGGTCCCCCTCGAGGCCTGCGGAACCAGCGGGATGAAGGCGGCGCTCAACGGGGTCCCCCAGGTCGGGACGATCGACGGCTGGTGGGAAGAGGGCTATGATGGCACCAACGGATGGGCGATCCCGGTCGCCCCCGATACCGAGGATCTCGACTTGCAGGACGCGCACGACGCCGAGGAGCTGTACCGGGTGCTGGAAGAGGAGATCGTTCCGCTGTATTACGCCCAGGACGGCGCCGGCGTCTCCCCGGGGTGGACCGACAAGATGCGCAACGCGATCCGCGTGGCGGGGAGCCGGTTCACCGCGCGCCGCATGCTGATCGAGTACGTTGAGAAGTATTACGGGCCGGCTATGCGGGGTGATCCGTTTACCGATGACCCGCCGGGGAGTTAGCACGATGGATGAACGCCGCTCTACCGATCGCGGACGCTTTCCGCATTCGGCCCTCTACACACCGGGCGGCGAGCCGGTAACAATCGTTCATCTCGCCGCCGAGTATTACCCCTACGCCCGGAGCGGCGGCCTCGCCGAGGCGGTCGCCAACCTCGCCCGTTTCCAGTCCAACGGCGGAATGCGAAGCATCGCGTTTCTGCCCCTCTACCGTTCGGTCCGCACCGCGGCCGGTCCGCTGCTACCGGTAGGCGAGCCTTTCCAGGTCCGCCTCGGCGCCATCGAGGTGGAAGTCCGCATTCTCCGTCAGTCACCGGCCCAGAGCGGCACCCAGCTCTATTTCGTCGAGCAGGACGGCTATTTCGATCGGGAGCGCCTCTACGGAGACGCCCGGGGAGACTATCCCGACAACCATTTGCGCTATGCCTGCTTCGCGCTCGCGACGCTCGAGGCCCTGCCCCGAGTCGTCGACGGCCCGATGGTGCTGCACGCCCACGACTGGCACGCGGCGCTCGCGGCGGTCTACCTCCGCACCCGCTACGCCGGCGATCCCCGCTACCGGGCGATCCCTGCCATTCTCTCGGTGCACAACGCGGGATATCAGGGACACTATCCCCCGGCGGTGATGGAGGAGCTGGGACTTCCGTGGGACCTGTTCACCTGGAGACACCTCGAGTGGTATGGCAAGGTGAACTTCCTCAAGGGGGGCCTGGTCTTCGCCGACCAGGTGGTGACGGTGAGCCCGAACCACGTGCTCGAGCTCCGCACCCCCGCCGGCGGATTCGGACTCCACGAGGTCTTCGAATGGCTGGGCCCGCGATTCTCCGGGATTCTGAACGGCATCGATCAGCAGGTCTGGAACCCCGCGACCGATCCCCTGATTCCGGAGGCGTTCACCATCGACGATGCCTCCGGCAAGGCGGCGTGCAAGGCGGCGGTACAGCGGAGCTTTACCCTGGCCGCTCATCCGAGAGTGCCGCTCTTCTCGATGGCAGCCCGGCTGGTAACCCAGAAGGGGATCGACCTCATCCTGGAAAGCCCGGCGCTGTTCTCCCTCGGCGCCCAGTTCGTCTTCATCGGTGCCGGGGAATCCCGCTTCGAGCAGGCGCTCACCAGCCTGGCGATCCGGCAACCCGACCGCATCGCGATCAACACCAATTTCACCGACCGGCTCGAGCACCTGCTGATTTCGGGAGCGGACTTTCTTCTCATGCCCTGCCAATACGAGCCCTGCGGCCTCACCCAGATGCGGGCCCAGCGCTACGGGGCGATTCCGGTAGTGCGACGGGTGGGCGGGCTCGCCGACACGGTGTCGGACGGTGCGACCGGCTTTGTCTTCGAGCCCTACCACGCGGAGCCGCTGCTCGGCGCCGCGCTCCGGGGACTCGATTGTTACGCCAGTCCGCTGGAGTGGGCCCGCATGCGGCGCAACGCCATGCGGCAGGACTGGAGCTGGGAGCGCTCGGTCGAGCGGTACCTCGGGGTCTACCAGCGGGCGCTTGCCGGCGCGGCGGCGTAGCGCTTTATGGACTTCGTCTTCGCCCTCCACAGCCACCTGCCGTATGTGCTCAACCACGGGCGCTGGCCCCATGGAAGCGACTGGCTTTCCGAGGCCGCGGTGGACACCTATCTGCCTCTGCTCGAAGCGCTCGACGCGCTCGCGACCGAAGGCGTTCCGGCGCCCATCACGCTCGGAGTCACCCCGATCCTGGCCAGTCAGCTGGCACATCCGACATTCGGCAGCGAGCTCTCGGCGTTTTTCACCCAGCGACTCGAGGCCTGTGACGAGGCCTCGGCGGAGTTCACCCGGAGTGGCGAGGAGCACCTGATTCCCCTCGCCGATTACTGGCGCGAGCGGTACCGCCGGCTGCGCCGGCGCTTCGAGGCCTGCGGTGGCGATCTGGTCAAGGCCTTCCGCGACCATGCGTCCGCCGGACATCTCGAGCTGCTCAGCTCCGCCGCGACTCACGGCTTCCTCCCCCTGCTCGGCCGCGACGAAAGCATCAGCCTGCAGCTCGCGATGGGCCGGGCCGAGCACCAGCGCCTGTTCGGACACCTTCCCGCGGGATGCTGGGTTCCCGAATGCGCCTATCGTCCCCGGGGAGACTGGCAGCCGGATCCCTCGGCGACCTACATGCCGGACCGCGCCGGGATCGAAGAGCACCTCCAGGCGCACGATTATCGGTACTTCTTCGTCGACGCCCATCTGGCCGAAGCCGGCCGGCCTCTCGGTCTCTACCGCGAAGGGGGAAGGCCCGACGGTCTGCCCCTCACCGACGACGAGGGCCCCGGACCGGTCGGACGGCGTTCGCCTTACCGCACCTACGAGGTGTCGCCGGGACAAAACGGGAAGGGCGTGGTCGCCTTCGTGCGCGACCCGCTCTCGACCCGGCAGGTCTGGAGTCGGCACGGCGGGTTCCCGGGGGACGGCGGCTACCTCGAGTTTCACAAGATCCGGTTCCCCGGCGGACTCAAGTTCTGGCGGGTCACTCATCCCCAGGCCGATCTCGGGCTCAAGGAGCCGTATGAGCCCAACGTCGCGCGGGCGAGGGCGTGGAGCCATGCCGGCCACATGCACTGGATGCTCCGGAGTCACGCGATGGGACCGCGGGCCCCGGGCGAATCGGTCATCGTGGCACCGTTCGATACCGAGCTGTTCGGGCACTGGTGGCACGAGGGGATCGAGTTCGTCGCCGATCTGTACCGCCATTTCGCGTCGCGAGGCGGCGTGGCAACCCGCACCGCCTCGGGCCACCTCGCCGCGCGCCCGCCCGATCGCGCCATCGCTTTGGCGACGGGCTCGTGGGGCGCCAACGGCGACTTCAGCATGTGGCTGAATCCGGAGACCCGCTGGACCTGGGAGCGGCTGTGGCCGCTGGAAGAGCGGTTCTGGTCGGTTGCGCGCAGGCGGATCTCCGAGCCGGCCCACGGGCGGGTCCTGGCCCAGGCCGCACGGGAGTTGTTGCTGCTGCAGGCGAGCGACTGGCAATTCATCATCACCACGGGCGCCGCCGCCGATTATGCCACCCGGCGGTTCACCGGTCACGCCGAGGACCTCGAACGGCTGCTGGGCGCGCTCGAGCGGGAGGGCGGCGCCCCGTTGCCGGCGGCCGAGCAGGATGCCGAGATGCTCCGTCGGCGCGACGATGTCTTTCCGGGAATTCTTCCGGTGCTCGCCGCCGTGCTCCGGGGAGGGAGATGACCAGCGCGGTCACCAGCGCAGGCGGGTCGGTCGTCATCCACGCGCATTTCTACCAGCCGCCGCGCGAAGAGCCATGGCTCGAGCTGGTCGAAGCCGAGGCGAGCGCCGCCCCGTTTCACGACTGGAATCGCCGGATTGAGCGGGAATGCTATCGCGCGGTCGTGGCCGCCCGCATTCCGGCCGCCGACGGACGCATCGAGCGCATCGTGAACACCCTGGAGCAGATCAGTTTCAACGTGGGGCCGACGCTGGTGGAGTGGCTCGAGCGGGAAGCGCCGGAAACCTGGCAGGCGATGCTGGAGGCCGATCGCACCAGCCGGCTCCGGCTCGGCGGACACGGCAACGCCCTCGCGATGCCGTACCATCATGTGATCCTTCCGCTGGCATCTCGTCGCGACAAGACCACTGAGGTGCGCTGGGGCATCGCCGATTTCCGGCGCCGCTTCGGGCGGGATCCGGAGGGCATGTGGCTGCCGGAAACGGCGGCGGACGACGAGACCCTCGATGTGCTGGCCGCGGAGGGAATCCGGTTCACGATCCTGGCGCCGCACCAGGTGGTCCAGCTTCCTCCCCGCGGCCTCCCCGGCCGGTATCGCACCACGAACGGGCGCGAGATTGCCCTTTTCCTCTACGATGGCCCCCTCTCCCACGACGTCGCGTTCGGCCCGCTGGTGCGCGACGGAAGCCGATGGCCGGCGGCCATCCGAAGCCGGCGGGTTCCCGCCGACGGACCCGGACTGGTGTCGATTGCGACCGACGGAGAGACCTACGGCCATCACCACCGGTTCGGCGAAATGGCGCTCGCCGCGGCGCTCGACCGCCTCGGCCGCGACCCCGAGGTCCGGATCGAGAACTTTGCTTCCTTCCTGGCGCGGACCCCCCCCGCGTACGACGTGAAGCTCGTGGCACCCAGCTCCTGGAGCTGTGTCCACGGGGTGGAGCGATGGCGAGCCGACTGCGGCTGCCGGACAAAAGCAGGAACCAGCCAGGCGTGGCGGGCACCGCTGCGCGAGGCGCTCGATGCGCTGGCCGTGGAGCTGCACGGACGCTTTGCCGACGAGGCCCCGGAATACTTTCCGGATCCCTGGGAGGCACGCGACGCCTATGCGACCGTCGGGCTCCCCTCCCACCTTCCGGTACGGGCACGGGAGCTTCTCGAGATGCAGCGGAACACCCTCCGCATGTTCACATCGTGCGGATGGTTTTTCGACGATCTCGCGGGACTCGAGACCATCGTCTGTCTCCGGTATGCGGCACGGGCCATCGAGCTGGCGGGTCCCGACGCGCCCTTGCTCGAGGCGGGACTGCTGGACCGGCTCGACGAAGCAACCAGCAACGACCCGGCGGCGGGAACCGGGCGCACGGTATACCAGGCGGCGGTGTACGCGCGGCGCCCCGGGCACCTTCGGGCCGCCGCGGGTTATGCGGGACTGCTGGCCGTGGCCCCGGACGCGGTCCGCTCCATCCTCGGCGCCTACCTCGTGGGACCCGACGGCCGGGGCGCTCTCGAGGTGAAGCATCGCCGGACCGGCGCCGAATGGACCGTGACGGCGGCGGTGCACTGGCCCCGGCCGGTCGCGCTCGATGTCTCGGTCGTCGCGGAGGGATCCGACCACGGGGCAGAGTTTCCTCTCGGGGAGCTTCCGGAATTCGAGGAGGACCAGATCCGCCTCGCGCTCCGGCGGCAGCTTCGCGAGGGCCTTCTCACCCCGGAGGAGGATCGCCGGATCGCAGACGGGGTCCTGCGATTCGACCGGGCGCTCGCCCTGGCGCTGGTGCGGCAGCTCCCCGACGTGCCGGGTGAGGCCCATGGTCTCGACCTCGACCGGCTGAGCCGCACGCTGGACCTGCTCGCGCTGGAACGGCTCCCGGTGCCGTTCGACGCCCAGACGCGATTCTACCGGATCATGACCCAGGGGCCCCGGGAGACCCGCCGGCTCCTTCTCCCGTTTGCCATCCGGTTCGGCCTTTCGCTGGCCGAGCCGACCGGGCGGTAACCGGGCCGCTTCCGCAGCCACCGGATCGGGCGTATCCTCTCTGAACTTCCACGGAAACCGTCATGGAGTCAGGCGGTACGCTACCCACCCATGGCCTGAAGGGCGACGAGCTCGGCACCATGGTGTCCGACCGGCGCACGCTGGATCATCTGTTCAGCGTGACCTATGAGGAGCTCCGCCGGCTGGCCGCCAGTGTGCGGCGCGATGATCCCCAGGCCTCGCTCAGCCCGACCGCACTGGTCAACGAGGCCTGGCTCAAGCTGGCGAGCTCCGCACCCTTCCTGCTGACCTCACGACTGCACTTCAAGCGGATCGCTGCGCGTGCCATGCGCCAGGTGCTGATCGAAGCGGCCCGCCGCCGGGGCGCGCGCAAACGGGGACCCGACATCATCCGGGTGACGTTCGACGAGGCGCTGCAGCCGAACAGCAGCGGCGCGGACGACCTGCTCGCGCTGGATGCCGCGCTGGAACAGCTTGCCCAGGTGAGCCCGCGCCAGGCCACGATGGTGGAGAGCCGTTTCTTCGGAGGACTCGATGTCGCCGAGACCGCCGAGCTGCTCGGCGTCTCGGAGGCGACGATCCTGCGCGACTGGCGTGCCGCCAAGGCGTGGCTGGCCCGGGAGATGCGGCCATAGATACCGCGCGGTGGGAACGGATCCAGGTTCTGTTCCACGCGGCGGCCGATCTCCCCGCGGCCGAGCGGGCGGATTACCTCGCCGGGCAGTGCGGCAGCGACCACGAGCTGCTCGACTCGGTGACCGCGATGCTCGAGGAAGACGCGCGGGGTGGCTCCCTCCTGGATCACGCCGTGGCCCACGCGGCGGAACGCGTGCTCGGCCATTCGGATCCCCTGCTCCGCCCCGACCGGTTCGGCCCCTACCGGCTGCGCGAGGTGCTGGGAGAGGGCGGCATGGGCGTGGTGTACCTGGCCGGCCGCGAAGACCTGGGCAGCGTCGCCGCCATCAAGATTCTGCGGGATGCCTGGCTCTCGCCCGCCCGGCGGGAGCGCTTCGCCTCGGAGCAGCGCACCCTGGCGCAGCTCAACCATCCCTCCATCGCACGGCTCTACGACGCGGATACCCTGGCTGACGGAACCCCCTGGTTCGCCATGGAGTACGTGCAGGGGATCCCGCTCACCAGCTACTGCAACGAGCGTGCGCTCTCGATCCGGGAACGGCTCCGCCTCTTTCGCGCCGTGTGCGACGCGGTGCAGCACGCGCATCAGCATCTGGTGGTGCACCGCGATCTCAAGCCGTCGAACATCCTGATTACCCCAGAGGGTGCCGTCAAGCTGCTCGACTTCGGCATCGCCAAGCAGCTCGAGCAGGTCGACCGGACCGCCGACCAGACCCGCACCGGCCTCCGGCTCATGACGCCCGCCTACGCGGCGCCCGAGCAGATCACGGGAAGCCGCATCGGTGTGCATACCGACGTGTATGCGCTGGGCGTGGTGCTCTACGAGCTGCTCACCGGGAGACTGCCGTTCGAGGTGTCCGCGCTCACCCCCGGCCAGGTCGAGACCGCGATCCTGGAGCAGGAGCCGGAGCGACCCTCGGTCCGAGCCGGGCAGCGCGACACCGGCCCGGGAACCGACCGAGCCTCCTGGGCCGATCTCGACGTCCTCTGCCTGACCGCCATGCAAAAGGATCCGGCCCGTCGGTACCCGACGGTGGAGGGATTGGTTCGGGACGTCGAGCATTTCCTCGCCGGTGAGCCGCTCGAGGCGCGCCCGGACACGATGGCGTACCGGCTGGCCAAGTTCGTGCGGAGAAACCGGGCCCGGGTCACGGCCGCCGCCATCACCCTCGGGCTGATGGTCGGACTGGTGGTCTTCTACACCGTGCGTCTTACCGGCGCCCGGAACGCGGCGCTGGGGGAGGCGGCGCGGGCGCAACGGATCCAGCGCTTCACCATGAATCTGTTCGAGGGGGGAGATAAAGCGGTCGGGCCGGCCGACAGTCTGCGGGTGGTAACGCTGCTGGATCGCGGCCTGCTCGAAGCCCGGACCCTCGGCGCCGAACCCGCGCTCCAGGCCGAGCTGTACGAAACGCTGGGGAGTATCTATCAAAAGCTGGGAGCCCTGATTCGCGCCGACACCCTGTTGAGCGCCGCGCTCGACCAGCGCAGGAAGCTCTTCGAGTCAGGCGGCCCGGAGGTCACCCGAAGCCTGCTCGCCCTCGGCATGCTCAGGGCGGACCAGGCCCGTTTCGATGAAGCGCAGCGCCTGGTACTCGAGGCCCTGCAGGACAGCCGCGGCACCCTGCCGGAAGACCATCCGGTCCTCGCCCAGGCGACCTTCGGCCTGGGGCGAGTGCTCCAGGAACGGGGCCGCTACGACAGCGCGATCACGGTGAGCGGCGAAGCGGTGCGGCGTTACTCCGCCCTGGCCG
>Ga0075429_100005257_pt1 | contig 11134 bp, 7 predicted proteins | sample RhiMetdeltSRZDD3_FD_75295 | JGI IMG/M metagenome (GOLD analysis project Ga0075429, IMG submission 75295) | Populus rhizosphere microbial communities from Tennessee, USA - Rhizosphere MetaG P. deltoides SRZDD3 | ecosystem: Host-associated > Plants > Roots > Rhizosphere > Soil | place: USA...
TTCCGCCGCAGCCACGAGCGCACGCCCGTCCGAGACCTGGCCGATGACATCGCACTCGGGCGTCAGCAGTTTTGCGAAGGCTGCGCGCAGTGACACGTGGTCATCGGCCAGCAGCACGCGCGGCCGCGTCACTCTCGCTCCGCGTCTGCCCGGTACGGCACCACGATCTCGAGCCGGGTCCCGGCCCCCGGCCGGGATCGAATCTTCAGCATGCCGCCAAGCGGCTCCAGCCGCTCGTGCATGCTCGTCAGCCCCAGTCCATGTTCATTCGGCGAGTTGACGTTGAATCCGACGCCGTCATCGGCGATCACGAGCGTGAGTCCCGTCTCACCGCCAGTAAGGGTGATGGACACTTGGCGGGCTGCGCCGTGAGTCACCGCGTTGCGCAGGGCTTCCTGGGCGATGCGGAACACACACAGCGTGACCTCCGGCAGCAGTTCGCTGGGAACGTTCTGGTGATCGAGGGTGACGACGACATTCGACTTGCCAAACTCACGCTGGAGGCTGGCGAGCGCTGCCGCGGGGCCGATCAGGCGCAGCGCGGGTGGGTGAAGACGATGCGACAGGTCGCGGACAGTCCTGGCGATGGTGCGCGTACGGTCTAGCGCGTGCCCTATATCCCTCCGGAGATCTGGAGAGCCGCGCGAGGCATCTTCGCCGAGCAGCTCGAGGTCAATCTCCAGCAGCGCCGTCTGCTGACCGACGTCGTCGTGCAGCTCGCGCGCGACCCGTGAGCGCTCCGCCTCCTGCGCGCCGATGAGCCGGGCCCCGAGGTCTCTGAGGCGTTCACAACTCGCGCGCAGGGAGATCTGGCTGGCACGGACCCGCTCTTCGGCGCGTCGTCGTCTGGCGGATTGCACCAGCAGTGCGGTGATGAGCCCGGCCTGCGCCAGCACCAGACCCGCAGCGCTGAGGATGTAAAGTTTGTACCGTTCCCACGGACCCGGTTCCCGGAAGAGCATCACGGTTCCGGCCGGAATCCGTGCCTCGTTGATGCGCCAGCGCTGAAGCTGCCGCCAGTCGACCTGCGCGACGTGGAGGTCGAGCACCGACACGGGAATGCTGCCCGCATCGTCGCCGTTCAATACCCGCAGCGCCATGTTGGCGACGGCCGCCACCTGTGCATCCACACGCTGCATACGCCCGCCGACGACGCCGCGGCCGATGGTTGAATCAACCCAGGAATAGATTGGCCGGTTAGCGATTGCCGCGAGGCGGTCCAAATAATCCAGCGGCTGGAACAGGTCACCGCCGCCATCTTCATAGACGAGCAGGTAGTAGATGATGGACCGGTCCGGCAAATGCGCGAGCCGCTGTTCGAGCTGGCGGGTCGGCAGACCGGACAGGTAGGTAAACGCCAGGCGCGGCGCGAACTCGACAAACTGCGCCCGTGCCCGCGCTTCGATCGCCTTGTCGCGCGCAGCCGCCCCGCTGATGACAAACACCTGTTTCACGTCGGGTTGGAGCTGGAGGGCCAGTTCGAGCGTGCCGCGGAGATTAAGCGGAGCCACCACACCGGTCGCCTTCGACATCGACGCATCGATGGGGTTGACGGTAAAAAAGACCACCGGCGTGCTCGAGAAGAGACCGTTGCGGTTCCTGGAGACGAATTCGATCGCCACTTCCTGCATCGCAACCACCAGGTTGAACCGGTGTTCGCCGTACTTCCTGCGGAGGAAATCACCGAATGCATCCTGGTAGGCGCCGTCAGGAAATCTCCCTGCGTCGATATGCTCGGAGTAGTAATCGACCCCCCTCGCCAGTCCGCGATCGAGGCGGCGCGGAAGCTCACGTTCGCTCGTCAGAGATATTTGCGAATCCCGTCCGGTGGAGTGCAGGATGAGCACCGATGGCTGCGGGCCGGAGGCATGCACCGGAGCGAGTACCGACAACGCCACCACGAGTGACAACGACCACGCGCCAGGACGGATTACGTGGATCCACACGTCCGCTACCGCCGCACCGCGAACTGGATGCCGATCTGGCGGGGCACGCCCGGCCGTCCGCCGATGGCGGGCGCCGCCGTGCCGAATGTTCCTGTGATGTAGTGCTCGTTCGTGAGGTTCCGCGCATACACGGCCAGCGACCAGTGACGGTAGAGCGGGCGGAACTCGGCGCTGCCGCCGAGGAGCACGTAGGCGGCCTGTTGCTGGATGGCGTCATTGAATGGAGTGAAGAACACCGTCGTTTGCCACGTCGAGTCGGCGCGGAGTGAGATGGACGTCGCAGCCGTCACGCGCAGGAGCCACTCGAGCCACAACCGTCCCGACCATTCGGGTGCGTTGTTCAGCCGGCGGCCAGCGACGTCGGCGGTGATGCCGCCCGTGCCGGTCGCGATGTAGCGATCGTACCGGGCGTCGAGCCACGCCAGGTGCCCACCCACCCGGGCGGACCGGCCTGGGGCGAACGCCGCTTCGATCTCGATGCCGCGGTTGGTCGCCGCCGCGGCATTCGACACGTCGATGAGCCCGGGTCTGATGCCTGTCTGCACCTGCAAGTTTGTGTACTGTGTATGGAACGCCGCCACATTCACGTGCGCGTTGCCGCCTCTGGCGACCGCCTTCAGCCCGACTTCGTAGCTCCACGCCCACTCAGGCGCATAGCCGCGGCCCGTCTCCATCGACGTGAGGTTGAAGCCGCCGCTCTTGAATCCGCGCGTCGCGGACGCATAGGCGAGCACGCGTTCGTCAGGCCGCAGCTCGACTCCGAATTTCGGCGTCCACGCCGCGTGTGAGATGGCGTCGGTGTAGACGTATCCCGATGCGGGGACGAGGGCTGACGGCGTGTCGAGCGTCAGCATATGCCCCGCGTTGTCGATGGCCTTGCGCTCGCGCGTATATCGAAGCCCGGCGGTCGCCGATATCGGTCGGGTGAGATGCACCGTCGTCTGCCCGAACAGCGCCGCCGAGTGGGCGTGCACGCGTGGATTCAGCAGCGTCTCACGGTTCGCGCCAGCCATCCGGATGATCGTCGGCTGGCGATCGACTTCCTCGAAGAAGAACACACCGGCGACCGATGTCAAGCGGTCACGGCGGTGGGACACGGTCGCTTCTTCGGAGACCTGGTGCTGGATCTCGTGAGTGTGCGTCGCATTCAGCTCGAGTTCTGTGATGTCGGTATCGACCAGGCGGTCATAGTCGAGCTCTCGATAGGCAGATACGCTGGTCAACTGGGTCGTCGGGGACAGGTCGACCGAGACACGAGCCAATCCGCCCAAATGGAGGTTGCGCGCATACGCCGCGGTCGACGCCCGCACGTCGTAAAAATCGTCAGGATTGTTCACTACGAATCCCGGCTTGACCATCAGCACCCTGGCATAGGTCAGCGGAGGTGAATCCTCGTGCGTCACATCCGCCGAAACCAGCAGTTCGGACCGCGGGGTGAATACCAGACGCAGCTGACCGCGGGCGGCTGTGACGTCCTCACCGCCGAGCGCGCTGCCGCGGTGCTGGAGATCCCGGACGTGCCCACGCCGGACTCCTCGTACAAGAGCGGCGCTGCCCATCAACCTCCCCACCATGATCGGGCCACCGACCTGCATCTCAGCGCGGCGCGTCCCGTATGACCCGAACACGATTCGCGCAGACGCCTCGGATTCGTTCGTGGGAGGTCTGGTGATCACGTTCAGTGCGCCGCCGACGGCATTGCGGCCGTAGAGCGTGCCCTGCGGGCCCCGGAGCACCTCGATGCGCTCGATATCCAGGAGGTCGGCGAGCACCATGGCGGGACGGGCGAGGTACACGCCGTCGACGTACACGGCGGAGCTCGGATCCGATCCGGCAAACACCGCGTTGGTGCCGATACCGCGGATAGTGAGCTGTGCGAAACCGGTGTTCTGAGAGAACGTCACCAACGGCGCGAGACCCGCAATGTCCGCGACGGTGTGATGCTCGAGGCGGGTCAGCTCGCTGCGCCCCAAAACGCTGACGGCCATCGGGGTCGCCTGCACATCAGTGTCGCCAGTCTTGGTTGCGGTGATGACGGTGTGTTCGACGACCTGGATGGCAAGCTGAAGCTCAACGACGGACTGCTCACCGGTCGCCAGGAAGATCGTTCGACTCGACGTCTGAAAGCCCGCGAGCGCGGCGGTCACTTCGTACAGGCCTTCGGGCAGGGGTCCGAATGAGAAGCGCCCGTCGGGACCGGTGTGGCCGACCGAGCGGGTAGGGCCGCGGATGGCAATCGTCACGCCCTCCAGCGGGCGATCGATCCCGTCATTGACGGACGCGGTCAGCCAGGAGGATGGTTGGCCGGACGCAGGCGCGGCGAGCGACAGCGTGAACGCGACAACCGACGCGATCGAGATTGCCCGATCTACAGCTCGGACGTGCCACATCACCCGTTGCGCCGCGGAGCATAGCGCGTGAGCCTCTACAGAATCATTGTCAGAAGTACCAGAAATGACCCTGTCACTTGTACCAGCGTCGCCACTAGCTCCACATCAGGGCTGCGCGCCGAAGCCAGTACGCGTCAGGGGATTCGACGGGCGCCGGAATGGGAGCGTCGTCGTTGATCAGTGCGATTGCGGCAACGTGCGCTTCGAGCTGCCCGCGCGTGACAGCCCCGGAGAGGACGATGTCCGCCCACGGCTGCGCCAGCGCGGCCGCCATCGCGAGCGTTTCGACCGCCGTTCCCAGATCGCCCGCGCGCTGGCGGATGTCGCGAAGTTCAGGGCCGCCGAAACGGTTCGTGAGACGGCCGTTCGCCAACGCCTCCTTGACGATGACACCCCATCCTTCGCGGTGCGCGTCGGCGAGCGCATCGCCCGCAGACGGTTCGAGCAGGTTCCACGTCGCCTGTACGGTGTCGAAGAGCATGACCCCGTCAACTCGAATATCGAGCGCCCGGCGGATGACGTCGCGCTGCCGGGGCCCGGTGACGGTCAATCCGACAGACAGCCCCTGCTCACGCACCCATCCGAGTTCATTGAGCACGGCGCGATCGTCCAGTACGCCGGATGGCGAATCTGCAGAGTGGATTTGGTAGAGCGAAAGACGCCGCCCGAGTATGCCGCGGCTCTCCGCGAGCTGCTCGCGGAGCGTGCTCAGCGAGTGATCTTTCACCTCATGAACCGGCGCGTCGAGTCGCCACTGTCCGCGGTAGATGTAGCCCCACTTCGACCCGACAGTGAGCGCGGTGTCGGGAAGGCGCCGCCCCGTCCACCAGACATTCACGAACTGCTCCGCGCACCCGTAGGAGCGCGCCGCGTCGAGGTACCTCACGCCAGCGGCGTAGGCGGCATCAAGCATCGACTGACAATGCTGCCGCATTGTCTCGATCGAACGATCGCTACCAAGGTCCGTGGCGCGGCCAGGCGCCATGTAGGCAGGCCTGCCGAGTGCTGCGAGGCCAAGCCCGAGGCGGCTTACCGGCAGGCCGGATCGTCCGAGGCGCGCCTGCGGCATGGGCGGTCCGGCCGACAGGGTTATCGGGGCCGCGGACTCGTTCACGCACCGCTCCGATCGATGCCGACCAACGCCCAGTCAGACGAGGCACGGCGGAAGTACACTCGAACTGGCCTCCAGGCGTCATACGGCGGCTGGACCGCACGAACTGTGACGGACACGAATGCATCGCGTCCGTCCGGCAGCGTCACCGGTGAGTCCACGGCGCCGGCAACGTCGATCGCAGATTCGGCAATCGGCGCGAGCGCTCCGGTGGCGTTGTCGAACCGCTCCCATGTGATCTGGTATCCGCCGCGTGGTTCCGCCGCGACCCTCGCTGCCACGGCCGCGTTCTCGAACGACAGGCGGCCGGCCGACGACAGCGCGAAGTTCACCAGCGGGTGGACCGCGATCAGATACGCCGCCCCGATCTTGTCGCGCCGCTGAATCAGCACCTCGGCCAGATGCTGTTCGGCAGCCGGGTCGCTGAACCCGGCCGTGTGCACGAGCGCGCGGATCATGTCGTCGCCGAACGCCATCACGCGCCTGGCGGCCCAGAACAGGTCGTCCGGCTGTGCGTGGCGGAACGAGGCCGTCGGCACGCGGGGCTTCCACGTCACCGGGTCGAAGACGACCCCTTCGAATCGCCCGACCGCGGGACTCTCCACATAGTCCGCGGTCTGCCACGGCCGCATCACCAGGCCGAATGCAACCAGACGCTTCCACAGGAGATCGGGCTCGTACAGATGCTCCCATCCCTCGTCGTACTCGCGTGGTCCGATCGCGCCGGTGCCGAACGTCGAGCCCACATCCTGCAAGTAATGGCGGACGATGCCGCGACCCTCGATGCGGACGAGCATGTCGAGCGTGTTTCCCGCCTTCATGTCGACCAGATTCGTCCACGCACCGAACACCTTCAGCGCGCGCAGTTCGCGGCGGTGCTCGTGCGGTACGACGTCGTTGGGGTCGTCGGGCCGTGTGCCGTGATAGCGGAATCCGCCGAGCGGATCACCGGGGAGCCGCCGTGCGGCGACCGCGCGGAACGATCCGTCGGGGCCGCGATGGGCGCGCCGCCAGATCGCCTCGAGATCGTCACGGCGCATGCGACGGACGCGGCCCGACGGGGGCGTCGTCGTTGCGGTATCGCCGATGACGACATCTTCGGGCCGGACGGAGGCCAGGAAGGTCTCCGGTTGCCAGTAGCCGAGCGTCCAGAAGATGCCATTGGCGACAAGGATCGCGCCGGTGGCCGCTTCAGGGTAGCCGCGCGCATCGAACGAGATGAACCAGGTCTCGCCGGCCTCGTCGCTGATCGTGAAGCCGGGCGCGACGCCCACCTCTTTCGCGGCAATCACGGTCCATATGCCCGCTGCGGGGCCGGTCCCGCTTCGCGGCCCTCGCACCGCTTCATCGATCGAGACGGGGCGGGTGTGGATCCGATTCGTGAACCAGCTCGAATCGGGCACTTCGTCGATTGTGCTGACATTGCCGGCCCGGACGCCAATCGCGTCGTCCCCGGGACGGCCGAACAGATTTATCGCCAGGTCGACGAACAAGTCGATTGTCCAGGGTGTGACGGCGGATGCATCCTGGGTCTCCGGTTCCACGCTCACGGGATCATCAGCGTGAAATTTTTCGATTGGTGTCAGCGCGGCCGTCCCCCCGGCGAATGCGCCGCACAACACGGCGAGCGACAGGGCGACGCACCGCGAATCATGGTGGATGCTCATGGAAGTGGCCAAGCGCAATCGACGTACCCGGCATTCCAGTGGTATGAACTGAAGGCGGCCGGCGGCCGGCGCCGTTGTCGTCACCGGGCATGGTGATCAGTCACCGGATTTCGTCGCGGCTGTCGCCGCCGGTGGCGTGTTACGCAGGCGCGGTCGGCACCAGCTCCGCAGACGTCTCATCGGCATTGGATGCATGCTCGCCGCGCAGCGGGAGATCGACGCGGACCGTCGTTCCATGAGGGCGCAGTGCTTCCACGGCGAGCACCCCGCCGACGAGATCCACCCGCTCGCGCATCGTTTGCAGGCCGATTCCGGCCATCGGCGACGTCAAGGGATCGAAACCCGCGCCGTTATCGGAGATGCGCAGGGTCAGCATCGAGGGCGTCGCCGTGAGGCTCACGTCGATCACGGTCGCGCCGCTGTGCTTGATCGCATTCCGGAGCGCTTCCTGGGCGACACGGAAGACGCACAGGCCCAGCTCTTCGCCGATGTTCTGGGGGACACCTCGCGTATGCCACCGGATCCGAATTCCGTCTTCGACTGACAGGTCCCGGCAAAGGGTCTGCAGGGTCTGAAGGAGTCCCAGCAGCCGGAGCTTGGCAGGATGCAGCTGATGTGAGAGCGCGTGAACTGCCGCCGCGATCTCCTGCAGAGCGGTGCACGCCTCGGCAACGCCGCGCTGCGTCGCCGCCGGGCCTGGTTCCCGTGCAAGCGCCTCCAACCGCAAGGACAGGATGGCCAGCTGCTGACCGATGTCATCGTGGAGCTCACGCGCGACTCGGGCGCGCTCGGACTCCTGCACGGCAACCAGTTTCGCGGCGAGCTGACGCAGAGAGGACTCCATCCGCCGCTTCGCGCTCGTGTCCCAGCACGCGCCGACGTAGCTCGCGACGCTGCCGTCGGCCGCATACTGCGGCACGGCGCGGCAGGCTGACCATCGATATGAACCGTCGGCCGTTCCCAGGCGAGCCTCGATCTCAAACGGAGCGCCGCGTGTCGCGGCGTTACGGACTGCGGCGGCGGCCGCATCACGATCACTCGGATGGAACGCGGATGTCCAGTTCCCGTTTCCAGGTTCGACACCGTTGTGTCGGGTTGCGTCCATCCACTGCTCGTTTCCGTAGATCAGGCGACCATCGGGCGAGATGATCCAGATTGGAACGGGCACGGAGTTGAGCAGGTGGTGGAACTCGGCGGTGCCAATCCCCTCCGCGACATGCATCATCTCGGCGTTTGAAATCTGGGTGTGGACGATGACCGCTCCTCCTTCCGGCCAGGCCAGCGGTTTCACGTTCATGAGAACCCAGCCATCTTCGCCGGCAACCCCGCCACGGTACGCCGTCGTGAACGAATCGGCGGTCCCATTGCACACCGCGCTGATCCCCTCGAGGGCGGCCGCCGCTTCGTGGCATCCGCTGGCGATCGCACGGCGGCACACGTCGAAGTAATTCGCACCAGGACCAACGTCGCCCGGGGTGGTGACACCCTGGCGCGCGCCGAGCTTCGTCCACGCGGCGTTCACCGCAACGATCGTCCCGTTTCGCTCCACCACCGCGATGCGCTCCGACAGCGCACCCAGAATCGCATCGGACAGCTCATGCCTGCCGTTGGCGCCGGTAAGGCCGTCGAGTCCGTTCGCCAGCAGCGCCACCGCGATCTTGAAGTAGCTCGAATCGGCGTAGGTGCACGGTGGCGAAGTCTTACGCCATCCCACGATCAGCACCGCGGTCGCGGCTTCTCCGCTGGTGATGGCCGCTGCCGCATACGAACGGGTCGCCGGCGGCACGAGGCACTCGAGACCAGAGACATCGCCGACCCGGCACAGGATCGAACCGGTGAAACGCAGTCGACGAATGGTGGCCGCACCATCCTCGAGTTCGACCACCTTCGAGAACCCATCGGGCTGACCGCCGCTCACATGAAGTACGCACGACGCCTGTGTGCCGTTGCACAGCCATAACAGCGCGTCGGACGCATGCAGGCGCCGCCGCATCTGGTCGAGCACCGCCGACCTGGCACGGCTGGAAGGGGCGATGACGAGTTCGCCTGCGAGGCGAGTCACCGCGGCTGCGACATCGCAGCGGGTCTGCACAGCCTTCTTCATGCGGAGACGACCGCGCGGCGGCGGCGGTTCAACCGCGCAGATGCGCGGCCGGCGCGAGCGGTCAAGACGCGTCATAGCCACGGTGCCCGGCCGGCGAGCCGAAACGTGACTCGTCCCTCCGTCAGCCGCGCATAGATCCCCTCTCCGTGACGACGCAGGAATCCGGCATCGACGAGAAATTCGAGGAGCTGAAGGCAGGCCGGCTCCTCGAGTCCCCATAGGCGCCTGGCCTGTTTACACGTCAGGTGCAGACCCGGCATCTCCAGGAATTCGCCGCACACGCGTTGCAGCATTTGTCGATCGATTGCGTATGCGTTTGTGTTGATGACAGTCATGTGCAGCCCACCCCACGCAAAACTGGTTCCGCCGCCGGGAGGGTATTAGGATGCCGTCAGCGTACGCTGTCAATCGGGGCCGCCGACGATCGCTGCTCAGGGCTACTCCATGCACCGCGCTGATGGCGCGTGTTGTCGCGTGCTGTCATACCGGTATCGCGCGCCCACGATGTGATCGAGGAGCACGCTGGTGCGGGGATACAGTGACGTTACAAGCCGTCGATCCATGTCGCCGCATGGCGAATGAGGTCTGCGGCGTCTTTCAGATCGAGCTTGGTCTTGATATTCGAACGGTAGGTTTCGATGGTCTTGATGCTGACGTTCAGCCGGGCCGCGATCGTGGCGGTGCTCATGCCGCGGCCAATTGATTCGAACACCTCGAGCTCGCGATCCGTCAGGAGCTCGAGACGGCCCTCTGGAATCGCCCCTTCGCGGCCGAGCCTGTGCAGAATACTCTGCGACATCCGGCCGCTGACGTGGATGCGACCCGACAGCACGTCGTGGATGCCTTCCAGCAGGTGCCCAATCGCCTCCTGCTTCATGATGTAGCCTCGCGCCCCGGCTCTCAGCGCGCGTTCGGCGAACAGCCGCTCGTCGTGCATCGATAAGACGAGTACCGGAAGGCCCGGCATCGCCCCGGTAAGCGCGCGGATTGCCGTCAGACCGCTGCCATCACTCAGCGACAGATCGACAATCGCAAAATCGACAGAGAAGGCTCTGGCCATCCTGACAGCGTCTTCGCAGGAATCGGCTTCGGCAACGACCGACAGCGCCGGGTCGGTGCTGATCATTTGCCGAATCCCCAGTCTCACGATTGGATGATCGTCAACTACCAGGATGCGTGTCGGTGCCGGAGAAGTCTCCATGGGTCCCTTATCAGACTGAGGGTAGCGGTCCGGAGGGCATGATTGGAGGGGGATGCCGTTTTTTTGTGCAAGCCCTACAGAAACGTCGTGGCCACCCCGCGTAGCGCCTGGGCTTGCCGAATCGCCATAGTGTGATTCCCGGCGGTGCCTCACCGTGAGGCGATGCCGACGGCAGTCCGCCGGGGGGTGTTCGGTGCATACCTACTGGCCGCGTCGCTTTGCGCCGCGCCGCTTCCGGCCACGGCCCAGTACTTCGGGGCGAACAAAGTTCAGTATCAGTCGCTGGAATTCCGCGTACTCAAGACCGACCATTTCGATATCTATTTCCACCAGGGCGACCGCGAGGCCGTCGACATCGCGGGTCGCCTCGCCGAAAGGTGGTGGCAGCAGCTCTCGGCGTTCTTCGGGCGCGAACCTGCCGGAAGGCAGCCGTTGGTACTATACAGCTCGCACGTTGCCTTCGAGCAGACGCACATCGCGGACGGCCTCATCGACCCCGGCACGGGCGGGTTCACCGAACCTGTACGCCGCCGCATCGCGATGCCATTTGCGCGCTCGCTGGCAGAAACAGATCACGTGCTCGGACACGAGCTGGTGCACGTGTTTCAGTTCGACATCTTCGACCACCCCAAGGCGCCACAGCGAGATCGGCAGACTGACCAGCTGCCGCTCTGGTTCGTGGAGGGGCTGGCGGAATTCCTGACGCTCGGCAGCG
>Ga0075429_100005258_pt1 | contig 11134 bp, 6 predicted proteins | sample RhiMetdeltSRZDD3_FD_75295 | JGI IMG/M metagenome (GOLD analysis project Ga0075429, IMG submission 75295) | Populus rhizosphere microbial communities from Tennessee, USA - Rhizosphere MetaG P. deltoides SRZDD3 | ecosystem: Host-associated > Plants > Roots > Rhizosphere > Soil | place: USA...
AGGCCAACATCAAGCTCGACGGCACCCAGGAGAAGGCCTCGATCGAGGACTCCAAGAAGGTCGTCGAGATCTGCACGATCTACGCCCAGAAGGGCATGTTCAACATCTTCCTGACCCTGTTCTTCTCGACCCTGGCCTTCGCGCTGCTCGAGCCGTTCTTCTTCATCGGCTACCTGATCTCGATCGCGCTGTTCGGCCTGTACCAGGCGATCTTCATGGCCAACGCCGGCGGCGCCTGGGACAACGCGAAGAAGGTGGTCGAGGTCGAGCTCAAGGCCAAGGGCACCGAGCTGCACGCGGCGACCGTCGTCGGCGACACCGTCGGCGACCCGTTCAAGGACACCTCGTCGGTCGCGCTCAACCCGGTCATCAAGTTCACGACCCTGTTCGGCGTGCTCGCCGTCGGCCTGGCCCTGCGGATCGACAACGGCACCCTCCGGATCGCGATCTCGGCCATCGCCTTCGTGATCTCGATGGTGTTCGCGTGGCGGTCGTTCTACGGCATGCGCATCGAGGGTGCGCAGGCCGAGGCCGCGAAGAAGCAGTGATCTCGTAGCGCCGCCCCGCCGGGGCGTCGCGCAGCGAGAAGAGGGGCGGCCGCGAGGCTCGCCCCTCTTCTATTTTCGGGTGCGGCCGGCGCGGGCCAGGGCGTCGCGGAGGACGTACTCGATCTGCGCGTTCAGGCTGCGCAGATCGTCCGCCGCCCACCGCTGCATCGCCTCCAGCACCGCCGGATCGATGCGCAAGAGGAACGCCTTGCGCTCGGACATCAGACTCTCAGGTGTAGAGGGAGCCGGCGTTGACCACCGGCTGGGTCCCGCGCTCGCCGCAGAGGACGACGAGCAGGTTCGACACCATGGCCGCCTTGCGCTCGGCGTCGAGCTCGACGACGTTGCGCTCGGCGAGGCGGGCGAGGGCGAGCTCGACCATGCCGACCGCGCCCTCGACGATGCGCTGGCGGGCGGCGATGATGGCGCCGGCCTGCTGGCGCTGCAGCATCGCCTGCGCGATCTCGGGGGCGTAGGCGAGGTGCGCGATGCGGGCCTCGACCACCTCGACGCCGGCGTCGACCACCTTGCCCTGGACCTCCTTCTTCAGCTGCTCGGCGATGGCGTCGGTGTGGCCGCGCAGCGACATGGTGTGATCGTCGTGGGCGTCGTACGGGTGGTGGGTGGCGAGGTTGCGCACTGCGGCCTCGGCCTGGACCTGGACGAAGCCGACGTACTGATCGACGGCGAAGCAGGCCTTGGCGGAGTCGGTGACCCGCCACACCACGATGGCGCCGATCTCGATCGGGTTGCCCTCGATGTCGTTGACCTTGATGTGCGCCGATTCGAAGCTGCGCACCCGCAGGGACAGCTCGCGCTTGGTGAAGAACGGGTTGCTCCATCGCAGCCCTTCGTCGCGGACCGTGCCGACGTAGCGGCCGAACAGCTGGAGGACGCGGGCCTCGTTCGGGTTGACGATGTAGAGCCCGGCCAGGCCGAGCAGGGCGAGCAGGCCGACCGCGACGCCGAGGCCGATCAGGCCGAAGGCGTCGACCCGCGACCAGGTGGCGACGTGGGTGGCGCCGGCGCCGACCAGCGCCGGCGTGACGCCCAGGAGCAGGGCCAGCAGCAAGAGGAGCATGAGCCCACCGGACAGGGACCGCTTCAGGCGCTCGCGCATGGAGGACCTCCGAGATGCGGCGGCAGCAACGCCGCCGACGCAATCACGATGATATCACCATGATTGCTTCGCAAGCCGCTGGAGGTTCTTGCCGGATGTTGCCGGAACTCTAAGGATTTTCCGGATGTGCGGCCGCCAGGATCGTCTGGCGATGGCGCGCCTCGTCGTACTGCGCGAAGCCGGCGGCGAGGTAGACGTCGAGGGCCCTCGGATGATCGAGGGTGCAGGTGTGGACCCAGACCCGCGCGACCTCGGGCGGGCGCCAGGCCTCGGCGATCGCCCAGCGCAGGAGCCACGGCCCGAGGCCGCGCCCGATCGCCTCTGGCACCAGGCCGAAGTACGCCAGCTGGGCCTCGCCGGCGACGGTGCGATCGAGCTCGGCGTAGCCGACCGGCACGCCGCGTTCCCACAGGACGTGGACCTCGGTGCCCGGGTCGTCGAGGATCGCCGCCAGCTCGGCGGCCGGCATCCGGCGCCGATCGTACCAGTGCCACGGCGCGCCGACGGCGTCGTAGAGGTAGCGGTAGAAGCGGACGCTCGGGGCGGCGCGCACGATCGCGACGCCGGGCGGCGGCGGCAGCACGGCGGCGGCCGGCCGCGCGCGCATCTCGAGGTAGTGGGTCGTCACCTCGACGACCTGGCGCGGGCCGGGCAGGTCGGCCGGGACGGCGTCGATGACGTCCGGATCCGCCATCATGGTCGGCCAGGAGACCGTACTACGTACGGTCTCCTGGCGGATCACGTTCCGCGGTGCGCACGGGGCGCTCGATCCAGGGCCGCCGGCAGGAGCCGGCGCCCCTGGGCGCCCCGGCGCCCCGCTAGGCCGCGCGCCGGCCGTTGACGAAGACGGTGTGGACCAGGTTGGCGCCGATCCGGTACGGGATGTCGGCGGCGTCGTCGGTCTCCCACACCACGAGGTCGGCGAGCGCGCCCGGGCGCAGGGCGCCGACGTCGGTGCGGCCGAGGGCGCGGGCGGCGTTGCGGGTGACGCCGAGCCAGGTCTCCTCGACGGTCAGGCCGTAGTGGGTGGCGGCCAGCCACATCGGGATGGCCAGGGTCTCGCACAGGCTGGTGCCCGGGTTGAGGTCGGTCGCGACCGCGAACGGGACGCCGGCGGCGCGCAGGCGCTCGACCGGCGGCGGCGCCAGCCGGAGCTGGACGCACGCGGTCGGCAGCATCACGGCGACCACGCCGGCGCGCGCGAGGGCGGCGATGCCGGCGTCGGAGATTCGCTCGAGGTGATCGGCCGACAGCGCGCCGAGGTCGGCCAGCAGCTCGGCGCCGCCGAGGTCGGCGAACTGGCCGACGTGGGCGCGCCGGGCCAGGCCGTGCGTCCGGGCGGCGGACAGGATGCGCGAGGTCTCGTCGAGGGTGAACGCTCCCTCGTCGCAGTAGACGTCGACCGAGGTGGCCAGCCGGCGATCGGCGGCGACCGGGATCAGCTCGCCGCACAGGGCGTCGACGTAGCCGGCGCGGGCGGCGGCGCTGCCGCGGTGCTCGGGCGGGACGACGTGGGCGAGCAGCGTCGGCACCAGCCGCGCCGGGGTGCGCGCGCCGGCGGCGGCGATGACCTCGAGCAGGCGCAGCTCGCCGGCGACGGTGAGGTCGTAGCCGGTCTTGGCCTCGAGGGTGGTGGTGCCGGCGGCGACGGCGCGACCGGCGCGCGCGGCGGTGAGCGCGACCAGCTCCTCGGAGGCCGCGGCCCGGGTCGGGCCGAGGGTGGCGGCGATGCCGCCGCCGCTGGCGGCGATCTCCTGGTACGAGGCGCCGCGGGCGCGCAGCGCGAACTCGGACGCACGATCGCCGGCGAAGACGAGGTGGGTGTGGCAGTCGACCAGGCCGGGGCTGACCAGCCGTCCGCCGGCGTCGAGGCGCTCGCCGCCGGGCAGGTCGGCGCCGGAGGCGGGCAGGGCGGTCTCGGGGCCGAGCCAGGTGATGCGGCCGGCGGTGCAGACGACGGCGGCCCGGTCGAGGAGGCCGAGCGGCGCGCCGGGTGGGCCGTCGCAGGTGAGGAGGCGAGCGCCGGTGAGGACGAGGGAGGCAGTGGGCATGGGCGGCCCGGGCGTGGTGGAGCTCGATTCTACCGGAGACGCGGTACGACCACCCCGCGCTCCCGCGCCGCCTCGATCGCTTCGTCGTACCCGGCGTCGGCGTGGCGGATCACCCCCATGCCCGGGTCGCTGGTGAGCACGCGCTCGAGGCAGCGCGCCGCCCGGTCGGTGCCGTCGGCGACGACCACCATGCCGGCGTGGAGCGAGTAGCCGATGCCGACACCGCCGCCGTGGTGGAACGACACCCAGGTCGCCCCGGCGGCGGTATTGACCAGCGCGTTCAGGATCGCCCAGTCGGCGATGGCGTCGGAGCCGTCCTTCATCGCCTCGGTCTCGCGGTTGGGCGACGCGACCGAGCCGGAGTCGAGGTGGTCGCGGCCGATCACGATCGGCGCCTTGACCTTGCCGGTGCGGACCAGCTCGTTGAAGCGCAGGCCGACCCGGTGGCGCTGGCCGTAGCCGAGCCAGCAGATGCGCGCCGGCAGGCCCTGGAAGGCGATCCGCTCCTCGGCCATGCGGATCCAGCGCGCCAGCGCCGGATCGTCGGCGATCTCGTCGAGGACGACCTGGTCGGTGACCCGGATGTCGTCCGGATCGCCGGACAGCGCGACCCAGCGGAACGGCCCCTTGCCCTCGCAGAAGAGCGGCCGGATGTACGCCGGCACGAAGCCGGGGTAGCTGTTGGCGTCCACGACGCCGGCGATCTCGGCCTGGGCGCGCAGGTTGTTGCCGTAGTCGAAGACGTGGGCGCCGCGACGCTTCATCTCGAGCATGGCGGTGACCTGGGCCGCCATCGAGGCGCGGGCGCGGTCGACGTACTCCTGGGGCGCGCGCCGGCGCAGGTCGGCGGCGGCCTCGAGGCTCAGGTCGCTCGGGATGTAGCCGACCAGCGGGTCGTGGGCCGAGGTCTGGTCGGTGACCAGGTCGGGCGTGATGCCGCGGCGGACCAGCTCGCGGTAGACGTCGGCGGCGTTGCCGACCACCGCCACCGAGCGCGCGACCTTGCCGCGCTTCCACTCGTCGATGCGGGCGAGCGCGCTGTCGAGATCCGGCGCGACCTCGTCGAGATAGCGGGTCTCGAGCCGGCGCTGCACCCGGCTCGGATCGATGTCGACGCCGAGGAAGCAGCCGCCGGCCATGGTGACCGCCAGCGGCTGGGCGCCGCCCATGCCGCCGAGGCCGGCCGACAGCACGAAGCGGCCGGCGAGGTCGGCGTCGGGGCCGTAGTGGGTGCGGGCGGCGGCGGCGAACGTCTCGTACGTGCCCTGCAGGATCCCCTGGGTGCCGATGTAGATCCACGAGCCGGCCGTCATCTGGCCGTACATGATGAGGCCCTTGGCCTCGAGCTCGCGGAAGTGCTCCCAGGTGGCCCAGCGGCCGACCAGGTTGGAGTTGGCGAGGAGCACGCGCGGCGCCTCCTCGTGGGTGCGGAAGACGCCGACCGCGCGCCCCGACTGCACCAGCAGCGTCTCGTCGTCGCCGAGGCGGCGCAGCTCGCGCACGATCGTGTGGTAGTCGTCCCACGACCGGGCCGCCTTGCCGGTGCCGCCGTAGACGACGAGGTCCTGCGGCCGCTCGGCGACGTCGGGGTCGAGGTTGTTCATCAGCATGCGCAGGGCCGCTTCCTGCGGCCAGCCCTTGCACGACAGCGCGGAACCGCGCGGGGCGCGGACGATCTCGGCCATGGTGGTGTTCTCGCCTGTCTTTCCGGCTTCCCGGATGGGGGTCTTGGGGGAGCTGTCCGGCTCCCCCAAGATCTGTGTCGCTGGAGACCTCTGGTTCTTCGTATCGCTCGCGCGAGCGCGCGCTACGGATTCGCACCGGCGGTGCGTGCGGCCGAAATGATCGATCCATCGTCGATGAGCCCGCGGACCGCGGCGATGTCGGGCGCGAGCGGGCGGTCCTTCATCATCGCCGGCACGACGCGGCGGATGGCGGCGTGCACCGCCTCGAGCGGGCGCGTCGTGGTCAGCGGGCGGCGCAGGTCGATGCCCTGGGCCGCGCACAAGAGCTCGATCGCGAGCACGTTGCGCACCTGGTCGTGGATCTGGGTGAGCTTGAGCGCGGCGGTGGCGCCCATCGACACGTGATCCTCGCGGCCGGCCGACGACGGGATCGAGTCGACCGACGCCGGGTGGGCGAGGATCTTGTTCTCCGAGACCAGCGCCGCGGCGGTGACCTGGGCGATCATGAACCCGGAGTTCAGCCCCGAGTCGGGCGCCAGGAACGGCGGCAGCCCGCTCGACAGGTGCGGGTTGACCAGCTGCTCGACCCGGCGCTCGCTGATGTTGGCGAGCTCGGCGACCGCCATGCCGGCGGCGTCGAGGGCGAGCGCCACCGGCTGGCCGTGGAAGTTGCCGCCGGAGATCATCTCGCCGGTGTCGCTGAAGACGAGCGGGTTGTCGGTCGAGCTGTTCGCCTCGCGCTCGAGCACGGTGCGGGCGAAGTCGAGGACGTCGCGCGACGCGCCGTGGACCTGCGGCATGCAGCGCAAGGAGTACGGATCCTGGACCTTGCCGCAGTCGCGGTGCGAGTCGGCGATCGCGCTGGCGGCGAGGAGCTCGCGCAGCAGCGCGGCGACCGCGATCTGCCCCGGATGCGGCCGGGCGGCGGCGACGCGCTCGTCGAAGGCGCGCACCGTGCCCTTGAGCGCGTCGAGCGACAGCGCGCCGGCGATGTCGGCGATCCGGCAGGTGGTCTCGGCGTCGAGGATCGCCAGGCCGCCGACGGCCGTCATGTGCTGGGTGCCGTTGAGGAGGGTGAGCCCCTCCTTGGCCTCCAGCTCGAGCGGGGCGAGGCCGGCGCGGGCGAGGGCCACCGCCGCCGGCACGATCTCGCCGTCGATCTCGGCGTCGCCCTCGCCGATGAGGCCGAGGGCGAGGTGGGCGAGCGGGGCGAGATCTCCCGAGGCGCCGACCGAGCCGCGGCGCGGCACCCGCGGGTGGACGCCGCGCTCGAGGAGCTGGCAGAGGCGCTCGCAGACGAGCGGCCGGGCGCCGCTGCGGCCGGTGGCGAGCACGGCGGCGCGCAGGAGCATCATCGCGCGGGTCGCGTCGCGGGGCAGGGCGTAGCCGACGCCGGCCGAGTGCGAGCGCACCAGGTTGCGCTGCAGCTCGGCGACCTGCGCGGCCGAGATCCGGACCTCGGCGAGCGCGCCGAAGCCGGTGTTGACGCCGTAGACCGCGGGCGCGCGATCGCCGCCTGCGACGACCGCGTCGACGACGGCGCGCGACCGCTGCATCGCCGCGCCGGCGGCGTCGCCGGGGCGCACCCGGCGGCCGCCGCGCGCCACCTCCGCGATCGACTCGAGGGTCAGTGGCTCGTCACCGAGGTTCAGCGGGTCGGACACTGTCGTTGTGTATGCGCGTGCGCGCGAGTTGGTCAAGCACACCGGGCCGCGCTTCGGGGCGGCTCACGCCGGTCCTTCGACGGTGCAGAGGACGCCCGGAACGTTGACATGAACGGTGAGTAGGTGGTGTTCTTTCTGCAGGTTGGCCGTGCCTCCAGAGACGCCCCCCGAGACTCCCGTTCGCGACGAGCCCGGGGAACCCCACGCGGGGAGCGCGTCGCCACCGCCGGGGCAGGGCGGCGGCGCGAATGACGACGACCGCGTGCAGGGCGGCCTGTTCCGTCCCGACGACGACAGCAGCGAAGGGGACGACGACGCGCCGGCCGGCGGGGGGCGGACGTCGCTGGCGTCGCGCATCGACGCCTTCCTCGCGCAGGTCGGCGACGAGGAGGACGCCGAGGACCTCGAGGATCTGGCGGTCACCGGCGTGCACTCCGGTCCTCCGGTGCCGCCGCCGCGCCCGGCGCCGCCGCCAGAGCCGGCGCCACCGCCGGAGCCGCAGCCACCGCCGGAGCCTCCCGAGGCGCGCGCCGACGAGCCCGGCCTCGACGAGGCGATCGCCGCCGCCGGGTCCGAGGGCGAGGGGGAGCCGGCCGACGGTGTGCCGGTGGCCGACGACGCGGGCGACGTCGAGCTCGGCCCCGCCGGCGTCGCCGACGAGCGGCCGCGGGTGGTGCCGGTCGCGGCCCGCCCGGCGACGCGCCCGGTGAGCGAATCGGACATCTCCGCCGAGGAGGAGCTCGGCGACGACGAGCTCGAGCTGACCGGCGAGCACGAGGCCGTCGCCGGCGCCCGGTCGGGGACGCACCGGGTGCCGCCCGGTCCGCCGCCGATGACGGCCCGCACGGTGACGGTGCCACCGCCATCGCCGACGACGGCGCGGATGCCGGCCATGGTGCGGCCGCCGGCGCCGCCGCCGATCCCGCGGCCGCCGCCGGTGCGGGTCAGCACGGCGGTGCCGCCGCCGCGGCCGACCATGACGATCGCGGTGCCGCCGATCGCGCCGGGGCGCCACGAGACCTCGGATCCGGCCGCGCCGGTCGCCCGCATCGGGCGGCTGCCGTCGGCGCCGCCGATCGCGACCACGCCGCCGCTCGGCGTGCCGTCGCTCCACGGCGTCGAGACCCGCTCGGTGAAGATCCCGCCGCTCGACGTGGCGGTGCCGCGCGCGCCGAGCAGCCCCCCGGTGCCGGCCCCGGCCGAAGAGGGCGGCAGCGACGCGATGGCGGCGCCGACCCTGCCGGCGCTCGCCGAGCCGGACCAGCCGACCGGCTTCGACGTCGACGAGGAGCTCGACATCGAGCCGGACGCGTCGCGCCCGGAGATCGCGGTGCCCGGCGTCGATCTCCAGCACGGCGCCGAGGGGACCCCGCCGCCGCCACCGCCACCGCCGAGCCTCGAGGCCGAGCTCGAGAGCCCGACCGCCGTCGAGCGCGCCCTCGGCGATCTCGGCGAGGCCGCGCTCGAGAAGCGCGCCCATGATCTCGGCCGCGAGCTCGAGGGCGCCACCGACAAGGCCCTGGTGTCGGATCTCGCCTACGAGCTCGGCGAGCTGTACGAGCGCCGGCTCGCCGACGAGGCGCGCGCGGTCAAGGCGTACGGCCGGGCCCTGCAGAGCGACCCGTCGCTGCGCCCGAACCTGTGGGCGATCCGGCGCGTCTTCTACCGGCGCGGCCTGTGGCCGAACCTGATCAAGCTGATCGACGCCGAGCTGCGCTTCGCCCGCTCCGACCTCGAGCGCGCCGACCTGCTGATCGAGAAGGGGCTCATCCTCGCCGAGCGTCTCATCCAGACCGGCGACGCCCGCGCCGCCTTCCTGCAGGCGATCCAGCTCGACCCGAACGCGGTGCTGCCGCTCCTGCAGCTCGAGCGGATCGCCGCCGCCGACGGCGACCTCGCCACCCTCGCCGACGTCTGGGCGCGGCTGGCGGCGGCGGCGCGCCGGCCCGAGCGCAAGCTGGTCCACCTGCTCGACCTGATCCGGCTCCACCTCGACGAGGGCGGAGACGGGGTCGACCGCGCCCGCGAGCTGGTCGCCGAGGCGGTCGCCCTCGGCGTCGACAGCGAGCGGGTCGCCGTCGAGCGCCTGCGCATCGCCGAGCTGTCCGGCGACGTCGACGAGATGCTGGCCGCCCTCGAAGCCCAGGCCGCGATCCTGCTCGCGAAGTGCGGCCCGGCCGGCGCGCCCGAGGTGCCGGCCCACGCCCGGCCGCCGGGGACGCCGCTCGATCGCGCCACCGCGCTGCGGCTGCGCCTCGTCGCGGTGCGCCGCCGCCAGGCCCAGGTCGCGCGCGGCGGCTACGGCGATCGCGCCTGGGATTACCTGCAGCAGGCGCTGGCCCTCGCCCCCGGCGAGCCGGTCCTGCTCGCCGATCTCGCTGACCTCGCCGAGGAGCTCGGCCGCTACGGCGAGCTCGCCGAGCTGGTCGAGAGCTGGCAGGCGCTCGAGGGCGATCCCGCCCGCGCGCTCACGCTGTCGCTGCGCCGCGCCGACGCGCTCCTCCGCGGCGACAAGCGCGATCAGGCGCGCAGCCTGCTCGCCTCCCTCGAGGCGTCGGCGCCCGGCTTCCTGGCGATCACCGCGCTCCTCGAGCGCGACGCCCTCGGCGCCGCCGACTGGGCCCACCTCGGCCGCGCCTATACCGCCGCCGCCGACGCCGCCCGCCTCGGCACCACCTTCGGTCCCGGAACCAGCGCGCCCGCGGATCCGCGCGCGGCCGCCGCGCTCTACGTCGCCGCCGCCGAGATCTGGACCCACGACGTCGCCACCGGGGATCCGGGCCCCGGCGAGACCGGGACCAGGGCCGAGCTCGGCGACACCGAGGCCCGCGCCGCCCTCGGCCAGGCCCTCGAGGTCGTCCCCGGCTACCCGCCGGCGATCGAGGCGCTGGTCGAGCTCCACGAGCGCGCCGGCCGCATCGACGACGCGCTCGCGCTCCTCGAGCTGCACGTCCACGGCGGCGATCACACCGCGCGCGCCGCCGTCCTCGACCGCCTGGCCCGGCTCTGCCGCGATCACGGCCGCCTCGACGCCGCCCTCGCCGCCGAGCAGTGGCTGGCCGCGCTCGAGCCCGACGACGTCCGCCTCGGCTGGCGCCTCGACGCCACCCTGGCCGAGCTCGGCCGCGACGCCCAGCGCATCGAGCACCTGCGGCAGCTCGGCGGCCGCGATCCCGACGCCGCCCGGCGCGGCCTCGCCTTCTCGACCGCGGCCCGCCTCGCCGAGGAGAGCGGCGAACGCGAGCGCGCGGTCGAGCTCTACCGCGCGACGCTGGCGGTGTGGCCGGGCGATCGCTACGCCCGCGAGGCGGTGATCGAGCTCCTGCGCGACGCCGGCCGCTGGGAGGAGCTCGTCGCCGAGCGCCGCGCCGAGGCCGCCGAGCTCGCCGACGGCCCGTCGGCGGTGCGCGCCCTGCGCGAGGCCGCCGCGGTCCTCGAGGATCGCCTCGGCCGGCCGGCCGATGCCGCCGCGGTCTGGCGCGACGTCCTCGAGCGCGCCCCCGACGATCCGCACGCGCTGGTCGGCCTGGTCCGGACCGCCGCCGCCGCCGGCGACGAGGAGGCGCTGGCCGCCGCCCTCGACCGCCGCGCCGACGCCGCGAGCGGCGACAGCGCCGTCCTCGCCGCGCTCCAGCTCGGCGCCGCCCACGAGCGCGCCGGCCGCGTCGACGACGCCGCCGACGCCTACCGCCGGGTCCTGGTCGAGGCGACCGGCAACGGCGCGCCGCGGGTCGCGGTCATCGTCGCCGCCGCCGCGCTCCTCGATCTCGCCGCCGTCCGCGGCGACACCCCCGGCCGCGTCGAGGCGGCGGCGGCGCTCGCCCGCCGCACCTCGGATCCGCCGCTGGCGGCGGCGCTGCACGAGGACGTCGGCTGGCTGTACGCCCTCGTCCTCGAGGATTTCGACCTCGCCGCCGACGCGTTCTCGGCCGCCTGTGCCGCCGACCCGGCGCGCCCGGGGCCGCAGCTCGGCGCCGCCCTGGTCGCCGCCCGCCGCGGCGAGGCGACCGAGGTCGCCAGCGCCTTCGAGCGGCTGGCGTCGGCGACCGCGATGCCGGAGGCGGCC
>Ga0075429_100005263_pt1 | contig 11132 bp, 7 predicted proteins | sample RhiMetdeltSRZDD3_FD_75295 | JGI IMG/M metagenome (GOLD analysis project Ga0075429, IMG submission 75295) | Populus rhizosphere microbial communities from Tennessee, USA - Rhizosphere MetaG P. deltoides SRZDD3 | ecosystem: Host-associated > Plants > Roots > Rhizosphere > Soil | place: USA...
TCGCGCGGGCGGCGCGGCGCGGACCGGCGCAAGTACTTCCGCTACGCGGACGGCAGCCTCGACGAGTCGCGGCACGCGCTGCGCGTCGGCGTCTGCCTGCGCCACCTCGGCGCCGACGACATCGCGGAGGCGCTGCGCATCGGCGATCGGCTCGGCCGCATGCTCGGGGGCCTGCTGCGGTAGCGGCGGCGGCGGGGGCGCGGGCCAGCGGGCTCGCGCCCCGGAGACGGAGCCGGAGCCGGAGACGGAGCCGGAGACGGAGACGGAGAACGGAGCCGGAGACGGAGCCGGAGACGGAGACGGAGACGGAGACGGAGACGGAGACGGAGACGGAGCCGGAGTCAGGCGCCCCAGAACGACGACGGCCTTCGGATCGTCCGCCCCGACGCCGTCCCCTCGGTCCGCGCGCGCGGCTTGATCGGCTCCGGCCAGCGCTCGAGGCGGGCGCGCACCGAGAACATCTCGTCGGTGACGCTCGACCAGATGAGCTCGAGGATGCGGTCCTTCTTGTCCGAGGCGGCCGCGGGCTCGCGCTCGAGCGCCCGCACGCACGTCGTCAGATCCCCGGCGATGACCATGCCGACCCGGTCGGCGGCGAGCTCGGTCGCCTCGAGCCAGTCGAGGGCGGCGCGGCCAGCGTCGATGCGGCGCTCGTGCAGGCGCTGGCCGAGGCCGATGACCTGGTCGAGGGCGACCGGGTGCAGCTGCTCGATCAGCCAGCGGGCGGCGCGGCTGCGGTTGCCGGAGGCGCTGGCGTCGCCGCCGGTGGCGAGGGTCAGAGCGACCTGGACGATCTGGGTCAGCTCGTCGGCGCGCGGGCACAGGAGGCGGGCGAAGCGATCGGGGCGGAGGTCGGCGAGGCGGCGCGCCACGGTGAAGGCGAGGGCGCGCTCGTCGACGCCGTCCTCGAGGGCGGCGCGGCCGACCACCAGCGCCGGCGCCAGCACGCCGTCGGTGGCGCGCAGCACGATGCCGCAGGCGGCGGCCTGGTCGCGATCGACGTAGACCGGCGGCCGGGTCAGGTCGAGGGCGTTGACGACGCGGCGGATGACGCGCGCCATCGGGCGATCGTCGTCGGGCAGCGCGGCGTCGGGGGCGCGCCGCTGCGGCGGCCGGGTGCGCGCGCGCTCGGCGGCGATCGCGGGCGCGACCAGCGCGAACAGCGCCGACAGCTGGAGGTCGACGTCGGGGCCGTGCAGCGCCAGCCAGCCGGCCTTGTCGAGCGGGATGACCGCGCCCGGCATCCTGGCGCGGGCGACGTCGTAGCGGCCGGAGTCGGCGACCGCGCGCATGCCGATCAGCGCCAGCGCCTGCTCGCAGGCGTGCGCCTTCTCGACCTGGCCGGTGCGCTGGTAGAGCCAGCACAGCGCCTCGTACGAGGCGGTCCGCCGCTTGGCGGTCTGCAGGATCGCCTGGTGCTGGGCGATGGCGTCGCCGTAGTGGTCGGCGCCGGCCGCGACGTAGAGGTCGGCCAGGCGCTGCCGGCGGGCGGGATCGACCGGATCGAGGGTGATGCCGACCTCGAAGGCGCACAGCGCGTCGTCGCGGCGGTCGAGGCCGAGGCAGAGCTCGCCGAGGCGGTCCCACAGGCGCAGGAGCTCGCCGGGCCGGCCCTGGTCCTCGCGCAGCTGCTCGAGGCGCCGGTAGTAGAAGAAGATCAGCGGCTCGGGGTCGGTCGACCCGCGCAGCAGCACCTCGAGATCGTCGGCGGCGGCGAACAGGGTCGGATCGTCCTCGCAGGCGCGGCCGAGCAGGCCGACCACCTCGCGGCCGCCGCCGAGCTCGTCGCGCTGGATCATCGCCGCCAGGTGCAGGTAGCGGGCGCGCACCGTCGGATCCTGCTCGGTGTCGATCAGGCGCTGCGCGAGGTCGAGGCTGTACGCCCAGTCGCCGTCGCCGGCGACCAGGCCGAGCGACTTGGTCAGGAGCAGGTGATCGCTCGGCTTGTAGGCCAGCGCCTCGCGGTACATCTCGCGGGCGCTGGCCTTGTCGCCGAGGCGCTCGGCGTAGAGATCGCCGATGGCGGCGAAGCGGGCCGCCTTCTCGTCGGGGCCGGCGCTGTCGGCGAGGGCGAGGTGGTCGGCGACCAGCGCCGTCGGATCGCCGGTGTCGAGGTCGAGGCGGAGGAGCAGGGTGGGGCGGTGGCCGGGATCGAGGGCGAGGGCGACCGCGGCGTGCATGGCGGCGTCGTGGTCGTCGCCGAGCTCGCGGGCGCAGCGCGCGGCCCGATGGTGCAGCTCGACGCAGGCGGCGCGGGGCAGGGTGTCCTCGCCCTCATCGAGGAGCTCCTCGATCAGGGCGCGGGCGTCGGCCCAGGCGGCGCGCTCGAAGTGGAGGTCGGCGAGGGCGCGGCGCGGCGCCGGATCGGTCGGATCGAGGGCGACCGCGCGGGCCAGGGCGTCGCGGGCGGTGGCGGTGTCGCCGCGCGCGGTGGCGGCCTCGCCCATGCGGAGCAGGTAGCCGCGCAGCGGCGCCGGCTGCTCGGTGGTGGCGCACAGCTCGGCGAGGAGCGGGGCCAGCTCGTCGAAGGCGCGCTCCTGCCACAGCAGCTCGGCGAGGCCGACCGCGGCGCGGCGGTCGGCGCCGTCCGCGGCCCGGACGGTCCGCCACAGCTCGGCGGCGCGCGCGGTCTCGCCGAGGGTGGCGCACAGCTCGGCGGCGTCGCCGAGCAGGCGGGTGCGCGCGTCGGCCAGGGCCGGTCGGCGGGCGGCGTCGAGGAGCAGCTCGACGGCGCCGGCCAGCTCGCCGCGCTCGCGGCGCAGCGCGGCCAGGGCGTCGATGACGTCGATGAAGTCTGGGTCGGCGTCGCGGGCGCGGCCGAGCAGATCGTGGGCGGTGTAGGCGTCGTGGAGGGCGCGCCAGGCGATCTCGGCGGCGCGGTGGAGGAGGCGGGCGCGCGCCGCCGGCTCGTCGGTGAGGCGGACCAGCCGCTGCAGCGTCGACAGGGCGTCGTCGTGGGCCTCGCGCTGGGCGCTCAGCCGCGCCATCGCCTCGAGGACGTCGCGCCGATCCGGCTCGAGCCGGTCGGCCAGGTCGTAGGCGTCGAGGGCGGCGCTGGCGTCGCCGAGCTCGCGGTCGTAGATGGAGCCGAGCTCGCGGAACAGCTCGGCGCGGCCGCGGTCGTCGAAGCGCTCGGCGCGCCGGCGCAGGAGCTCGATCAGGCACGTCCACTCGGCGGCGGAGCGGTACAGCTTCTCGAGGGCGTCGTGGGCGCGCTGATCGCCGGGCGCCACCGACAGCACCAGCTCGTGGCAGTCGGCGGCGCGGTAGGCGGCGCCCAGCCGCTCCCACGCCTCGGCGATGCCGGCGAACCAGCGCGCGCGCGAGGCGTCGTCGCCGGCGCGGCCGGCGAGGGCGGTCATGGCGTCGAGCGGCAGATCGCACCAGCGCGCGGTGGCGCGGGCCAGGCGCAGCAGCGGATCGAGATCGTCGGCGGCGGCCGCCTCGGCGAAGGCGCCCAGGCGCGCCGACAGCGCGCGATCGAGGTCGCCGATCTCGTTCTCGAAGTCGTCGGCGAGCTCGCGCAGGATGGCGGCGCTGTCCGGCCCCTCGTCGGCAGCCGCGACCCGCGCCAGCTGGATGTCGACCACCTTCTCCCAGTCGGGCTCCGGCTCGGCCTCGGGCGCCGCCATCGCGGCGAGCGCCTCGACCGCCACCACCGGTGTCGGCGGGCTGACCCGGGACGAGGCGCGCTCGAGGGCGGCGAGCATCCGCTCGGCGGACACCTCGGGCAGCTCCTCGACGAGCGCGGTCGCGAGCGCCTTCATCACGTCAGGCGCGAGCGCCCAGGGTCCGACCAGCATGCGTTCCCTGAAAGCAAGCGCAGTGCCGCCCGCGAGGAACTCCGACCCCACCCCGGCGCCGCTGCGATCCTGGCCAGATAGTTTCTCGTCGCACCTGGGGCCTGTCCCCGCCAGACCGTCCCCTGAACCCTCATGCTCCCGGAAACGCGAGCCGAATGCGCCAGGCGGGTGTTACGGGATGTTTCCGAGGGCTGACAGTCCCGGCCGGGATGGAATAGTCGTGCGGTGTCGGTGGAAGCGGAGATCCGCGTCGTCTACGTGGAGGACGACGAGCGGCTGGCCCGTCTGACGACCCAGTACCTGGCGTCGCACCAGGTCGAGGTCCACCTGGTGCCGCGCGGCGATCTCGCGGTCGCCGAGGTCCTGCGCGTCCACCCGGACGTGGTGCTGCTCGATCTCATGCTGCCCGGTGACCTCGGCGAATCTCCGTCGGCCACAAGCCATTGTCGCTGACGATCGCTCATCCGTTATCGTGCGGGCGAATGACTGCGCTCGCCACGACGTTCACTCGCCAGGTCGGGATCGAAGTGCCGCTGATCTGCGGCGCGATGTACCCGTGCTCGAACCCGGAGCTGGTCGCCGCGGTGTCCGCCGCCGGCGGCATCGGCATCATCCAGCCGATCTCGATGTCGTTCGTGCACAAGCGCGAGCTGCGCGAGGGCATCCGCTGGATCCGGACCCAGACCGACAAGCCGATCGGCTTCAACGCGATCGTCGAGAAGTCGTCGAAGGTCTACGAGGACCGGATGCGGCGCTGGATCGACATCGCGCTCGAGGAGGGCATCCGCTTCTTCATCACCGCCCTCGGCGATCCGCGCTGGGTGGTCGAGAAGGTCCACGCCGTCGGCGGCGTCGTCTACCACGACGTCACCGAGCGCAAGTGGGCGCAGAAGGCGCTCGAGGGCGGCGTCGACGGCCTCATCTGCGTCAACCGCGACGCCGGTGGCCACGCCGGCACCCGCTCCCCCGAGGAGCTGTGGCGGGAGCTCGGCGACCTCGGCGTGCCGCTGATCTGCGCCGGCGGCATCGGTGACGAGGCCGGCTTCCTGCGCGCCCTCGACCTCGGCTTCGCCGGCGTCCAGCTCGGCACCCGGTTCATCGCGTCGACCGAGTGCAAGGCCCACGACGACTACAAGCAGGCGATCCTGCGCGCCCGCTCCTCGGACATCGTCCTGACCGAGCGGATCTCCGGCGTGCCGGTCGCCGTGATCAAGACCCCCTACATCGAGAAGGTCGGCACCCAGGCCGGCTTCCTGATGAAGCGGGCGCTCCGCCACGCGAAGCTCAAGCACTATGCGCGCCTGTACTACACCGTGAAGAGCGTCTTCGAGCTGCGCCGGGCCTCGCTGCAGGGCCTCAACTACAAGGATTTCTTTCAGGCCGGCAAGAGCGTCGACGGCATCCACGCCATCGAGCCGGCCGGCGCGATCGTGCGCCGCTTCGCGGCCGCCCGCGTCGCCCGCGCGGCGTGATCCGCGCCGCGTGAAGCGGCCCCAGCCGTCGTAGGGCCGCGCCCGCAGCCGAGAACCGGACAGCCGCCGAGCGCCGCGGAATCGCGTACGCTCGCCTCCGGCACGCCCGCTGCAGAGGGAGGCGCCGCCCTGAGGCGATCGCTCGGAATGGCCGCGCTCGACGCGGTCCTCGCGGCCATCTTCATCACCGGCGCGCTGGCCGCCGCGGCCGCGCCGCCGGCGCACGCCTGCTCGCCGCCAGACTACGGTGACAGCCGGCCCTACGTGAGCGAGGAGCGGATCACGGTCCCGGCCGAGGGGATCGTCGCTCTGCCGGCTCGGTCCTTTCACAACGAGTCGATCTACGCGTTCCGCGTCGAGACGATGGAGGGCGCGGCGGTCGCCGGCACCATGGAGAAGACCGTCGACCGGATGATCTGGCGGCCGGCGCGGCCGCTCGAGCCGGGCGCGGTCTACCGCGGTACGCTGAGCGATGGGGCCGGGGACTTCAACACCTTCCTCATCGACGTCGGCCCCGACCCGGCGCCCGCGCTGACGGAGGCGCCCTCGGTCACCGCGGTCCTGGGCGAGAGCGTCTCCGCGGCGCAGCAGCTCTGCTGCGTGAGCACCGAGGTCACGAGCTGCGGCCCCGAGAAGTGCTGGGTCCGCGCCTGGGCCTACGGTCGCCAGCTCGTCCTGCGCTGGTCGGCGGTCCCCGGGCTGGATCCGCGCTACGTCGTCTTCCGCGTCCGGGGCCCGGACGGTGCCACCGTCGGCGATCACCGCGGCTGGGACAACCCGCTCCCGGAGTCGTTCGAGAGCGCGATCGATCTCGCCGCGCGTGCGGATCGCTACTGCGCCGCGCTCGAGGTGCAGGACCTCGTCCACGGCACCGCGATGACCCGCGAGATCTGCGTCGACGACGACGCGTTGATCCGCGCGGAACGCCTGCCGGTCGAGGATCCGGACCGGTCGATCTGCGTGGGGCCGCTGTTCGACCGTGCCACCCGCAAGATCGTCGTCGACCCGGCGATCGTTCAGGTCGGGCCCGGCCTCGGCGACGGCTGTGCCGTCGGCGGCGGCCACGGGGCATCGGGCGCGATCGCGCTGGTCCTCGCTGCCGCGCTCGCCCTCCGGCGTCGGCGCCTGCAGTAAGCTCGTCGGCGCATGGGCAGCCGCGGCCGGCCGTATCGCACCGCCGTCATCGACGGCTTCGAGGTCCTGATCGGCCGCGGCGAGGCGGAGAACGACCACCTCACCTTCGACGTCGCCGAGCCGCACGACCTCTGGCTCCACGTCGCCGGCGGCACCGCCGGCAGCCACGTCGTGATCCGGAACCCGGATCAGGTCGCGGTGCCCCGCGCCGTGATCGAGCGCGCCGCCGCGGCGGCCGCCTGGTACTCCAAGGCGCGCGGCGCCGCCCGCGTCGAGGTCCACGTCTGCCGTGTCGCCGACGTGTCGAAGCCGCGTCGGGCGCCACCAGGCCTGGTCGAGCTGGCGCGCTGGACCGGCATGAAGGTCAAACCCGAGGCGCCGGGAGGCGACGGCGGCGCCTGAGCGCCGCCCGCCGTGCTACAAGGCGCCGGCATGGCCACGCCAGCGTCCTCCGTGAAGGCCGTCGTCGCTGCCCTCGCGGGCAACGCCTTCGTCACGGCGATCAAGCTGGTCGCGTTCCTGCTCTCCGGATCGGGCGCCATGCTGTCCGAGGCGATCCACAGCGCGGCCGACACCGGCAACCAGCTCCTGCTCTTCCTCGGCCTCAAGCGCGCCGCGCGCGCCGCCGACGACCGCTTCCCGTACGGCTACGGCGGCGAGCGCTTCATCTTCGGCATCCTGTCCGCCTCCGGCATCTTCTTCGTCGGCTGCGGCATCACGCTCTACCACGGCATCCGCGGCCTCCTGTATCCGCACATGCCGACCCTGGGGCCCAGCACCTTCGCCGTCCTCGGCCTGTCGTTCCTGGTCGAGGGCAGCGTCCTCCTCTATGCCGTGCGCAGCCTCGGCCGCGAGCGCGGCGATCTGCCGTTCTTCCGCTATGTGCGCGATCACGCCGATCCGGCCGCGGTCGCGATCCTGCTCGAGGACGGCGCCGCCGTGACCGGCCTCTGCCTCGCCGGCGCCGGCATCACCGCCGCGTACCTGACCGGCAACCCGATCTACGACGCGCTCGGCACCCTCGTCGTCGGCGTCGTCCTCGGCGCGGTCGCGGTCTACCTCGTCGCCGAGAACCGCGAGCTGCTCCTCGGCAAGGCGGTCGCCGAGGGGATCGAGGATCGCTTCGTCGCGATCCTCTGCAAGCGGCCGGCGATCCGGCAGGTGCGCGACGTCAAGACCCGACAGCTGACTCCCGAGGTGTTCACCCTCAAGGCCGAGATCACGTTCGACGAGGCCTACCTCGCCAGCCGCCTCGACCAGGCGCTGCCCCGCGACTGCGACGCCATCCAGGGCACGGCGCGAGTGACCGCGCTGCGCGGCCTGAGCGCCGCCGCGGTGAAGGCGATCGCCGACGAGATCGCGGCGATCGAGGTGGCCGTGCGCGCCGAGATGCCGGGCGCGCGCCACATCGATCTCGAGGTCGCGTACGAGCCGCCGCAGGCGTGAGCGGGGCCGGCCCCGAGGGGCCGGTCGCCGCCCGCCTCACCTCGCGTCCGCGCTCACAGCGGGCAGACGTTGCGGCAGTCCGGCGCGCTCGGATCCGCGTCGCAGGTGATCTCGTTGTCGGCGAGACCGATCGGCGACGACGGGTCCGTGAACAGGCCGGCGATGGTGCCCGGGTCGGTGGTCCCGGCGGCCGCCTCGTACCGCGCCTTGCAGGCGCCGTTGGCCGCGCCGGTCAAGCACGCCAGGTCGGCCGCGGTGCCGCAGTAGCAGACCTGGGCGTCGTTGGTCGCGCGGGCGCAGTGGGTGGTGCGGATGCAGTCGAGCAGCTCCTCGCAGCGGGTCCGCGGGGCGCCGGTCAGATGGCTGCAGCCCCAGGCGGTCGGGTCGCCGAAGAACGCGTCGCACTTGGTCGCCTCGCAGGCGGCGCACAGGGTGGCGCCGGTCAGACGGCAGGCGGCGTCGCAGGCGCGGGTGAAGTTGCCGGCCGGCGTGTTGGGCGGCTCGCACTCCTCGCTGGGCTGGTTGATGGTGCCGTCGCCGCAGCGGGCGCCCTGCATGGTGTGGCACATGGCATCGCAGGTGGTGCCGTTGGGCGGATCGCAGTCCTCGCCGGGCTGGACGACGCCGTTGCCGCACACGATCGCGATGTTCTGGCACGCCGAGTCGCACGTGACGCCGTTGGGCGGATCGCACTGCTCCGGCAGGTACGGACCGGCCGGGGTCTCGACCATGTTGTTGCCGCAGATCGGCACCTGCAGGCAGTTGGTGTCGCACGAGCTGCCGTTGGGCGGGTCGCACTGCTCGCCCGGGTCGAGGTGGCCGTTGCCGCACGACAGCGGCACGCAGTTGACGGTGATGGTCTGGCTCTCGCCGCAGCCGGCAACGTCGACGGTCGGGCTGGTCGCGCCGACCGTGACCGTCAGCGTCTGCAGGCCGGCGGTGGCGCAGGTGTACTGGGTCGTCGCCGACGTCGCGTTCGCGAACGTGCCGGCGGTGGCGGTCCACCGGAAGGTCGGGGTGGCGTCATCGGTCGAGTCGATGTCGGCCGCGGTCGCCGCCACGTCGATCACGCCGCCGACGGCGACCGCCAGCGGGCTCACCGCGTACGACACCAGCTCGGGGCACCAGACGCCGTTGACCTGGACCGCGCCGGTGTGGCCGCCGGTGCATTGCAGGAGCACGGTCACCCGGGTCACCTGGCCGGCGACGATGTTGAAGTTGGCGCGGCCGGTACACGTCACCGAGCCGTCGGTCGAGACCGCGTTGAGCTCGACCAGGTAGTTCTGGCCGGCCGGGATGCCGCTGACGATGAACGACACCGTCGAGCCGGCGCCGCTGACGTTGACGCGGCCGGTGATCGGCGTGATGCCGTTGCCGGAGATGGTGTAGCGGACCTCGAGGATCTGCGATCCGTCGGGCAGCGTGATCGACATGGTCGCGCTGCCGGTGTTCGGGTCGTCCTGCTCGCGCGAGCAGCCCGCGAGCGCGACGAGCAGCGACATGGCCACCGCCAGGAGCGGGATGGCGCGTCTCGACAAGGAACCTCTAGCGTGCGTCCTCATGCGGTTCTCCTCCAGTGAGTGACTGCGACGGGTTGCCGGGATTGGGGTCGCTCGGCAGGAAGTCGCGCACCGCGTGATCAAGAGTCGGGCCAGGCGTGAGGACGCATGCGGAATCGCGAGGACTCGACGTGATGGCGCGCGGTGCGCCGGTGGGCGCCGCGATCCGGTGTGCGAGTTTCGGTGGCGACCGACCGAAAATCGTACGGTCGCGATCGCGGTGGCGCGCCGACACCGTCGGAGGCGCGCGCGGCCGGAGTTGGCGCGCGGCTTGTTAAGGGCTCGGGCGGGGACGCTCGCAGACGCTCGACACGTTCGTCAGCATGGCAAGTAAAGGGAGGTTCGAAGATGCGAATGCTATCGATGATGAGCGCGACCTTCGTCTTGTTCGGCGGCGGTGCCGCCGCCGTGGGCGCGCTCGACAACATCGGGCTCAAGGGCTCCGATACCCTCGAGCACGTCACCGGCGACGTCCTGGCCGCGTGCCCCGGTGCCACCGGCGCCGGCATCTCGTACGTGGGTACCGGCTCCACGACCGGCGAGAACGCGATGAGCGCGGGCGCCCAGACGGTGGCCCCGATGTCGCGCTTCCTCAACGTGACCGCGGGCGTGTGCAACGGCCCGCCGTCGGGGACCCCCGGCTTCGTGGCCGGCGCCGGCGGCGTCACCGCCGAGGGCCTGGTGATCGGCCTCGACGGCCTGTCGATCGTCGCCGGCCAGGCCAACGCCGCCGCGTGCGGCGGCGGCCTCGCCTTCAGCACCACCCGGTCGTTCGCGGTCACCGACGCCGCCGGCAATCCGGTGGTCAACTGCTCCGGATGCGACTCCGGAACGAATACCTATCATCTGACCAGCTGGCGCGATGTGCTCGCGCTGGTCTATGCGGGCAAGACCCACGCCATGACCGGCACCAGCCGCGATTGCGCCGGCGACGTGCGGCGCTCGCTGGTCGAGAGCTGGGGCAACCTGTTCGAGGGCAGCTGCTCGGGCGCGACCTGCACGCGCCTGCGGCGCGCGTTCCGCCGCGCCGATCTGTCCGGTACGACGGACACCTTCCTCGGCCTGGTCGGACTCAACTCGATGCCGCTGGCCAAGACCGTGCCCGGCGCAACCGCCCGGCAGATCGACTTCTGCAACGCCAACAGCGCGGTCCTCTTCGGCGGCGAGTCCGACTACCTCGACCACGATCCGATCCGGCGCCCGTGCGACACCAACGAGGAGGCCTGCGGTCGCGACGGCACGCTCGGCCTGGTCACCGTCGTCGAGGTGCCCGGCAACCTGACCGGCGCCCAGAACTACCCGGGCACCCTGTGCTCGCTCGGAAAGTTCCGCCTGCTCAAGCCGGCCAACACCGGCGTCACCGTGTGCCCGAACGGCGGCGGGCTCCTGTTCGGCAAGTGCTTCCAGCCGACGATCGAGAACGCCGACGGCAGCTTCACCGCCGACTGTCTGGCGCGGCGGACGCCGGTGCAGGGCTTCGGCGGCGCCGGCATGGACGGCCGCGCCTACAACCTGGCCTCGAAGAACGCCGACGGCACCTACCGCAGGGACACCGCCAACCGCTTCATCACCGGCGCCTTCTACCGCATGCACACGACCAAGGTCATCGCCGCCGGGGTGCCGGTCTGTCTGCAGGACGACGCGACCACGCAGATCGGCTGTCTGGCCCGCGCCGACGGCTGCGCGATCGGGTTCGCCGGGCGCGAGGCTGACACCCT
>Ga0075429_100005268_pt1 | contig 11125 bp, 14 predicted proteins | sample RhiMetdeltSRZDD3_FD_75295 | JGI IMG/M metagenome (GOLD analysis project Ga0075429, IMG submission 75295) | Populus rhizosphere microbial communities from Tennessee, USA - Rhizosphere MetaG P. deltoides SRZDD3 | ecosystem: Host-associated > Plants > Roots > Rhizosphere > Soil | place: USA...
GCCGGGACCGCTTTCGCGGGACAGCTCGAAATGGGCGGCGGGCGAAGCGCGATCGCCACGACCCAGGCCATGGAGCAGGCGGAAACCGGTATCTCGGATGCTTTCGAGAACTGGGATCCCGCCTGGAACGGGCTCGACGCCGGGGAAACCGCGATCGGTCCGGTGACAACTAACGGTTACAATCGCCGGAGCTATACCGTCACCCGGCTGGGGGGAGTACTCCTCTTCGTGCGGAGCACCGGAGCGCGGCTCAATGCGGCAGGCGGTATCGTCGCCAGCCGCGAGCTGGGCCACCTGGCCCGGCTCCTGGATCCCGACGTAGACGTTGATGCCGCGGTCGAAGGCATGGGTGACGTGCGAGTGGGTGGAACCTCGAAAGTGAGCGGGTTCGATACCAATCCCGCCGGCTGGGGATCCTGCACCACGCCGCTGGTCAATGTTCCCGGCGTCCGAGCCTCGGGCGATGTGTCGACCTCCGGCGGTGCCGACATCATCGGTGCGCCTACCCCGACGTATCCTTTCGTCGAAAATGATCCTACGGTGACCCCTCAGAGCTTTACCGACGTCTATGACGCGCTCGTCCCCGCGGTGACCAGGACCTATTCAGGCGGAACCTACGGTGGCATGGAGCCGACGCTGAATGCCGCCGGTAGCTGCGACAAGACCGACGCGGACAACTGGGGTGAGCCGGGAGATCCCGACTACGGTCCGCTCGTCCCGCTGTGCCAGGGATTCATGCCGGTGACGCTCTTCACCGGCAATGTGACCATCAATACCGGCAGGGGCCAGGGGATCCTGATCGTCCAGGGAAATCTCCGGATTCAGGGCACCCTCATCTTTGACGGGATCATCCTGGCGACCGGCAACATCGATTTCCACGGGACCGGCGGTGCCAACAGCCGGATCTATGGCGGCATGTTCTCCGCCAATACCATCGATGTCGATGATCTCATCTCGATCACCGGTGCCCCGGTGATCACCTACTCCTCCTGCGCGATCGCGGCGGTGCTCCAGAACGCGGCAAAGGGACTTCCCCTCTCCCGACGGGGTTGGGTCCAGATCGTGTATTGAGCCGGACGGCCACTCGGTCTGAAACAAAGGAGCCCGGGCCGAACGCCCGGGCTCCTTTGTCGTGTTCCCCACCGATCAGACTGTGGCTTGCATCAGGGCAGCCTGCCCCGCCAGGCGCAGCCGCTCAGTCTGCTGGTATCGATGACCACGGTAGCCCGCATGGGCGAGTACGCACCGGTCTTCGCCTCCCGGCATGATGCCGGCGCCAGGACGATGTGAAGCGTGTGGGCCCGGTCCGGCTCGGTCGTGCTGCGGTAGGTCGTCGATCCCGCCGAGTCCGCGGGGGCCGCCGCCGGGAAGCTGATCGGTTGCGCCGAGGGGGAATTCTGGAACAGAATCGCCTGGTCCTTGATGGCCACACTCCAGGCGGAGTCGACACCGTGAATCGCGATGGAATAATCCGGTGATGGCTGATCGCACCCTTGACCCGGTTCGGGGAGGACTGCGAACTCCAGCTCCCGCAGGATCAGCTCTCGCCGGGGCGACATCGACCCGCGCGCGAGGATGAACATCCCTTGCTCCTCCGTGGCACCCAACAGGCCGTAGGTTCCCCTCAGCCTGTTCGAGCTGCTGTCGAGGACGGTCACGATGGGGGGCCCGTCGCAGGAGCGGAAGGTGATGGTTTGGCCGAGTACTACCGTGCCGCGGGCCAGGATCTCCTGCGACGCAGGGGCGCCGGCGGGTGCAGGCGCCGCCGCCGGCGCCTCGGCCGGCGGCACGACCGGAGGAGTCTTGTCTCCACCGCAGGCGGCGGCCAGAAAAGCAGCGGCGGGAAGTGCATATCGGAATTGCATGCAGTCTCCGTTGAAGATCTGTTGCCTGTTGCCCGTGGCCTGTTGCCTGAAGATCGGGGCGGCCGGATTTGAACCGACGACTTCCTGCTCCCAAAGCAGGCGCTCTACCGGACTGAGCTACGCCCCGCGCTGCGCAAGCTAATGCCCCTGCTGGTGAGTAGCGAAGAGCGAGGAGCGAAGCGTCGGATCCACGTCGCGCTTCGCCACTCGCTACTCCCTGATCTGTTGGATCGCCGCTTTCGCGCCCGCGGTCAGCAACCCGACTTCACTGTTGATGCTCACCAGACGCATTCCCCGTCGGGCCCAGGCGGCGGTCATCGCGACGTCGTTGGTATGGATCGCGGGAAGCACGCCGTGGGTCTTGCAGGCGGCCATGGTGCGCTCGATGGCCTGGATGAGCACCGGAGCGTCGGTCGAGCCGGGCACCCCGAGGCCCAGCGACAGATCGGTCGGCCCCACCAGGGCCGCATCCACGCCCGGCACGCTCAGGATCTCATCGAGATGCTCGACCGCTTCCGCGGTCTCGATCTGCACGATCAGGAAACTTTCCCGATTCGCCACCGCGAGGGTCTCGGCCAGCGGACCGGCCCGGAACGCGGTGTGCCCGCGTGCGAGCACGGCGCCGCGGCGTCCGGCCGGAGGATACTTCATGAATCTGACGCACTCCTCCACCTGGGCCCGCGCGGTCACGCGGGGCAGCATGAGGCCCTGGGCTCCCCCGTCCAGCGCCTGGGCGACATGGGCGTAGGTGAGCTCCGGGATCCGGACGACCGGTGTCACCCCCGCGTCCCGGGCGCCGCGGCTCAGATCGGCGATGGTCTCGACCGAAAAGGGACCGTGCTCGTTGTCGATCAGCACGAAGTCGAAGCCGGCGTTGGCCAGCATGGTCATGACCGACGGCTGCCGGAGCTCGACCAGCATCGTGCCGATGGCGAGCTGACCCTGGGAGAGGCGTTCCCGGAGCCGGTTCGGTGGGATGATGGAGTTCGGCACGAGTATCCTGGTCTGAGTAGCGCTAACTGCTCTCTGCGAACGGCTATTGACCGTTGGCAGTTAGCCGTTAGCAGTTAGCGATCCGCCAATGGCGGCTCGCAGCGCGCGGAAGGCGCGGGCTCGATGACTCACCGCGTCCTTCTCCTCATCGGTGGCCTCCCCGAACGACTTCTGCAGATCATCACTCCAGAACAGCGGATCGTAGCCGAAACCCGAGGTACCGGCCGGCGATGCGAGTACCCGACCGGTGCAGGCGCCTTCGAACGTCTCCGGAAAACCATTCGGCTTCCGATAGAGCACCAGCACGCAGCGGTAGCGGGCGCGACGCTTGTTCTCGGGCGCTCCGGAGAGCCGCGACAGCAGGAGCGCGTTGTTGGCCGCGTCGACTTCCTTCTCGGTCCCTTCGGCCCCGGCCCACCGGCGGGATCGCACTCCCGGCTCACCGCCCAGCGCAAACACCTCGAGGCCGCTGTCGTCCGCCACCGTGGGCAACCCGGTCTGTTTCGAGAAATACTCGGCCTTGGCGCGGGCGTTGGCTGCGAAGGAATCGCCCAGCTCGAGCCGGTCCTCCGCCTGGGAGCGGTGCGCGCCGGCTTCGTCGGGAAACACCACATCAATTTCGCTCCCGGCGAGGAGCCGGCGGACTTCCCGCTGCTTGCCGGGACTGCGGGTGGCCACGAGGAGCTTCACCAGCCCAGCGCCTTTCGCTGCAGCTCGAAGAGCACGGCAATGCCGCGGTGCGCGCTGTCCACGATCTGATCGAGCTGCGGGCGGGAAAACGTCCCGTGCTCACCGGTTCCCTGCACCTCCACGAACGCGTCCGGGGCCAGCATCACCACGTTGGCGTCCACTCCCGCGTCCTTGTCCTCGGCATAGGCGAGATCGAGAAGGACGGCGCCGTTCACGATCCCGACCGACACCGCGGCGACCAGAGTCCCGAATGGGGACGGCTGCGCGGTGCGCTCCGCCAGCCAGGCACAGGCATCGGCGAGTGCCACACATCCACCGGTAATCGCCGCGGTCCTGGTTCCGCCGTCGGCCTGCAGCACATCGCAATCGACCCGGATGGTGTATTCGCCGAACGCCATCGTCTTCATGGCCGCTCGCAGGGACCGACCGATCAGCCGCTGGATCTCCTGGCTCCTGCCTCCGGGCCCATTGCGCTCCCGGGGAGTGCGCTCGAGTGTTGCCCGGGGGAGCATGGAGTACTCGGCCGTCACCCACCCTTCGCCGGAGCCCTTCTTGAAGGGAGGCGCTCCGGTCTCGACGCTCGCGGTGCAGTGCACCAGCGTCCCACCGAAGCGCACCAGACAGGAGCCCTCGGCGTAGGGATTGGCGCCCCGCTCCAGAACCACGGGACGCAGTTGATCGGAGGTTCGACCGTCAGGTCGCGGCACGGCAGCGCTCCACGAGGGCGGTGGTAGAGTATCCGGCAACGAAGGGGATGGTGAGGACCCGGCCGCCGGCCGCTTCGACCGCATCGGCTCCGACGATGGCCTCCCGGGCATAGTCGCCACCCTTCACGAGCAGGTCGGGGGCCAGTGCGGTGATGAGGCTGAGGGGAGTCGGCGCATCGAACATGACCACGGCATCGACGGCCGCGAGCCCGGCCAGCACCCGGGCCCGGGCCCGCTCATCGGCCACCGGACGGCCGCTCCCCTTCGAGAGCGTGCGAGCCGATTGATCGGAGTTGACCGCCACCAGCAGATGGCTTCCCAGAGCGCGGGCCGCTTCGAGGTACTCCACGTGCCCGGGATGCAGGAGATCGAACACGCCGTTGGTGAACACCAGGGGCCCCGACAGGGACTTCCGCCAGGAGAGTGCCGCGTCCAGGGACATCAGCTTCGCGGCGGTCGATGGCATCGCTGTTATTGACGGACTTCCGCGACCGGTCTCAGGGTGACTTCCTTGTGCGTGAACGGCAGCGTGAGCTCGACTGTGTATTGGCTGCGGATGATCATCAGTGGCGGATGCTGGCTCCGCTGAATGACGATCCGCTGTGCTTCGGTGGGAAGACCGAGGTCCTGGGCCACGCCCTTGAGATGCAGCCTGATCTGGTCATCGGTCTGGGTGGCGGCAAACCGGGCGCTGGTTTCCATCTCGTCCTGAAACTTGTAGAAATTCCAATACACCCTGGCCGCGTCGATCCCGTAATACAGCACCGCCAGCAGGAGCATGATGGTGAAGAGGCAGCCGAGCGTGCTCGCGCCGCGGGTGCTGCTTCGTCGCGTTACCACTGCGATTGTGCTCCGTCCACGATGTCGGTGATGAGCTTCTCGAGCGCCCGCTTCCGGCCTTCGATTTCCCGCCCCGGATCGTATTCCCCCTGCACCAGAAGCCCGCGCTTCTCCCACAGGATCTTGTTCTCCTTCTGGTCCATGATCTGAACGTTCAAGGTGATCTGGACCATCCGCTTGGTGACCTGGGTCACGCCGGTCGTGGTCTGCCCGGTGAAGGACAACGGCAGGTCCGGGTCATACCGCTGGATCGAGCCGGTCACGATGGCATCGGCCTGGGTTTCCCCCGCGGCGCGCAAGCCCAGCCGACTCTCGACCGCCTCCCGCACTGCTTTGCTGATTTCCTGAGTCAGCGTCGGCTCCGGCGTGAGGTTGTCGAAGGGCAGCACCGCTACGGTACGAATCCCCGACGGAAGCCCCCCGCCGGTGAATTTGTACAGGCAGCCCCCTGCAAGCAGGGCGCTACCCAGGAGGAGCGGGACGAGTCCAGGTATCCGGCGCAAACGCGGCCGCCTTTTGATTCTGAATGAACGTGAGGTCGAGCTTCGCGGGACGCTCGGTCACCACCAGCCTGGAGCTCACGGGAAGGCCGTCCGGGCCGAATTTGGTCTCTACCCGGCCGATCCGCTTGCCGTTCTGTCGCACCTCGGCAATCAGCCGCCCAGCCGGCCCGGCTTCCCGAACGTACTCCACAGTATCCCCGACCGATACAAATTGCCAAGCAGTAATGATGCCGTTGACGACTTTTCGGACGCTGCTTCCCGGCTCGGGGCCGCGCGCAATTCCCAGCATCGCCCAGAAGAGCGGATAATTGGGGACCAGCTTCCTCACGTCTTCTTCAGGGTCGGCCCAGATCGACGTGTCACCGGTGACGAACGCCTGGGCGCGAGCACTGCCGAGTGCTCCCACGAAATCGAGGCGGACCGAGTCGGGGAGCGCCAGCCGGACCCGGCCACGACCTCCGGCCGATCCCTGCTCGTCCTGAAAGCTCACCCGGAAACGCAGCTCGCGATTCTCGGCTGGGCGGGTCGAGGCGGCCCACTGGGCGGCCTCTTCCAGGCTTGCCGGGGCCAGCCCAACCGGCACCGGCAATGGGGCCAGACCCCCGCTACAGGCAGCGGCAGCCAGGACGGCAAATGGCAGGAGGCGGTGCGGAACGCGTTCCATATGCTTCATGATAGCGGAGTCTCCCGGTTCAGAAGAGCCGCACGGGGTCCGGGGAGACCGGCAGCAGGGCCATGACATCGGGGGGAAGCCGGGACCACTGGAATTCCGCGCCGAGCACCATCATCGCCGTCTCTGCGGTGGCAACCAGGACGCGCCGTTCCGGTAGATCGAGCGCGTATCCGAAGATGACCCGCCGGGGCACGCATTCCCGCACCCAGCATCGAACCCGCACCAGATCGTCGTAGCGGGCCGGCTGTCGATACCGGATCCGGAGCTCACCGACGGCGAGCCGCAGTCCGCGCCGCTCCAGGTCGGCGTAGGTCATCCCGGTGCGGCGGAGATGATCGGTCCGGGCGATATCGAGCCAGACGAGATAGCGGGCGTGATACACCACGCCCATCTGGTCGGTCTCGCTGTAATTGACCCGGGCGACAGTCTCCGATATCAGTGGAATCTCTCCGGTCATGCCCCTCGCTATCTTCGTTCGATGGCGATCGAACGGCTGGTCATCGTCTCGGACGCACACCTGGGCGGCGTGCCGGACGAGGTGGAGGAGGCGTTCGTCGAATTCCTCGACGACGTGCCGTCGCTCGGCGACGGGTTGCTCGTCAACGGCGATCTCTTTTCCTTCTGGTTCGCCTACCGTCGCGCCATTCCCCGCGCCGGGGTCAGAGTTGTCTCACGTCTCGCGGCACTGGCCCGGACGATGCCGGTCGCCATGACCGGAGGAAATCACGATCGCTGGGGCGATACCTTCTGGGAGCGCGAGCTGGGCATCCGGTTCAGTCCCGGCGAGCTCCGCGTTCCGCTCGCCGGGGGTTCTGCCCTGGCGGTGCACGGCGACGGAGTCGCCGAAGCACGCTGGTCGGGACGACTGATCCACAGCGTCTTCCGTCATCCGGTCACCAGCGGGATCTACCGGCTGCTGCATCCGGACGTGGGGTTCTGGCTGGTCGAGCGGTTCGCCGGCAAGCTGGCCGATTCAACCCGTGACCGCGCCGTGCTCGATGCCGCGGCCGCCCGCCAGCGCGAATGGGCCGAGGCACGACTGGAGAGCTCCCCCGACATCACCCTGCTCGTGATGGGACACACCCATCGCCCGGCGCTCGCCGAAGTTTCGCCCGGGCGATGGTACCTCAACTCCGGCGCCTGGATGGACGGCTTCCGCTATGCGACGGCGACCAGCACGTCGGTGGAGCTCAAGCGCTTTCGAGCGTGACCACTTCGGCGCCGGTCAGCCGCTCTCCCAGAAACCGGGCGCCCACCTTCGCAAACCGCTCCGGGTCGTCGCTCACCGCAAATCGATGCGCCACTCCCCCGCCCGCGACATTCGCCGGCGCTTCGAGCTTCCGTTCGGCCAGCACTTCGGCGAGCCGGAGCGCGGTCTCGGCGCCGCCGTCGATCAGGGTGACGGACGGCCCCATGATATTCCGGAGCAGCGGCGCGAGCAGCGGATAGTGGGTGCAACCGAGCACCAGAGTCCCAACGCCCCCGGCGCGGAGCGGTGCGAGGTATTCCTCGGCGACGAGCCGGGTTGCAGGGTGGTCAAACCAGCCTTCCTCGACCAGCGGAACGAAGAGCGGACAGGCGGCCGTCAACACCCTGATGTCGGGCGCAAGACGGTGAATCGCCCGCTCGTATGCGCCGCTGGCGATGGTGCCGGCGGTGCCGATCACGCCGATCGGCCGGTTGCCGGCCACCGCGACGGCCGCCCGCGCGCCGGGCTCGATGACGCCGATCACCGGCACCGGAGAGGATTCCTGGAGCGCCTCCAGGGCGTGCGCCGTGCTGGTGTTGCATGCGATGACGATCGCCTTGACTCCCTGCCCGAGCAGCCACGTCATGATCTCCCGGCTGTACCGGCGCACCGTCTCGCCCGACTTCGGGCCATAGGGAACCCGCGCCGTGTCGCCGAAATAGATCGTCGAATCGGCGGGAAGTCTCTCGAAGATCGCGTGCGCTACCGTGAGCCCGCCCAGCCCCGAATCGAAGATCCCGATCGGCGCACGGCTCACGGGAATCGGAACGGCACCACCGCCTGGGCTCCGATCCCGCGGGGGGCGGCGCGGAGCTTCACGTCCGCGGGAAAATCCTGCAGCTGGCTGCTCACGAACGCCTCGAGCCCGGCAAAGAGATGATTGAATGCCAGGAGGATGAGCCAGTCCTGGCGCTCCTTGGCCTTGTCGATGAGCCGCGCTGACGAATCGGGATAGGTGCGGCGCAGGTATTTGACCTCGCCGTCGGCCTTGAGCGCCATGCCCAGTGTGAGGCCTTCCCATGTCACGAACAGCGCCGCCGTCAGCTTGCGATCGAGCTTCGACTGGGCCCAGCCGGGGATGAGGAGCGAGTGGAAGAAGGCGGGGAGGGGTTTGAGCTGGGAGCTGGGTGCTGGTTGCTGGGGACTGGTGTCTGGGGACTGGGGACTGGGGACGGATGCTTGGGCGTGCAGGCTGTTTCCAGCACCCAGCACCCCAGCACCCAGTACCCAGCGCAACCCAGCACCCAGCACCCAGCTGGCGGGAGCGTGTGGGAATCGAACCCACCGGAGCAGCCGAAGGCGTCTCCATCGCGGTTTTGAAGACCGGCCGGACCACCAGGACCGATCCGCCCCCATACTCATGTGAGACGTGAGACGTAAGAGGTGAGACGTGGTGTTTCTCACGTCTTACGTCTCACCTCTCACGGCGATGACCTCAATCTCCACAAGGACATTCCTCGGCAGCCCCGCGGCGGCGACCGTGCTGCGCGCCGGCCGGTGCGACCCGAACCGCCGGGCGTAGACCTCGTTCATCGCGGCGAAGTCGGCCATGGTCTGAAGGAACACCGTCGTCTTGACCACGCGGGAGAGGTCGGAGCCGGCGGACCGGAGCACCGCCTCCAGGTTGCTCAGTACCTGCTCGGTCTGCTCGGCGATCCCTTCCGCCGAGATCTCCATGGTGGCGGGATCGAGCGCGATCTGGCCGGCAGTGAAAATGAAGTCGCCCGCGGTCACGGCCTGGCTGTAGGGGCCGATCGCTTTGGGGGCATCGCTGGTGGCGACGAAGCTCAGTTTCATCAGAACAGTCCTTCGATCCGTCCATCGGAATGGACCCGGATCGCCTCCGCGGCTGGGGTCTTGGACAGGCCGGGCATGGTCATGATGTCGCCGGCGAGCGCGACCACGAACCCGGCTCCCGCCGAAGGATAGACGTCCCGGATGGTGATGCGAAATCCGGTGGGACGGCCGAGCTTCGTCGGATCGTCGCTGAACGAGTACTGGGTCTTGGCGATGCAGACCGGCGTGGCACCCAGGCCCATGGCTTCGCATTGCGCAATGGCCCGATCGGCCACCGGACTGTAGTCCACTCCGGAGGCACCGTAGATCCCGGTCGCGATCGCCTCGATCTTGTGCTTGATCGGAAGCGCCGCGTCATACAGGGGCCGGAATTCCCCCTTCCCTTCCTCCAGAGCGGCAAGAATCTCCTTGGCCACCGCTTCCCCACCTTCCCCACCCTTCGCCCACACGTCGCTCAGCGCGGCGCGGATTCCCCACCCTGCGGCGGCGCTCAGCACCGTATCGAGCTCCTCCCTGGTATCCGACACGAACCGGTTGAGGGCGACGATCACCGGGAGGCCGAACTTCTGCAGGTTGCGGACATGCGCCTCCAGATTCGTCATGCCGCGGGAGAGGGCCGCCACATCCGGGGTGCCGAGCGCCTCCTTGCGGACGCCGCCGTGCATCTTGAGGGCGCGTACCGTCGCCACCACCACCGCCACTTCGGGATTGAGGCCACCGAGCCGGCACTTGATATCGAGGAATTTCTCGGCGCCGAGATCGGCGCCGAAGCCGGCCTCGGTCAGCACGATCTCGCCCAGCGACAACCCGAGTCGGGTGGCCATGAGCGAGTTGCACCCGTGGGCGATGTTTCCGAAGGGTCCCCCGTGCACCAGGGCGGGACCGCCCTCGAGTGTCTGGACCAGGTTTGGAAGAATCGCGTCGCGGAGGAGGAGGGTCATCGCCCCCGACGCCTTGAGGTCGGCGGCGGTGACCGGCTTCTTGTCGCGGGTCAGGCCGACGATGATGCGGCCGAGTCGCGCCTCCAGATCCTCGAGATCCTTTGCCAGGCAGAGGATCGCCATGATCTCGCTGCCGGGCACGATCACGAAGCGGTCTTCGCGGGAAGGGCCGCCGTTCAGCCCGCCGAGTCCCACGATGATCTGGCGGAGCGCCCGGTCGTTCATGTCGATGGTGCGGGGCCAGGAGATGCGGCGGCTGTCGAGTCCGAGGGCGTTGCCGTGATGGACGTGATTGTCCAGCATCGCGGACAGCAGATTGTGCGCGGACGTAATCGCGTGAAAGTCTCCGGTGAAGTGCAGGTTGATCTCGTCCATCGGGATCACCTGGGCGTAGCCGCCTCCCGCCGCGCCACCCTTCACGCCGAAGACCGGGCCAAGCGACGGCTCCCGGATGCAGACCACCGCCTTCTTGCCGAGCCGGCAGAGCGCCTGGCTGACGCCGACGGTCACGGTCGACTTGCCCTCGCCCGCCGGTGTGGGGTTGATCCCCGTCACCAGAACCAGTTTGCCCTTCGGGGTCCGGGCACGAATCGCGGCCATGGTGATCTTGGCCTTGGTGTGCCCGTAGGGCAGGATCTCGTCGGGCCCGAGACCGAGCTCCGCGGCAACCGCGGCGATCGGACGGGGCGTTGCAGCCTGTGCAATCTCGATGTCAGTCGGCACTGGCGCCACAGCCATACTCCTTGTTGAGGGAGTCGCGAAGAGCGAAGCGCGAAGAGGCAAAGGGTCCTCTTCGCTCTTCGCTACTCGCTCTTCGCTACCCTATTGCCTACCCTGTTTCCAAACACCCTGTCAGTCGGCACTGGC
>Ga0075429_100005269_pt1 | contig 11122 bp, 12 predicted proteins | sample RhiMetdeltSRZDD3_FD_75295 | JGI IMG/M metagenome (GOLD analysis project Ga0075429, IMG submission 75295) | Populus rhizosphere microbial communities from Tennessee, USA - Rhizosphere MetaG P. deltoides SRZDD3 | ecosystem: Host-associated > Plants > Roots > Rhizosphere > Soil | place: USA...
CCTCCCGTTTTATGGTCAGGCTTACGTCGGTTATATTGCTCACGAAAACATCATCGGAATTTCGAAGCTGACTCGCTTGGTACGACTCTTCTCGAAGCGCTTTGCCGTACAGGAACGGATCGGCCACCAGATCGCCGATGCGCTGGAAACCATGCTGCATCCCCACGGTGTGGCAGTGTTCCTGGAAGCGCATCATCTCTGCGTAGAAATGCGAGGGGTGAGAGAGACGGCGCCAAAAACGCGAACCACGGTGTGGCGCGGTCACTTTGCAGAGGATCCAGCTCTCCGATCTGAATTCTTCACAGCCTGTGGATTGCAGCGCAATGAGAAATAGGCAAATTCCACAAGTCACTCTCGCAAAGGGATGGAACGCTGATGAGCTCTTTTCGTTATGATTTTTAGAGCAAAGCTATTTCAATTGAAGCATCCGCATTTGCCCGGGTAAGCCATGATTGGTTATTGCATCTATTAAGTATCCTGGCGAGCCCAAAGGGGCACTCGGACGGTGTGCAAGGAAATCGCGTTGTCGACCAACTTCCGGCATGACAAATTATCGAGGAGGAAGAAATGAAACGTTATAGGTACTTAATCATCGGCGGTGGGCTGGCCGGCGATGGAGCCACAAAGGGAATCCGTGAACTGGACACAGAGGGCTCTATAGGCTTGATCAGCATGGAGCCGGACCCGCCCTACATGCGGCCGAATCTTTCCAAAGGCTTATGGAAGGGCCGCCCGGTGGAGAAGATCTGGCGCAAGACCGAGGAGCGTGCTGAGCTTCATCTCAACCGTAAAGTGGTGGAACTTGACCCGGCAAATAAACGTGTCCGGGATGACCAGGGGGAGGAATATACTTATGAAAAACTTTTGCTCGCGACGGGCGGCACGCCCAATCATTTGCCGTTTGGAAATGGCAACGTTATCTATTACCGTAACTTTCAGGACTACCAGCATCTGCGCAAGTTGACCGAGAATGGGAATCACTTCGTTGTGATCGGTGGTAGTTTTATCGGGTCGGAGATCGCGGCGGCATTGACGATTGTCGGCAAAAAAGTGACCATGGTCTTTCCTGAAAATTCCATCAGTGAGAACATCTTTCCAAGCGATCTGGCGCATTTTCTGGTCGATTATTATCGTGGGAAGGGTGTGGAGGTGATCACAGGCGAATCTGCTGCCAGCATCCAGAAGGAGGGAGATCGGATCATGGTCCACACAGGAAGCGGGCGCTCCATCGAAGCAGATGGCGTCGTGGCGGGGATTGGCATCCATCCCAACCTGGACCTGGCAAAAGAAGCAGGTCTCAAAGTAAATAATGGCGTGATCGTAAATGAACAACTGGAGACCTCCGTTCCTGACGTTTACGCCGCCGGCGATGTAGCGAACTTCCACCACGCAATGCTTGGGAAACGCACGCGGGTCGAACATGAGGATAATGCTGTTCAAATGGGAAAAACAGCCGGGCGCAACATGGCGGGCGCCGCGGAAGGGTATTCCCATGCGCCGATGTTCTACTCGGATCTGTTCGATCTTGGATACGAAGCTGTTGGGGAAATGAGCAGCAAAATGAAGACCATCGCAGACTGGCAGGAGCAACCGTTCAAAAAAGGCGTGGTGTATTACATGGATGACGGTCGTGTCCGAGGAGTCCTGCTATGGAATGTTTGGGATAAGGTGAATGACGCCCGCGCCCTGATGAACGAAGCGGGTCCATTCAAAGAAGAGGATTTAAAGGGGAGAATAACAGGTTAACATGTCACCCTCATCTGCGCAGGAAGACCTGTTAGATGCGTTGCAAAAAGATGGGTTCAAGTATTTCCTCGAAGAAGTGAATCCAAGCAATGGACTTGTTGCAGATAGTACTTGGGAGAATGGGGTATCGAGTATCGCGGCAGTAGGTTTTGCTCTGGCCTGCTATCCCGTTGGTGTAGAGCATGGCTGGATGAGCCGCCAGGATGCGGTCGAACGCTCTTTGGTTACCTTGCGCTATTTTCAATCGAGTCCGCAAGGAGCTGAGCCAGGTACAACCGGATACCAGGGATTCTATTATCACTTTTTAGATCTGCAGACCGGGCAACGCTCATGGAACTCCGAACTTTCGACCATTGATACCACGCTCTTGCTCTACGGGATGCTGACTGCCGCCCAATATTTCGAAGGCGACGTGCCCGGAGAGCGCGAACTTCGTGGTCTGAGCGACCAGCTGTACCGGCGAGTAAACTGGAACTGGGCTCAGGATGATGCGCTAACCGTCCGGCATGGTTGGTTACCTGAGAGTGGATTTCTTGGCTATCGCTGGCAAGGGTATGACGAAGCCCTGCTTCTCTATATTTTGGGCCTTGGATCACCGGAGCATCCTCTTCCTAAGGAAAGCTACAATGCATATACCTCCTCCTATCGCTGGGATGCGCTTTATGGATACGAGGTGTTGCATGCCGCGCCGTTGTTTGTACATCAATTCCCACAGGTCTGGATTGATTTTCGCGGTGTTCAGGATGAGCCCATGCGTGCCCGCGGTCTCGACTATTTCGAGAACAGCCGCCGGGCCACCTATGTTCACCAACAACATGCCATTCAAAATCCTTCCGGTTTTGAGGGGTATGGTGAGCATGCCTGGGGAATTAGCGCCAGCGAGGGTCCAATTCAAGGGACGGAACCGATCGAGAGGAATGGACACACCTTTTATGGCTATCTTGCGCGTGGTGTTCCCGGCCCCGATGATGGTACGCTTTCACCCTGGACGACTGTCACTGCTCTGCCTTTCGCTCCTGAGATTGCTTTGCCGGCCATCGAGTACTTTCATAAAACCTATCCGCAGTTGGCTGGTTCCTATGGGCTGAAATGCAGCCTCAATCCCAGCTTTCGAGAAAATCCGGAGACAAATGCTGGCTGGTTTTCAGAGCATTATTACGGCATTAATGAAGGTCCTGTGGTTTTGATGATCGAGAATTACCGCTCTGGCTTGATCTGGCGTCTATCAGGGTCATCTTCCTATATTCAAAAAGGCTTGAAGCAGGCAGGATTTCGTGGCACCGAATAGAGAGTAAGCAAGAACCAACGCGAAGGCCGCGATACTGGCTCGACTAAAGTGGCATAAGGCAGAGTGTAGTACCTGGATGACGGCCGCGTGCGAGGAGGCCTGCCTTGGAATGTCTGGGAAAAGGTGAATGAGGCGGGGTCCTTCAAAAAAGAGGACCGAAAAGGGATGATAAAAGAATAACACTCAGACATCTGGCTTTGGTGGTGCATCCACATCCAACAGGAAAACATCTTCCACCCCATCTTCAGGGTCGGTAAAACTGCCAACTTTGCGGAATCCAAACTTACGCGCCAGCCGCAGAGATGGTTCATTTACAGGACTGATGCTGACGACAAAGCGCTTCACCTCATGTTCGCGGGTTGCCCACTCCATGAGGGCTTGCGCCGCCTCGCTGGCATATCCCTGCTTTCGATAGGCGGGGAAAATGGTGTATCCAAATTCCACCGCCCCCGGGGCGTAGGAGTTCAAATATTCCGGGCCGGGCAGGGTGTGGAAACCGATAAAACCGACCATGGTCCGGGTCTCGCGCAGACCGATGGCGCGCAAAAGCCACGGTTCCAGGGCGGGATTCGCACGGATTTTGGCAAGGCGTAGTTCCATCAGCCATTTGGTTTCCAACCAATCCGGCGGAATAGTAAGGCTTATGAGCCGCGCGGCAGACTCCAGGTCATCTCGCAGGGAGGCACTGAGAAAATCAGGGGACAACGCAATGAGCTCAAGACGTGGGGAATGAATAATATCCATACGTATTTTGCAGAAGAAAAGGTCACGCCAGCAGTTGGCGGAAGCTTGTGCCCGTGATGTCATCGTGGATATGTACTAGTTCATTCACGCAGTATCTCGCGCCCACCTGTTCGATGAATTTGCATACACCATAGCTCCGGCTTTCCCACTCATAATCCGCCAGCCACTGCTGGAGTCCGGCGTCATCACCTGCACGCAGAATTTGTTTTTCAGGGACCCAGTAGTTGTAGAGTTTCATTGTTTGGTTTCTTGGTAACAAGCTGTTAATAGCCGCAGGGACACGATCATGATCGTGTCCCTGCTATTGTATACGAATATCAATTTCTGAACTTAGCCGTTATCGTCTTTATCCGCCAGAGCGGCCACGGCCCGCAACAGGCCCATGATCATCACGCCCAGCTGGATTCCTTCGCCCGCAGAAAGACTGATTTCGGTGCCGGTTCGTTCGGCGCGACGCTGGAGCATCAAGGCCGCGACGAGTCCTGTTGCGGCGCCGATCAGAGCGCCGAAGAGTAAAACTCTATTATTCATGGCTTATTTCCTTCCTAACAAGGCTTTAAGGGCCGCGCCAAACCCGTTCACGGAAAAGACTGGTCTCACTGCCATATCCGCGGCGCGCCGGATATGGATGGCAAGCTTGTGGATGAAGTCCTGTGCCTTGCCTGTATAGGTTGGGGCTACGCCCAGCAGCCGTGCCATCAAATAGACCAGGCCGCCAAGTAACGTCAGAAACACGAGTCCTGAAATGCAGACCGGAATCACGATCCAGATCGTGGAGATCGCCGCCCAGCGACCGACATCACCGTTATCGCGGAAGGTGGCAATGTTGACCAGGATCACCATTCCTATAAACAGGATCGCTGCCAGCACGATCGGCACAATGATCTGGTTGGTGCGCTGCCTGCGATATCTTCTATAGGATTCATGGACGGGTTCGGGGAATACATCTTTCATGATTGTATTTTAGCATAATTGCAGTATAAGGCGATTGGGGGAAATGCCTGCGTACGGGTAGGGATTAACTAAAACGCGCGGGGCGGTCAGGCATGCCTCGCCCAGGCACGCCAAGACCGCCCCGGCTTTGGGGAACTGGACTTGACCAATATGAGCTACGAGACCCTAAAGGTTTTCTTACCTTCCCAAGAAGAGGGAAGCAAGTTTCGGTTTCTCACTTAAAGACAAGTTCGCGCGAGAAACCTTAGGGTCTCGGATGTTATCTACGATTCCGCAAGAAGGTCGGGATATCGAGATCGTCCTTGCTGACCGCCGGCATCGAGGAGGATCGTGCATCACTCGACGGGACATCCGCATGGACGCTGACCGATTCAGAGGAGCGCATGTAGTGACCGGAATCGTTGCGCTTGTTCTCGCGCGGGTTGCGCTCGAGAGCGCGGCGGGGCATGCTGCTGCGCTCGAAGCCGGTCGCAATGACCGTGATGCGGATGTCGTCGCCCATGTTCGGGTCGATGACCGCGCCGAAGATCATGTTCACGTCAGGATGAGCCGTCTCACGGATGATAGCAGCCGCCTGGTTGACCTCGAACAGGGTCATATTCGGACCGCCCGTGACGTTGAAGAGGACGCCGCGCGCGCCGTCAATCGTGATATCGAGCAACGCGCTCGAGATCGCCGCCTCAGCCGCTTTCTTGGCTTTCTCATCACCGGAACCATTTCCAACGGCCATGAGCGCCGCGCCGCCTTCCGACATGATGGCGCGCACATCGGCAAAGTCAAGATTGATCAGACCGGGAATCGTGATCAACTCTGATATGCCCTGGATGCCCTGGTGCAGGACATCATCGGCCAGACGGAAGGCGTCCTGCAGGGAAGCACGCTTATCGGCGACCTGCAGCAGGCGGTCGTTCGGGATGGCGATCAGCGTATCGGCATGTTCCTTGAGCTTGCCAATACCGATGTCCGCGGACTGCAGGCGGCGCATGCCTTCGAACGTGAAGGGACGCGTCACCACGCCGATCGTTAGAGCACCGCTTTCCTTGGCGATCTGCGCGACCACGGGCGCTGCACCCGTGCCGGTGCCGCCACCCATGCCCGCCGTGACAAAGCACATATCCGAGCCCTTCAGCACGTTATAGAGCTCGTCTGCGGATTCTTCCGCGGCTTTGCGCCCGATCTCGGGGTCGCCGCCCGCGCCGAGGCCGCGGGTGAGTTTGTCACCCAACCGCACGCGCATCGGCGCTTTCGCTAACATCAGGGCTTGCGCGTCCGTGTTGACCGAGATGAATTCAACACCCTGGATGCCTTCGTCAATCATACGATTGACGGCATTGGTTCCGCCGCCTCCCACACCAATTACCTTAATGCGGGCGAAGGCTTCGGCTCCCTTTTCTTCAGCTTGCTTGTTGGTCGAGTCCATGTCTACCTCCATCAAAAAATTAGGTCTTGATCTATTCCGTACGGCACAGCCAGGAAATCAATAATGCCTACGGTCACATCCCGATCCCAAAAAGCTGGGACCTGGTTACGGCAAAATCCTTCCGATCCACTTTTTGACAGCATCGATATTCTTCTCTCCTTTCGAGCGGCGGCGCTCACCACCCAGATCCTGGTCGTGCATTGACATTGCCCAGCGCAATAAGCCGACGCTGGTGGAATACGCCGGTGAATTCAATTTATCCACCAGTCCCAATAAGTTCTCAGGCTGTGCCGTGCGGACTGGCACGTTCAACACATCAGACGCTACCCGTTTGATGCCGGGCAGCGCAGAGGTGCCGCCTGTCAATACCATGCCTGCCGGAAGAAGCCCATCGTAGCCGGAGCGCTTGATCTCCTGCAGGGTCAGTGAGAAGATCTCTGCCACACGCGCCTCGATGATGTGCGCCAGATCCTGGCGGTTGATCTGCACGGGTCGGTCCTCCCCAAAGGGGCGGATCGTGAAGTATTCCTCCGAGCCCACACTCGAACGCACGGCATAGCCCTGCTGCTTCTTTAAGTCCTCCGCCTGTTCGAAGGAGAGGCGCAGGCCATGCGCAATATCCTGCGTGATGTGATTGCCGCCAACCGCCAGCACCATCGTGTGCCAGATATCTCCATCCACATAGATCGCCAGGTCGGTCGTGCCACCCCCGATATCACAGACTGCCACACCCATCTGGCGTTCCTGATCTGTCAACACCACCTCGCCGGATGCCAGCGGGTTCAACACAAACTGCTGGATCTCTACGCCCGCCGCGCCCACGCACTGACGCAGATTTTCACTCGTGGCGGCAGAGGCAGTGATGATGTGCGCTTCCACCTCCAGGCGATAGCCATGCATCCCTTTCGGGTTGCGGATGCCATCCTGTCCATCCACGGTAAAGCCGCGCTGGATGACGTGGATGATCTCGCGGTCATGCGGGATTGCCACCGCACGCGCCTGTTCCAGGGCATGGGTCAGATCGTATTGCTCGATGATGTTGCCGTTGACGGCCGCAGCGCCCCGGCTATTCACCGAGGACACGTGCGCGCCTGCCATGCTCACCAGCGCCGCGGTGATCTCCATCCCCGACGTGGACTCTGCCTTCTCCACAGAGCGCGTGATCGCCTGCGAAGCCGCGGCGAGGTCAACGATCATCCCTTTTTTGATCCCGGCCGAGGGTTCGATGCCAACACCCAGGATGCGAATGGAGCCACTGCCCTCCAATCGTCCTACGAGCGTACACACCTTGGTCGTACCTACATCTATGCCTACAACAATTTCTTCCATAATGATTACTCGCTCAATCTGTAATAGGGTGCCGTTGGATAGGTCACATTGATCATCGCAGGCTGGATGCCTCGTTGCGTCAACGACGCTACCAGCGACTCGTACACACGCATTTTCAGATCCACGTCGGCAGCACTTGTCCCAAGATAGGCCTTCCAGCCACGCGGATCATTCCAGCCAAAGCCAAAATCCGCATCATAGAGGATCTGCACTCCCGGCGGCACATGTCCTGCCAGTCCCTGGATGGTTTTTACCATCTCCGGGGCAAGAAATGGCGCCGGTGTGAGAGGATCGGAAGAGACCATTCCTTCGACGGGCGGAGCAGACAACGCCGTCACCCCGATCAACCCTGGCATGTCGCCGTGAGGGCGGAAAGCAATCCCATCCTCCGAAACCCAGGTGTATCCATCTCCCTGCTCCCAGCGGACGACAGGCTTGCGCTCTGCCACCCAAACGGAGACCGTATTGGGCAGAGTCACATCCACTTGCGCGGCAGCCAGCTCGGGGAACTGCAAGCGAAGTCGTTTTTCCAGTTCCGAGGGAACCAGCAGGAACGTCGGCTCCCCAGCGATATCCATAGCAGCATTGATCTCTGCCGGAGTCAAAATCTGGTTGCCAGTCACCTGTGCCTGCGTGACGCGCAGCTGCGGCGTGTTGAAGGCAAAATAGATCGCCGTGGCAAGCAGCGCGACAACCAGGAAGGAGGGCAGGCGCCTCCCCAGGTTCGGGCGCGCAATGCTGATGCCGCGCATCTCCGCATCCGGAGCGACAGGCAGGAGCGCGTTCTGGAAGCGACGGCGCGTGCTGCGGGATTGGGTCGGCGAGCCTGTCCTGCGCTTGGATGCCGGGGGTTCTCCCCGCCGCGAAGTGACCGGCACCGAGCGCGTGGACTCCTTGCGGGCGCGTTCCACGCGAGTCCGGCTATCCCGGTCACGACGCAGACGGACGACTTCCGCGCGGGAATTATCTTTCTTCTCGCTCATGGATTTCTCCGGTAGGTATGCGACGTGCGGTCACGTTCTGCTTTGCGTTCCATCGCCAGTTCGATCAAACGGTCCACCAGGCTGGGATAAGACAGCCCGCTGGCTTCCCACAGTTTGGGATACATGCTGATCTTGGTAAAACCAGGGATGCTGTTCAACTCGTTGAGATACACGTTATGCGTATCTTTCTCGACAAAGAAGTCAACCCGCGCCATGCCCGCACAATCGATCGCCTTATAGGCTCGCACTGCATACTCTCGAATACATTCACTGACCTCATCTGGCAGTGGGGCAGGGATAAGCAGCCCGGACGTGCCGTCAATGTATTTTGATTCATAGGAATAAAACTCACGGCTCGGCAGCACCTCGCCACAGACCGACGCGGCTGGATCATCATTACCCAACACACTGACTTCGATCTCGCGGACATTCGTCACGCCTTTTTGGATCAACACGCGGCGGTCGAATGAGGCGGCCTCCATCAAGCCTTCCTGCAGGTCGGAGCGGTTGCTGCATTTCGTCACGCCGACAGAGGACCCCAGGTTGGCGGGCTTGGTGAACAACGGGTACTCGCCGACCTTTTCAGCCTTATCGATGACTGCATTCATATTCATCTCGATCTCAGCCCGCAGGACGAGAATCATGTCGACCACCGGAATATTGTTGGCGATCATCACATCCTTGAAGACAGCCTTATCCATACCGACGGAGGAACCAACCACACCCGCGCCCACATACGCCACATCCGCCAGTTCGAACAAACCCTGCACTGTGCCATCTTCGCCAAACGTTCCGTGCAGGACGGGGAAAAAAACATCCACCGCCGCCGAATCGGATGGATCGGGCGAAAGCACAAAATGCTCGAGACCTTTCAGATTTCCACGTTCAAACTTGCCGAGCACATCCTGACCGGTCAGCCACTTGCCTTCATGGGTAATACCGACCTCTGTCACTTGATATTTGGCGGTGTCCAAAACGGACAGCACGGAACGCGCAGACATCAGCGAGACCTCGTGCTCACCGGAACGTCCACCAAAAAGTACTGCCACATGAAGTTTTTTGTCAGTCATCAGTCAATCTCTAGTCTCTAATTGCTATTTACCATTTACTAGTTCGCGCTTCGATTGCGTAGCACTCAGCGAGTTTCACCATTCTCCTACCAGCTCCACTTCCAACTCCAGATCAACGCCTTGTTTTTCCTTGACAGTCTTGATCACCAGCTCGATCAAGGCGCGGATATCCTGCGACCGGGTCGCGCCGTGATTGATAAAGAAGTTGCCGTGCACCGGGCTGATCTCGGCGTTGCCGATGCGGGTACCCTTTAGTCCAGAAGCTTCGATCAGCTTTCCGGCATAGTCACCGTTCGGGTTCTTGAACATCGAGCCCATGCTCGCGCCGGGAGGCTGGGTCGCTTTGCGATGCGCGCCGAACTGTTCGATGGTTGTGCTCACGGCCTCCTTGGTGGAGTTTTCCAATCGCAACTCGGCACAGAGGACGATCCCATCCAACTCACCACGTTTGAGGGCACTGGTGCGATAGCCATAACTCATCTGCTCAGGCGTAAATTTCTCGCGGCCGTTCTCCGTCAGCAGCTCCGCCCAGATCAGATTGCCAGCCATATCGCCGCCGAATGCGCCTGCATTACCGTATACCGCGCCACCGATCGTGCCCGGGACGGTGGCGGCCCACTCGAGCCCGGACAAGCCTTTGGCTGCACAGCGATTGGCGAGATTGCTGAAGATCACGCCCGATTCCGCTGTGACCGAGGGCTGGTCCCCGCTATGGAAGCGGACTCCCTTTGCCCGGTTCAAGACCACCACCCCGCGCACGCCTCGGTCGCTGACCAGCACATTCGAGCCGCCGCCGAGAATGAGGGTATCGGTATCCTGTTTTTGTAACAACTTGATGGTTCGCGCCAGCTCATCAGCAGATTCGGCTGTGATGAGGATATCTGCGGGTCCGCCGATGCGCGCGGAGGTATAAGGTGCCAGAGAGACATTCTCTTTCACCTTATCGCCAAGTTTGGCGTACAGCACGTCAATAGGATGGGCAAGGGCAACCATTTTTGATTCACTCTTCTTTTTCACTTAACTTCTCGATCAGTTTTTCGACATCCTTTTCAGTCGCTTTTTCCTGGTTTTCGGAGACAACTTCCTGCTTTTCGTCCTGGTTCGGGTCCTTATCTAGGAACGTAAGAACCATCTTGAGTGGTGGCAGGAAGAAGGTCTCCGGGTGAAGCGGTTTCTTTTCCTGTTCATCAGACATGAAACTCATCTACCTTTCCTGTATCGCTTCTCTCATGTTCAAAATAAAGTTGAGCAAATTATCCGAAGGAGGCATTCTGTAATCCTTTCAACACATCCGTGCAGACCTGGTCTGCATCGCCAGCCGAGAGCACCAGCACCACATCGCCAGGCTGAAGGTTCTTCAACAGATGCTCCGTCACTTCCGGCAGTGTCTTGATATAGCGTGCCGAAAGATGCGGCATGGCACTCACGATCTCCGCTGAGGTGAAATCCTCTTTGGGCTCGCGCGCCGCGTAGACTTCGGTCACGATGACCTGATCTGCATCCTTGAAGGCCCGGGCAAAATCGAGGAAGAGGGCCTTGGTACGCGAATACGTATGCGGCTGCCAGACCGCCCAGATACGACGTTCCG
>Ga0075429_100005272_pt1 | contig 11118 bp, 10 predicted proteins | sample RhiMetdeltSRZDD3_FD_75295 | JGI IMG/M metagenome (GOLD analysis project Ga0075429, IMG submission 75295) | Populus rhizosphere microbial communities from Tennessee, USA - Rhizosphere MetaG P. deltoides SRZDD3 | ecosystem: Host-associated > Plants > Roots > Rhizosphere > Soil | place: USA...
AGTCGGTCGTACTCCATCACGCACGGATACGTACACCGTGTCTCGTACGACTCCGACAATCGTCCTTGGCGGAGTTTCTACGAATTTGACCGTTTCTCCTATCGGGTTCCGGTCGAGTAAGAACTTGCGTACATAGGCCTCGTTGACCACCGCGACCGGAAGTGCTCCCTGCGTATCCCTGTCGTCGATATCGCGGCCGGCGCGGAGAGCCGTGCCGTAAGTGGCGAACCATCCCGGCGTGATCTGATTGAGCATCGTCATCCGCGAGTTCCAGAACGGCACTGGACCAGGCTCGGGTTGGGGAGGAGGCGCGCCGGCCGGGTCGAGAATGCCAAGGTTGAAACCATCGCCGACCGGCGGGGCCAGTGACCCACTCGCACGTGCGACGCCGGGCACCGCAGCGACAGCCGAGACGAGCTGGTGATAGAAAGGAATGCGACCACTCGGATCGATCGACGCACGCGTCGCGTCCACGCGGACCGTGAGTACGCGGCCGCTATCAAACCCAAGCGGCAGCGTCGCGAGCCGTTCGAATGTTCCGACCAGGAGGCCCGCCGCCACGACGAGCACCATAGACGAGGCCACCTGGACTACCACGAGACCGCCAGCCAGACGTGTGCGTGCGTCACCCAGCGTGCCGCGACTCTGTTCCTTGAGCGCGTCGATCGGCGCAACACGCGTCGCCCTGAACGCCGGCGCAGTCCCGAACAGTACGGCTGTCACACCAGTGACCGCGATCGTGAAGGCTAGCACGCGCCAGTCCAGCGAGAGATCGAGCATCACGCGCGTGACTGAGGTCGACAACTGCGCGACCAGCAGTGGACTCGCCCACTTCGCAAACACAAGTCCGGCCAGCGCGCCAATCCCTGCGAGCAGGAGCGCTTCAACGAGCAGAAGCCGCACAAGACGCCAACGCGTCGCCCCAAGGGCCAGGCGCAGGCTCAATTCATGCCACCGCGCGGTCGTCCGTGCCAGGAGCAGGTTGGCGATGTTTCCGCAGGCGATCAGGAGAACGAGCCCGACGATGCCAAGCGTCACGAGAAGGGGCTGCTCGTATCGTTGACGCAGTCGCGATGTGCCCAGGGCCGCTGGAACAAGCGTGAATGGAAACGCAAGCTGGCTTCGCGGCGGCATCGCGTCGGGCGTAAGGTTCGTGGCCTTGCGGATCTGGGCCTCCACCGAGCGCAGCAGACTGGTTGCCGCCTCTGCCGACTGTCCGGGCTTCAGCCGCACCATGATCCAGAGCCACACCATACCGCGGTCGATATCCGAGTCTTTCCCTCGGATCACCCGGTGCGCGTTGATGGGAACCGCGACATCGAAGGTTCGTCCAACCTCCGCACCAAAGAACTCGGGCGGTGTCACCCCGATGATCGTGAACGGGGTGCGCTCGATGACGAGCGATGTGCCGATGATGTTGGCGTCCCCGCCGAAACGGCGTTGCCACATTCCATAACTGATGACCGCAACAGGACCATCCGGCCCGCCGCCCGGCACATCGTCGCGTGCTGTGAACATGCGGCCGATCAGCGCGGGTACGCCAAGCGTCGAGAAGAAATCGCCGCTGACGTACACGCCATCTACCGCCTGTACCTCGCCGCCGGCGGTTGAGAGATTCAGTCGCTCATCCGACCACGCGACTGCGCCATCGAACATCTGCGGTGCACGCCGTCGTGTCTCTTCCCAGAGCGCGTAGCTCCATGCAGTTGTGCTGACTTGCGTCCGTGCCGCCTCGGTCGAAAAGGCGACGAGACGTTCCGGTTCAGCGACCGGCAGCGTACGGAGCAACAGGCTGTTAACGAGGGAAAAGATCGCGGTGTTTGCGCCAATGCCGAGGGCCAGTGACAGAATCGCGATGCCCGTCACGATTGGAGCGGCGCGGAGCACGCGAACTGCGACACGGACGTCCTGGGCGCAGTCGACCAGCCACGGCAGGAGTTTGACGTCGCGGCTCTGTTCGCGGAGCCGCAGACGATTCCCGAACGCACGTCTGGCCTGGGCCTCGGCCTCCTCGGGGGACAACCCGGCGGCGACGAGCTCGTTGACTCGGCATTCGAGATGGAAGGCGGCCTCCTCGTCCAGCGTGCGATCCACACGGGATGGCCGGAATGCATTCCCCACGCGCGACAGCCAAGACATACGTCTGCCTCTACGCGTGCTTGAGCACGTGGTTGACCGCGCCGGTAATCGATCGCCACCGCTCGCGCTCAACCCCGAGCTGTCGCCGTCCGGCGGCCGTGATCTCGTACGCACGGGCACTGCGATTGTGCTCCGTGGTGATCATGCGCGCCTTGATCCAGCCAGCCTCCTCCATGCGATGCAGCGCCGGATACAACGATCCCTCCTCGACGCGAAGGACATCAGAGAGTTCATGGATTCGCGACGTAATGGCGTAGCCGTGCAGCGGTCCTCGTCTCGCGAGCACATTCAGGACCAGCAGTGGCAATGACCCCTGCAGCGTATCGGAGCGTGTCGTCATACTTTACCAAGCGAGCTGAGTATGATACCTAGCGGGCTCAGTAGGAGAGATTCTACCGACACTGTTGAAAACGTGTCAATAACCCGCGCGCGAGAGGCGCCTTGGGGTGATACCGCGCCGGCACAACCCCCTCGTTTCAAGATGAGACACAGCGACAGCACGCCGGCTGCACCTGGTGCTCGTGTCAGTCATCCAGCTCGCGAGGTCGGGTTGCTTTCGGTCTGGGGGCTTGGCAAGGTGTATTAACCCGTCGACGAACACGGTCCGACTTCCGTATCCGACATAGGCGCGGCCTAGCCAGCTATGGAGCCGACGCCGCGTGCGTTGCTTCCTAGGGTGGTGCGTCGTTGCCGTCCCAAGTGTCCTAGCTGTCCTAGTGATCTCTACCCGGATGTAATTTCGGAGAACAGAAATACAGGATGGAGCGAAAGTGCTGGGACATCTGGGACACCTGGGACAGAACCGGCAGCACTGCCGATGAGCCCATCGCCGTTGTTAGTTGCGAACGAGCCGCACACCGGCAGGAACAATCTCCGCTGTCACCACTCCGCGTTCATCTCGTCTGAACTCAAGCTCGAACATGCGGGCGCCAAGTCGCGTGTTTGGTAGCGGCATCAACGGCAGGCTTCCCCTGCCGTCCATGTCAAGCAGCAGTCCTCATCGACCAAGCGAAGGTTGAGCTGGTGTTTTTTCGTTGGTGCGCCAAATAACTCGCGTCATCAAGGACCACACGTTTGCCTATCGTTGGGCGCTCCCTTGGTGTTTGTATCCCGGTGTGTGGCATCAGCATTGCCCATCCCCTTGAGGCTAAGGCGACTCGCCGATACAGCGGGCCAGGAGTCAAGTTCCTAGCCGCAGGCTGGAAGAGATCAGCGAGAAAAAGAGGACCGGGAAGAACACGTGCCGACGTGAAGCATCGTTGTCGTGTAGAGATGAACTCGTCTGGTTTGTCGTGTTTCTCTTCGGAGCCGATGGCGCCAAATCAAATCGACTGGAGTTGACTGAGGTTTCACGGCAAATCCAAGGAGTGAACCCATGCGACGCCATCTCGTTCCGGCGATCCTGTCCCTCAGCGTCGTGTTCAGTGGTTTCGCGGCTGCCCAGGACTCCTCGTATACCTTCACCACGATCGATGTCCCTGACTGCAGCAGCGCCAATGGAATCAACGATGATGGCCATATCGTGGGCACCTACCGAGATGTCGCTGGTCGCCATGGTTTCTTGCTCGCGGCAGGCATTTTCAGCACCATTGACCCTGGCACCACCGACAGCGTCGCCTACGGGATCAACAATGATGGCCACATCGTGGGCACCTACAGTGATGCCGCTGGTAGCCATGGCTTTTTGTTAGGACCAGGCATTTTCAATGCGATCGATGTCCCTGGCGGCGTGTTCACCTCCGCCCGAGGAATCAACAACAGGGACGACATCGTGGGTTCTACCAGTCCAGGCCTTGCCTTTCTGTCCGTAGGAGGCATCTTCTTCACGTTCAGCGTTCCCCCCGTCAATAACGTGGCTGTTGGCCTCGGGATCAACGATGGCCAGCAGATTGTCGGGACTTATCTCGATGACCGCAACCGCCGCCACGGTTTTCTGCTGTCCGAGCGTATCTTCACGAGCGTTGACATTCCCGGTAGCCGCGAAACGGTGGCCGCTGGAATCAATAATCACGGTCACATTGTGGGAAGTTACGGTAGAAGCGGCGAAGCATTCTTTCATGGCTTCCTACTGCAAGAGAACGCCCTCACGATGATTGACGTTCCTGACAGTCTCGCCACTGAGGTCAAAGGGATTAACAATAGCAGCCAGATTGTCGGACTCTACGCGGATACCGACCAGCGGGTGCACTGCTTTTTCGCGACACCAACCTCCGAGCAGATCACTGTGGTTGTCGACATCAAACCCGGCAACGGCACCAATCCCATCAACCCCCGGAGCAACGGCAAAGTCCCTGTAGCGATCCTGACTACGGATACCTTCGACGCTACCACCGTGGATGCCGGGACCGTCCGCTTCGGAGCTACGGGAGCTGAGGCCGCTCCCGTCCGGGTTGCCACAGAAGATGTCGATCATGATGGGCTGTCCGATCTGTTACTCCACTTCAACACCCAGGATACCGGCATTGAGTGCGGGGCAACCTCGCTCTCGCTCACTGGACAGACCTTCAGCGGGCAGCGGATCCGGGGGGCTGATTCCCTCGTGACGGTGGGGTGTAGATAACAATTCTCACAGGTGGCAACGCGGATTCCTTTGGCGGTGAGGGTGCCCATCTTTTTGCGGGAATGTGTTCACCGTTACCTACAAGATCCCACCGAGCGAGTGTTAACATCGACGGACCATAGCTGCGAAAAGCTTCCGCGCAGGCGTGCCTCTCTGCTGCCCTGCAACAGCCGACGACCAACATGCACCCTGAGCATCGAGGACTTGACAGCCTCGATGCGCCCTTCGACCTCGATACCCGCGACACTCACGCGCACCGGATCCATCAACACGCGCAGACTCACTGACCAGCCGCACGGCTCTCGTCTGCGTTTCGTCCTCCCACTCGAACCGCACTGGCTGGAGACGCGTCCAGTTGTTCCAGCGAGCCCCGCACCTTCTTTCGTCATCCGATATTCAACGCTCCGAGAATCGGTGAAGTTGCGCCAGCGTGACCGTGTGCTTCACGGCAGGCTCACGACTTCAATCTCTAGGTGCGAACCGACTCCGGGAGCTTCCTCGACGCAACCGGCTCTGCGGAAGGCGCTGACGGAGAGCACGCCCGACTTGAACAGTGATTCGGCGGTTACTTCGACGCTGTGCCGAATGCCGCGCGGTGAGTCAGTGGGGGTGACAGGCAGGAGCGGGGCGGCACGCAACAGAATATCAGATGCTTCGCCTGTGTTTTGCCCAGCCCTACATGGCGAAAAGCCCGTCCATTGCAACACTCAGGTGGTCCCAGCAATCCATGGTGTAGAGAGGGTTGCCCGGCGCAGGAAAGAAGACGGTCTTGCGAATGGTGGGCGGCACGACGGGGCCGAAGCAAAACCGGAACATGACGCCCAGGACGGTGAAGACGACCAACCTGTCGAGTTCTACTGAGCGCGTTGGTGGCGCCCAATACTGCCGGGACCGTTCATCTGTGCACACGGTGAGGGCCATCGCATTGGACCTTTGCCACGCGGTATGCCACGCGAACGCCCTGCCACGCGGAAATTGACGGCCAGGGGCGACCGGTGACGTGCTGGGACGCACGCCCAAGAGTTCGGTTTCTGGAGTGATTTTGAAACTTGTGGTGCGCCCTGCAAAGCTGTCCGCACGGACATTCTGCACCTTCCGGCGCGAGTTGTCGTCACTGCGGCCGCCATCGCACGGCGGCGGACGGCCACAATATCGTCGAGAGGTTGAGCGGCGCGAACGAACCGCCGATGATCATCCTTATGACGACTACCGGGCGCGCCCAGCAGCGCTACGACCATCGGCTTCGGGATCTCGTGCGCGGCACCGGGGACGTGACCATCGCCACGGATCTCGGGGTTCCTCGCTCGACGGCCCGTGGCTGCTCCGCGAGGCACCGAACGTCGTCGTCACCCTGGACGTGACGAACCTGACGACATCCGAACTCCAGCAACAGGTCTTGGCGCTCCGGCGACGCGTGAGGAAGCTCACGGCACTCCTTCGGCTCGCCCTCGCCCTGCTTCGAAGCTCCGGATTCACATTGACGCACGAGCGTCTGCCCGACGGACGCGCCAAAATCAGGATCCTGCGAGCCGTGGATCGTGCGCGTGAGTTTGTGCCGTTGCGGGCACTCGTGCGGTTCCTGCGATTGTCCCCGAGTCGCTTCCATGCATGGCGACGGCTTCAGCACGCATGTGCGCTTGACGATCAGTCGTCCTGTCCGCACAGGTCGCCCCATCGTCTGACTCCGCGCGAGATCCTGGCGATCAAGGACATGGTGACCGCAGTCGAGTACCGGCATGTCCCGACCGGCACGCTTGCCGTCCTTGCGCAGCGCCTCGCCGAGGTCTGGGCATCCCCCTCAACCTGGTATCACCTGGTGCGGAAGTTCGGCTGGCGCCGGCCCCGGCTCCGCGTGCACCCGGCCAAGCCGAAGGTCGGCGTTCGAACGACCCGAGCCAACTAGATGTGGCACATCGACACCACCGTCATCCGCCTGCTCGACGGGAGTCGCGCCTATCTGCACGCGGTGATCGACAACTTCTCTCGACGGATCCTGGCGTGGCGGGTTGCTGAGACCTTTGCGCCGGCGAACAGTGTGGCGGTGCTGGTCGAAGCCGGTCAGGGCGCGACGCCGTCAGAGACGACGCCCGTCGTGTTGGCAGATGCCGGCGTCGAGAACGTGAATGCTCAGGTCGACTAACTGATTACCATGGGAGTGCTGCGCCGGGTCTTGGCATTCACGGAGCTGAAGTTCTCGAACTCCATGATCGAAGCATGGTGGCGCTCCCTCAAACATCAATGGCTCTTCCTCCACTCGTCGGACAGCGTCACCACCGTCCGGCGATTAGTCGCGTTCTACGTTCAGGAACACAACACGGTGCTTCCGCATTCGGCGTTTCGTGGACAGACGCCTGACGAGATGTACTTCGGCAAGGGCGACGCGGTTCCAGCAGACCTGACCACGCGCGCAGCTGCCGCACGCCAGGCCCGCATGGATGCCAACCGATCGGCGGCCTGCGGGAGGTGCCCGTCCATGGACGCGGCCGCATGATCACTGACCGCCGATCACCTTGACCCTGCGGCCCGTCCTTATCGAGGGACATGCCTGGCACGAGCAGCGTGCACGGTCACCTGAGCAGAACGGACAACCCGGCATTCGCGATTAGCCCCGCCCCCGGTAGACGTTCGTGGGCTTGAATAGACGAGAACTCGCGCACGAAATTGCAGAATGTCCATCAAGATAGCTCAGCGTGACCTACGAGGAACTGGGGGCCGACTACTTCACCCGTCGACAGGCGGAGCGGGCTGTGCGGCGTCACGTCCGGCAACTGGACGCGCTCGGGTTTCACGTGACGATCGAGAAGGCCGCTTGATTCGCGCATCCGGGTAAATCGCGGCACATTTCTGAGCAGGACAGGTCGCGGCCTAGATTTTTGAGGAGTACAGGTGATCCCCGTCGCGCCCGACTTGGGCGAACTTTACGGTAAGTTGAACCTTTTGCGAAGCGCCGCCAGCCGAGGGTCGCCGTGTAGCACCGCCATCTCCGGGTTGATGAGAGTCCGTGCTACGCCGTGCGGCCGGACGATAGCGGCCCGCTCCAACGCTTCGAACGCGCGATCCTTGTGCCCGAGGGCGGCAGAGATAACTGCAACCGTCTCAGGGGAGTCCCCATGCTGCTCGGCCAGCGTCTCCGCCTCCGCGCGTCTGCCTGTCCTGACATAGGCCAAGGCGAGCCAGGGGTTTTGCCTAATCTTGCCCGCGGCCACGCGGCGACCGATTTCCTCGCGACCGGAGCGACCGATTTGCTCTTGCCGCCTGAGGTAACGATAACGGCTGTCGGCCTTTTCCAAGAGGGGTACCGCCTCTCCCAGCCTGCCGGCGTACATCAGCGCTCGCGCGTAGTTGTTTTCCACATAAGGAAAGTCGGGGTCGACTGCGAGCACGCGTTGGAAGGTATCGATGGCCTCCGCGTATCGTCCGGCGAACAACTGTACTAGACCGATCTCCCGTTGCACATCCAACGACAGGGGATCGTTTCGCAACGCCACGCGCAGGATCCGCAAGGCTTCGTCAAACTTTTCCAGTGGTTGCAGCGTCGAGATTGAATAGCTGGTGTAGCTCTGGGCAAGACTTGGGTCCAGGTCGATGGCCCGCTGGAAGGATTTCTCGGCGTTCTCCCACGCAAACTCCCACGAGTACACCCAGCCCATCGCAGCGTGCGCCTCGGCCAGCAGCGGATCGAGTTCGACTGCCTTAACGGCTGCCGGCCGCATGATCGAAATAGCCGTTTCCAAGGCAAGGGAAAGGGAGCCCCCAGGCGACATCCACGCGTATGCGTTCGCCAGCCCTGCATGCGCGGGTGCGAACGTCGGATCCTTCGCGATGACCTGTTGGAACAGCTCCGCGGCCTTCTCCGCGTTGGAAACGCCCCGGCGGTCGTTGAGCGCACGCGCCTTCAAGTACAGCTCGTACGCTTGCAGATCGATGTTGTAGCGTCGCTGGCCCCTGGCCAACGTCAGGCGAAGCCTGTTGACGATCGCCCGCGAGATCTCGTCCAGGACGATGAAGACGTCACTGGAAGAGTTGAGGTCTCGATCGAACCGTTCGGCCCACAGCGGCACCTCACCGGCGATTCGGAACAGTTGAGCGTTGACTCGCAACTTATTGCCTGACCGCAAGACGGATCCTTCGACGACGAGATTCGCGCCGAGCTGCTGGCCAACCTCGCGCAGGTTGCGCGGCTTATCTTTGAACGCGAATGACGATGTGCGCGAGCGCACCTGGAGGCCCTGGACGACCGCGAGATTTCGAATGATTTCGTCCGTCAACCCGTCGACGAAGTAATCGCCCTCCGGTTCGGTGCTCAGGCTCTTCAACGGCAGCACGGCAATGATAGGCTGGCCAGTCGGACTGACGGCTGCGCCCGTGACGGTGCTGGATCCGACGAACCTCGCCAGCAGTGCGCTTGGTGTCGTCGACAATCCCGCTTGACGGCCACGAAGCTCCCACCCAACGGCTCCGACAAGAATGAGCACGCCCGTCACTCCCGCGGCGTACGGCAGCCGCACGAGTCTCGCCCGCGGCGTCAGCGTGGCTAAATCCGCGCGCAGCGCATCCGCACTGTGATAGCGCCGCTCGGGCTGGGGGTCGACCGCCCGCTCGATGATGCGCGCAAGCTTCGAAGGCGTATCCCGCCGCGCGGCCTGCACACTGGTTCGCTCTCCGCGCTCATGGGCTTGGCTAACGCCACGTATCGTTTGAGCATGGACTGGGTAAGTACCGGTCACTAGGCGATACAGCAGGACGCCGAGGCTATAGATGTCGCTATGAACCGTGGCTGGTTGTCCCTGCAGAACCTCGGGTGCGAGGTAAAGCGGCGTGCCTGCAAGATCCGACGATTCGTCGTCTTCAAGCTCTCGGCCAGTGCCGAAGTCCATCAACACGATGCGGCCGTCTTCGGCTCGCATCACGTTATGTGTCTTGATATCCCGATGCAGCAGCCCGGCGTAGTGCACCGCGGACACCGCGCGACAGAGCTCGAGACCTATGTTGACAGCCTCGGCAGCGCTGACCACCTTTCGTTCGCCGAGGATTTGCTCGAGGGTTTTACCGCGAACGAACTCCATCCAGAGCCCGATTTGATCGGAAATCTGCTCGGCGCCGTAGATGGTGACGACGTTCGGATGCCGCACCCGGGCGAGCAATCGGCCTTCGTGGATGATCGCCGACGCTGTTCGATCGCCGACCGAGCGATCGGCCGGCAGCAGCTTCAGCGCGACTTCGCGATCGAGCCGCGTGTCCCGCGCGCGGTAGACCTCTCCAAACGCGCCTTGGCCGATCCGCTCGACAAGCCGAAGATGACCCCACAGCACCGGCGAAGTGCGGGCGTGATCGCTGCGAGCGAGGACAGCAACGGCCGACACTATCTTTAGTTGTCTAAGAAGTGGCCGTCTGGCCCCTTCAGAGCTCGATTCGACGGCTGCCCAGTCGATTGGGCTCCCCTCGAGGATCGCGTCGACGAGATCGTCACCGACTTGATCACTCGGCGGCACGTTCCATCTCCTGAGCCAGTCGGAGAAGCGCTCGGTGAGCAGCCTTGCGCGCAGCCTCAGACGTCGGCTTGCCCAGCGCTTGGGCCAGCTCCTCGTAGGTGCAGCCCATTTCCACCTTGGCGATGATCGCTTCGCGCTCTTCGGCCGTCAGCCGCTGAAGCGCTTGCTCGTAGCGCTCGACCGCCTCACGACCGATCGCTTGTTCGAGAGGTGACTCGGCGCTGTCGACTTCAAGGCCCTCGAGATCCGTAACGTGCGGCTGCCGTCCTTTGTGTCGCAGTTCGTTCCGGATGCGATTGAGAACCGCCTGACGCAGGTACGCCTGCAGCGCACCGACACGGCGCGGTTCGAAGTTCTCGATGTTCTTGAACGTCTGAACCAGCGTGTCCTGGACAAGATCATCCGTGTCGGCGAGATCGCGCGCCCACTTGGGCAAGCGGCCGCGGGCCCATCGCTGGAGCGGTTTGAGATGGCGCACGAAGACATGTTCAAGCGCCTCGCGGTCGCCTGCGCGGGCACGCTCGACTAGATGAAATGTCGACTCGGCCTCGACTGAGCCAGAGGCTTTGACGCCAAATCGAACGCTGGCGCGGTCCTCTCCGGGCATGAGTTCCTTCGGTCGGTCGCCGATCTTACCCCACCACGGCAAAGCCCAAAAGGGCTGTCCGGTTTGGCCGCGGCTGGTGTTTATACAGATGTGAAGTCGTGGCGAGACGAAGACAGCTGACGCAGCGAATTCAGTGGGCGCCCAATGCTTGTGATCGCCTTGTGTGGCGGGTGTCGACTGACGTGAATGAACCCTGAGAAGACGCGATGGCATCCCGCGACAGGAGACACATCATGATCCGACTAACGCGCTGTCTCATGACGATTGTCGCTTTCGTTACTCTCATCCCAGGAGGCAGACGGAACGCGGTCAACGTCGCT
>Ga0075429_100005275_pt1 | contig 11114 bp, 6 predicted proteins | sample RhiMetdeltSRZDD3_FD_75295 | JGI IMG/M metagenome (GOLD analysis project Ga0075429, IMG submission 75295) | Populus rhizosphere microbial communities from Tennessee, USA - Rhizosphere MetaG P. deltoides SRZDD3 | ecosystem: Host-associated > Plants > Roots > Rhizosphere > Soil | place: USA...
CCTCCGCGATGACGCCCATGAAACCCGTAAAATCCCGGAAACAGGACCGTCGGCACGGTCGTCCCGGGGGCGCCCCGTCGCGCGCGCTGAAGATGCCCAGCCGCGGCCCGATGGTTCCCGCGGGCGACGGCCTGTTCCGCCTCGCGAGCACGTTCGAGCCGATGGGGGATCAACCGACGGCCATCGCCGCGCTCGCCGACGGCGTGCGCCGCGGCGACAAGCACCAGGTGCTTCTGGGCGTGACCGGCTCGGGCAAGACATTCACCATCGCCAAGGTGATCGAGGAGGTCAACCGGCCGACCCTCGTGATCGCGCCCAACAAGACGCTTGCCGCGCAGCTCTACCAGGAGTTCAGGGGGTTCTTTCCGGCGGCCGCGGTGGAGTACTTCGTGTCGTACTACGACTACTACCAGCCGGAGGCCTACGTCCCCACGACCGACACCTATATCGAGAAGGAATCCACCATCAACGACGACATCGATCGGCTGCGGCACTCCGCCACCCGTTCGATGTTCGAGCGGCGCGATGTGATCGTGGTGGCGTCGGTTTCGTGCATCTTCGGGCTCGGCTCGCCCGAGGCCTATCAGGGCATGCTTGTGATGCTCGCGGTGGGCGATCGGATCTCCCGCGACACGCTGCTGCGCAGCCTGGTGGAGATCCAGTACGCGCGACGTCCGCACGATCTGGAGCGCGGCTCGTTCCGGGCGCGGGGCGACGTGATAGAGATCTGGCCGGCCTACGACGAGCGCGCGGTGCGCGTGGAGCTGTTCGGGGACGAGGTGGAGGCCATCACGGTCATCGACCCTCTGCGCGGGGTGGCTCTCGATCGGCTCCGGCGCGTGCCGATCTATCCTTCGACGCACTACGTGACGCCTCCCGAAAAACGGCTGGCCGCGTTCGAGAGCATCCGCGAAGAGCTGCGCGAGCGCCTCGGGCAGCTCGAGACCCAGTCCAAGCTCCTGGAGGCGCAGCGTCTGCAGCAGCGCACCTTGTTCGACCTGGAGATGATCCAGGAGATCGGCTATTGCCAGGGCATCGAGAACTACTCGCGCCATCTCACCGGCCGCGCCGCCGGAGAGGCGCCTCCCACGCTCATCGACTACCTTCCGAAGGACGCCCTGCTGATCATCGACGAGAGCCACGTCACCATGCCGCAGCTCAGGGGGATGTACCGCGGCGATCGCGCGCGCAAGGAGGTTCTGGTCGAATATGGCTTCAGGCTTCCCTCCGCCCTCGACAATCGTCCGCTCAAGTTCGAGGAGTTCGAGCAGCGCCTCACGCAGGCCGTCTACGTCTCGGCCACCCCGGGGCCCTACGAGCTGGGGCGCGCCGGCGGCGTGGTGGTCGAGCAGGTCATCCGGCCGACCGGGCTGATGGATCCGTCGATCCTGGTGAAGCCCGTGGGGACCCAGGTGGACGACCTGCTCGGAGAGATCCGAAGGCGCGTCGAGATGGGCGATCGGGTGCTCGTGACCACGCTCACCAAGAAGATGGCCGAGGACCTCACCGACTACTACCGCGAGCTGGGCGTGAAGGTGGAGTACCTGCACTCGGACATCGACACGTTGGAGCGGGTGCGCGTGATCCGGGACCTACGCAAGGGGGTGTACGACGTCCTGGTCGGCGTCAACCTGCTTCGCGAGGGATTGGATCTTCCCGAGGTCAGCCTCGTGGCCGTGCTCGATGCGGACAAGGAAGGCTTTCTCCGGTCGAGCGGCTCGCTCATCCAGACGGTCGGCCGCGCGGCGCGCAACATCCGCGGCACGGCGGTGCTCTACGGCGATCGTCTCACCGACTCGATGCGCAAGGCCATCGCGGAAACCGACCGCCGGCGCCAGCTCCAGGAGAGCTACAACAAGGAGCACGGCATCACGCCAGAGACGATCCTCAAGCCGATCGACGACAGCCTGCTGGGTTTCATCGAGGCCGACTACGTGGACGTCCCGCTGGAGGAGGAGCAGGCGCCCGAGGGGGTCGAGATGGACCGTTTCGCCTCGATGGAGGAGCTGGACAAGGAGATTGTCCGGCTCGAAAAGAGGATGAGGAAGGCGGCCGAGAAGCTCGACTTCGAGGAGGCGGCGTCGCTCAGGGACCAGATCGCCTGGCTCCGCCGGCACGCGGTCTTTTCGTGACCACGCCCGGGTCGCGGCGCCGCCTCGAGGAGAAGGCCGCCGACCTTCCCGATCGACCGGGCGTCTACCTCTTCAAGGACGCCTCCGGCCAACTCCTCTACATCGGCAAGGCGCGGGTGCTGCGCGACAGAGTGCGCAGCTACTTCGGCACCGCGGCCGGACTCACCGTCAAGATTCGCCGGATGATGGAGGAGGCGGCCGACCTCGACCTGATCGTCACCAACTCGGAGGTCGAGGCGCTCATCCTCGAGAACAATCTCGTCAAGAAGGAGCAGCCGCGATACAACACGCTGCTGCGGGACGACAAGAATTTCCCCTACCTGAAGATGACGGTGCAGGACCAGTTTCCGCGCGTCGTGCTGGTGCGCAAGGCGCAGCTCGACGGCAGCGCCTACTTCGGCCCCTACCTTCCGGCCTCCCACGCGCGCCGCGCGCTGCGCATGGTGGCGCGGTTCTTCCAGGTTGCCACCTGCCACGAGCGGCTCGACGGCAGCAGGCCGCGCCCCTGTCTTTATTACCAGCTCGACCAGTGCCTGGGTCCCTGCGCCGGGCTGGCGGACCCAGCGGCCTACGCGGGAGCGGTTGAGGACGCGCGTCTCTTTCTGGAAGGCCGGAGCCAGGACCTGCTGTCGCGGCTGAAGGTCAAGATGGCTGGGGCCTCCCAGAACCAGGAGTACGAGCTGGCGGCGCACTACCGCGACCTGATCCGGACGGTCGGCTCGTTCGCCGAGCGGCAGAACATCGCCAGCGTGGGGCTGGAGGAGCAGGACTACTTCCACCTGCACCGCGAAGGCGAGAGGGCCGCCCTTCAAGTATTCAGCATGCGGGGAGGGCTCGTGCAGTCGCGAAGGGAGTTCACGTTCGAGTCGGTGCACGAGGACGACGCGGCCTTTCTGTCGTCCGTGCTGCAGCTCTACTACGCCGGGGGTGCCGACGTGCCAGGGCAGATCTACGTTCCGGTGGAGCCGGCCGACAAGGAGCTGCTGGAGACCTGGCTGTCGGATCAAAGGGCTCGCGTACGGATCGTGGTGCCGCACCGCGGCGTGAGGGCGAAGTTCCTCGAGCTGGTGCGCAAGAACGCGAAGCTTGCGTTCGAGAGCCGCTTCCGATCGCCGCACACCTACGGCGTGGAGGTGCTCGAGGCCCTTCAAGAGACGCTGGGTCTTCCCGAGACTCCGTACCGGATCGAGTGCTTCGACATCTCGCACATCCAGGGATCGGAGACGGTGGCTTCGATGGTCGCCTGGGAAGGCGGGCGGCCCAAGCGCTCCGACTACCGGCGATTCCGCGTGAAGACGGTCGATGGCGTGGATGACTTCGCCTCTATGAAGGAGGTCGTCGGGAGGCGGTACAGCCGCCTGCTGAAGGAGGGCAAGAACCTGCCCGACCTGATCCTGATCGATGGCGGCAAAGGGCAGCTCTCCGCCGCCGTGGACGCCCTCACCGCGCTGGATGTGACCTCCGTGCCGATCGCCGCGCTGGCGAAGAAAGAGGAGCTTCTCTTCCTCCCGGGGCGCGCCGGACCGGTGGCCATCGATCACCATTCGCCGATCCTGCACCTGGTCCAGCGCGTGCGCGACGAGGCGCACCGGTTCGCCATCACCTATCACCGGTCGCTGCGACGCAAGCGGACGATCACGTCCTCGCTGACGCAGATTCCAGGCGTGGGGGAGACGTCGGCCAGGAAGCTGCTGCGCAAATTCGGCTCGCTCGACCGCCTTCGCTCGGCGTCGCGCGAGGAGATCGAGCCGTTGGTCGGCCGGAAGGTCGCCGAGGCGGTCAGCCGTTACCTGGCGAGCTGATGGAGGTTATATTACTTCGTGATGCCCGCTCCGAGCCGCACTGAGGCCGCTCCGCTGGAAACCTGGCTGACTTCGTGGCGTGACGTGATCGACCGCGCGCTGCCCGGGCTGCTTCCTCCGCGGGAAGAGCTGGCCGGCTCCGTTCACGACGCGATGGTCTACATGCTCCTGTCGCCGGGCAAGCGGATCCGCCCGACGCTGACGATGGCGGTCGGCGAGATGTATCGACTGGAGCCGCGGCGGCTGCTGCCGACGGCCTGTGCCATCGAGATGGTGCACACATCGTCCCTCATCCTCGATGACCTGCCCTGCATGGACGACGCGCGGCTGCGGCGCGGCCGCGCGGCCTGCCACGAGGCCTACGGCGAGGCGACGTCCATCCTGGCGGCCGTGGGTCTGCTGAATCATGCCTACGCGATCCTGGCCGGCGGGATGCGTGGGGCGGCCGACGCCACGCGCGATCGCCTGCGCGCCATCGTGGCACGGCGTCTCGCGGCGGCCATTGGTCTTGACGGCGTGATCGGCGGTCAGGCGGCGGACCTGGAGGCGGCGCGGCGGGGCGGCGCGTCCGGCAGCGATCTCGTCGCGCTCGAGTTCATCCACAGCCACAAGACCGGTAGTCTCTTCATCGCCTCGGCGGAGGTCGCCGCGCACCTGTCGGCGGCCACACCCGCCGAGCTGCAGGCCCTCATGGATTACGCGAAGAACCTGGGACTCGCTTTCCAAATAACCGACGACCTGATCGACGCCACGGGCGACGCGAAGACCGCCGGAAAACCGGTGCGTGCCGACGCGGGCCGGCCGACGTTCGTCTCGCTGTGCGGCGTGGAGGGCGCGCGCACGCTAGCCGGTGAGCTGGTCGGGACCGCCATCGAGTCGCTGGCTGCTTTTGGCCGTCGCGCGGAGCGCCTGCGCGAGCTGGCTCGCTTCGTGGCTTCGCGGGACCGTTGATGGAGCCACCCGATTCCCACAAACATGTCGGGCTCGACGCTATCAGGACCCAGCTTCGCGAGCTGGGCTACCTGCGCGGACCTTTGTCGCGGCTCGAAGGCTGGATGGTCGCGGGCCGAGGCGGGCCCTCGGGCTTTCTGAGGATCAACGCCCTGGCTAGCCTGCGCGTGGGGCTGCTGGGCGGACCGCTGCTGGGCATTCCCGCCGCCGCGGCGGTGGCGCTGGCCAACCGGCCCCACATCACGTCGCCGCGAGATCTCCTGGCGCTGGCCCTCTACCTCTCCTTCGTGCTGGGCATCGCGCTCGCGGGACTCGAGTTCCTGACCGACACGGCGCTGGCGTGGCTCGGGCGAAGGGGGTTGGTGCTGGTGGGACGCGTGGAAAAGCTGGCCGCGCGCGTCGGGCTGCTCTTCAGCGTCGCCACGTCGCTCTACCTCGCCTGGCTGGTGCGCGGCGGGCGTGCCTCACTGGCTGGCGCGCCGGGCGAGCCGGCAGGGCCTGGCGAGAGGGGAGCGGTCGCCTGGGTCCTGTGGCTGGCAGCCGTCATCGGGGCGCTGGGAGTGGGCCACCTGATCGGCAGGGTGGTGCGCATCGGCTCGCTCGCGACACTGGTCGCCGCCGGTGGCGGCGCCGGGGTTGTGGGCCACCTGTCGGGGCCGCAGCGCGGCAGAAGGCTCGTCGTCTTCGCGGGTGCCGCCGCCCTGACGGCCGCGGCGGGACTGCTGGTCTTCGCGCCGGCCGATTTCTTCCATCCTTCGTTCGGCGGGCGCGGCGCCATCGCACATGAGCCGGTGCCGGGACGGTTGGTGATGCTGGCCGTGGACGGTCTGGACGCTGCCTGGTTCGACGAGATGAAACGCGCCGGCAGCTGCCCGAGGCTGGCCCGCCTGGAGATGGAGGGAGCCCGCTACGACCTTGCCGTCGATGAGACGAGAGTGCCTCCCAACGTCTGGACCACCGTGGCCACCGGACGTCCGGCGGAGCAGCATGGCATCCTGGGGTACCAGGCCGAGCGCGTCCCCGGCATGGCGACTCCCGTGCAGGACAATCCTGCCCCGTCGGCGCCGACTCTTTCGCTCAGGCTGCTGCTGCCCCCGCTGCGATCCGAGCCTGCTCCCGTCAGCTCCGGGATGCGGCGGGCCCGCGCCGTCTGGGAGATCTTCTCGGAGGCCGGCGTGCCCGCGGCGGCGGTGAACTGGTGGGCCACCTGGCCCGCCCAGCCGGACGACGGCATGGTGGTCAGCGAGCGAACCTTCGCCCGGTTCGCGGCACGCGCGCATCCCGACCGCGATGCGGCCCCTGATGGGCTGCAGAAAGAGCTGGCCTCGCGCTTCCGCTCCGACATGCAGGACGTCGACAAGGCGCTCGAGCGTCTGGGGCTCGACGGCACGGGCGACCTGGTCGTCACGTCGGCTGTCATCGACCGGTATCACGCGGACGTGGCACGCCGGCTGGTCGACTCCGGGCTGGCCCAGGCCGCCTTCGTCTACCTGCCCGGGTTGGACATCACCCGTTCGCGGGCGTCGTCCTCCGCATCGCCTGCGCAGGCGGGGCTGGCGCTGGCGCGGGTGCTTCGAAATCTGGACGATATCGCGGGCGCCTTTGCGGACATCAACGGTCCCGAGGACCTGCTGCTCGTGCTGGCAGACCCCGGCCGACAAGCCGACCCTGCCCGGCAAGGCGTCCTGCTGGCGTGGGGCAAGCGGGTCAAGCCGGGACGCCACTCCCGGCAGATATTGCGGGTCGACGTCGCCCCGACGCTCCTCGCCCTGGCGGGGCTGCCGACGGCCCGCGACCTGCACGGAACGCCCGTGATTGATTTCTTGAGAGTCGGTGATGTCGCCACACGCCTGGTTTCACCGATCGACAGCTACGGCGTCCGACCGGAGCCCCTGCCCGGGCCGCCCGAGGATCCCTTCAACAGGGAAGTTCTCGACCGCCTCAGGAGTCTCGGGTACATCCATTGAGCACATTGAGCAGCGCGGCCTGGGAGGTGATCGCCCGAAAGGGCTTGTCTGGCGGAAAAAGCGAAAGATTTATCTTTGACGGGTCAAGCGTTTGAGGGTATATTCTGCCTGCACTTAAGGGCTAATTGTCTGATTCCATAAGATGTCAGGGACCTCCGGAAGTCTCATCGCAGAAGACATCATCCGCGGAGTCCTCGACGGCGAGGCTGGTCGCGCAACCTTGAAGGTGACCAGCTCCAGCATGCGGCCCTGCATCGAACAAGGCGATTCGATCACCATCAGGCGTGTCGCCCCCCGGTCGCTTCTGCCGGGAGACGTGGTCGTCTTCGCCAGCGATACCGCGGGCATTGTCGTTCATCGGCTGCTCTGGAGAACACATCCTCTGGGCCAGCCGACGCATATTTTCACGAAGGGGGATGCGGTTGCGTGCCTCGATCGGTCGGTTCCAGTCGACCGGATCTTGGGGCGAGTCGACGGCATCATCAGGGGGGAGGGTCGATTCAGCCCGACCACGCCGCTCGACCGGGTCCGGTGCCTGTTCCAGGCGGCGGCATACGGCGCGAGACGGTGGTTCAGGCGGCGGCTGGGGCCCGACGGTCGTCCGAGACAGCCGGAAAACCTGGAGCATCGGTGACAGCAGGGTTTGCGAATGCTGAGAAAACGATGGTGTCTCGAAACGATGAGTTCGTCCCCGATCTGTCCTTCTACCGCGCGAAAAGCCCTGCGCTCCCGGCAAATCCTGGAATCCTGACCCTCACCGTCGGTGATGTGACCGTTCGCCTGACGGGACTGAGGGGCTCGAACGTCGCCACGCTGCGAAAACGCTACGGCATCTTCTGCCACGATGACGGACGCGCGGCCGATCTGGAGATTCGGGTCGGAGAGGCGGGCCGCGACCAGTTCCTCAGGGTCCAGGGGACCACGGAGTATTACAGGATCGACACGCGCTGGGAGGCCGAGACGATGACCGCCTGCTCCTACGAGTGGGCCGGGTGGATCGATTTTTCGCGCAGGGAGGGAGGACTGCTCCTTGCGGACATCGCCCTGGAGACGCCCCGCGCCTTCGACCGCGGCCTCGAGAACTTCCTGCGCGTGGCCTACTCGCACCTCATCATCCAGCGAGGCGGCTTTCTCCTGCATTCCGCGGGCCTGGTCCGCAACGGCAAGGCACACCTGTTCTTCGGGCCATCCGGATCGGGCAAGACGACCGTCACCTCGCTCACGCCCGAGGCGCATATCCTTTCTGACGATTTGACCATGGTGGTGCGCGACGGATCCGGCGAGTACCGTGCCTGTAGTGTTCCCTTCAGGGGGCTGTTTGCACCCGAGGCGACCTCCGACGCCACCTGGCCGATAGCCGGCTTCTACAGGCTGATTCAAGCCTCGACCGACAGGCTCGAGCCTGTCTTTGGGGCCCGGGCGGTCGGCGAGCTGGTCGGAAGCCTTCCGTTTGTGACAGATCGGCCAGAAATCGCGAACGAAGTCATCGATGCGGTGGCCTTCGCGGCCGCAAAGGTGCCGATTTTCCGACTTCATTTCAAAAAAGACCGTACATTCTGGCAGGCGATCGATGCTGGCGGCCCCGGCGTTGATGGTTTTTCGGCTCACAAGGGTATTAACCCATGAGTGCCGGCGTAAGCCGCCTGATCGCCGCATGACGGCTGAGGCTCAGGGTCTGCCCAGAAAGCACCCGCATGCGGCCGCGAGGGTGTATGAAGGGGAGGCGTTCATCGTCCTCCCACAGTTTCATCAGTACAAGATTCTGAACGAGGTCGGCACCAGAATCTGGGATCTGATCGACGGAAAGACGTCGCAAGAGGAGATCGCGAAGGTCATCTCGCAGGAGTACGAGGTGGCCTTCGAGACAGCCCTGGACGACGTGAAGCAGTTTCTGGCAGATCTGCAGGCCAACGGAATGCTGGTCGGCGAGGAATCAACTCGGTGAACGCAGTTCTGGAAAGGCGGCGGTAGAGACGATGGCAGAGGAACGGCCTGCACTGGGCAATGCCTACCACGATCTCGTGGCCCGGAGTTGGAACAAGGCGCTGCCGATGTCGGCGCTCTGGGAAATCACCTACGCCTGCAACCACAAGTGCGCTTTCTGCTACAACTGCCCCGAGCGCGGCCGGCGGGAGATGACCAAGGATCAGATCATCGCCGGTTTGAGCAAGATCGCCGACCTGGGCTGCGTCTTCCTCGTGATGACCGGCGGCGAGCCGCTCACACGGCCCGATTTCTTCGACATCGCCTGGGCTGGCAAACGGCTTGGTTTCGCCATCAGGGTCTACACCAACGGTTACCTCGTGGACGAAATCGTGGCCCGCAAGTTCAAGGAGCTGATGCCCTTCGAGATCGAGATCTCCTTCCACGGCGCGCGCGCCGAAACGATGGACAAGCTGACCGGCGTGCCCGGCTCGTATGCCCGCGTCCTGCAGGGGATCCGAAACCTGCGCAAGTACGACCTGAAGGTCAACATGAAGGTTCCGATCACCAAATGGAATCAGGCCGAGCTGCGCGACATCAAGGTGCTGGCGGAGGAGCTTGGCTGTCACGCGATCTTCGACCCCGTCATCACGCCGCGCGACGACGGAGACACCAGCCCGCTGGCCTTGCAGGCGGATCGCGAGTTCCTCGCGAAGCTCTGGTCTCCCGAATACGCCGACCTGACTCACGAAGAGGTTCCGTTGCCGCGCAACGACACTCACGTCGAAGCCAACTGCGGCACGGGCCGCTCGACCATCGCGCTCGACCCGTATGGAAACATCTATCCGTGCGTCCAGTGGCGCCGCTCAGCGGGCAACATCAGTGACGTTCCCGACCTTCGGGTCCTCTGGAAGGATTCTCCCGTGCTCAACGAGGTCCGCAGGATTGCCATGGAGATCCCCAAGACCACGCTCAAGACGTGCGAGTCGGGTGAGTTTTGTTCGTTCTGTCCCGGGGTGGCAGAGGTCCAGACGGGCGACCCCAGGAACATCTACCCGCAGGTTCGGATGACTTCGGAAATCAGAAAGCAGCGACATTCTGAGTTCCTTGAGATACAAAGCAGGACGCCAGCTTAAGGGTCCGGGAGCGGATGCTTCCAAAACTGGGGGGTTGTATGAAGAAGACTTACGAAAAGCCGGCTATCAAGCACACCGAGGAGATCGAAGCAAGGGCCGTGGCTTGTGCGAAGATGGACGACACGCAGTGCGGTGGGGCACCTCTCACCAGCTAGGTCGTACCGTCGTGGCCGAGCAGGTCTACTCGGCGCTATCCCTCGATCGGGGCCCGCGAAACCCCGAGTGAAGGGGTCTGCGTGACGATAAGCGCGTGAGCACGAGCAAGTCCGAAGGCAACGCAGAGAGAGGTTCTTTCTGAGGAGGAGAGGTTAACGCGATGAAGAAAAACTACGAAAAACCAGCAATCATCCATTCCGAGGACATCGAGGCTCGGGCTGTGGCGTGCACCAAGGACAACACCAACGCCTGCCCAGGTGGCCCGATCACGAGCTAGGTTGTAGGCGCGCAGAATTTCCAATCTGGCGCGAATTGGAGCGGACCAATGAGGCAGATTTCATGGCTCCTTGGTTTTGCCGCACTGCTCGCGCTGGGAAGCGACAAGGCCTTAACCGGAACGGCCGGAAACATTGGTGGAGGGGACCGATGGCAGTTCCGGTTAAGGCTTTCCGCGCCAGAGCCAAGCATCCAGAGGGTACCTGGCCATCCTGAGTTGGGCCAGGTTCTCTCGATTCCCACCTTCGACATCGACCCCGTGGGGTCGAGTCGAACCGTCGCGGGGGGGCGGATCCCGCTGCCGGTGAAGGTGGTCCGGGTGGCAATCCCGGAAGGCGCCGATGTCAGCCTGGAGACGATCCGGGCCAGCCAACGGCTTCTGAAGGGGTTGAGGCTAGGACCGGTGAAAGGCCCGGGCCAGGGGTGGCCCGAGTCGGAAACCGGACCCACCGCGGCACCAGATGCCGGCAAGCAGGGGAGTCCATTCGCATCTGCGTGGACTGGATCACCGGTCCGTCTTGGTGAGATCGGGTACCTCCGCCACCAGAAATTCGTCGAAGTCATCTTCACGCCCGTGGTGCGCGCGGGCGAATCATCCGACGGGCTCGCCGACTACGATTTCTACTCCGACGTGGACGCCAGCGTTGTGGTGCAGGGCGTCGACGCCTCGCTCCTTGCGGGAACTCCCGGCGGCGAAATCCACGATTCGCACTTCGAGGAGAGCTACCGCTCGGCCTTCGTGAACTACGAGGAGGGCAAACGGTTCCGCGT
>Ga0075429_100005279_pt1 | contig 11113 bp, 10 predicted proteins | sample RhiMetdeltSRZDD3_FD_75295 | JGI IMG/M metagenome (GOLD analysis project Ga0075429, IMG submission 75295) | Populus rhizosphere microbial communities from Tennessee, USA - Rhizosphere MetaG P. deltoides SRZDD3 | ecosystem: Host-associated > Plants > Roots > Rhizosphere > Soil | place: USA...
GAAGGAAGATCATGGCCACGATGACGGCAATGGCGATGACGGCGATGATGAGTGCATATTCGACGAGGCCCTGACCCTCTTCGTCACGGAAGAAAGCGATCATTGAGAACCTCCTTTCCCTGCATGCTGGGCGGACTCACAAGCGTGTCCGCTATGCGGAAACTCTAGGTGGTCCCCAGCCACGGACAAGCCCTACAGGTGGGTGCGCGGACGTCCTGATACGGGCGGGCCACCATCCGGGAGTACTAGGCCCTTCCGCCTAGCGGAAGTCAGGATGCCCGCGGGACGAGATCTCATCGCGCAGCGATTCGAGGGCGCTGCGCGGCCGATCCGGCGGAAGGTGCGCTCCCAGCGACGCGGCGACAGCGTCGCGCAGCTCGGGCAGCGTGCAGCCGAAAAGCTCCCCGCTCGTCTCGAACTCGGCGCGCAGGCGCAGGAAACCGAACGGGTTGTGCCGCGAAACGTCGAGGCCGCTGCAGAGCTCGTCCAGCAGCGTGTACAGCGTGCGCCGGCCGTCCGGCGAAAGACCGTCGAGCCACGTCGACACGAGCTTCGCGGCGCGCTCATCCACAGGCTAGCGAGGGCGAGCAGCGGCAGCTTGCTGACGCCGGCGCACGAGCGACGCTTGTATGACGACAGTCATGTCGCCCGATTATGGTGAGCGCCCGATGGCCATCGTCAACGTGCGCTATATGGTCGACGACGTCGATGCGGCGGTCGCGTTCTACACGACCCACCTGGGTTTCACGCTCAACTCCAACGCTGCTCCCGCGTTCGCCGACGTAATTCGCGGCGATCTTCGCCTGCTCCTCAGCGGTGCGACGAGCTCGGCCGGTCGTCCGATGCCGGACGGAAGCCGACCCGCGTCCGGCGGCTGGAACCGCTTCCAGATCATCGTTGACGACATCGCCGGCGAGGTCGCTCGCCTCCGCGCCGCAGGCGTGACGTTCCGCAACGACGTGATCAAGGGCCCCGGCGGCTCGCAGATCCTGATCGAGGACCCTTCAGGGAACGTGGTCGAGCTCTTCCAGCCGCGCTAGCCCGCTCCGCAGAACCCCGCGACCGTCGCGGCGACGTCGTCGCGCGAGACGCGATGCAGACGCGCATCGGGCAGCGACGCGAGCATCCGCGCGCCGTACTCGCGCATGATCGCGCGCCGATCGAGAAGCACCACCGCGCCGCGGTCGGTTCGCGTTCGGATGAGCCGGCCGAAGCCCTGACGCAGTCGCAGCGCTGCCTGCGGCACCTGGAACTCCGCGAATGGATCCTCGTAACGCTCGGCGCGTCCCTGCACCAGCGGATCGTCCGGGACCGCGAACGGTAGACGCGCGATCACCACGCAGCGGAGGAGATCGCCAGGCAGGTCGACGCCCTCCCAGAACGACTGTGTGCCGAGCAGCACGGCGCGTCCGGCCGCGAATCGTTCGAGCAGCGCGCGACGTGAGCCGTCGATGCCCTGCGTCAACACGGCGATCCCGGACTCCTCGAGCTGGCCAAGGCGAGCGGCGACGTCCCGCATCGAGCCGTGCGCCGTGAACAGGACGAGCGTGCGGCCGTCGAGCGCTCGGCCGATCTCGGTGATCGTCTGCGCCGTCTCTTCCGCGAACGCGGGGTCCGACGGAAGCGCGCCGTCGTCGGGCACGACGAGGATCGCCTGCTCGTCGTAGCGGAACGGCGAACCGAACGCTGTGGCGTGTCCTTTGTCCGTGAGGCCGAAGCGCTCGAGCGCGAACGCGAACGAGCCCGCCACCGCCAGCGTCGCGGAGGTGAACACCGTGGAGCGACGCGGCGCGACGAGTCCTCGCTGTAGCGCATCGCCGAGGTAGGACGGCGCGACGTGCAGCGACACCGAGCCGCTCGACGCGCGCTCGATCCACACGATGTCACCGCCGCGCGGTTGGTGGACCCCTCGTTTCAGAGCGACCTGGATGCCGCCGAGGTCACCAAGTGCGGACGCGAGATCGGCCTCGTCATCCTCGTCGGCCGTCACCGCGCGAAGACGCTCCGCGGCGACGGCGATGCCGGCGAGAGCGTCCCCCAGACGCTCCGACGCGAGCTCGACCGGAAGCCACTGCTCGTCGCTCGCGCGCACGCCGGCCGTGACGCGCAGCTTGTCCTCGGTCGGGCCGAGCGGCTCCAGCACCGCGGCGAGCGCGGCGAAGACCTCGCCACCACGCTCGTGAGCCGATGCGATCTCACGACGCACCTCCTCCGCGGTGATCGCGCGCTCGTCGCGGAGCGCTGACGTGACCGCGCTCGAGTGCGAGACTCGGTCGAGCGCGCGTCGCATGCCGCGGTCCTCGAGCGTGAGGCCGAAGGCATCGGTCGCGACATCTTCGAGGCGATGCGCCTCGTCGACGACGAGATGGTCCGTCTCCGGCAAGAGCACGCCGCCCATGCGCGCGTCCTGCAGGAGCAATGCGTGATTGGTCACGACGATCCCCGCACGCGCGGCAGCTTCGCGCGCGCGCTGCAGATAGCACCCGCCCGCGACGCGCGCGCAGCGGCGCGCGTCACAGGTCTCGTCGTCGGCCGAGATCCGGCCCCAGAGATCGCCCTCCGAGCCGAGGAGGTTGAGCTCCGCCCGATCGCCGGTGCCCGTCGCGGTGCGCCACACCAATGTCTTGAGCAGGAGCCGCGCCTCGTCGCGCGTCGCGACGCTCCCGCGGAACGATTGCCAGCGGCGCGGACACAGATAGTTCGAACGGCCCTTGAGCACCGCGATCTCGACCGCGGATCCCAGCGCCTCCTGCAAGGCGGGCAGGTCCTTTCGAACGAGCTGGTCCTGGAGCGGCAGCGTGTGCGTGCTGACGATCACACGCTCACCCCCGAGCGCGCGTCCGACCGCAGGTACGAGATACGCGAGCGACTTCCCCACTCCCGTGCCGGCCTCGGCGAGCAGCGCGCCGCCATCGCGGAACGTGTCTTCGATCGCCGTGGCAAGCGCGCGCTGCTGCGGTCGGTCCTCGTAGCCCGCGAGACGGCGCGCGAGCGGGCCGTCCGCCGAGAACACCGCGTCGACCGTGATCGAGGCGCCTGCGAGCGCGGACGTTCGCGCGGCCGGCGGCGTCGCGAGTCGTGCCCCAGGGTCCCACGCGCCGCGCACGGCGCCGCGAAGCGCGCCGGCGAAGAACGCGGCGTAGGCCGAGCCGAGGAGCGGCGCGTACGCCTGCGTCTCTTCAAGCAGCGCGACCGGCAGCTCGCGCGCGCGCCGCCCCAGATCGGCGAGCACGGCGGCGCAGGTCAGCGCGTCGTCGAGGGCGCGGTGCGCCGACTCCGGTCGGATGCCCGCGTCGGCGGCGAGCGCCTGCAGCGCATACGTCGGTGCGGAAGGCATGAGGATCGAGGCGAGCTCGGCGGTATCGAGCCGCGCGAACGGACCCAGCCCGACGCGCTCGAGGAAGGCGAGATCGAAGCCGACGTTGTGTCCCGCGACCGGCGCGCCCGCGATGAACGAGGCGATGCGGCCGACGACCGACTCGAGCGCGGGCGCGCCGGCGAGGTCTCCGTCACGGATGCCGGTGAGGCGCGTGATCGCCGCACCGACGCCGAGACCCGGATCGACGAAGGTGCTGAACCGCTCACCGAGCGTCGCCGCGCCATCTTCCTCCAGATGCACGCGCACGGCGCCGATCTCGATGACGCGGTCCATCTCCGGGTCGAACCCGGTGGTCTCGAGGTCGAGCGCGACGACTTCCAGAGCGCTGCCGTTCTAGCCGCGGCCGGGCCGCGGTGGGGTTAGGGGTATATACCCCGGGTGAGCGTTGCCTCCGCCACACGCGCGACCGCGACCATGTAGGCGGCGGTCCGCATGTCGACCTTGTTCTTCTTGTGCATCTCGAGCACGTCGTTGAACGACTTGACCATGACCTCTTTGAGACGGGCGTTGATCGTCGCTTCCCGCCAGAAGAGGTTCTGCAGGTCCTGCACCCACTCGAAGTATGAAACGGTCACGCCGCCCGCGTTGCAGAGGATGTCCGGGATGAGGAAGACGCCCTTGTTGTAGAGAATGCGGTCGGCTTCCGGGCTCGTGGGTCCGTTCGCGGCCTCCGCGACGATCTTCGCGTTGATGCGCGGCGCGTTGTGTTCGCCGATCTGGTTCTCGATCGCCGCGGGGATGAGGATGTCGCAGTCGAGCTCGAGGAGCTCGGCGTTGGTGACCTTCTCCGATCCGGGAAGTCCGACCACCGAACCCGTCTCGCGCTTGAACGCGTCGATCTTCTGCGGGTCGAGCCCCTTGGGGTTGTAGACGCCGCCGCTGGTGTCCGATACCGCGACGATGCGCGCGCCGATCTCGGCCATGAGCTTCGCGGAGAACGAGCCGGCGTTGCCGAAGCCCTGCACGACCACCCGGGCGTCCTCGAGGTCCAGCCCAAGGTGCTTGGCGGCCTCGATGATCGTGTATACCGCGCCGCGCGCCGTGGCCTCGTTGCGCCCCTCGCTTCCGCCGATCGAAAGCGGCTTCCCGGTCACGACCGCGAGCGCGGTGTAGCCCTTGTGCATCGAGTACGTGTCCATGATCCAGGCCATGGTCTGCGCGTTGGTGTTCACGTCCGGCGCGGGAATGTCGCGATCCGGACCGATGAGGAGCTCGATCTCCGTCGTGTAGCGCCGCGTCAGAGTTTCGAGCTGCTGCGCGCTCATCGTCTTCGGATCGCAGATGACGCCGCCCTTGGCGCCACCGTACGGGATCCCGACGACCGCGCACTTCCACGTCATCCACATCGCAAGCGCCTTGACCTCGCCGAGCGATACGGACGGGTGGTAGCGGATGCCGCCCTTACCCGGGCCACGCGTCGTGTTGTGCTGCACCCGGTAGCCCGTGAACACCTTGACGACGCCGTCGGCCATGCGCACCGGGAAGTGGACGGTCAGCTCACGCTGGCACTCCGCGAGGATCGCGCGCATGTTCGGGTCGAGGTGAAGCTTGTCCGCCGCGATGCCGAACTGCTCGAGCGCGACCGACCACGGATCGCGCTGGGTGTGATCGATGACGGCTGACTTCGAGGCCACGATCTCCTCCTAATATCTCGCGCCGCTGATCTTCTCCACGACGAGCCAGTCGTTCGTGGTGCGGCCCGGAGCGTACGCGCTGTTCCAATTCTTGAGCACGATGCGGCGAAAGCCCTGCGCGACGAGCGTCTCGCGCCACGACCGCAGCCCACGTGTCACGAACGGCGTGAGCCGGACGTTCACGCTGGGCACCAGCAGACCCTCGAGGTGCCGCTTGCGCTCGAGCAGCGGGATCTCGAGGAGCGACTCGCCGTCGACCTCCAGCAGATCGAAGGCGGCGAAGATCAGACGCGCGCTCGCGGTCCGGGTGAAGGCGTTGCCCTCCGGATCGAGCTCGAGCTCCGACTCGTCGCGCCAGTCCGATACGAGGACGCCGTCGATGACGGCGGTCGTGCAGCGCGCTTCGGCCACGATCGCGTCGTAGAGCTCGCGCGGCCCCTCGACCTCTCCGCCGTACCCGACGAAATGTGGCCCGCCGTGACCAACGCGGGCGAGAGCGCGCTTCCCCACCCAGTCCGGCTCGAGGATGTGATTCGGCAGCTCCCCGCGTTCGCGGGCGTAGCGGGGTCGCTGAGGCGCCAGATCGGTACCCAAGACGGTCTTCAACTACGCCGAGTATCCATCCTCTTGACATGGAGAACAGACGTTCTAAGATGCGAACGCACGTTCCAATCGGCCAAAGGGGAGCAGACAAATGGCAGTGCTGAGCGCGTTCTCCGTTCGGGTTGCCCTTCCCCCACGTCACACGCCGGCGGCGTCTGCCTGGCGGATGCCGCCGCGTGTGTATTCACCGCTGTACCCACGCCGGCTCGCGGGTCCGATGGCAGTTCCGGCACCGCAGGTCGCCAGCGGTGAGGTCGGGGACGCAGGGAAAGCGACACGTCGCGGATCGCCCCTGTCATTCATCAAGAGATGAAGGCAGCCGCGGCGTAGAGCGGTCCTCCGCCGCTGACGAAGCCGAGCCCCGGTCACCGAGGGCCCCCGCGCGCGAGGGGCCCCGTCCTCAGGGGACGGGGTTTCGCGCGAACAGAGGTTTTCGGTGACCGGGGCGAGGCGTCGCGGCGAGACAGCCGTGGCTCTAGCGTGCCGCCTTCTTCTCGCCGTCTTCGCTGTCGCCGCGCGCGAATGCCGCGAGCGGCGCAGCGAGGGAGGCGAACTCGGTCGGGATGATCCACTTCGTGGACGGCGACGCGCCGATCTGCTTCAGAGCGTCGAGATATTGGAGCGTCATCGTCCGCGGGTCGGCGTGATTGGCGGTGCTGTTGATCTGATCGAGCGCGAGGGCGAAGCCCTCGGCGCGCAGGATCGCCGCCTGGCGAGCTCCCTCAGCTTGAAGGATGTTCGACTGCTTGTCGCCCTCGGCCACGAGGATCGCGGACTGCTTCTTTCCTTCCGCGTCGAGGATCGCCGCGCGGCGGCCACGCTCGGCCGCCATCTGGCGGTTCATGGCGTCCTGGATCTCGCGCGGGGGCGTGATCTCCCGGATTTCGACGGTGGTGACCTTCACGCCCCAGCGCTGCGTCACGTCGTCGAGCTTCACGCGCAGGACGCTGTTGATCTGCTCTCTCTTGGCCAGGACATCATCGAGCGGGATGTCGCCGATCACGGCGCGGAGGGTCGTCGTGGCGATGCCCTGGACCGCGGTGCGGAAGTTCTGCACCTTGAGTACCGAGTCGGCGGCCTGATCGACCCGCTGGTAGATCAGGAAGTCGATGGTGATCGGCGCGTTGTCTTTCGTGATGCAGGTCTGCTGAGGGATCTCCACGACGAACTCCCGCAGGTCGACGGTCTGTGACGTCTGGATCGGCGGCGGGAAGAGCAGGACCAGACCTGGTCCGGCGATCCCCGACGCCTGGTTGTATTGCCCGAACGTCAGCACGACGAGGCGTTGGTACTGCGGCACGATGTGAACGACCGAGCGCAGAAGCATGACCAGCGCGACAGCCAGGAAGATCGCGATGATTAGACCCAGGTCCATCAGGACGCTCCCCTTTTCTCAGGCAACTCTTTCGCCGGTTCGACGATAAGCCGCAAGGCATCGACACGCTTCACACGGACAGGACTACCTTCCGCGATCGGCCCACCGTCGCTGACGGCGGTCCATTCCTCACCACCGACGTACGCGATCCCGCTGTCGCCGATATCGCTCCGTGCGACGCCGGTGGCGCCCAGTAGCACGGCGGCGCCGACCGGAGTGAAGACGCCGCGGGCCCGCACGGCCAGCCGCGCGATCGCGAAGAAGAACGCTCCGGTCGTGAGGACGATCACGGCGGTCACGATCGGATCCACGGTCCCTCGCACGCCGGGGAACGTCGGCCGCAGCGGCGGGAAGATGATGATCGTCCCGAGCACGAGCGCCGCGATGCCGCCAGCGGTGAGAATGCCGTGGCTCGCGATCTTGATCTCCGCCACGAACAGCGCGACCGCGAACACCATCAGCGCGATCCCTGCGGCATTCGCGTCGAGCGTGCCGAACGCGAAGAGAGCGAGGACGATCGCGATCACGCCGATGACGCCGGGGAAGATGAGGCTCGGGTTCGAAAGCTCGAAGATGATCCCGTACGTGCCGATGGTGAAGAGGAGCACCGCGATCTGCGGATCGACGATCAGGTGGAGCAGCGTCTCCAGGGGGTTCGGTCCGCTGTCTTCGATGGCCGCGCCTCTCGTCGCCAGCGTGACGGGACCGCGGCTCGTCGTGACCTGTCGGCCGTCGGCTCGATCGACGAGATCACGAACGTCCGTCGCCGTGAGGTCGACGACCTTGAGGCTGACGGCCTCGTCCGCGCCGATGCTCACGCTCTTGCGCACCGCGTCCTCGGCCCACTTCTCGTTGTGCCCGCGCGCTCGGGCGATGCTGACGATCTGCGCCACGGCGTCGTTCTCGACCTTGGCACGCAGATCGCCCTCGATGGTGCCGCCGGATCCGTCGACGGGGTGCGCCGCGCCGATGTTCGTCGCGGGTGCCATCGCGGCAACGTGGCCGGCGAGCGTGATGAATGTCCCCGCCGACGCCGCGTGTGCGCCCGACGGAGCGACGTAGGTCAGGATCGGCACGCCGGCGTTGAGCATCCGGCCGGTGATCTTGTAGGTGGAGTCGATGAGGCCGCCGGGTGTGTCGATGACAAGGACGAGCGCGGCGATCCTCCGCTCTTCGCCCTCATCCACCAACCGATCGACGTATCGGGCGGTGATGGGATTGATGACGCCTTCGATGCGTCCGACGAGGACGGTGCTCGTATCGTCGGCGGCGAAGGCCATACCGCCCATGCCGAGCGCCATCGCGATGACCGACGCGAGGCGGAGCAGGGCGCGCATGATCCGAGGATAGACCCGGCTGGTCAGCCCTCCAGGCGCAGCCGCACCGGCGCGCGTCCGCGCTCGACATACCAGTCGGAGACCCACTCCGTTCCGTACTTGGCGCGGAACAGCTCGACGACGTGTCGCAGAGCCGCCGCCTCGTCCACGATCGGCTCACTGAACGCGGCGATCTCGAGCGTCCCCACCCGGATCCGGCAACGCGGGTCGCGTCTGAGGTTGCGGTACCAGTCGGAATCGTGGTCGGTGCGCAGCCAGACCACGCCGTCCTCGTACGCGCACCACACGGTCGTCTGGTGGGGACGGCCGCTCCGTCGGCCCCGTGTGACCAGCACGATCTCCTCGGCCTCGCTCAGCGCTGCGTCCAGCCGCTGCTCCACCCTCAGACGATCGCCGCGCGCAACAGCGGAGCCAGGCGCGACAGCGCCGCGTGCTGATGCTCCCGATACGCCGGCGTCCAGCCGTGGCCCCCCGGGATGCGCTCGATGACCGTCTGCGGCGCCGCCGCGGTCAGCGCGACGACCGTGCGGGGCGTGTCGACGAAAGCGTCGTGGTCCGCGAGCAGAACACCCAGCGGGCCGCGCCAGGCGCCGAGGACTCCGGTGCGATCGCCCACGAGCAGGTCACGCGCGAGCTCGCGTCCGGCCCGCGCGTCGGCCATCAGCAGGTCCGCCTGATCGTGCGCGAGCTGCTCGGCTTCTACCTGCGATCCCTCGGCGAACAGCCGGCGATGGAGCATCGCGAGGGTCGTGCTCCTCCGTATCGGATCCCAGAGGGCGCCGGCCGGCGACACGAGCAGTGCGAGCTGAGCGCGGATGAGGGGTCGGATCAGCTCCGGACGAAGGAACGGCGTGTGCAGCAACAGCGCCGCGACGCGCTCGGGAGCGATCTCCGCGAGAGCGAGCGCGATCGCCGTCCCCGAGCAGAGCCCGCCGACCGCGACACGCTCGAGGCCGCGCGCGTCAAGCAGGTCCGACGCCCATCTCGCGTACGCGTGCGAGGTGTGTCGGACACCGAGGGGCGGCACGCCGGCGCAGCCCGGCAGGTCGGGTACCAGCACGTTGAAGTGAGGCTCGAGCGCGGGGAGCCACGCGCCGACGTTGTGGCTCGAGCCGTTCCAGCCGTGGAAGAGGAGGAGCGGCGGACCACCGCCCCGCCGCACATCCATGTGCATGACGCTAGCGCAGTCAGCGATCGCGGACGATGCGCCCCACGGCGAGCAGCAGTCCCTCGATGATCGCTTCGGGACGCGGCGGACAGCCGGGTATGAAGACGTCCACCGGAAGGATGCTCGCCGCGCCTTCTCCCGACGCATAGCCGCTCGGATAGGGCGACCCGCTCGCGGCGCACGCGCCGACCGCGACGACCAGCCGCGGGGCGGACATCGCGTCGTACGTACGACGAGCGGCGATCTCGAGGTTGCGCGTGACAGTCCCGGTCACCAGGAGCACGTCGGCGTGCCGCGGCGACGCCACGAAGTCGATGCCGAAGCGCTGGATGTCGTGCACGGCGTTGGTCGTCGCGTTGATCTCCCAGTCGCAGCCGTTGCACGACCCGGCGTCCAGATGCCGAACGTGAAGGGAGCGACCCAGAACGCGGTGCGCGCGGTCCGCGAGCTCCTGTCCCTTCGCCGACGCAGAAGCTGGCCGTGGCTCGGTGAGCTCGAGGCGCGTACGCTCCGGCACCGCGAAGACGAGGCCCTGCGCGAGCGCGCCTGTCGGGCATACCTCGACACAGCGGCTGCAGGAGATGCATCTCGCGCGGTCGAGCTCGAAGCGCGCATCGACGTGGATCGCCCCGACCGGACAGACCCGAGCGCACGCCCCATTCAGGTCGCAGCGCGCGGCATCGAAAACAGGCTGTGCGCGGTCGAAGAGCGGGGCCGGGGCCGCCGGCCAGCGCGACGTTGCGATCCGCCCGCGCAGGCGGCGGCGAAGGAGCGACAGCATCAGCGCCTCACCGGTCGAGGCACGCGTAACAGAGCTCGAAGCTCTTGTTGATGAGCGGGAAGTCCGGCAGCAGGTTCCCTGCGACCGCGAACGGGACCAGGGCCCAGTTGTACGAGGCCGATCGCACGCGGTACCGCGCGATCTCACCGCGCGCGCCGGTCATGAGCCAGTGCACGTTCTCGCCGCGCGGGGACTCGACGATGCCCAGAGCCCGGCGCTCCGGTGGCAGCGGGCCCACCGGTGTCGCGAGCTCTCCCGGCGCCACGTCCGCCAGCTCCCGGAGCAGCTCGCCGACGAGCGCGAACGACGCCAGTGCTTCGTCCACGCGAACGAGCATCCGGGCACGAACGTCTCCCTCCGTTCGGACCACGGGCCTGACCATCCCGCGACGGAGCGCCGCATACGGCTGACTCGCACGCACGTCGCGCGCGACGCCGCTCGCGCGGGCAGCGACGCCTACGGCGCCGAGCTCGTCGGCGAGATCGTGCTCGAGCACGCCTGTGCCGACCAGGCGCTCCATGAAGGACTCCGTCTCGAGGAGCGCGTCGACGTAGCCGCGGAAATCGCCCTCGACGGCCGCGGTCTCCCGTCGGATCAGCTGCTGCGCGGCGTCGTCGAGATCTCTCCGCACGCCGCCGGGGCAGGCGACGCCGAAGAGATAGCGGTGCCCGGTGACGGCCGCGTTCAGCTCCTGCAGTCGCTCTTTGAGGATGCCCCCCTGGTGCACGCCGAGCTGCAGCGCGGCTCCCGCGCAGAGATTGGCGATGTCGCCCACGTGGTTGTACAGGCGTTCGAGCTCGAGCAGAACGCTGCGGATGAGCCGGGCGCGAAGTCCG
>Ga0075429_100005280_pt1 | contig 11113 bp, 6 predicted proteins | sample RhiMetdeltSRZDD3_FD_75295 | JGI IMG/M metagenome (GOLD analysis project Ga0075429, IMG submission 75295) | Populus rhizosphere microbial communities from Tennessee, USA - Rhizosphere MetaG P. deltoides SRZDD3 | ecosystem: Host-associated > Plants > Roots > Rhizosphere > Soil | place: USA...
CGATCCAGAACATCGAGGCGACCGCCGAGTTCCCGGCCCGTGCCAGCGCGCTCTGCTCGTGGTGCGAGTACCAGGAGATCTGTCCCGAATGGGCGGGCAAGCCGACCGCCTCGAGAAAGGCGCTGCCGGACGCGCCCGCCTGCGACGCGCGCTCGGGCCAGTATCTCCTCTTTGGCGGACGTCCCGGCAGATGACGCCGAGGGACGCCGCGACCACGACCGCGGCCAGGTTCCGGCACGCTCGGCTGGTGGTGGGAGCCCCCGGCGCCGCGCTGCCCGGAATCCAGGAAGCCTTCGTCGAGGAGGTGCGCCGCCTGAAATCGGGCGACCCGCTCCGCCCCATCAGCGTGCTGGTCGGGGGCAATTACCTCCGGCAGCATCTCTCGCGCCTTCTGGCGGTGCGGCTGGGCGGCCACGCGGCGATCCGGTTCGAGCTTCTCAAGGACATCGCCAGGGATCTGGGCGCCGCCGCGCTGATCGACAGGGGACGCCGGGCGCTGCCCAGGTTCGGGCGGGATCTGCTCCTGCGCGAGGCGATCACGGGACACTCCCACGGCAGCTACTTCAAGGACATCGCGTCGCGCGAGGGATTCCTCGAGGCGCTCGGCGCGACGGTGCGGGACCTGAAGGAAGCAGAGCTCGACCCCGTCTCGCTGCGTGCCGCGGCGGCGTCGCGGCGCAGGGGAAGCCATCGCGAGCAGGGCGACGACCTGTCGGCCGGAAAACTCGAGGATCTCGCCGACCTCTTCGAAGCCTACGACGACCTGCTCAGGGATCGCCGCTTCTACGACGACGAGGACCTGATGCGCTCGGCGGCAAAGGCCGCGGAGGCCGCGGCTGTCGCGGCCTCGCATCCCGGCGACCGCGCCGACTCCACGGTGCTGGTGTACGGCTTCTACGACGCCACATGGTCGCAGCGCCATCTCATCCAGGAGTACCTCGCCTATCGCGAGAGCGTGGTGTTCTTCCCCTTCGAGCCCTTAGACACCGAAGGCGCCTACGACTACGCCGTGCCGATGCTCGAATGGTTCGCCGGCTGGATCCCGGGCAGGATCGACCTTCCCGCGCCGGGAGCCGCGGCCGTCGGCGGCCGGCAGCCGGAGGTCCAGCTCCTCTCGGCGCCCGGCGAAGTCCACGAGGCCGTCGAGGCGACGCGCTGGCTGCTGTCTCTCGCGCGAGGCAGCAGCTTCCCGTTCGGAGAAATGGGCGTCGTCTATCGCTCGGCCGATCCCTACGCCAGGCTTCTGGCCGACGTCATGACGCAGGCTGGCGGCGTGCCGCGTTTTCTCTCCGAGGGCCGGCCGCTGGCCGAGACGCCGGCGGCCCGGGCCATGCGCCTGCTGCTGCGAGTGATGGAGGAGGGATTCTCGCGTCGCTGCGTCATCGAGTTCCTCTCCGTCACCAGCCGCTCCGCGGACGATCATGCCGGCACCTGCGACGAGTGGGACCGGACCTCGCGCCACGCCGGCGTCGTGAAGGGGATCGGCGACTGGCGGCGCAAGCTGGGCCAAGCGCAATCGCGCGCCACGCTGCGGCGTCCCGCGTCGGACCTGCTCCGCAAGGTGGAGGAGTTGCACGATGGTCTCGAGAGTCTCCCGCGGGAGGGGCGCTGGCGCGACATGGCGGAAGCCTGCATCGGGCTGCTGCGCCGGTTCGTGCCCCAGGACCCTTCCACCGGGCCGGTGGAGGAATGTCTCGAGTCGCTCGGGGCGCTCGACGAGATCTCCTCGCCTGTGGACCTCGAGCGATTCATGGCACTCCTGAGGCGGGTGATGGACGAATCGGTGACGCGCCGCGACGAGGAGAGCGGGTTCCAGCGATCGGGCATCTTCGTCGGAAACGTCATGGACGCGCGGCTTCTCTCCTTCCACGCGCTGGCGATCGTGGGGCTGGTGGAGCGGACCTTTCCCGCGCCGCCGCGACAGGATCCGATCCTCCTGGACGACGAGCGCGAGTCGGTCAACAGGGCCGTGGGCGGGGCCCGCATGGCGCTGAAGGGCCGCCGCGCCGACGAGGAGCGCCTGCTGTTCCGCCTGGCGTGCGCCACGGCCACCGACAACCTGCTGCTGTCGTACCCGCGGCTCGAGCCGGCCACCGCCAGGCGCAGGATTCCCTCACCTTTCCTGCTGCGCATCGCCCGGCGTCTCGAGGGTCGATTGGTCGACTACGAGGGGCTCGAGCGGCTGGGGCGAATGACCCAGGTGCGTCTCGGTGACATGGCGCCCGAGGATCCCGCCCGGGCCATCCTCTCGAGAGAATTCGACCTGAGCGCGCTCCAGGCCGTACCGCGCGATCCCTTCATGCGACGGCGCGTGGCCTCCTATCTGCACGCCAACCCGATCCTGCATCGTGCCATGGAAGCGGAAGAAGCCCGGTGGGGCGAGCAGCGGTTCACCGCGTACGACGGTGTGATCCTGCGGCCCAACGTCCTCGAGGCCCTGCATTCGACGCATCCCGTTCGGGACGCCGTGGTGTCGGCAAGCGGCATCGAGTCGTACGCGGCCTGCCCGCTAGCCTACTTCATGAAGCATGTGCTGGAGCTCTCAGCCATGGACGAGCCGGAGGATCAGCAACGTCTCGATCCCAAGCGACGCGGCATCCTGGTGCACAGGATTCTGTTCGAGCTGTTCGCGGCGCTCAAGGGACGTGGACAGCTTCCCATCACGAGGCTCAACCAGCCGGGAGCGCAGGCACTGCTGCGCGAGGTGGCCGAGCACTGCTTCGGCGCGCTGGAAAAATTCGGCATGACCGGCTGGCCGATGCTCTGGGAGGTCGACAAGGAGCAGATTCTCGACGACCTGGCCGCGTTCGTCTCGGCCGAGGCCATGGAGCCCTCCGCGCGGGCCGGGGCCACGACCTGGATTCCGTCGCACTTCGAGATCAGGTACGGCACGCCGCCGCGCGGCGGCGCCACGGCGGGGGAGGATCCCGCTTCCACGACGGAGCCCGTGGTCTTCGAGATCGGGCCCGGCAGAGTAGCCCGGCTCAAGGGGCAAATCGATCGTATCGACATCGCGGCCGGCGGATCCCGGGCGCGTGTCACCGACTACAAGACGGGAGCCATGGCGGGGCTTCGGGAGAATACCCTGGCTGGCGGGACCTCGGTCCAGCTGCCCCTGTACATGCTGGCGGCCGAGTGTCTGCTGGCTCCGATGCGTCCAGGAGCCAGCGCGGTCGAAGCGCGCTACCTCTCGGTCGATCGCAAGGCCAGGTTCAAGTCGGTGAGCTTTACCCGCGAGGCGCTCGCCGAACAGCGGCAAGAGCTGGCGCGAATCGTCTCCACGTTCGTCAACGGCGTCGCCGCGGGAGTCTATTTCGCCTATCCCGAGGCGGGAATGTGCCGCGCTTGCGAGTACCGCCTCGCTTGCGGAGAAGGACGCGAAGCACGGTTTTCCCGCAAGCGTTCCGACGCCACCGCCGCCGATTACCTGCGCATGCGGGAAGGGGCGCAGTGAGCCCCGCCTGGCGCGCCGCCGATCAAGAGGTCCGCAGGAGCGCCGCCTCGCGCCTCGATCACAGCTACCTTCTGCAGGCCGGCGCCGGCACGGGCAAGACGACGGTGCTGCTGGATCGGGTCAAGGAGGTCCTGAAGACGGAGATTCCGCTCGAGCGGATTGCCGTCATCACCTTCACGGAAAAAGCCGCCGGTGAGCTGAAGCTGCGGCTGCGAAGGAACATGGAGGAGATGATCGCGGCGGCCGACCCGGATTCCGGGTGGGGAGCGCACCTGAAGCGCTCGCTGGAGTCGCTCGACAGGGCCACCATCAGCACCATCCACGCGTTCGCGGCGTCGCTGCTGCGCGAGCGCCCCGTCGAGGCCAACGTCGATCCCCGCTTCGGCGTGACCGACCAGCTCGGCGGCGCAATGCTGATGGAAGAGACCTGGCAGCGGTGGATCGAGGGACAGCTCTCGGGCAGCGCGCCCGCATTGTCACGCGCGCTGCGCCTGGGAGTCACCGTCGAGCAGATACGCCTGCTGGCGCAGGAGATCGTGGAGCAGCGCGACATCGCGCCGGAGCGCGGCCCCGCGCATCCAGCGGGCGAGGCCGAGCGGCTCCGCGACGAGACGATCGGCTGTATCGGCGTGCTGGAGCGCCTGGCGGCCTCCTGCGTCGATGAGGCCGATGACGGATTCCGGCAGATCGCCGCGCTGTCCGGATCGGTGCCCGCGATGGAGGCTGTCTCGGGAGATCGCCTGCTGCTCCGCCTGGAAGCGCTCCCTCTGAAGAAGACGGCCGGGTCGCAGAAGAACTGGCGCCCGGCCTCGGACCTGGCCGAGGCGAAGACGATTCTTTCCGACCTCAGGCTGCGGATCGACGACTTGTCCCGGCGCGAGCGGGTGGCGGCAGCTCACGACCTCGCGCATTGGATTCGCGACGGGTTCCTGCACGCGTACCGCACCGCCAAGGAATCGCGGCGGGTGCTGGACTTCGCCGATCTGCTGCTCATCTGCCGCAACATGCTGCGCGACAGCGGGGCGGCCCGCGCGGCGTTCCAGAGCCGATTCGATTGCCTCCTGGTGGACGAGTTCCAGGACACTGATCCACTCCAAGCGGAGATTCTCTTCCTGCTGGCGGCGGACGACCCCGCCGTGAGCGACTGGCGCGTGGCGCGCCCCAAGGCGGGCAAGCTGTTCGTCGTCGGCGACCCCAAGCAGTCGATCTACAGGTTCCGGCGCGCCGACATCGAGGTCTACGAGGAGGCCCGCGCCCTGATCCGCGCGGCCGGCGGGGTCACCGATCAGGGGCTCACGCAGAATTTCCGGACCGTGCCGAGCATCGTCTCCTGGATCAACGAGCTCTTCGAGCGGCTGATCCAGCCGCAGCCGGGCAACCATTTCCAGCCGGGCTACGAGAGAATCGTGGCGGATCGGGAGCAGCCTCACTCCGAGGCGTCTCAAGTGATCCTCCTGATGCCACCCGATCCCGCGTCCCTGGCCGGGGCGGACGCCGCCGTGGTGCGCTCGGCCGAGGCACGGTATGTCGTCGCGCTGCTGCGGCGCATGGTGGCGGAGGGATGGCCCGTCATCGATCGCGAGTCCGGCCTGGTCAGACCGGCGCGGCACGACGACATCGCGCTTCTGTTCCGCTCCAGCACCGCGCTGCAAATCTACGAGGACGCCCTGCGGGACCATGACGTGCCCTATCGGATCGCGGGCGGCAAGCGCTACTACCTGCGGGCCGAGATGCGCGCGCTCCAGGCCGTCCTGCTGGCGATCGAGAACCCTCACGATCCGCTGGCGGTCGTCTCGGCGCTGCGCTGCCCGATCTTCGGCTTCTCGGACGAAGACCTGCTCACGTGCAAGTCGGGCGGTGGCGACTGGATCTATACGAAGGATGGCGCCGGCCATGGAACGCCGTTCGAGAAGGCCTTCGACCTGCTGGCGCGCCTGCACGACGCCAGGCACTCCCGCACCGTGGCCGCCACGCTCGAGGAGATCTTCGAGACGACCGGGGCGCTCGCTCTCTTCTATCTGAAGCCCGACGGGGATCAGCGGGCTGCCAACCTCTTGAAGGCCATCGACCTGGCCCGCGCGCACGAGGTTGCAGGAGGCGCCACGTTCGGGTCGTTCGTGAGATGGCTGTCGGAGATGGCCGCCACCGAACGGGAAGAGGGCGAAGCCCCCCTGACCGAGGACGCCGAAACCGAGCATGGACAGAAACACGGAGACGCTGTGCGCATCTCCACCGTTCACAAGGCCAAGGGGCTCGAGTTCCCGATCGTGGTGCTCTGCGACCCCGCGGGAGTCGGAAGGACAACAACGCCCACGTGCATCATCGAGCGCATGGGAGAGGCGGCTGCTGCCCGCATGGAGTTCTGCGCCGGAGCTTCGACACGTCGCCTGGAGTCTGCGGGCTACGCGCAGGCGGTGGAGAGAGAGATCGGCCGCCTGGAGGCCGAAGGGCAGCGGCTCTTCTACGTGGCGGCCACCAGGGCCCGCGACTACCTGGTGATTCCCGCGTTCGGCGGAAAGAACGCCGGCGGCATCTATGCGACCTTGCGGGATCGCGGATTCCTGCCCCCCGATCTGGAGAAGCGCGAGAAAGGCGGGAGGCAGGAGACGCACGAGGGAGTAGTCGCCGGCCGGACGCACATGGGAGCGCGTCTGCTCGACGGCGCGACGCTCGATATCACCGCACCCAATGTCGAGCCGTTCCGCATCGCCGCGGGCGAGGCGGTCCCGGCCGATCCCGGTCTCATCGCCGAGAAGGCGGGTTGGCGCAAGGCGCTCGAGCTGGCCAGGTCGGCGCCGGCGATGGGACGGGAGTTTCGGACGGCTTCGGCCGCCGAGACTCTTTCCGAGGAGCCTGTGTCGCGCGGACAGGCGGGGAGGACCGGTGACGGCCGCCGCCGCGCTCGGGCGCTGGGGACGGCGGTGCACGGTGTGCTGGAAAGGATCGACCTGGTCACTGGAAGAGACATCGGGCTGCTCTCCGAGGAAGAGGCCACGAGCGCGGGCTACCCGGAGATCGCACCGGAGGTGCGAACGCTGGCGCAAAAGGCGCTGGGCGCCCATGTCCTGAAGGAAGCTCGGCTCGCCTCGCGCTGCCTGCGGGAGCTGCCGTTCGCCGCCGCGGGAGACGGGTTCCTGACCGAAGGCCGCATCGATCTCGTGTTCGAGTCGGACGGCGCCTTGACCATCGTGGACTTCAAGACAGACGACGTCGCCACCGAAGAGGAGATCACGGCGCGGACGGCGGCCTACGAACCGCAGGCGATGATCTACGCGCGCGCGCTGAGCCAGGTGGCCAAGCAGCCGGTGACGAGAGTCGTCTTGGTGTTCATCCGTCCGGGCGTTGAGCGGGCTATCAAGGTGGACGAGGTGTTCCTGACGCGGGGCCGCAGGCTGCTCGAAACGGGGTTGATGCAGGGGGGCGCCTGAAAATGGCTGTGCTGCAAGGGTTATCCAGGCTTTTTAGGGGCCCTCGAATTCTCTTGCGTTGGCGGGGTCCAAAGGAGTATTAGTTACGCAACACGCAAACGCAGGCGAAGGGCACAACCGACATGAGCGAGATAGAAAAGGATCGGACCGAGAGGCTGCCTTACGTCCAGCCCAGCATCTCGACGATGGACGAGCAGCAAATCCTCGAGGAGATCGGGCCCGCCCGGGCCTACACCGGCACAGTGCCGTTCAGCTTCTAGTTCGGCGGCGGGTGCTCCTCGCGAGTGAGCCGGCCAAGGTGTCGCTGCGTGCCTGCACGCTGTTCCTCTGTGCCCCACACATCACCCTCAGGAACACCAATTGAAGGCAGCCGGCAGGCTGGTCCTGGTCGTCACCGCGTTGTTCGTCTTCATCCTCGGGCTCGAGCTGCTGAAGGCGGGAGCCGGCGGCGTGATGCCGATCCTGCGCGGCCTGCATGTCGATGGAATCGTCAACACTTTCGGCCTGGGCTGGCTGATGGCCTACTGCGTCTTGTCCGGATCTCCCATCGCCGCCGTGGCGTTGACGCTCTTCGGAGCCCACTCGATCACGGACGTCGAAGCCCTGGGGATGATCGCCGGGTCGCGGTTCGGAGCCGCCTTCGTCGTGCTGCTGCTCGGGGCCATTCATTACTTCAGGAGCCGCCGCGCCACCACGACGGTCGCCACAGGCGTGCTCTGTCTCCTCGTGACCTGGACGATTTACACGCCCGCCACGCTCATCGGATACCTTCTGCTCTCGAGCGGAACGCTCTCTGGAGTCCATTTCGACGCCCCGGCGGCGTTCACCGGGGCGCTGGATGTCGTCTTCGATCCCATCGTGGGCCTGGCGCGCGCTCACGCGCACCCGGTGGCGTTGTTCCTGGGGGGGCTCCTGGCGCTGCTGTCCGCCTTTCATCTGTTCGACAAGGCCATCCCGGACATCGATCCCGGGCACTCGCGCTTCCGCCAGATCGCCTACGTGGTCTACCGGACCGAAGTGATGTTCCTGCTCGGCATCGCGGTGACCTGCGTCACGCTGTCCGTCTCCGTCTCCCTGGGGCTGCTGGTGCCGCTGTCGGCGAAGGGGTATGTGAAGCGCGAGAACATCATTCCGTACATCATGGGCGCCAATATCTCCACGTTCATCGACACGCTGTTCGCCTCGCTGCTCGTCGGTGAGGCGCACGCCTTTTCCGTCGTGCTGGCCGAGATGCTGAGCGTGGCGCTCTGCTCCCTGGTGATGCTGCTGGGATTCTACGGAAGCTACCGCGACGGGCTCGAGTGGTGCCTGGAGTGGGTCACGAAAAGCCGTGCGACATTCATGGTCTTCGTCGGGGCGATCATGCTCGTCCCGATTCTTCTCATGGTGATCTGAGGCCCGAACCGAGTGAGAATTCTCCTTTATGCCAATAGTCCCGAGAAAGCACGACTGCTGTTGCCCTGGGTCCAGGGCCTGTCCCGTCCATTCCTCACCGAGGTGACGGTGCAGGTTCCGCGCGAGCCTTCCCCTGGAGAGCTTGCGGCCTCGGAAATCTTCCAGCAGGAGCTGGTCACCACCGAGCGGCTGCGCTTTTCGGCGATCCACGCGGAGGGGGAGTGGCCCGAAGAGGGGATCGCCCAGGAATGCCTCAAGGGCGACTACAACCTCGCGATCCTCGCACCCGCGGGAAGACGCGGCTTCATCCGCCTGTTCTACGGATCGATGGTGGCCAAGGTGGTCCGCAAGGTGAGCAGCTCGGTCATGGTGGTGCGGGCAGGAGTGGTGCCACCACGCAGGATCCTGACGTGCGTTTCGGGCTCCCGCCATAGTCTGGCCAACGTGCGCGCCGCGGCGCAGTTCGGCGTCGCGTTCGGCGCTCAGGTGACGATCCTGATGGTCCTGTCGCAGCTTCCTGTCGAGTTCTCGGGCGCCGAGGCGCCGCAGGCCAGGGAGGATTTCCTGAACAGCGATCATCCCATGGCCGAGCACCTGCGGGCCGCCAGGGACCTGCTTCGCAATCTGGGAGCCAAGGGCGGCGTTCGGGTCGCTGAAGGGCTGGTGGTCGAGGAGATTCTCGAAGACATGGAGACCTTCGATCATGACCTGCTGATCCTCGGCACCCACCGGGCCGAGGATTACGACCCGATGTACGAGGATCTCACGAGCGAGCTGGTCCAGCGCTCGACCCGCACGATGCTCGTCGTGGGTGTTCGAGCCGATCTGCTGTGATTTGATGAGATTCCGACGTTAGGGTATCCTGTCGGCCTTCATTCCCTCGCAAACAGAGGCAACGTCGCAACCATGGCTGATACCTACGACATCGTCATCATCGGCAGCGGCCCGGGCGGATATGTCGCTGCAGTGCGCGCGGCCCAGATCGGGCTGAAGGCGGCCATCGTCGAGAAGGACCCCTTTTACGGGGGCACCTGCACCTGGCGCGGCTGCATCCCCACGAAGGCGCTGCTGGAAAACGCCGCCGTCTACGATCAAACGCGCCACGCCAAGGATTTCGGCATCGGCACGGGCGAGGTCACGCTGAACTTCGGCGCGGTGATGGACCGCAAGACGAAGATCGTCCGCAAGATGGGCAAGGCGGTCGAAAACCTCATCAAGACCAACAAGGTGGATGCGCACCAAGGATATGGACGGTTGGCGGGCCCGGGCAAAGTCACCGTCACCGCCGCCGGCGGCAAGGTCACGACGCTCCAGACAAGGAACGTGCTGCTGGCGACCGGCTCGGTCCCGCGCATGCTTCCGGGCCTCGCAGCCGATGGCAAACGCGTGGTGACCAGCGACGAGATTCTTGACCTGAAGGAGATCCCCAGGCATCTCGTCGTGCTCGGCGCCGGCGCGGTGGGAGTGGAATTCGCGTCGATATTCCTGCGCTTTGGATCCAAGGTCACCGTGGTCGAGATGCTGCCCCGCGTCGTGCCCATCGAAGACGAGGACATCTCCGCGGAGCTGGCCAAGTCGCTGCGCAAGCAAGGCGTCACGATCCACACGGACGTGCGCGCCGGCAATTTCCGCGCGACCAGCGAGCGCGTCTCGCTCGACATCTCGCCTGCCGGGGCCACTGGGGCGACGGGCACGGCCACCTCGCCGGCCACGCTCGAGAGCGACCTGCTGCTGGTGGCCGTAGGGCGCCGGCCTTTGAGCGACGACATCGGCCTTGCGGGCACCGGCGTGAAGGTGGACAAGGGGTTTATCCAGGTGGACGGCTACATGCGCACCGGCGAGCCGGGTGTCTACGCGATCGGAGACGTCGTGCCCACGCCGCTGCTGGCCCACGTGGCCTCCGCCGAGGGCATCCTCGCGGTGGAGCACGCCGCCGGCAGGGAGGTCCGTCCGATAAACTACGACCATGTCCCGAGCGCCACGTACTGCGAGCCGGAGGTCGCCAGCATCGGGCTTACCGAGGCAAAAGCAAAGGAACGCGGCTTCGATGTGAAGGTTGGCCGCTTCCCCTTCACGCACAACAGCAAGGCGCCGATCCTCGGGCACACGGAAGGGTTCGTGAAAATGGTGGCCGAGGCGAAATACGGAGAGTTGCTCGGAGTTCACATCATCGGGCCAAGAGCCACCGAGATGATCACCGAGGCGGGTGTGGCCCTGAGCACCGAGGCGACTGTAGAAGAGATGTACCGGACCATCCACCCTCACCCCACCCTGTCCGAGGCGATGCTGGAAGCTGCCCGTGGAGTCTTCGGCCGTGCCATCCATACCTGAGAAGGCGCCGCGCGCCCCCGAGGCGCGAGGGTTGCCGTCGCTGAACGACAGCCACAAGGCCGAGCTGCTCTATTGGCTCAAGCTGAACCGGGCGCTGGAGACACGGCTCGCCAACCTGTTCAAACAGGGCAAGGTGTCAGGCGGCCTCTACCGCAGCCTTGGTCAGGAGGCCATCTCGGTGGGAAGCGCCTACGCGCTGGGCCCGGCCGACTGGTACGCGCCGGTCATTCGCAATATGGGAACTTGCCTGGTGCGCGGGATCCATCCGCGCATCCTGTTCGCGCAGTACATGGCCCGATCGATCCCGGTGGGCGGCCGCGACAACGCGCTGCACTTCGGCTTCCTGGACAAGGGCATGGTCTCCACCATCAGCCCGCTGGGAGGCCTGGTGTCGGTGATGGCCGGCGTGGCGCTGGGCTTCAAGATTCGCGGTGAGAAGAAAGTGGCGCTCACCTATTCGGGCGACGGCCAGACCAGCACGGGCGCATGGCACGAGGGCGTGAAC
>Ga0075429_100005282_pt1 | contig 11110 bp, 5 predicted proteins | sample RhiMetdeltSRZDD3_FD_75295 | JGI IMG/M metagenome (GOLD analysis project Ga0075429, IMG submission 75295) | Populus rhizosphere microbial communities from Tennessee, USA - Rhizosphere MetaG P. deltoides SRZDD3 | ecosystem: Host-associated > Plants > Roots > Rhizosphere > Soil | place: USA...
GGTGCCAGCGAAGGCGCCATCCGCGAGCGGCGCCTCGCCGCCGGCATCAAGGCCGTCTACAAACGCGTCGACACCTGCGCGGGCGAGTTCGAGTCCCACACGCCGTACATGTACTCGACGTACGAGTCGGAGTGCGAGGCCGAGCCCACGAACCGGAAGAAGATCATCATCCTGGGCAGCGGGCCCAACCGCATCGGCCAGGGGATCGAGTTCGACTACTGCTGCTGCCATGGCGCCTTCGCGTTCCGTGACGCCGGCTACGAGTCGATCATGGTCAACTGCAACCCGGAGACGGTCTCCACCGACTACGACACCTCGGACCGGCTGTACTTCGAGCCGCTGACGTTCGAGGACGTGATGAACATCGTCGAGCTGGAGAAACCCGAGGGCGTCGTCATCCAGTTCGGCGGGCAGACGCCGCTGCGCCTGGCGCTGCCTCTGCACCGCGCGGGGGTGCCGATCCTCGGGACGTCACCGGACGCGATCGACCTCGCCGAAGACCGCAAGCGGTTCAGCGCCTTCCTCACCGATCTCAAGATCCCGCAGCCCGAGAGCGGCACCGCCGTCTCGTTGGAAGAGGCACAGACGATCGCGCATCGCATCGGCTATCCGGTGCTGGTGCGGCCGTCCTACGTGCTGGGCGGGCGGGCCATGGCCGTCGTCTACGACGACAAGCAGCTCGAGCACTACGCCCGCGAGGCGTTCGAGGCCTCGCAGGAGAACCCGGTGCTGATCGATCGCTTCCTCGAAGACGCCTACGAGGTCGACGTCGATGCCTTGGGCGACGGCGAGCGCGTGGTGATCGGCGGCATCATGCAGCACATCGAGGGCGCCGGCATCCACAGCGGCGACTCGGCGGCGGTGCTGCCCACCTACAAGATCGCCCCGCAGCACGTGCAGACGATCCGCGACTACACCCGCCGGCTGGGTCTCGGCCTGAAGGTGATGGGCCTGATGAACATTCAGTTTGCGATCAAGGACGACGTCGTCTACGTCCTCGAGGTGAACCCGCGCGCCTCGCGCACGTCGCCCTTCGTCAGCAAGGCCACCGGCGTCCCCCTGGCGAAGGTGGCGGCGCGGATCATGGTGGGGAAGAGCCTCAAGGAGCAGGGCATCACCGAGGATCTCACCGTCTCGCGGTTCTTCATCAAGGAGTCCGTCTTCCCGTTCATCAAGTTCCCGGGCACGGACACCCTGCTCGGGCCCGAGATGAAGTCCACCGGCGAGGTGATGGGCATCTCGAGCGATTTCGGGATGGCGTTCGCGAAGGCGGAGGCGGCGTCGGGCTACAGCATCCCGACGAAGGGCACCGTCTTCATCAGCGTGAACGACAACGACAAGGCGGGCGTGGTGCCCATGGCCACCGACCTCCAGACCCTCGGGTTCAAGATCCTGGCCACGAAGGGCACGGCCGATTTTCTCGCGGCGCGCGGCGTGAAGGCCGAGACCGTCTTCAAGGTCAACGAGGGCCGGCCGAGCTGCGTCGACATGATCAAGAGCGGCCAGATCGACATCGTCTTCAACACGCCCCTCGGGCGCGAGTCGTTCTACGACGAGACGGCCGTCCGCAAGAGCGCGACCCAGCATGGCGTGTTGTGTGTGACCACCCTGACCGCGGCCGCCGCCACTGTGCAGGCCATCCGCGCCTTGCGCGAGAAGCCGCTGGAAGTGGCGAGCTTGCAGGAGATCCACGGCCGCAAGTAACGGCCACGGCAACGGCGCCGCAATAACCACAAAGACACAAAGGACACAAAGGACGCACAAAGGACGCACAAAGGACGGAAAGATGGGATGGGAAGGAAGTTTCGTTCTCGGCTCACTCATCCCCTTTGTGATCCTTTGTGCTCTTTGTGTCTTTGTGGTTAATGGACTGTAGATGCGTTCGTTGTATCTGGCCCTCAGCGGTGGCGGGGCGCATGCCGCCGCGCACATCGGGTTCCTGCGGGGGCTCGACGAGATGCGGATCCCGATCGCCGGCATCGCCGGCGTGAGCGGGGCCGCCCTGGCGGCGGCGGCCTGGGCGGGCGGCGGCGATCTGGACGCGATGATCGAGCGGGCCAGCAACTTGCACCCCTGGACGTGGGTCCGCGGGTGGGGCGGCGGGCTTCTGTCGGGCTCGAAGCTGGGCGCCATGATCGAGGAGTGCCTGCCCACCGCCACCTTCGCCGGCCTGCGCGTGCCGATGTGGGTGCTCGTCACCGATCTCGATACCGGCGAGCCCGTCGTCTTGAAGGATGGCGACCTCCGCGAGGCCGTGCGCGCGTCGTGCAGCTTCCCTGGCGTTTTTCCTCCGATGCAGGTGGGCGGCCGGCGGTTCGTGAGCGGCGAGGTGTCGGAGGTCGTGCCTGTCCGTGTCGCCCGTCAGATGGCGGGCGACGACGGCCTCGTGGCCGCCATCGACTGCAACGCGGGCGCCCGCTGGCCCCAGGCGAGCTCCTTCACCGCCATCGCCATCCGCGCGGGCCTGACTCTCGTGCGCGGCCGCACGCGCGAGGACCTGCTGGGCGCCGACGCCGTCATCGCCCCCCATATCGGCGAGTCGGGCTGGATGCGGCCCAAACGCATCCCCGGCTTCGCCGTGGCCGGCCTCGCTGCCGCGCGGGAGGCCGCGCCGGAGCTGCGCCGCCTGATCGACGCCGCGCCCTCGAGCCCGAAGGTCGTGAGGTTCACGCGCTGAGCCGTCACGGAATCGAGAGCGCCAAACCTGACCCCGCCGCGAAAGAGCACAACGACGAGCTGAACCAGGCCGGTTACTTTTCGACGTCTGCCAGCCGTCGCACCTCGCCGGTGGCGAGATCGTAGACGGCGCCGGCCACCTGCAGCTTCTCCTCGCGGACGAGCCGCGCCAGCAGCTCGCTCTGCTCGAGCAGCGCGGCCTGCACGCGCCGCACGTTGGCCTGCACGATCTCGTCGACGGTAGCGGAGGGCCCCGACGTTTCGACGACGGGACGGATCGCGGCGACGAGATCCCGGATCGCCGGCGTGTCGTCGGCCTTGCCCACGGCCGCCTTCACCGCGCCGCACTGCGTGTGGCCGAGGACGAGCAGCAGCCGCGCGCCGAGATGGACGGCCGCGTACTCCACGCTCGCGACGGTGGCGGGCTCGGCGATGTTGCCGGCGACGCGGATGGTGAACAGATCACCCAGGCCTTGCGCGAAGATCGTCTCCGGCGGCACGCGCGAGTCGGCGCACGACAGGACGATGGCGAACGGACGCTGGCCCGTGGCCAGCTCGCGCCGGCGTGCCTCGGTGACATGGTCCGCGTTCACGAGCCCGCGGCGGAACGCCTCGTTCCCCGCGCGCAGCCGCTCGAGGGCCTCCTCCGGCGCAACCGACGCCGCCGGCTCGGCGGCGTGAGCGGTGGGCGCGTTCGCCTCCCTGGCCCACGCGCTGGTGCCGATGGCGAGCAGAGGAGCGGCGAGAAGGGCGACGAGCGCGGACGAGCGGCGAGGCTGGATCATCGTGGCTCCTCTGGGTGCTTCCGAGTGCGGAATCAGTGTCTCGCAAACGCGGGCGTCCCGCACCTCGCCGCGGAGTACTCGCGCGCGCCGATCACTACTCACGCAGGTAGTGATCCCGCCGACCGCTGCACGTAGTCTCTCGCCGACCTCGCCGTGCCGGTGAGGAAGGAGTCACGATGAAGCGTCACTTGCCTCTTTGGATGGTCTGTATCCTGTCGTTGGCGTTGGCCGGTGTGACCGCGGAGTCGGCCGAGCGCCCGCGCCGCCAAAGGCCCAGGCCGAAGCCGGACACCGCCGAAGGCGGCGACACCGCCAAGGGCCGGTCCAACGCCCGGGCCAAGGCCAAAGACGACGCGGCCGCCCCGAAGGTGAGCCTGCCCGCGGGCGTGCGCCTGCTCACCCGCGAGGAGGAGAACGCCCTCAAGATCCGCGAGCCGAAGCGTGCCCAGGCCGCCGCCCAGGATGACGAGCGACGCCGCCTCGAACGGCGCCGCGCCTTCGTCGAGCTCAATCCCGAGGGCAAGGAAGCGGAGGGCACGGTGACGATCAAGTCCGGCCAGCCGCCGAGCCGGTTCGACTGGACGGACGAAGGCATGGTGACCCCCATCAAGTCGCAGGTGGGCGGCACGTGCTGGGCCTTCTCGGAGACATCGGTCTTGGAGTCGGCCTATCTCCTGCGCCACCGCGATTCACACGACCTCTTCGAGCAGGACCTCATCAACTGCAACTGCCGCAAGTGCGACGGCAGCTCGCCGGACCACAACGACGACAAGCTGCTCGTGGGCCTGAGGGTGCAGGGAGACAAGGACAACAAGGGCGACGGCGCGGACTGCGTGCTGACGAACTGCGGGACGTGCACCCTGCAGCAGAAGACGCCCTACCGGCTCGAGTTCTCCCGCGTGCCCGTCGACCCCGACAACACGGAAGACGGCGCGCATCCCCACGATCCTCCTTCCGTCTCGGAGATGAAGGCGGCACTGTTCGCCCACGGACCCCTCAACGTGAAGATGCACATCCCGGACGGATCGACGATCGGCAGCCACTCAGGCGCGGGCGTGTTCAAGGAGACGGTGAAGATCCAGTATGAGAGCGAGTCGTCGGTCGGCTCCGAGAACAGCGGGGCCCACATCGTCAACATCGTCGGCTGGGACGACGCCAAGCAGGCCTGGCGCATGAAGAACTCCTGGGGCACGGGCTGGGGGGACGGCGGGTTCGCGTGGATCGCATACGGCAGCAACAACATCGGCATGGGGGCGACGTGGGCGCGCGCGCACGCTCCGGACCAGAACGTCACCGCCGTCTGGCGCAAGAGCAGCGACAAGGAGATCCAGGTCCACGGCTGGCCGTACCGCGACTATCAGAACAAGTACGACAACCTCTGGAAAGACGGCTATCGGTTGCACCTGCTCGAGACCGCCGTCGACGGCGAGGAGGTGCTCTACAGCGCCGTCTGGCGCAAGGGCGACGACGCGGAGACGCAGTTCTACCGCCTGAGCTACGCGGACTATCAGAAGAAGTACGACGACCTCTGGAAGCAGGGCTGGCGCATCAAGTTCCTGAATACCTACGTGGTCGGCGGCCAGGTGCGCTACGACGCCGTCTGGCGCAAGGGTGACCGCGGGGAGACGCAGTACTACGGGATGAGCTATGCGGAGTTCCAGAAGAAGTACGACGAGCTCTGGAAGAAGGACGAGCGCATCAAGATCCTCAACCAGTACGTGGTGGGCGGGAAGGTGCAGTACGACGCCGTCTGGGTCCCCGGCGACCAGGGGGAGATGCAGTTCTACGAGATGGACTTCGACGCCTACAAGGCGAAGAACGACGATCTCTCGAAGGACGGCTGGCGGCTGCACATCCTCAACAACTTCCGCCGCGACGGGAAGGTCGTCTACTCGGCGGTGTGGCGCAAGAGCGACGACGCCGAGAAGAAGATCTACGCCTGGGACTACGACTCGTTCCGTGCGAAGGACGAGGAGCTGCGCAAGGACGGCTGGCGCTTGCACCTGCTGAACGAGTTCTGAGTCAGACGCCCACCCGGCCGGTCGTGAGTTGCGAACGGCCGGCCGGGTGCGGGCGGGTTACGCGGGTGACCACCAGTTGCCGGAGATCAGGAGCATGGTGAGCAGGTTGATCGAGTCGCCGTAGTACTCGGCGCGCCAGTTGTTGATCTTCGTCCAGCCCGCGTTCAGGAACGACTGGTGGGCGGGATCGACGATGGCCGCCGCGATGAAGGGCGACGTGAAGGCCGCGCTCGTATCCGTGGTGAGGGCGGTGCCGTTCAGCTTGTAGCCGGCGCGGATGTTGTTCGGGTTGCTGGAGGTCGCGCCCTTCAGCCAGCCGAGCATCTTGTTGGCGGCCGCGCGTGACTCCGGCGAGTTGTAGTGCGCGACGTCCACCGCCACGCGCCAGGGATACCGGCACGAGTTCCAGGAGTAGTCGCCGTCGGTCGGGGCTTCCAGGAAGTTCGGCGGCGCCGGCTGCGGCGGGTTGTTGATGATGAAGTCCGGCATGAGACCGGTGGCGGGCGCATAGTTGGCCGTCATCGTCGAGATCATTCCGTAGATCGTGCTGACGCCGGTGTCCCAGAAGGCATCCCCGGTCGCGGTCCGGTAGGCCTTCATGTGGTCCGTCATCCAGTCCGACGCGCGCGTCTGGTTCTGCTGGCCGGTGTTCCAGTCGCCCAGCAGCGTGCGGTGGCTGGACAGGCCCACGTCGCTGCCCTTGAGACCGTTCGAGATGATGCGCTTGGCGTGGGCCAGATAGTTGATCGCCCCCGTCGAGCCCCACTGCTTGTCGGCCAGCAGCAGCGCGTAGGCGATGTCCATGTCGCCGTCTGTCGCGCTGTCGGAGTCCTTCGACGTCGACTCCGTCTGGTCGATGACCCACGACATCAGGTCGCTGTCGACCTTGCTGCGGTGTTTGTCGTACATGTTGAACATGCCGTCGAAGTACGTCTTGGCCTGCGGATCGTCGCCCGCCATCAAGGCGAAGACGAGCATGCCGTAGCCGTGGGCTTCGGACGTCGTGATCTCGGTACCGCTGCCGCCGGTGCCCTTCATGTTGACGTAGTAGCCGCCGCCGGGGGTGACGCCGTTCGACGCGCGCACGTAGGCGCTCTTCCAGTAGGCGTAGTAGCTGCGCACGGCGTCGTCCATCTGCTGCTGCGTCGCGTTCGTCGGCTTGATGGTGCCGGGATACGCGAGCGCCTGGGGGAAGGGCCGCGCCACTCCGCCGGGGGCCGTCGTCGGAGTGGGCGTCGGCGTGGCTGCGATCGGCGTCGGGGTGGCCGTGGGCGCCACTGTCGTGGGCGTCGGCGTCGGGCAGCTCGTGCAGGCGCTGCCGAAGAGGCTCACCTCGGTGAGGCTGTTCCAGCCGTTCACGGTGTTGGCGTGGCCGAGGTAGCGAACGTAGCGGGCGTTCGCGTCGGCGAAGTCGAACGTCTCCTCCTGGGTGGTGGTGCCGTTGCTCAGCCCGCCCGTCACCACGTTGCTCCAGCTCGCGCCGTCTCCGGACACCTGCAGGTCGAACCGCGACTGGCGGGTGTTGCCGCTGTAGAACGCGATCTTCGCGTAGGCCACGGTGCGGGTCGAGCCGAGATCGAACTGGATCCACTGCCCGTCGCCGTTCGCGGACCAGCGGGTGGCGAGGCTGTTGTCGACGGTGTTCGACGGGATGTTGCCGTCGTTGGTGCTCGCGGTGACGGCGGCGGCGCCGGGCGTGATCTCGACGATCGACGGGATCGGCGTCGCGGTGGCGGTCGACGTCGGCGTGGGTGTCGGGGGCAACGCGGTTCCCGTCGGCGTCGGGGTCGGCGTCGATGTCGGGGTGGCCGTGGGCGTCGGCGTCGACGTGACGGGCGTCGACGTCGGTGTCGCGGTGGGGGTGCCCGTGGGCGTCGGTGTCGGCGGCAGTGGTGTGGGCGTGGCCGTGGGCACCGGTGTCGGCTCGTTCGGCACGAGCGTCCCGTAGACCTCCACCTCGTACAGCGAGTAGCCCCAGGCCGTGGCCCGCTGCGTGCCGTACACGCGGAGGAAGCGGCCGGTCCCCGCGATGGTCAGGTCATCGACTCCGCCGTCGCCGGTGGTGGTGCTGTAGATCGATGTCCAGCTCGCGCCGTCGGCCGACGCCTCCACGCGGTACGAACGTGCATAGGCGGCCTCCCAGCGAAGCACCACGCGCGTGATCTGCACGGCGTTCAGGCTGGAGCCGTTCCCGAGGTCGACCTGCAGCCACTGCGGATCGACAGCTTCGACGCTCGCCCAGCGGGTGGTGGCGCTGCCGTCGACGGCCTTCGCCGCCTCCATCCCTGCTCCCTCGATGGAGGACGCGGTCGCCGGCTTGTTCAGCGCGTGGTTCACCGCGCCGGTGGTGGGTGTCGGGGTGGGTGTCGACGGCACGGGTGTGGCGGTTGCCGTGGGCGTGGGCGAAGGAGTGGCCGGCGTACCCGTGGGAGTCGGGGTTGCGGTGGGCGTCGGTGTGAGGGTCGGCACCGTGGTCGGAGTCGCGGTGGGCGTGGTGCCCGCCACGGCGAAGAGGCTGACCTCGGCCAGGCTGTTCCACGCGTTCACAGAGTTGCCGTGGCCCAGGTAGCGCAGGTAGCGGGCGCTCGTGTCGGGGAAGTCGAACGTCTCCTCCGACGTGGTCGTGCCACCGCTCTGCGCGGCGGTCAGCACGTTCGTCCAGCTCGTGCCGTCGTTCGAGACCTGGATGTCGAAGTGCGCCTGCCGCGTGTTGCCGCTGTAGAACGCGATCTTCGCGTAGGCCAGCGTGCGCGCGGTGCCGAGGTCGAAGCGGATCCACTGTCCGTCGCCGTTGGCGGACCAGCGCGTGGCCAGGCTGTCGTCGACCGTGTTTCCGGGGACGTTGCCGTCGTTGGTGCTGGCGGTGACGGCGGCGGCGCCCGGCGTCACCTCGCTGGCGCCGTCCGGCAGCGGCGTCGCGGTCGCGGTGGGTGTCGCAGTGGCGGTCGGGGCGGAGGTGGCGGTCGGGGTGGGTGTCGGCGTCGGTGCGATCCCGCCCACGATCCGATCGATGGCCGTCAGCAGCGACGTGCTGCCGGTGGTGTCGCCGGACAGCTCCCAGATCATGATGCCGCCGGCGCGTTGGAGGGCGAGGCTCGTCTTGCTCTCCATCGTGGGGATGCCGTTGTAGCCGTAGCCGTTCGAGAGGTCCTTGTTGGGGGCGCTGGCGTCCATCGCCACGATTTCCCAGTACAGCTTGTAGTCGGTGTCATTCCACGTCGGCCCGCGGCCGTAGAAGGGCACGCCGAGGACCGCCTTCGAGGCGGGGAGGCCGCGGCCGAGCCAGTAGTCGAGCGAGCTGACCGCGTATGAATAAGGAGAGTTGGCGGAGCCGGTGCCGCCGTCGTACGCCATGATCTGGACGTAGTCGATATACGAGAAGACGGAGCTGGCCACGCCGCCGCCCTGCGTCCCCTGCGCCACCACCGCGTTCGAGCAGGTCTTGCTCCGCGTGTGCATGGCCGAGCAGAGCGCGCTCATCAAGGAGTTGTAGTTGGTGGCCGACGTACCGGGATCGGGGTACTCCCAGTCGATGTCTATACCGTCGAGCCCGTACTGGTTGGCGACGTTCACGCAGTTGTTGACGAAATTAGTGCGGGCGGTCGAGCTCGCGGCCAGGGTCTCGAAGGGGGTATCAATGCCGCCCATCCAGCCGCCGATGGAGAGCACGACCTTGACGTTCGCGGCGTGGGCGCGGGCGACGAGGTCGCTGAGCTTCGCCGTGTTCTCGATGGCCTGAAGGCTCCCGTCCGCGTTGGGCAACGCGAAGGCGTAGTTGACGGTGGTCAGCTTGCCGAACTGGATCGAGGCGTTCGAGCCCTGCCAGGAGGGTACGTAGCCGATGACGCGGAACTGTGCCGCGGCGGGTACGGCACCGGCGACGACGGCGAGACCGGCGGCGAGCAGGAGCAGCGGCGTGCGTTTCATGGAACCTCCTGTGAAGATGCGGACACGAACCCCTCCCGTTCGGGCCGAAGCACCCAGTTAGCAATTTGAGTTACAAAAGGAAGATAGGCGGGGGTCTCGAGGCCGTCAAGGTGAGAATTGACTATCTCTCACGGCAAAGCATTTTAGGTCGACTCATCGGCTGGATATACGATATTGCTCTCGCACAGGCTACGTAGCTGTTATCGGGGATTGCGCTCCGCGCGATTCGAACGCGGTGGGGAGCGCGCACCCACCGCGTTCGTTCACGCCGCCGCCGCGAGGGCGGCTAGTTGCAGTTCAAGCACTGCCAGTCGACGATGCCGCTGCCCGAGCCGAACCGCTGCATCGTGTACTTCTCGATGTCGATCAGGAACCCGACGCCGCCGGCATTGGCGTTGGACGTGCAGCAGCCGCTGCAGTCGGAGTCGGAACACATGTCGTAGACGGTGACGTCGATCTGCCGCGTACCCTGGCGGAGGCGCAGGTTCTTCAGCCGATAGGTGTTCGCATCCCTCTCGTGCACGGCCGCGATGTTGTGGTCACGCACCCATTGCTCCGTCTGTTTTCCGCTGACGAACGCGAACTGACCTGCCCACAGGCAGCCGTTGTACTGAATGCACTCCTCGCTGTTCGGATCGGGGTAGGAGGTGAAGTTCGTGAGGTTGGCGCGCCGCCAGGTGCCGGTGCCGCTGGGCGTGGCCGTGGGAGTCGGTGTCACGCGGGGGCGCGCGCGCGGCGTGGGGGTCGGCGTCGGCGTGACACGCGGGCGCGCGGTGGGCCGGGGCGCGGTGCCGGCCGCATAGATGCTGACCTCGGACAGGCTGTTCCACATGTTCACGCTGTTGCCGTGACCCAGGTAGCGCACGAAGCGGCCGTTGACGTCGGGAAAATCGAAGTTCTGCTCCGCGTTGGTCGTGCCGCTGCTCGTGGCCGACCGCACCGTCGTCCAGGCGCCGCAGCAGGTCGAGACCTGGAGGTCGAACGTGCTCGAACGCAGGTTGCCGTTGTAGAACGCGATGCTCACGGAGCCGATCGCGCGCGTCGTGCCCAGGTCGAACTGAATCCACTGCCCGTTGCCGTTGGCGGACCACCGGGTGGACAGGCTGTTGTCCACGGCGTTCTGCGGCACGTTGCCGTCGTGGGTGCTGGCCGTGACGGCCGACCCGGTGGGTGTGATCTCCTGCGAATGCGCCACGGATGCTGCGGCCAGAACCACCGCTGCCGCGGTCCAGCCCCTCGAGACGTTCTTCATGCACACTCCTCCACTTGCTGCGCAGGCGGACAGACCTCGCGCCGTTCTATGTCGTTGTGCGGCTGTAACTTATGTGGGACGATTAAATATCCTCGCCGCAAAGTTGTCAATGAAACTTTCGGGCCGAAGCCCTTGGTGCAGGCGGGGAACGGACGGATAGTGCGGCAGAGCCCCCGTATACTCCCGGCCATGCTCAAGCCACGCGCGCTCCGACCCGGCGATACGATCGGTGCGATCAGCCCGTCCTGGGGAGGTGCTGGGCTCTTCCCCCACCGTTGCGCAACGGCGCGCGATCAGCTGCGCCGGATGGGGTTCGAGCTGCGCTTTGCCTCGCACGCGCTCAACTCGCACGGCTTCGTTTCGGACAGTGCGGAGAACCGGGCGAGCGACCTGCACGAGTTGTTCGCCGATGAAGGGGTGACGGCGATCATCGCGGCTGTCGGCGGCGA